>ERZ1066122.1719-NODE-1719-length-16380-cov-13.727044_pt1 | contig 16380 bp, 15 predicted proteins | sample MGYA00382769_ERZ1066122 | MGnify/ENA primary metagenome ERZ1066122 (study PRJEB33369, sample SAMEA5778352) | biofilm metagenome | biome: Industrial cooling water; feature: Water cooling tower basin; material: Biofilm | place: United Arab Emirates | collected...
GCCGGATCGCGCATGTTGGCGGAATCGTCCTTCTTGGCGGCCGCGATTTCTTCGGGCGTCAGACGCTTCACGAAGAGCGGCTGCTTGCGGAACACGGCCTTGATGCTCTGGCCCGGCTGGATCGCGCTGACATCAATATCGGTGGTGCTTTCGGCGAGAACGTCAGCCGAAGGTGCCATCTGGGTCACCAGCGGGATCAGCACCGAAGCGGCACCCACGCCCGCCGTGCTGAGCGCGGCGATGTGAATCCAGTCGCGGCGACGCACGCCATCTTCCAACATTTCCGTGGCGCTGTTTGCCGAAGCGGCGCCGCCCATGTCAGCCATCGTCTTGTACCCTGCTCATCTGGCCGCGCAGGGAAATCCCGTACGCGGCGCGGTTTTGAACTGCCCGGGGAAACGCCTGCAAAGGCCCCCGAAATGGAACACTGCTAGATCCCTTGCTGCCCCCGATGCACTCTTAAAACAGAGCCCATCACGAGCAGAACGCGCGGCACCTAACGGCAAACAACCAAGATTCCAACCGTGTTTTACGCATGCCGTTTTCACTTTGGCGCAAAGCGCACCTGATTACGGCAGAGCGATCAGGCTGATCAGGCGTCCGTAATCCGCTTCACGCCGCAGCGAGGCTCGGCGATAGGAATGATAACGCGCAGGGTCCGCAAAAGTATCCCGCGCCAGATCGTGAATCTGCCCGATGCCTGAATGGCGCAATTTTTCAGCAACATAGCCGGGAAGATCAAACTGCCAGCGGGCGATCCCCTCGCGCGCGGGCGCAGCCACAAAGTGGGGTTCATCTGCTTGGGTGAACTGGCTGCGGAAGCCCGCGTCCACTTCGTAACTGGGCTTGGCGATGGTGGGCCCGATGGCGGCGGCAATCTTGTCAGGCCGCGCGCCCAATGATGCCATCGCGGCAATTGTTGCCTCGATCACACCGCCATGCGCGCCGCGCCACCCCGCATGGGCCGCGCCGATGATTCCCGCCTCAACATCGGCCAACAGCACCGGCGCGCAATCGGCAGTGACGATCCCCAGCACGATGCCGGGCACGGCGGTGACCACCGCATCCGCCACCGGGCGGCCTTCGGCCGCATCATCCCATGCCGCCGTCACCGTCACGACATCGGGCGAATGCACCTGATGCGGCGCGGCCAACCGTCCACCGGGACAGATCGCGTCGGCCGCCGCAGCGCGCAAGGCGCGCACCGCCTGCGGATCGCCCGGCCCGCCAAAGCCAAACTGGTGCTCGCCGCCGGCGCTCCCGAAAAACCCGTGCGGCACGCCCGCAAGGTTGGGCGCATGCTCGATGGCGAAGGCCGGAGCGTCAGGCATCGAGGCTGCGTGAGACCTGTTCGAACGTATCGCGCGAGAGATTGCCCGCCGCCATGATGCGTTCGAGCTCGCCCTGCATCAGCGCCGCCCTCACCGGCTCGATCCGCCGCCAGCGCCCGAGCGCGGGCACGAACCGCGCTGCCGTTTGCGGGTTGATCGGATCAAGCGCAAGGATGAGATCGGCAATCATCCGGTAGCCTTCGCCGCTCGCATCATGAAAGGCCTTGGGGTTGCCGGCAAAGGCCATGTGGAGCGAACGCACCCGGTTGGGATTGCGAATGGTGAACTGCGGGTGGTTGGCCAGCTCTTTCACCTGTTCGATCACGCGCGGGTGGAGCGAAAGCGCCTGCAAGCTGAACCACTTGTCGACCACCAGCGCATTATCCTCATAGGCACTGAGGAAATGCGCCAGCCGCGCCTCGCGCGCCGGGTGATCGAGGCTGCACAGCACCATCAGCGCGCCCTGCCGATCGGTCATATTGTCGGCGGCATCATATTGCGCGGCGGCCATTGCGGCGGCCTTGGCAGGATCAGCCGCGGCGATGAACACCAGCGCCTGCGTCTTGACCTTGCGCGCCCCGCGCCCGTTGGGATCATCATAGGCGGTGGCCGCCGCGCGGGCGTGCAGCGCCGCGAGTTCACCAGCGAGCGAGCTTGCGATGGCGGCCTTCAGCCCTTCGCGCGCATCATGGATCGCACCCGGATCAGCCTTGCGGACGCCGCTGGCCATCACTTCGAAGAGATAGGTCTCCGAAGGCAGCATCATCAATTCGCCGCGCATCGCATCATCAAGCGCAGGATCGGTGAGGATCGCGCGCATCGCGCCCACGAAAGCCGCTTCGCCCGCCGCGCGCGCTTCGGGCGCATAGCTGCCCGCCGCAACGCCCATCAGGTGGTTGACGGCAAATTCCTGCAAGGCTTCGAACCGGGCGAAAGGATCATCGTCGCGCGCGGCAAGGAACACCAGTTCCTCGGTCGCGACCTGCCGCTCGATCACCACCGGGGCGGTAAAGCCGCGATTGATCGAAAGCGCGGGATCGCCGCCCGCCAGCGGCAGGTGGAATGTCTGCTGCCCTTCGGTGAGCACGATCAGCTCCTCTGCGCCCAGCGCATCCGCCGCGCGCGAATGCACCGCCACGCGCAGCGGGATCACCATCGGCTGCTTGTCGCTCTGGCCGGGGGTAGCGGGAATGGTCTGGGTGAGAGTCAGCGCCAGCTTGTCCCCCTCCACCGCGCTCGCCACGGTGATGCGCGGGGTGCCTGCCTGACTATACCAGTGACGGAACTGGGTGAGGTCGATCCCGGCCCCGTCCTCGATCGCGGTGACGAAATCCTCGCAGGTCGCGGCCTCGCCATCGTGGCGATCAAAATAGAGATCCGTGCCCGCGCGGAACCGTTCGACGCCGACCATGCTGCGCATCATGCGGATGACTTCTGCGCCCTTGTTATAGACGGTCGCGGTGTAGAAGTTGCTGATCTCACGGTAGCTATCGGGCCGGATCGGGTGCGCCAGCGGCCCGGCATCCTCGGGGAATTGCGCGGCGCGCAGGATGCGCACGTCCTCGATCCGCTTGACCGCCTCGCCGCGCATATCCTGCGAGAACAGCTGATCGCGCAGCACGGTGAAGCCCTCTTTCAAGGAGAGCTGGAACCAGTCGCGGCAGGTGACGCGGTTGCCCGACCAGTTGTGGAAATATTCGTGCGCGATTACGCCTTCGACCGCGTCGAAATCGGCATCGGTCGCGGTGTCGGGATCGGCCAGCACGTATTTGGTGTTGAAGACGTTGAGCCCCTTGTTCTCCATCGCCCCCATGTTGAAGTCGCTGACGGCGACGATGTTGTAGAGATCAAGGTCGTATTCGCGGCCAAACACCTCCTCGTCCCATGTCATCGAGCGGTGGAGCGATTCGAGCGCGTGATCGGTGCGCGCGAGGTCTTCCTTGCGCACCCAGACGTTGCACTCCACGACGCGGCCCGAGCGGGTGGTGAAGGGCTTGGAATTGGCCACCAGATCGCCCGCTACCAGCGCGAAAAGGTATGACGGCTTTGGCCAGGGATCGTGCCATTCCGCCCAATGGGTGCCGTCTGCGCCTTCGCCTTCGGCCACCTTGTTGCCATTGCACAAGAGAATCGGGAAAGCGGCTTTGTCGCCGCTCATCCGCACGGTGTAGACCGACAGCACATCGGGCCGATCCGGGAAGAAGGTGATCCGACGGAAGCCCTCGGCCTCGCACTGGGTGCACAGCATCCCGCCCGAGGCATAGAGCCCCATCAACTGGGTGTTGGCGCCGGGATCGATTTCGGTCTCGATGGTGAGCAGATGCGTGTCTTCGCGCAGCGGCACGATCAGATCGGGGCCATCCATGCGCCAGTCAGTGGCGACCCCGTCAACGGTCACGGCAACCGGCACGAGGCTGTCGCCATTGAGCCGGATCGTGTCGGCATGATCAGCGCGGGCGTTGCGCTGCACGGTCAATTCAGCGCGCACGCGGGTGCGGGTGATGCCGAGCGCGAAGTCGAGCTTCACCTGCGGCACGAGCCAGCCGAACGGGCGGTAATCTGCGCGCAGGATCACCGGGGGTTCGTGCGGGCTGCGCGCGGCGTCAGCCAAGTCGGGATTGCCTTCAGGGTTGGTCGGAGTGGTTGCGATATCCATGACAGGCTCTCTACCCTGCGGGGTCGCGCGTAGTCGAGACCGAATGCACGCGCCTCTCGACTTCGCGGGCCGCGAACGGCACTAGGGTGCGATGGCACGCTTGCTGATTTTCGGACTGGGTTACACCGCAGGGCGCATTGCGGCGGCGATGCGGATGCAAGGATGGCAGGTGCGCGCGACGGGCAGCGCGGGCGATCTTGCCTTTGCTGATCGTGCGGCGGTGATGGAGGCGCTGGACGAGGCCACGCATATCCTCTCCTCCGTCCCGCCCGATCAGACCAGCGGGGCAGACCCGGTGCTGGCAGCCTATGGCGAGGCGTTGACAGGCAAGGCGCTGTTCTACCTGTCATCCACCGGCGTCTATGGCGACCGCCAAGGCGCCTGGGTCGACGAGGCGACGCCCACCATCGCACAATCGGGGGAGGGCCGTCGCAATGCACGGGCCGAAGCCGATCTGGCATGGCTGAACGGGGGCGCACGGCTGTTCCGCCTGCCCGGCATCTATGGCCCGGGGCGCAGCGCGCTCGATCGGGTGCGCGCCGGGCAAGCGCGGCGGATCGACATGCCGGGGCAAGTGTTCAGCCGGGTCCATGTCGATGATATTGTCAGCGGGGTCGTGGCGGCACTGGTGCGGGATGCACCGCCGGGCGCCTATAATCTCGGCGATGATTACCCGTGCAGCGGCAATGCCGTCACCGAACACGCCTGTCGTCTGCTTGGCTTACCGCTGCCGCCGCTCGAAGCGCTGGAAGCGGCCAACCTCTCAGCCATGGCGCGAGGATTTTACATGGAGAACCGCCGGGTCGCCAATGGCAAGGCCAAGCGGGTGCTCGGCTGGCAGCCGCGCTATCCGACCTATGTGGAAGGACTCGCCGCTCTCCTCTAAGGCATTATGGCGGGCCGCAGACGCTGCAGGTTTCACGCAGAGACGCGGAGAAGAAACGGAAGACGCGGAAAAGGTGTCCGCTGCGCCGCAGGCCCACCCTATCCAAAACCTGACCGGATAGAGCGAGCCTTCGGCTCGGTGCAGTATCTCTGCGTCTCCCCTGTTGCTCTGCGTCTCTGCGTGAACCCCTTACTTCTTCTGCCGCGAACGCAGCGCCAGCCCCATCCCGGCAAGCGCCAGCACCGCGCCCACCGCAGCCAGCGCCGTCCACTGGTAGCCTTCGAACAGGGTCGACAGCAGCATCGCCACGCAGACAGTGACGATCCCGTTATAGGCTGTCTTGCCCGCCCCGATTTCGCGCACCAGATTATAGTGCAGCGGGAAGGTCACCACCGATCCGATGATCGCCAGATAGGCGGTGCCCGCCCAGAACTGCCACGCCTGCGGCACCGGGGGCGGGCCGGCTGTCAGCCAGGCGAAACCGAGATCGAAAAGCGTCCCGTAAAGCATCGCCCAGGCGAGCAAGCTCACCATCGGGACGCCGCGCCCTGTCGGATTGGCCTGCACCACATTGGCGAGCGATGCCGCCAGCATCCCGCCAATCGCCAGCGCGATACCAAGCCCGACATTCCCGCCGAGCGGCGACACATCCCATTCGTGCACCAGCAGCAGGCTCACCCCGGCAATCGCGACAAGCGAGCCGGAGACAAAGCCGCCCTGGACTTTTTCGCCAATGAAGATGCGCGCAAACAGCGCATTGGGCACCATCAGCAGCGCGAACATCACCGCGACAATGCCCGAGGTGATGAAGCGCTCGGCATTATAGACAAACAGGAAATTGCCCGAAAACTGCGCGATCCCGACCCCGAGCGCCAGCAGATGCTCGCGCCGGGCCAGCCGCAGCCGGTTCTTCATCAGCACGCCCACGAGGAACAGCGCGGGCGTTGCCAGCAGGAAGCGGTAGAACACGCCCCAAGCGGCGGGCACCCCGTCGATCTGCCCGGTGATGACAAACCACGTCGAACCCCAGATCGTCCCCGTCAGCATGAACGGGATCAGCACCCGCGCGCTGAGCATCGAAGGCAGCACAGCCGCCACAGAGGGCTGGTTCATAGCGCGGCAATCGCCTTGGCGAGGGCATGCGCATCATCGTCGCGGGTGTTCCACGCGGTGACAAAGCGCGCGGCACCCGCACCCCAATCGTAGAAACTGAAGCCCGCAGCCCGCAGGCTGTCACGCTCAGCATCGGTCAGGCGCACGAAGAGTTCGTTGGCTTCCACCGGGTGCATCAGGCGATCCCCGAAAGCCGCGGCGATTTCCTGCGCCGCTGCATTGGCGTGGGCGGCATTGGCGAGCCACAGGTCGTTGTCGAGCATTGCAAGGATCTGCGCCGCGAGATAGCGCCCCTTGCATTGCAGGTGGCCGGCGCGCTTGCGGCGATAACGCACCTGCGCTGCCGCCTCGGGATCGAACAGGATGACAGCTTCCGCCCCCATCCCGCCATTCTTGATGAAGCCGAAAGCGAGGCTGTCAACCGGGCCGCTGGCCGCCCGCGCCGCCTCTTGCGCGCTGCCGCCAAGGAAGGCCGCGGCATTGGCAAAGCGCGCGCCGTCCATATGCAGGCCAAGCCGCCGCGCCTTGGCGAAAGCCGCCAGCGCGGCGAGTTCGTCCGGCGTGTAGCTGCGGCCATATTCGCTCGCCTGCGTGATCGCGATCGCGTGCGGCTGCACCTGATGGACATCATCGCGGATCGGATCGATCACGGCTGCGATATCATCGGGGGTGAGCTTCGCGCCCTCGCCCTCGGCCAGCAACAGCTTCGCGCCATGGAGGAAGAAGCCCGGCGCGCCGCCTTCGTCAACCTCGATATGCGCCTCGCGGTGGCACACCACGCCGCCATGCGGCGCGCACATTGTGGCGAGCGCCAGACAATTGGCGGCCGTCCCTGTCGCTACCCACAGCGCGGCACATTCGCGCCCGAACAGCGCCGCAAAGCGCGCATCCAGTCCCTGCGACAGGGCATCCCCATCATAGGGATTATCGGCCCGATCAGCGCGCTGCATCGCCTCCCACAGGGCGGGATGGACGGGTGCGGCGTTATCGGACAGGAACAGGCGGGACTGGCTCATGGGATGAGCGCTCTATCGGGCGGCTTGCGCGGCGCAAGGGTTCTTTTGCGCAAGGCGCGCGCGCAGGCATCAAATATGGGCGAAATCGGTGGCGCAGATGGTTTCCAGCACCGCGCGGCGCAACGCCCGCGCCCGTTCGAGCGGCAGGCCGTGGATCGCCATTTCGCCTCCCGCCAGCCCGAAATGCAAGGTCGCGTAGCCGCGCGCCCGCGCCCACGGGCCCTGCGCGATCTCGACCGAATGCAGCTTGACCCTTTTGCCGATCTGGCTGTGCGGGGCGAGCAGACCATGCATGGCATAGACCTGCCTCTCGTCGATGGCGTGGCGGCGGCGGAATTCCCATTCGTAGAGGTTGATTGCAATCGCCACCAGCGCGGCACCAATCGGGATGAGAAACCAGCCGAATGGCGCAAAAATCGCCAGAACCGCTGCAATCACGGCAAGGATCGCCGCTGCGCCGATGATCCTGTCATTGCGATAGGCCGGACTCGCACGGTGCCAATCGGTTGCCGCATCCGGCAAGCGGAAACCGGCCGCGGCCACAATCGGCGCGATTTCATCCATGCGCGCGAACGGCGCGACGGTATGGCTGGTGGTTTCCTTGTCCTGTGCCAGGCTGACAAAGCTCAACCCATGCCATCCGAAGCGGTAGCGGACCGGGCCGGTGCTGATCATGAGCGCCTGCACCCGGTGCGCGGGCATCACCACATCGGTGCGGGTGAACAAGCCGCGCCGCCGCCGGAACCCGCGCGCCGTGCGTTCGAGCACAAAGCCCCATTCGCGCATCACGGTGCGGGCCACGCCTGTCGTCAGGCCAATGATCCCCAGCCCCACCAGCCCCGCGATGATCCCGAGCGCCTGCGCGTAGGGGCCAAGCGTCGCCACCATGCTGCCCTGCTGCTTGAGCCAGCCGTACCACCGATCGACATTCCAGACATCGATCCCGGTGGCGGTATCGACATATTGCAACAGACCGCCCAGCACCGCGAAAACCGCGAGCGAGAATTCGAACAGCCCGAAGGTGGCAAGCCGCCGCGGCCCCATGGTGAACAGCACATCGCCCGCTGGCTCGGCAACCGGTGCTGGCGTCGGCGCTGGCGCGGCGGTGCTGCCTGGGGTTAGGGGGGCTGCATCGTGGGCGCTTTCCTCGCGCCGTTCGCGCACCAACTGGCGCAGGCGTTCGGCCTCGGCGGTGGTGACATAGGACAGGCTGAGATCCTCGCCGCCGCCCGCGCCAGTCTCGAACTTGACCGCAACAAGCCCGAACAGCCGGGCCAGCAGCGGTTCGGCCAGGCTCACATCCTGAATGCGTTCATAGGGTACCGAACGCGCCTGCCGGTTGAAAATGCCGCTTTCCACCCGGATATCCGCCTCGCCCACGAGATAGGTAAAGCGATGCCAGCGCAGATAGCTCGACAGGGTGCCGATCACGACAGCCGCCAGCCCGACGCCGATGGCAAGCGCATAGCGTTCGCTCCCCCCGATGCCGGAAAAAGCGATCGCAAGCGCGGGGATGATCGCGTTCTGGATGCTGCCGAGTGCCGCCGCCCAGATACTGAGCGGCGCCGTGCGGAGCGGCGCGCTCACAGGCTCTCACGCTTGATGTGGCTGCGGATGTCCTCGCGCAGCTCACGGGCCAGATCAGCGCCAAGCCCCGGCAGGTGAACCGAGGCATTGTGATTGCCTGCCGTGTGCAGCGTCAGCGTCGCGATCCCGAAAAAGCGTTCGACCGGGTCCTGATGGAGATCAATATGCTGCACCCGCCCGAACGGCACCACGGTATCGGAATGCCACAGCACCCCGCGCACCACCCGCAGGCGATCCGCGCTCATATGATAGCCGCGCGTGTTGTAACGCCGCTGCGGCACGACAATCAGCAACACAAGAGAGACAAGCATCACCGTGCCCGACAGCACACCCGGCGGCACCAGCGCGAGAAACGCGAGTTCAGGCTTGGCTTCGACCACCCTGCCCAGCATCGCTTCGATCACCAACGCGCCGATCACCAGCGGCACGAGGCTGAACAGCAAGCGCACGCGCAAGGCCCAGGCGTAATTGGGATGCAGCCGGGTCAGGGCCGCGTCATCCTCGACCGCGGCGAGAGAGGCAGATGCCAGCGGGACAGCGCTTGGTTCCATGGTGCGTTACATGAGCAATACAGCGCCGTCTGGCAAGCGCAATCGCGTGCAACCCAGCCCCCTTGCTCCCGCCCATTTTGAGGGTGGTCTGGCGCGGCGCCGTGCCTAAGTTGGCAGGCATAGCAGCCTGCGGGAGAGAGCAGCCGTGATGAAACTCCATTCCAGCCTTGGCCCCAATCCGCGCCTTGTCCGCATGTTCCTGATGGAAAAGGGGCTGGTCGAAGGCACGCATTTCGCGCGCGTCCATTACGACATCATCAGCGGCGAAAACCGGCAAAGCGCCAGCATCAGACGCTGCAATCGGGGCTGATGAAAGAGGTGCTGTTCGGCCGTAATGAAAAGGGCGGACAGGTCTTCCACCAATGGACCGAGCGGCTGACGCGGGCGAGCGACGAGGAGCTGGTGGCAATCTTTGCCGCCGAACACCGGCAAGCGGCGGAGTAGGGGTTAAGGTCGCGTCCCGAACGGCAGTTTACGGGATCGCGGGCGTCTGGCGTGAATGGGTGATTGTGGGTGGGGAGCGAACCTATCGTGCGCAGCGCTCCAAAGCTTGGATGGCTGATGAAGAGAGTGGCTGATTGTGCCGGATCGTGATTTCAACGGTGCCATCTGAAGGCTGCACCGAGAGGCGCATCTGCCCGTCGGCTGACAGAGAAGTCATCCCTATCTGGCAACGGCTTCCCCCGCGGCATACCCACCAAAGAGTGGCGAGGTGCAGCCCAGAACAGATCGTCGACAACGCGCTCGGGCAGCTGCAAAAGCATTGTATCGAGATCGGCAGTGCCTTGCCGGTAAAACCAGATCTCACGCTTGCCATCAAGCGTGGCGTCAAGAATGCAGGCGAGCGGCGCGGTTGCGGGATAACACCCCATTTTGTTGCTTTCGGCCACTGACCGATTGCCTTTGATTCTGGATAGAGGAAGCGATCGCAGCGTCTGCACGGGCTCCCACCCGCCCTGTTCGAGGCTGACGAACACAGTCCCGTCATCACGCTCTTGTATTTCCACTATCCCTGGCTCGGTGTTGGCGGGAAGGGGCCGCGATGGTTCCCGGGCCATAGCCGAACGGTTTATAGACAGGCCGAAGAGCACTGCAAAAACAACAATTCGGCAAGACAGTTTGATCGTCGCGGATATTTTATATAACAATATCATAAACTTGCTCTATAAGCATGCGAATGGCTATTGGCCACATCAATTGTGGAAAACAATCTCGCAGCCAATGCACGCGATCGTAAGCCACCGACGCCTACCTTTGAAACGAGCAAGAGGCGCCATGTCCTACACCCCGACCAGCCGCTACGATCCGGCCCGGCTCTTTCTCATCGTTCTGAGCGGCCTGCGCGGCGGACCGATATCCTCCTGGCATAAAAACACGCCCCTCCCCCCGGTCCGTCCGCTTGCGGAAATCAGGTGGAACCGGCTGGCGCGCGTCCGCCTCGAGGCCGAGGCGCTGGAGGTAACCGAACTTCGCATCTTCGCCGAACTCGCCAGGGGCCCCGCGCTGGGGCCGCAGACCTCGCTGGTGAAGCTGTTCGGCTCGAGCATCGGGCAGAAGGTTGACACTTTGGGGCTGGAACGCCCGCTCTATGGCCATGAAGCGCTCAAGGCGGTAGGCAGCGAATATGCCCAGACGGTGACGGGCAAATATCTCAATAACCGCGCCTCGACGATCTTTGGCGGCTCGGACGAGGTGCAGAAAAACATCATCGCCAAGTCGGTGCTGGGGCTTTGACCTTTGACAGGCGGCTGAGCTGAATTCACCCCTCCCCGGCGGGGAGGGGCCGGGGGTGGGGGCACTGCCGTATCGACCGGAGACCCCCCATCCAAACCCTTCCCCAAGGGGAGGGGCTAGTTTGGAGCAAGACTGCGCTCGCAATGACGCGAACAGAGGACGCACACTATGGACGTATCAAAACTGATGTTCCGCGACGGGTTGATGGCGGGGGAGCGCATTCTAGTCACCGGCGGGGGCACGGGTCTCGGGCGCGAGATGGCGGAAGCCTTCCTCAAGCTCGGCGCCACGGTCTACATCTGCGGCCGCCGCCAGAACAAGCTGGACGAGACGGCAGCGGAACTTACCGCACTCCACGCCAATGATTCTGGGGCAAAGATCGTCGGCATGGCGTGCGATATCCGCGATGCGAACGCCATCCACGCCATGGTCGACGCGATCTGGGCCGATGGCGGCGCGCTCACCGGCGTCGTCAACAACGCCGCTGGCAACTTCATCAGCCGCACCGAGGATCTTTCGATCAACGGCTTCAACGCCATCGCCGATATCGTGATGCGCGGGACGTTCTACGTCACCCTCGACATCGGCAAGCGGCTGATTGCCGAGAAGAAGAAGGCCAGCTTCCTCTCGATCCTCACCACCTGGGTGTGGTCGGGCAGCGCGTTTGTGGTGCCGTCTGCCATGTCCAAGACCGCGATCAACGCCATGACCCAGAGCCTCGCGACCGAGTGGGGCCGCTATGGGCTGCGCTTCAACGCGATTGCCCCCGGCCTCTTCCCGACCAAGGGGATGAGCGCGCGCCTGTCGCCCGGCGGGCAGGGCGGCAATTCGAAGAACGATCTCAACCCGATGGGCCGCGCGGGCGAGATGCACGAACTCGCCAACCTCGCCGTGTTCCTGATGGGGCCGGGCGCGGAATATGTGAATGGCCAGACCATAGCGATCGACGGCGCGGGCTACCAGGCCAATGGCGGCACCTTCTATCCGCAGCTCCACGCGCTCGGCGATGCCGAGTGGGATCAGATGCGCGCGATGATCAAGGGCACGAACGAAAAGGACAAGGCCGAACGCACCGTCGGCTGAGTGATGGGCCGGGCGGTCAGCCGCCCGGCTTGGCCATACCGTACACCCAATCGCCCAACAGCGGCGAGAATTCGTCGACCCGGATCGATTGCCACACCCCGCCGGTGAGATAGGGATCATTCTCAAGCCGGGCGCGGGCTTCGGCTTCGTCGCGGCCTTTCACGATCAGCAATGATCCGATGATCAGCCCGTCAGCCCGCTTCAGCGGACCGGCGAGCACGAAATCCGAAGCATTGTCGGCCAGGAACTTGAGATGCGCCTCGCGGTGCACCGCGCGCAGCTTGCCGCCATCTTCACCGTCGCGGCAATGGAAGCAAAACATCCGCATCTGATCGTCCCCTGTGTGATCACCCGCCGTGCCTACCCACCCGCGCCGCAGCGATCAAGCGGCCCGCTTGCAAAGAGTAAACTTGCAGCGCAGCACTGCCGGGTTCAACAGCGCTGCGTAACCCCGAATCGTTTCAGGTGAAATCAGTTCATGGCCGATCTGTCCCCCGCCCTGCCCCCGATTGACCGTGCCGAAATGCGCCGCGCCTTTCGCGAGGACGAGGAAGCCTGCATTGCCCTGCGGCTTGATCAGGCCGCGGCCGCATCCAAGGTGCATCACGACGCCGCCCGGCTCGCGATCCGCCTGATCGAAGGCGCGCGGGCGCACAAAGCCAGCGGAATCGATGCCTTCCTCCAGCAATATGGCCTCGATACCGAAGAAGGCATCGCGCTGATGTGCCTCGCCGAAGCGCTGCTGCGGGTGCCCGATGCGGCGACCGCCGATGCGCTGATCCGCGACAAGATCGCCTCCATCGACTGGGGCGAACATCTCGGCGAAAGCGCTTCGACCTTCGTCAACGCCGCGACCTTTTCGCTGATGCTGACGGGCGAAGTGCTCGATCCGCCGGAAGCGCGCCAGAGAGGCATGGGCAGCGCGCTCAAGCGGGCGATCAACCGGCTCGGCGAACCGGTGATCCGCACCGCGACCGGACAGGCGATGAAGATCCTCGGCGGGCAATTCGTGTTCGGCCGCACGATTGATGAAGCCTTGAAGCGCGCCGCGCCCGAGCGAGCACAGGGCATCACTCATTCCTTCGACATGCTTGGCGAAGCGGCGATGACCCATGCCGATGCCGCGCGCTATCTTGCCGCCTATCACGCCGCGCTTGATCGGCTGGCGGCCGAGGCCGGCGCAGGGGTGGCGGGTTCACCGGGGATTTCGGTCAAGCTTTCCGCACTCTATCCCAAGTATGATTTTGCCCATGCCGCGGCCGCGCATGATGCGCTGGTGCCGGTGGTGCGGAACTTGGCGGCCAAGGCGCGCGATGCCGATATCCACTTCACCATCGATGCAGAGGAAGCCGAACGGCTCGAACTCAGCCTTGATATCATCGAGACGCTGCTGGCGGATGATACGCTGTTCGTGCGCGCCGATGGCACCCGCTGGGACGGCTTCGGACTGGCAATCCAGGCCTATCAGAAGCGCGGCGTGACGGTGTGCGACTGGATCGCGCGCGCCGCGCGGCGCCATGGCCGCAAGCTGTTCGTCCGGCTCGTCAAAGGGGCCTATTGGGATAGCGAGGTCAAGGCGGCGCAGGTCGGCGGGCACGTGGATTATCCGGTGTTCACCCGCAAGATTGCGACCGATGTGTCCTATCTTGCCTGTGCGGCGCGCCTGCTCGAAGCGCATGACGTGCTGCGCCCGGCCTTCGCCACGCACAATGCCTACACCATTGCCGCGATCAAGGAGATGGCAACCCAATTTTTCACCTCAAGTGGCGAAGCGGTAGGTGAAAAATTTGAATTTCAAAGACTTCACGGCATGGGCGAGGAAGTCTATGCCGCGCTGCGCCGGATCGAGGGCAATAATCCCACCCCGGTGCGGATCTATGCCCCGGTCGGCGGGCACAAGGAATTGCTCGCCTATCTGGTGCGCCGCCTGCTCGAAAACGGGGCCAACACCAGCTTCGTGAACCGCATGGGCGATGCTGATATTCCTGCGGCTGATCTGGTGAGCGATCCGGTGCGCGAGCTGGCCGCGCTGGAGCCGCGCCGCAATCCCGCAATTCCGCTGCCCAAGGACATCTTCGGTGCGCGCACCAACAGCGCCGGGGTTGATCTTGCCGATCCGCTGGTGCTGGAACCGCTGCAAGCGCGCCTCACCGCGCTGCGTGGTGCAAGGTGGACGGCTGCGCCGACATTTGCGCTTGGCGCGGGCGAAGCGGGCGCCGCGATCACCGCGCCGCATGATCGCACCCACAACGTCGGTACGGTGCGCGCGGCAACCGCGGCCGAGATCGATCTTGCCTTTTCGCAGGCCCATGCGCTCCAGCCCGGCTGGGATGCGCTCGGCGGGGAAAAGCGCGCGCTGCTGCTGGAGGAAGCGGCGCGGCTGTTCGAAGCCAAGACGCCCGAATTCCTCTCGCTGTGCCAGCGCGAAGCGGGCAAAACCCTTGTGGATGCGGTGCTCGAAGTGCGCGAAGCGGTCGATTTCCTGCGCTACTACGCCGCCGAAGCGCGCCGCCAATTTGCCGCGCCCACGATCCTGCCGGGGCCGACGGGGGAGGAAAATTCCTTGTCGCTGCATGGCCGCGGGGTGTTTGTCACGATTGCGCCGTGGAACTTCCCGCTCGCCATCTTCATCGGCATGGCCGCCGCCGCGCTCGCGGCGGGCAACACCGTGCTGGCCAAGCCCGCACCGCAGACTCCGCTGATCGCCGCGCTGGCGGTGAAGCTGTGCCACGAGGCGGGCATTCCGCCCGAAGCGCTGCAACTGATCCCCGGCGGGAGCGAAGTCGGCGCGATGCTCACCGCGCACCCGACAGTCTCGGGGGTGGCCTTCACCGGATCGACCGCGACCGCGCGCGCGATCAACCGCACGCTCGCCAATCGCGATGGGCCAATCGCCACCCTGATTGCCGAAACCGGCGGGCAGAACGCGATGATCGTCGATAGCTCCGCCTTGCCCGAACAGGTGGTGCGCGATGTGTTGGCCAGCGCCTTCCAGAGCGCCGGGCAGCGCTGTTCGGCGCTGCGTGTGCTCTATCTTCAGGACGATGTCGCCGAACCGATGCTCGAGATGATCCGCGGCGGGTTCGCCGCGCTCACCATTGGTGACCCTAGCGATCTGCCGACCGATGTCGGCCCGGTGATCGATGAGGCCGCGCGCGCACGGCTCGAAGCCCATGTCGCGGCTTGCGAAGCGGCGGGCTGGCCCGTTACCCGCCTTCCCTTGCCCCCGGCAGCCGCCAAGGGCTGCTTTGTTGCGCCCACCATCATCGAAGTGCCCTCGATCCGCGCGCTGACGGACGAGCACTTCGGCCCGATCCTCCATGTCGCACGCTTCCGCGCCGGCGAGCTGGAACAGGTGGTGGAGGACATCAATGCCACCGGCTTTGGCCTCACGCTCGGCCTCCACAGCCGCATCGCCGCGACGCGCGATTTCGTGCGCGCACGGGCGCGGGTTGGCAATTTCTACGTCAACCGCAACCAGATTGGCGCGGTGGTGGAAAGCCAGCCCTTTGGCGGCGAGGGCCTTTCAGGCACCGGGCCCAAGGCCGGCGGGCCGCATTATCTCGCCCGCTTTGCCACAGAGCGGGTGATGACGATCGACACCACCGCCGCGGGCGGCAATGCGAGCCTGCTGGCAGCGGGCTAGAGCACGGGGATGGCGCGCAGGATCACGGTTGCGAGCTACAACATCCACAAGGGCGTGGGCACGGATCGCAAGCGCGATCCTGCACGCATCCTCAAGGTGCTCAGCGAGATCGATGCCGATATCGTCTGCCTGCAAGAGGCCGACCTGCGCTTCGGCACCCGTGAAAGCGTGCTGCCGCCCTTCCTGATTGAAAGCCACAGCGACTACGTCCCGGTGCCGCTCGATGTGCAGCATGACTCAATGGGCTGGCACGGCAATGCGATCCTCGTGCGGCAGGGCATTACCGTGGAGAGCCACGATATCATCCACATCCCCTGCCTCGAACCGCGCGGCGTGGTGACAGCCAGCGTCAGCATCGGCGGCGTGAGCCTGAGCGTGTTCGGGATGCATCTGGATCTGTCGGGCCTGTGGCGGGTGCGGCAAGCCCGCGCCATTGCGGCCCTTGCCAAGACCGCCAAGACCGCGCGGCCCACCGTGCTGATGGGCGATCTCAACGAATGGCGCAGCGCGGCGGGCTGCTTTCGCGAATTCGGACGGCATTTTGCGGTGCTTGATCCGGGGCCAAGCTTTCCGAGCCGCCGACCGCTTGGGCGGCTTGACCGGATCATGCATTGCGGTGCGCTGCGCCCGCAAGCCTGCGGCGTGCACCGGAGCGCGCTGGCGATGGTCGCCTCGGATCACCTGCCGGTCTGGGCAGAGTTTGCGGTGGAGTAGTGGGGCGAGTGACTGCTTTCGGGCGCGTGGCGTTCGGGCTTGAATGACCGCAAGTGGGTGGTT
>ERZ1066122.1721-NODE-1721-length-16375-cov-6.341973_pt1 | contig 16375 bp, 19 predicted proteins | sample MGYA00382769_ERZ1066122 | MGnify/ENA primary metagenome ERZ1066122 (study PRJEB33369, sample SAMEA5778352) | biofilm metagenome | biome: Industrial cooling water; feature: Water cooling tower basin; material: Biofilm | place: United Arab Emirates | collected...
AGTTTCAAGGATACAAAGACCAGAAAAAGAATATTTATCAAGGCTTTTTTGCGGAAATCTTCCTTTACTTAGATGATTACACCCCAGTAAACGACTGGCGAGGAATTTTAATCTTTACCGAAAAGCGACTCGACCCAGGTTTACCTATACAATACGAAGACTTTAAAAATAGTCCTCGCTTCACAAAGATTTATCTTGATCAACTCGACCCGCAAGTTACTGAAAAGTCTTTAAGCCTCTCAGTACTTCGACTGGTTGGAGTTAAAGAAAACATTGCAGGGCAACAAGCTAGAATTTTAATCGATAGAGCCAAGCGAGAGGCGCCTAACCTTAACTTTCAAAGAGCCATAATAGAATTAATTGAAACCGTAATTGTTTACAAATTCCCTGATATAGGCAGAAAGGAGATAGAAGACATGCTTGGACTGAATGACCTCAAAAACACCAAGGTGTATCAAGAAGCACTGAAAGAAGGAGAAGACATTGGCGAAAAACGAGGCGAAAAACGAGGCAAACAACTAGGCAAGCAGGAAACTAAACTGGCAATGGCAGCTAAGTTACTCAACCTTGGTATGACAGTTGACCAGGTTGCCGAAATTACTGAGTTAGAAATTGAGCAAGTCCGTCAAATCGCTAGCCAGGACTAATAATTGTAAACTTTATATCTTGTGGGGTGGGCATCCTTGCCCGCCTAAACTCGGACAGAAAGAAGATTGAAAATATGTCTAGGTTTAGTTACCTAAAACACACCAAGTTTTATCAAGAAGGATTCAAGGAAGGAGAAGAGCTTGCCGAAAAGAAGATTAAACTGAAAATGGCAGCTAGGTTACTTAATTATGAAATTACAGTTGAAGATGTTGCTGAAATCATGGAGTTAGAAATTGAGCAAGTTCGTCAAATTGCTAGCCAGAAACAATAGTTGTGAATACTATGTTCTTTAGGGTGAGCTTCTCTATGTTGATTATGGAACGGGCAGGGATGCCCATTCCACAAGAGTATATATCCCACAAGGCACAATATTCCATAAGGCATATATATTTATTTGAAGGTCTCTAGCCAGGAGTAGTTGTTAGAAATTTCAAGTTGGGTAGGCGCCCTTGAGACACATAACTTAACTCCGCGCCAAAAAATAAAATGAGCGGTAGCTGCCGATACAACTTAACATTGTTTTAAGACTGCTATTTCTTGGTTAGGTCATGGGTTATTACATCGCTCCGAAATTTCTAGATAAACTTGCCGTACACATTACTAAAAATTTCTTAAATCTACCTGCTGTGCGCGTTCCGTTGATTTTGGGTATTCACGGACGTAAGGGTGAAGGAAAATCGTTCCAATGCGAATTAGTTTTTGAGAGAATGGGTATTGAATTCACCCTGATATCTGGAGGTGAGTTAGAAAGTCCTGATGCTGGCGACCCTGCGCGCTTGATTCGGTTACGTTATAGAGAAACTGCTGAGTTAACTAAAGTACGCGGTAAGATGTGCGTACTAATGATTAATGATTTGGATGCAGGCGCCGGACGTTTTGATGAAGGAACACAGTACACGGTTAATACGCAGTTGGTCAACGCGACATTAATGAATATTGCGGATAATCCAACAGATGTACAACTTCCGGGTAGTTACGACTCAACACCATTACCCAGAATACCAATTATTGTTACGGGTAATGATTTCTCCACGCTGTATTCGCCTTTAGTACGCGATGGACGCATGGAGAAGTTCTATTGGGAACCTGACCGTGATGACAAAGTTGGTATTGTCGGTGGAATTTATGAGCCTGATGGATTATCGCGTCGTGAAATTGAACAGTTTGTTGATACCTTTATTAATCAGTCTATTGACTTTTTCAGCGCCTTGCGTTCTCGCATTTACGACGAACAAATCCGCCACTTTATTCATGAAATTGGTATAGAGAAGGTATCGCAGCGGGTAGTTAACAGTGTTGAAGGTCCGCCACAATTTAGAAAACCCAACTTTAAATTACCGTATTTGATTGAAATGGGTAATTTGATGGTGGGAGAACAACAGCGCGTACAAAATTCTAAATTAGTAGAAGAATATAATCGTGGATTGTTTTCGCGTAAAGCTGTATCTAGGGTAGAAGCATTACCAGCGCCAATTTATAGTAATGATGTGGGTGTTACAGAAGTTGTAACAACAACATTTAACACACCATCTGTAGCACCAGATAGGTCGGCGCCTATTATGGCACCAGTTGTAGCTGGTGTTGGAACGCTAGCTAATTCGGCGCCGAGTTTGCCATCTGGTACACCATACAAACAACCGACTGCAACCCCTCTTGGTACACCATACACACAACATGTTGTAGAGGTAGTTGAGGAACCAACTAATCACGCCCCTATTATGGCGCCAGTTGTAGCTGGTGTTGGAATGCTAAGTAAGTCGGCGCCTAAACTACCAATTGGCACACCATATCATTCACCTTCAAATGCACCATCTTTAAACCCAGTTACAACACCCCTTATAAATAACGGAGAATACTACAAGCAATACACAGAAAATACACAGCAAGCACCCAGCACCCATCTCACCTTAGAGACTCAAGAACTAGTTCGCGAAATCTTGTCTAAGGGTTACAAAATAGGTATTGAACACGTTGACGAACGCCGTTTTAAAATGGGTTCATGGCAAAGCTGTTCAGTTGGAGAAATTAGCGCTGCGTCCGATCTAGTTTCTGCTATCGAGTCATCTTTGGGTGACTTTAGCAATGAATATATTCGATTAGTTGCTATCGACCCAAAAAATAGGCGCCGAGTTATGGAGACAATTATTCAACGTCCAAACGGAGCCAACTAGTAATTAGGACTTCAGTCCTATCTATTACTCCCACCACTAACGTTATAGTCTTTAGCAACAATACCAAGTGCAGCTAGTCCTCCCATATGTATGTACTTTGAGAGTTCTACAATTATTGCTTGGTCTCCACCAAAATTCTTGGGCGAGAATGCGATAAAGCCAGTTATTGCAAGCACTATACCAACAGAGGTTGTTTTCCAATTCTTGACTACTGCATTTTTTGCAACATTTATTGAAGTCTGAGTAGAATCTTCTGACACTGTTGGCTTAGTTGGGTCTGACATAATTGTTGCTTCCAGTACTATAAAGAAACCGGGTTTTTAACAATAAACCCGGTTTCTAAAATTAATAATATATCTACTTACGATATAAAATAGGTTTTAATACAATGCCTCAAAATTATTTCTAGATATAAGTTTTAGCTTTAATTACTCTTTATTGTTACCCGTAACATTAAAATCTTTGGCATTTATACCTAGAGCCGCAAATCCTCCCGCAGTAATATATTTACATACTTGAACTAAAGGCGCCTTTTCTCCACCAAAAGTGCTTGGTGAAAATGCCACAAAATCACTACAACCTATCTGTATATATTTACGGATAAATTTAACTAAATTGGAATTTTGATAAAACGTTCCAACGCTGACCATCGTGCAGTAGTAAACAAATATTATCGGCGCCAAATTCAAAATTTACCTGACGATGCTCAAATTCTTGCCAAGCTGCCTTAAAGTTTTGTTTCGTCAAATCCCGATATGCTACTGTCATATGTGGTACAAAAGGTCGAGTTTTAGCGTTTGGGTCACAAATACCTATTGACTCCATATAAGTGATTAAATCTGATTGCAGCGCTATCAACTCTGGAGTGTTGAGAACATCTATATATATAACGCGCGGTGGAAAGGCGCCGTATTGGTTTAATGTGACAGGTACGAGCGTTCGGCTGGATGCGAAATTTGTCAGATGCTGTTCCAACTTGGTAATGTTGGCTTCATCCCATTTAAATGGAGGTTGTAAGGTGATATGAGGTGGAGACCTTAAGGCGCCACGACTGTTGTAGTTGTCAGCAAAGTACTGCATGACTTGGTTTACATGCTCTAGGATGTAGTTTGGCGGTATCAGGGCAATAAAAAAACGACTCATAGTAATAGAAATAGATAGATTATGCCGATTTTTGTGAAGATAGAAGAAGGTAAGGTCGATAAATCAACTTTTGACCAGTACATACCTGCTCATCATGCCTATGTCCGTGAACTTATTGCACGTGGACACAAAGCAAAAAGTGGATACTGGGCAGTTCGAGGTGGAGGAATGATGATTTTTGAGGCAGAGTCGATGGAACAAGCCCAAGCTATTGTTGCCGAAGACCCCTTAATTAAAAACGGCTGTGTTGACTACCAACTATATGAATGGCGCCTTGTAGTAGAATAAATAATTTTTGTACAAATAAATTATTTGAAATCATTTGAAATTATTTGAAATTTAATGCTATAGTTATGATAAGACTGGGACTATGCAACCGCAACGCCTAAATTTTGTCAGGATCGGAAGATAGCAGCAATACGGGATGCTTGTAGTAGGCGTAGACCCCGGTCCCCAAAGAAAAATTTTATATTAAATACAAAGATAAAAGTCAGTAATGGCTGGTTTTGGAGACTTAGTACAAAAAGCTTTTTATCTGGGTGTGGGACTAGCTTCTTACGCAGGTGAAAAAGCAGGTGGAAAACTTTCAGAATTGCGCTCGCAAGTTCAAAAGCTGGCAGATGAAATGGTAGCACGCGGCGAAATGACTACCGAAGAAGGTCGTCGCTTTGTCGAAGATATGATGAAGCAAGCCCAGCAAGAACAGGCTTCTACAAAAGAGTCGGGTACCTCGACCAATGAACCCCGGCGAATAGAAATTTTAGAAGAAGATGAAGAAGTAACTCAAACTCAATCTTCTGCGAAAGAGGCGCCTGTGGAAGAAGTCGATAATCTACGTGACCAAGTTAAGCAAATGCAAGAGGAATTGCGGCGTTTACAGCGTGAACAGTAAATTGTTCAAGATATGAAGTGTATTTTGATACAAATATTTGGTTGTAATCCTCATGCTCGAATTTAAAAGCAGTGTTGTAATAGTGTTGTATTGGTGTTGAAATAGTCTGTAGAATTACTATTTAGACAAACAATACTATTTTTTCCGCTATTGAGTCGGTGAGGACTTGAAATTCTATGGAAAATTGGCAGAAAGACTTGTGGCAACTAATGGAAACACTGACTGACGAAGTAGAGCGTTTCTTTATAGGAATGACAGAAGTGGTAGATACATTTTTTGAATTTACTGAAGAGTTGAGTGAGCAGGTACACAACAGTATCGCTACAGAGGTTGACCAGTACTTGCAAGATATTGTTGAACCGCTTTCAGAAATTTATTGGGAATTGGATGATATACCAAGTGATAATTTTGACCCAGCGTTTCCATATTCAGTAGATGCAACAACAGAGAAAAATACAGCATGTATAGGTTGTAAGCATTATCATGGGTATGCGTATGGTGGTACTTTATTAGTTTGTGGGATGCATCCCAGTGGTGTAGAAGATTCAACCTGTCCTGACTGGGAACAAGAAGACGTTTATGAGTGATGAGTGCTGAGTGCTGAGTTCTGAGTTATTATATTAAATTATGTTAAACAGTATTTAGTATGAGTAACTTATCACCTGAGATAACAACACAGTCTATTGAAGAGGCGCCAACTCAATCTGTAAAATATGGTGAGCGTGAAATTGCTGAGGGTCAGTTAATTACGTTCCCGAATCCGCGTGTAGGTAGACGGTATAATATTAATATTACTTTGCCGGAATTTACTTGTAAGTGTCCGTTTTCTGGCTATCCTGATTTTGCCACTATTTATATTAGCTATATTCCTGATGCTAGGGTGGTGGAGTTGAAAGCGCTGAAACTCTATATAAATAGTTATCGCGATAAGTATATTTCTCACGAGGAGTCGGCAAATTTAATTCTTGATGATTTTGTTGCTGCTTGTGACCCTTTGGAGGTAAATGTTAAAGCTGATTTTACTCCACGTGGTAATGTTCATACGGTTGTTGAAGTCAAACATATAAAGTGATGAGTAATGAGTGCTGAGTGCTGAGTGCTGAGTAGTAACTCTTTACTTTACTCAGCACTCAGCACTTTCTACTCAGCACTTAAATTCGCTTTTGCTGCTGCACGCACGATACGATTTGCGTCTTCTGTTAAGAGTTTGCGGATGTGTTGCGGTGTGTTGGGGTTTGTTGCTACAGTGTATCTTTCTAACCAAGATGATGAGCGATGGTGTTTTACTAGTAGATCGCTTGGCGCCTGATGGTGTAGTAATATAAAAAAGTTTGAGAGTGAAGGGTAAGAGGTAGTAGTAATAAATTTTTCTATATATGGTTGGCATTGCTCTGGGTAATGTTGAATTAAAGATTTTACTGCTGCAAGGTGTGTTAGGTTATTTGATTTAGGGTTATTGGCAAGCATTTCTAGTACGTTTGCTGGAGTGTTGGAGTTTTTGGCAACTGCCAATTTTACAGAGATATGTTCGTCTGTTGCTAACTTTTCTAGCAAGGTGACGGGAGCGTTGCTTTTGCTGTGATTTAATTTGTCTTGCTTTTCAGAAGTGTCAAAGACAATCATTGCTGAAGTTGTGTTAAGTGCTACAGCTTCTTTAATTGTTACCCATTGACTTTGTGCTTGTTCTATGAGTAGTTGAGTTGATGCATTCAGATTTTGCACTGCTTGCCATTGCTGTAAAAACTGCTGTAAAAACTCGGTGTGTGGATGATTTCTTGTTTCGAGTAACCCAACGAGTGCTGAAGATCGCACATCTTGGTTTTTATCCTGCAAGAGTTTTTCTCGCACTTCTCGTGGTAGATTAGGGTTTCGCGCTACTAATCGACGCAAGCGTACTGATTGACTTGATGCAAATTTTGATGCGATAGATTCGGGTATATTTGGATGTCGTGCTAAGGCAATTTGCATTTCAAGTGTGTTGATTGTGGCACATTTTTCTAGAAGATACGCAGGGATATCTGAGTGTGTTGTCATTTGCCGACATATATTTTGAATCGATAGTAAATACACTTGGTAGCTATCGCTCGGCGCCAGTTCGAGTAAAATTTCGATAGGGGTATTAGGATTTGCGGCAATTGAAGTGTTATTTTGGCAAGTTGAAGAATTGGAGTGTAGGGTGAGTGATTTTGTTTGACGAAATATTATTGCCCTAGCTTTTACCCAATCGACTTGATCTTTTTCTAAGTGCGTTAACACATCATCAGGGGTGTTGGGATTTTCGGCAACTGCACAGCGAACGTTATTATCTTCATCGGTTGCCAATTTTCTCAAAATCTCAATTGGGGTTTTAAGATTGTACGCTACATGTTGACGCACCATATATTCACCATCGTTAGCTAACTGTGCTAGTAAGGTTTCTGATGCTCTAGAACTTGCTGCAACATTATTACGAACGTAAAAATCTTTATCGTTTGCCAAATACGTTAGTAGTTCAATTGAGGTATTGGGATTTTTAATTACTTCTACACGTACATAACAATCTGCATCCCGTGCGAGTAGTTCTAAAATTGCTGGTGTCGCATTAGGGTGCTTGGCAATATCTTGACGCTGGTAGCATTTGTAATTGTTCAGCATTCTTACTAATAGCCATCCTGGAGTTATGGGGTTACGCACCACTGCATTACAAACTCCTAAGCGTTTATCTTCTATAAGTATTTCTAACACTTCTGTAGGAACGCTTTTGTTACTGGCAACTGCCGCACGAACTTTCCACGATTTGTTATAAGCAAGTTTGACTAATATTTCGCGAGGGGTGTTTGGATGAGATGCAACACCCGTTCGCGTATACTCCCAGTCACGTTTTACAATTTCGCTTAAAGTGGCGCCATTCGTATCAGGATTTTGAATTGCGGCTTCGTACTCGTAAAATAATTTATAGATAGCATTTGGGGTACTGGGATTTTGGAAAACAGTTTGACGTACCCACGCATCATCATCACCCGCAAGCTGTTCTAAAAGATGAACGGGAGTATTTAAATTATTAGCAATTGCTACACGCATTTTTTTAGTCGCTGTTTTTGGTTTTAACAGCACTTCGAGAATTTCTTGGGCAGTATCAGGGTTACGGGCAATTTGTACTAACGTATTACGATGTAATCCCATCAAAAAAGCTTGGGGAATAATGCCGAGTTGCCACAATCTATATTCAGATGCTTCATCGTGAAGGATATTATCTTTGACCAACTGGTGTTTTTGAACTACCGTAAAAGCTGCTTCTTGCCATCCTGCTTTCATTTCCCCTATCCAGTTGACATGTAACTTGGCGACATTTGGTACTTGTGAAGTTAACCAGTTACTACCTGCTTCGTATATCAACTTACATAATTCATCTCTAGTTAATTTCGGATTCATTGCCGCAGCAAACATGGTTTTCGGGCGCCTATAACTTAATGCCCACTGTAAATATGTATCTGGAATAACTTTTAATTTAAGTAAACTAGCTTGAGTATCTTCGGGTAATTCTTGAAAAAAGAGCGGGTTTTCTAGTAACAACAGTGAGAATACTGGATTTTCGAGCAACTCGTATGGAAATTCTATCCCTAATTGAAACAATATTTCTGTGGGAGTATTGGGGTTACTAGCTACAGCTTTGCGCGTCTCATAATCTTTACTAGTGCTGAGTGAAAATAAAATTTCTGGAGTAGTGCATATGTTTGCAGCTATAACGCGCGTGAGTTCAGGAGTCATAAACGCTAACTCTTCCAAGCTGATATGTGATGTGGTTTCGCTAGCTGCTTCATGTACGAGTGCAAGCAAATTGGAAGAGTTCAACATAAACAAAAATCAAAAATAATATATAACAAAGCCCGTGATTTTAAGTTGTCACATATTCATTCAAATCACCTTTGTATTTTTACGGAAATATAATATGTTGATAAATATCAAGAATATTAATCTACGCAATATTACGACAAACTATAATTAAATTAAGTTCCCAACCTCATTAGTTAGTTATATAATTATCAATGTAGAGACGTTACATGTAACGTCTCCTCCACAGAATGTTAGTTATTATTTAAAACGAGAGTTAAAATGTTTAAGAATATTCTCTGAAATTTTTACATAATGCATATCATCTTCATTGTGTGATATATTAATTAATGCCAGTAATCTTTGTGTCGATTTAAAACAAATAAAGCTGTCTTTATCTTTAATTAATAATTTGAACATCTCTAAAGATATTTTAATAAATTTTAATTACTAAATAAATATTAAAATTGATTTTCGTCATAATCAAAGTAGTAATAGTCAGAACGTTCTTTAAGTGTCCAAGCGGCTATAAAACAAATCGTTTCGTTTTCATCTTGAGCAAGTTTGGTTAAAGTTTTACGACTAGATTTAGAATTTTTAGCAACAGCAGTACGCACGCAAGTTTCTTCATCTTGTGCTAGCTGCATTAATAAGTTTTGGGGTGTGTTAGAATTGCACGCTACAGCTACACGTATATTTGTGTCTTGATGATTGACTGCCCATTCTAAAAATGATTCGGGTAGTTTATATTCTTGAATTATACTAGTCTCATGTTTAATTAACTTTTCAAGTAATTTGTTAACTAAATGTTGCGGAGTATTAGGATTTCTTGCGGCGCCAAAGCGTACTATACCGTTACTATCTTGAATTAGTTTTTCTAGTACATCAGTAGGTGTTTTAGTGTGTGCTGCTACTTTGCTACGAATTTCGTAACATTTGTCTGTTGCTAACTTTAACAGCGCGCATTTGGAAGTATTTGAATTTTCTGCAACGGCAAGACGAACTTTTTTACTTTTGTCTTCTGCTAGCTTTTGTAAAGTATTAGTGTTGGTGCGATGGTTTTCGGCGACGTGAGAGCGGACATCTATACTTGTATCTTTAGCAAGCTTCTCTAAAAATGATGGATGCGTGTTTTCATTGCTGGCGATAGTTTTACGTATTCCTTCATCTGAACAATTTACAGCCCATTCAATAAATAAAGAAGGTAATGCGTCTTCGTTGAAGATATAAGGGTTTTCAAGCAAAATTAACTCAATTACAGGATTATTTAGAACTTGATGCGGAAATTCGATAAATAATTCTATAAGTAAATCTGGTGGTGTATTCGGGTTGCTAGCAACGAGTTTACGAACTACTCCGCTATAAGTGTCCGCTAGTTTTCTAAGTTCCTCAGAAGAGGTAGTCGCATCAATAGCTTGTTTCATTTTATGAGTAATAATTAAGGGTTTGGTTGGTCTTACCCTTTATTATTCCCAGGAATTTTAATAATAATTATATTCCCGACAAGTTTTACAAAGTCGAGAATATAATTTCATCAAATTTTCAAGAAACCGGGTTTCTTTATCAATATCTGTAATAAAAATGACGATTTTGCGTAGAAACCCGGTTTCTAGGGACACGTTTAGGCAGATAATAAACGAACGCTTTCGCCAAATGGAAATTGTTCTAAATTCATTCCACCTGGTGTGACTACCCATAATACTGGTAGTTGAGGCGCCTTTTCTGGGAAACACCCATATCCATCAGTTAAATAAACGCATACCGCTTGTGCGTGTCCGTCCCAACGTTCGGATACTTTGTCAAAAAATGGTATAAATGATGTGCCTCCTCCTCCCTCCGGTTTCGGAAAGTCACTATCAGGACTAAGTTCGTAGGGGCCGTAAGCATCAGCATCGACGTAATATAATTCGCACTTGAGGTGAGGATAAGAGCGCAAGATACCACTAACTTCGCTCAAAAATAACTTCAGTTCTCGACCGCCAATTGAACCACTAGTATCAATTGCAACGTACACTATTACAGATTCACCTTGTAGTGCTTCTAAATATAGTCCACGTCCTACAAACCTACGGTCAAAACCAGTAAAATCATTTGGTGTTTGAACTAAATAACGCCATAAATACGAGCGCCAGTCTATTTGTGGTGTTGTAGCGTTCATTAATTCGCGCTCAATACCTGCGGGTATTGTACCTTGTTTCGATGACCGAGCAATTACTGCTGCTTGTTGTAGCGCATTACGCCAATGTGCTTCTAGTGCTGCTCTACGCGCGCTAGACATACTATCGTTTTCGTCACCTTCTTCTGAACCTTCTCCTGAACCTTCAAGTAAATCACTTAGCCCATCACCACCACCAGCTTCCCACATCTTTTTATACTTTTCTGCGTCTTTAGAAAAAATTTCGTATATTTCCTCAACGCTAAGATGTTCTAACTTCTGGTCACGTAAACCACCTGCTGGTAGTTCAAAATAACCTTGTTGCATAATAATACCGTTAATAACAATATCAGCAGCAAAGTTCCATAATATAGCATCGCGGACACCTCGACGCGGTACATGAAGTAATGCAGCGTGCAACACCTCGTGTAGCAAGACTCCATCGAGTTGTGCAGGTGGTAAAGCCAGGAAAAATTCAGGATTGTAAAATATATCCTTACCGTCAGTTGCAGCAGTTTGATAATGAGGAGTATTAATAAAACGTGCGAACAATGCCAAAGTCGCAAAAAACGGTGACTTTGTTCGCAACCTAATAAGTGAAGCACTAATAAGTTTCTGGATGTCTTGTGTCATAAAATATAAGATTTAGGACTTGCTCATGCCGATTAATTGGTAATATTCCTGAATAAATTTCTGTAAATCGTTGTCTTCTTTAGCTAAAGTCGCAAAAACACCCATATGTCCTTTACTACGCATTATTGGTAGCAAGTCAGCAATAAAAAATTGTACCCACTCGGTTGTCGCTTTATTACTCAGCCATTTATAAGCGTTATATCCTTGTTTTGCATCTGCTGCGCGTACTGTTAAACCAATAGCTGTTGCATAGCGTGCGCTTGGTTCTTTAGGAAAAGCTATTTTACTACCTTTACCTTCGAGAATAGGCGCCAAGCTTGGTAAAGTTTGGTAAACTTCCAAGTAAGCCATAAATTCAGCAGTTGCACCCTTACCAACAGCAGGTGAAGTATCAAGTTCGGCATAATGTAAATGACTTGCCATTTCCCAAGAACGTGGAGTTGGAAACGCTGGTTGTTGTGGGTCAATTTTGTGTAGCAGTGTAGAGCGGAACGAGAGAAACGCAATAATCTGCTCGTGTATTCCTTTTTCTAATGCGTAGGCTTTAAAGCTATCAAAATCTACTTCGACTTCCAGATGCAAAAATCTATTTGCTAACGGCGCCGGCATATCAAATACTGCTGCACGGTCTTCTTTACGGTTTCCAGCAGCCCAAATAAACCATCCTTCTGGGACAGTATAACTACCGACTCGACGGTCTAAAATTAATTGCTGCGCTACACCTTGCATCGCAGGAGGCGCCATATTAAGCTCATCCAGAAAAAAGATACCCTTACCATCGCGAGGTAAAAATTCCGGTGGAAACCACTTAGAAATTCCATCTTCTGCAACGGGTAGTCCACGTAAATCAGTAGGCGCCAGTTGTGACAAACGCACATCAACAAAATCAATATCGTGTTCTCGTGTAAGTTGCCCGACAATGCTAGATTTACCAATACCCGGAGGACCCCAAATCATGGTGCTGATTTGTAGATTTTTGGCAACTAAGCTATTTAAATATGTTTTGAGTTGGCTAGGGGTCATATGTTAATTTCAATTAGATATTGGGTTTTTTAAGAGCCTGAAGTGCTGCACTCCGAATTTATATACGTAGAGACGCGATTAATCGCGTCTCTACACGACGCAGAATCATGTATCAGGGTGTTGGGCAGCATAAAGACGGTCGGACTCAATGTAACTTTTAGCGAACCTTGTGATTAATGTCTGCCGCATTTCTACTGAAGTATTTGGATGTGCAAGCAACAGCCAATTAAATTCTGTCAAACCTGCTAAATACTCCAACACCTTAGCAGGTGCATTCTTGTTTTGAGCCACAAATGTATAACATTACCTATCTTTTACTAATATTTCTAAAACATTACCAGGAGTTTTAATATTGCTCGCTACTGCCCGTCTAACTTCTACTTCTGTATCAAAAGATAATTTCTCTAGTACAGAATCTGGGGTACCAGGATTGCAAGCTACAGATAACCGAACGTTTGGTGATATATCGCGTGCTAAAACTTCAAGCATATCTAAAGGGAGACTCGGATTTTGAGCTATCCACACACGCAGTTGCGGTTCTTTTCGCATCCACATTCTTAAAATATCTATAGGTGTATGGGCCTGCTTGGCAACGTACTTGCGAACTGACAACCGCTCATCCATTGCTAGGCGCCATAATACTTGCTGTAATATTTCACGATTTGCATTTGGATGCTGTGCAACTAATAAATCGTGCGCGCGAGTCTCAGCTATATATTTTAGAACAGATGCAGGAGTACTGGGGTTTGCTGCAATAGCTTCTAAAACCTCATGTTGATTATTTTGAGCTAACTGGTAAAGTAAATTTTCCTCCGCGCTCGGATTTGCAGCAACAAACCTACACAGTTCTGGTTCGGAAACTGCATTAACTAACACAGCTTGCGGTGTATTTGGGTGCCTTGCTACCATTTGTCGCACTCGTAGTGTACCATGATTTGCTAATTTACATAGTACGCTAGCACTTATATAGGTATTTTGTGCCAGCGAGTTCATCATATGTAACCTATAATCAACTGCCAACTCAATAATTAGGTCGATAGGTAAATCAGCACGCGCGGCTATTGCGAGTTTTACTTTTTTATCACCTTCTTTAAGTAAATTTTTTATTACTCCCAAAGGAGTACTTGAATTTTGAGCAAGTTTATAATGAATTTGTTGCCGAAAATTCCAATTTGGTTCAGGCGTAAGAGCGAGTGTTTCTAAAATACTGGTAGGATATTTATGATATTTTGCGAGATATAAGTGTATTATTTTACATAGATGCTGTTGGTATTACTAGACACATACGCTACAAAGGCGCCTGTCTTTAAAACTCTCTTGTAAAATTAATTTCTTATAAAATGTATAATATACCTCTTGTGGAACGGGCATCCCTGCCCGTCAAATAAACAAGCTGTCACATATTAAAAGGCGGGCAAGGATGCCCACCCCACAATTCCAGCCTTATTGAATTTAAGATTGTGAATCCATCCAGTTAATTAATTTAGTTGTATCAGAAAAATAAATAACACCGGATGCTCTTAAAGTAAACCGTGCTTGTTCGCTACCAAATTCTTTTGTATTGCTACTGAGAAATGCTTTTTTCGTATCTGATTGTACAGTTGCATGTTCTGAGATACATTCTAATATAAGATTATCTCGCATAGCTTTATCGCTTATTAAAATAGGATTTTTAAGAGTCTTTTGTATGCTATTTGTAGAAGGTGTTATAACTTCTGCAACGCTAAGAACATCTCCTATAGCATCGCTAAGGTCTGGTTTAAGTTGATTAAACAATATATTAGCTGCTTTTCTAGATGCTATCAAAGCTGTATTCTCATTAGACGTTTTCTGTAGAGAATTGCGCTCAAGTTGACTTATAACCGTATCTAAAGACTCTAGTAAATTACTTAGTTGCTTTTGCTGACCTTCAAGAGCAACTAAAGCTTCTAAGGAGCAGACAGAAGGAATAATAAGCCTACGCTCTGCATTAATTCGTGACAAAAGTTTGTTGGCATTTAGATCTCTTCTTGTTGAAATACCAAAAATAAAATTAGTCTCAATATAAACGAGCAAAAATTAACCCTCCTGAACTAAGTCACGAATTTTTGCACCCAAAATTTGTGTCATTAATCCAACTGATTCTAATTCTTTTACTCCCGGAACAGTTTTCCCATAGTTTGGATGAGCTAAATAGTCTAGCCAAAATCTAATGAACTTCACAAATGACCAACCAAAAACATTTCCTTCTCTAATTAATGTTGCTTCCTCTGGTAGCATTTCAAGTGTTGAAAGCTTTAAAATTGGTTCTTGCCAATTTGAAAGTCTAAAATCAAATATAAAAATATTTTCATAGTCTACCAACATCGTATAAGGTACAAGTTGTTCTGCTTGAATAGGAGCTAGTTTTTCAAGCATATCGTTAAAATTAAGCCAGTCGGTTAACCGAAAGTCTACAACCATAACGATTTCGCCAGTTGGACGCTGAACCATGAGCGCAAATTTTTTGTAAAAAGGTTGCTCAGTATAAGTATCGGTATCAGCAGGAATATACATATTTAATTCCCGTTTTCTTCAATTAGTTACTTTTAGTTTAACATACGTGCTTATTCTGGTAGCATTTCAAGCGTTGAAAGCAGCTATACTAACGATTAAATTTGTTTCTATATACACGAGCAAAAGCTATCCTCTAAATCTAAGTCACGAATCCTTGCATCTAAAATATGCGTCATTACTCCCACTGACTCTAGTTCTTTGACTCCTAGAACTGTTTTTCCGAAGTGTGGATGAGCCAAGTAGTCAAGCCAATATGATATATATTTTATAAGTGACCAACCAAAAATATTTTTCTATTTAATTAGTGTTGCTTTTTCTGGTAGAATTTCAAGCATTGAAAGTTTTAAAATTGGTTCTTGCCAATTCGACCGCTTCAAATCAAAAATAAAAATATTTTCAAAGTCTACCAACATGCTGTAAGGAACTAGTTGTGCGGATTGAACGGGAGCTATTTTTTCAAGGCTATCGCTATAATCAATCCACTTGCTTAATCGAAAGTCTACTACGATTACTATTTCACCCGTTGGACGTTGAACCAAAAGAGCGAATTCTTCATATAAAGCTGACTGAGTAGGAATATACATAGTTAATTTTGCACAAAGAACGTTTGTTAAAATTTTTTTGATTACAGCATATGTTCTATGTTAGTACCTAAGTTGTATTTATGATAAACGCGCTATGAGCGCAAAAGAATAAAAAGTAGCTTTACGTATACGTAAAGCTAGGGCAAGCGCGTCACTATTATCGTGCCGGATTACTTGCTTACTTAACTTTCTTCAATTTCTAAGGTATTCTCTCTCTCGATATTCACTTTGCCGATTTCTTCTTCCAAAATTTGAATTGCCCCACTAATTCGTAGTAATGTATCCCGCAGATTAGCTTGTTTTGTCTCCAAATCTGCCATTACTTTTTGCCCTGATGCAAATTCGGCTTTGAGTTCGGCTAGACGTTTTTCCAGTTGTTCTTTCATTTTTTAATTAAGTCCCTTTTACTTTCATATTCGTGGTCATAAATTTACCAGTACCGGAGTATTGAGGAGTAGCATCAGGAATGGGATTAGGTGCTGAGGGTTGTTGTGCAGGAACCATGACTTGAAATTTGGCTTTGAATGAGGCGCCTTTTAGTAGTACAGGTTTTCCCCCAGATTTCGTTTTTCGGGCTTTTTGGTTGCCAGCAAGGGACTCAATGGAGAGTATTCCCGCACCAGGGATACTATATTGTGGGGTCATGTAAGGACAACCAGGGACAATGACTTTTTTTTCATCGCCATCAACACAGACTAGTTTTCCGTTAATTTTATTCTTACCCGTGCCAATTAAGTCACCTGGACGCACAGTGACAATAGCTTGTCCAAAGGTAGGGTTA
>ERZ1066122.1722-NODE-1722-length-16372-cov-15.992952_pt1 | contig 16372 bp, 16 predicted proteins | sample MGYA00382769_ERZ1066122 | MGnify/ENA primary metagenome ERZ1066122 (study PRJEB33369, sample SAMEA5778352) | biofilm metagenome | biome: Industrial cooling water; feature: Water cooling tower basin; material: Biofilm | place: United Arab Emirates | collected...
GCGACACCGACAAGCTGCAGGCGCTGATCATCGACTCGTGGTTCGACAACTACCTGGGCGTGGTGTCGCTGGTGCGGGTGATGCAGGGCGAGCTCAAGCCCGGCGACAAGATGCTGGTGATGTCCACCGGCCGCGTGCACCAGGTCGACAAGGTCGGCGTGTTCACGCCCAAGCGCAAGGAGCTGCCCAGGCTGGGCGCCGGCGAGGTGGGCTGGATCAACGCCTCGATCAAGGACGTGCACGGCGCGCCGGTCGGCGACACCCTGACCCTGGCCAACGACCCGGCCCCGGGCCCGCTGCCGGGCTTCCAGGAGATGCAGCCGCGCGTGTTCGCCGGCCTGTTCCCGGTGGATGCCGAGGACTATCCGGAGCTGCGCGAGGCGCTGGAGAAGCTGCGCCTCAACGACGCCGCGCTGCGCTTCGAGCCAGAGAGCTCGGAGGCCATGGGCTTCGGCTTCCGCTGCGGCTTCCTGGGCATGCTGCACATGGAGATCGTGCAGGAGCGCCTGGAGCGCGAGTACGACCTCAACCTCATCACCACCGCGCCCACCGTGGTGTACGAGGTGCTGCTGGTGGACGGCAGCACGATGCCGCTGGACAACCCGTCCAAGCTGCCGCACGTGACCAAGATCCAGGAGATCCGCGAACCCATCATCCGCGCCAACATCCTCACGCCGCCCGACTACGTCGGCAACGTGATCAAGCTGTGCGAGGAGAAGCGCGGACGCCAGGTCGGCATCAACTACATGGCCTCGCAGGTGCAGGTCAGCTACGAGCTGCCGATGGCCGAGGTGGTGCTCGACTTCTTCGACAAGCTCAAGTCGGTCTCGCGCGGCTATGCCTCGCTCGACTACCACTTCGAACGCTTCGAGGCCGGTCCGTTCGTGCTGATCGACACCCTGATCAACGGCGACAAGGTCGACGCGCTGTCGGCTATCGTCCACCGCAGCCACGCCGACCGCCGCGGCCGCGAGGTCTGCGAGAAGATGCGCGAGCTGATCCCGCGCCAGATGTTCGACGTGGCCATCCAGGCCGCGATCGGCTCGCAGATCATCGCCCGCTCGACGGTCAAGGCCATGCGCAAGAACGTGCTGGCCAAGTGCTACGGCGGCGACGCCACCCGCAAGAAGAAGCTCCTCGAGAAGCAGAAAGAGGGCAAGAAGCGCATGAAGCAGGTGGGCCGGGTGGACATCCCGCAGGAGGCCTTCCTCGCCGTGCTGCAGACCGACAACAAGTAAGCGGCCCCCGCCGCGAGGAAACCCGACGCGTGAAAATCGACCTTGCCCTGATCCTCACCGTGCTGGCCGCGCTCACCGGCCTGGTCTGGCTGATCGACTCGCTGCTGTTCGCGCGCAAGCGCAAGCTGATGCAGGCCGAAGGCGAGGAGGTGGGCGACCCGGTCGTGGTCGAGTACGCCAAGTCGCTGTTCCCGATCATCTTCCTGGTGCTGGTCCTGCGCAGTTTCCTGGCCGAGCCGTTCCGCATCCCGTCCAGCTCGATGATGCCGACCCTGCTGGTGGGCGACTTCATCCTGGTCAACAAGTTCACCTACGGCCTGCGCCTGCCGGTGGCGAACACCAAGGTCGTCCCGCTGGGCCAGCCGGCGCGCGGCGACGTGGTGGTGTTCCGCTACCCGGGCTACGGCCCCGGCGACCAGAAGGCGGGCACCGACTACATCAAGCGCGTGGTTGGCCTGCCGGGCGACCGGATCTCGTTCAAGGACCAGGTGCTGTACGTCAACGACGTGGCGGTGCCCAAGCAGGAGACCGGGGTCTACATCGGCCGTGGCCTGGGGCGGTCCATGACCGGCGCCAGCCTGTTCGAGGTGGAGCTGCCGGGCCAGGACGGCCAGGCGCCCGTGCGCCATGCCAGCCTGGAGAACAACCGCTGGACCGACCCCCGCATCGAGAACCAGTGGCTGGTCCCGCCCGGGCATTACTTCGTGATGGGTGACAACCGCGACCAGAGCGAGGACAGCCGTTTCTGGGGCTTCGTGCCCGAGCAGAACCTGGTCGGCAAGGCCTTCCTGGTCTGGCTCAACTGCTCGGGCTGGTTCTGCACCGAAGCGTTTGACTACACCCGGATTGGCGATACCATCCGCTGAACGGCCACCACCCAGGGGACAGGACCATGGTTCGCAAGCAGCAGGGCATCACGTTGATGAGTTTCGTCATGGTCCTGATCGTGGTGGGCTTCTTCGCCCTGATCGCCATGAAGCTGTTCCCGATGTACACCGAGTACCACAACATGAAGGCGGCGGTGAACGCCTACGCCGCCGAGGCGAACTCGGCGAACAAGGCGCCGGCGCAGGCCTGGAGCGATCTTTCGCGTCGATTTGGCATCGCCTACGTTGAGTCGGTGAAGCGCGAGAACGTCAAGATCGAGCGCGCCGGCGAAGGCCGCGGCATGCAGATCAAGGTGTCCTACGAAGTGCGCAAGCCGCTCCTGTTCAACCTCGACGTGGTCGGCAAGTTCGAGCACGTGGCCGACCTCAACGGTACGGGCACGGGTGGCTGATCGGCTCCAACACGCCTTTCGCCACCCCGAACTGCTGCAGCAGGCCCTCAGGCACCGCAGCGCCGGGGCGCCGAACAACGAACGCCTGGAGTTCCTCGGCGACGCCCTGGTCAACCTGGTCGTCGCCGAAGCCCTGCACGCGCGCTGGCCCAAGGCCGACGAAGGCACCCTGACCCGCGCCCGCGCCGCACTGGTCCGCGAATCGGCCCTCGCGGGCATCGCCCGCGAGCTCCAGCTGGGCGACCGCCTCGAGCTCGGCCCCGGTGAACTCAAGAGCGGCGGGCATCGCCGGGATTCCATCCTAGCCGACGCGCTCGAGGCGGTGGTCGCCGCCATCCACCTCGACGCCGGCTTCGAGGCTTGTCGGGCGGTGGTGATGCCCTGGTTCGAACCCCTGATCGAGACCCTGCCGACCGGCAAGGCCGAGAAGGACCCGAAGACCCGCCTGCAGGAATGGCTGCAGGGCCGGCAGCTGCCGCGCCCGGCCTACCGCCTGCTGGAAACCCGCGGCGACGACCACGCCCGCATCTTCGTGGTCAGCTGCGAGACCACCGAGCCCGAGCTGGCCGAGCAGGCCGAAGGGCCGGCGCTGCGCGCCGCCGAACAACTCGCCGCCGAGCGCGTGCTGGCGCGACTGGAGAAGAAGTGAACACCGAGACTCCCACCGATCCGGCGCCGCATCGCGCCGGCACCATCGCCGTGATCGGCCGGCCCAACGTCGGCAAGTCCACCCTGGTCAACGCGATGGTGGGCGCCAAGGTGAGCATCGTCTCGCCGCGGCCGCAGACCACCCGCCACCGCATGATGGGCATCGCCACCTTCCCGGAAGGCCAGCTGCTGCTGGTCGACACCCCGGGCATCCACGGCCAGCAGAAGAAGGCCATGAACCGGATGATGAACCGCGCCGCCCGCGGCGCCGTCGAGGGCGTGGACGCGGCCATGCTGGTGGTCGAGGCCGGCCGCTGGACCGACGACGACGCGCTGGCCTACCGCGCGCTGCACGAGGCCGGCGTGCCCTGCATCCTGGTCATCAACAAGGTCGACAAGGTCACCGACAAGGCGGCGCTGCTGCCCTTCATCGCGCAAGTGACGGCCGGGCGCGAGTTCAGCGCGGTCTACCCGCTGTCGGCGCTGAAGAAGCGCGGCCTCGACGGCCTGGTCAAGACCCTGCTGGCGCACGTGCCCGAGGCGCCGCCGATGCACGACGAGGACGAGATCACCGACCGCAGCGAGCGCTTCCTCGCCGGCGAGCTGGTGCGCGAGCAGCTGATGCTGCGCCTGGGCCACGAGCTGCCGTACTCGGCCACGGTCGAGATCGAGAAGTTCGAGGTCGACGGCGAGATGCTGCGCATCGCCGCCGTGGTCTGGGTCGAAAGGGAAGGGCAGAAGCCGATCGTGATCGGCAAGGGCGGCGAGCGCATGAAGGCGATCAGCACCGGCGCCCGCCGCGGCATGGAGGAGCTGTTCGGCCGCAAGGTCTTCCTCGAGACCTGGTGCCGCGTGCGCGAGGGCTGGTCGGACGACGAGGCCGCGCTGCGGCGGTTCGGCTACAGCGACTGACATGCAGGTCCGGGCCCAGCCCGCCTACGTGCTGCACGCGCGCCCCTGGCGCGAAACCAGCCTGATCGTCGAGCTGCTGACGCGCGACCACGGCCGCGTGGCGGTGGTGGCGCGCGGCGTGCAGGGCGCCAAGCGGCACCCGCTGCGCGCGGCGCTGCAGCCGCTGCAGTCGATCCGGGCCGATTTCCTGCCGCGCGGCGAACTGGCGCGGCTGGTGCAGGCCGAGGCGCTGGACGCCGGTGCCGCGCTGCAGGGCGACGCGCTGATGGCCGCCTTCTACGTCAACGAGCTGGTGCTGCGGCTGCTGCCCCGGCAGGATCCCGCGCCCGACCTCTACCGCCGCTACGGCGGGCTGCGCACCGAGCTCGCCGGCCCCGGCCCGCTGGCCTGGAGCCTGCGCCGCTTCGAGCGCGACCTGCTGGAGCTGCTGGGCTACGGCCTGCCGCTCGACCAGGGCGAGGACGGCGAGCGCATCGACCCGGCCGCCCGCTACCGGCTCGACGCCGAGCGCGGCCCCGTGCGTGACCGCACGCACGAGGCGGGTTCCACCAGCGGCGCCGCGCTGATCGCCCTGGCCGAAGACCGGCTGCCGCCGCCCGAACAGCTGGCGGAACTGCGCAGCGCGTTGCGCGGCGTGCTGCAGGTGCACCTGGGGCCGCAGAAGCTCAAGTCCTGGGGCCTGCTGTCGGAGCTGGCCCGGCTCGGTCAGGACTGAGCGGGCCCCGCGAGGATCGCGGCGGCCTCGGCCTGGAAGCGCGAATGCGCCCGCGGGTCGGCGGGGTCGGCGTGCAGCGCGCGCACCGATTCAAGCAAGCCCGAGGCACCGACGAAGGCACAGCTGGCCTTGAGGCGATGCAGGTGGTCGCGCAGCCGCTCCTCGTCGCGGGCCGACCACGCCGCAGCGATGGTGCCGGCCTGTCCGGCCAGCTCCTGCACGAACAGTCGCCGCAGGGCCTGCACCGCCCCCGGCTCGCCGCCCAGCGCCGACAGCGCCGCCGCGTCGTCCCAGGCCGGTGCCGCGGGCGTGCCGGGCCCTGCGGGCGCCGCCGGAAGGCCGGGCCGCGCGGTCGCCGCGGACGCGCCATGCCACGCGGGCACGGCCGGCGCCATGGCCGCCATCACCGCCTGCCGAAGTGCCGCCGCCGCGATCGGCTTCGCCAGCACGGCCAGGAAGCCCGCGGCGCGCAGGCGGTCGAGCGCGCCGGGATCGTCCTCGGCGGTCAGCGCCAGCGCCGGCACGCGCCAGCCGCGGGCGCGCAGCGTGGCCAAGAGCTGGTCGCCGCGGCCGTCGGGCAGGCGGGCGTCGAACAGCCACAGCGCCTCGCCGCCGTCGGCCAGCGACCGCGCCTGCGCGAGGTCGGCCGCGTGCACCAGCCGCAGCGGCAGCGGCGCCAGCGCCTGCGCGAGGAAGGCGGCGGTGACGGCATCGTCCTCGACCAGCAGCAGGCGGGGGTTCATCGGGTTTCCCGTTTAATCGCGGCGTGCAAAACCACTATGCTGGCAGCATGCGGCGACCCGCCACGCTCGGCAAGATGCTCCTGCTCGTCCTGCTGTGCGCGGCCCCGGCGGCGCAAGCCAAGGTCCTGCGCGCGCAGGTGGACGCGGTGCGCAGCGAGGTGGCGACGCTCGAGGGCGTCGACCTCGTGCTCGAATGGACCGACGGCGAACCCAGCGGATCGCTGGAACTGCGCGCCGCCACGGCCGAAATGCCGCTGCTGGGCTACCGCGGCCGCGACCTGGCCTGGCGCTGCCCGCTGACCCGTGACGACTCCGGCCGCTGGGCCTGCGCAGGTGGCCTGCAGGTGTCCGGCGGGGCGCTGCATCCGCTCGCGCTCGAGCTTTCCCCGGCAGGGACGCGCGCCGAACTCGCGCTGGGCGCGCGTCGGATTTCCTACGAATCGATCGCCGCCGCGCCGGACCGGCACCGCCTGCAGCTCGAGAAGATCCCGGTGGCCTGGCTGGGCCATTTCCTGGCCGGGCTGTGGAGCGAGGGGCAGTGGACCGCGGGCGAACTGGGCGGCCGCATCGACATCGCCGCGCCCGCGGACGCGCCCTTCACCGTGGATGCGGCGCTGGCGCTCGGGGACATCGGGCTCGAGACGCCCGACGGCTGGCTGGCGGCCGCCGGCCTGCAGGCGACGATGGCGCTGGGGTATCGCGAACAGGCCGGCCGGCAGCGGGTCAGCGTGGACCTGCAGACGCGCGGCGGCGAATTCCTGGCGCAAGGGCTTTACGCGCAGCTGCCGGAAACCCCGGTGGACGTGGCCGTGGTGGCGGAGCAGCGCGACGCCGCCGGCTGGCAGCTGCCCACGCTGTCCTGGCGCGACGGCGAGGTGCTGCAGGCCCGGGGCAACGCGCGGCTGGCGCCCGACGCCGGCCTGCGCGAGCTAGCGCTCGAGCTTTCGCTGGGCGACCTGGCCATCGCCCGCGACCGCTACCTCAGCGGTTTCCTGGCCCCGGCCGGCTTCCCGGACCTGCTGCTTTCGGGCCGCGCCACCGCCTCGCTGGCGCTGCGCGAGGGCCGGGCGCAGGCGATGGCGCTGGGATTTTCCGGCGTGAACGCGGTGGACCCGCGCCAGCGCTTCACCCTGGCGGGGCTGGACGGCGACCTGCGCTGGACCCTGGACGACGATGCGCAGGACGGCACGCTGAGGCTCGACGGCGGCGCGCTCTACGGCATCGGCCTGGGGCCGGCACGGCTGGCCTTCCGCAGCCGCGGCGGCGAACTGCGCCTGCGCGAGGCCGCGCGGATCGCCGCGCTCGGCGGCCAGGTGTCGCTGGACGACCTGCGCTGGCAGGCGCCGACCGGGGCGCAACGCACCCGCTTCCAGCTCGGGCTCACGCTCGATGCCCTCGACCTGGGCAGCCTGTCGCAGCGCCTGGGCTGGCCGCCCTTCACCGGCCATATCGGCGGGCGCATCCCCTCGGCGCGATACGAGGACAACCGGCTCGTGCTCGACGGCGGGCTGGCGATGGACGTCTTCGGCGGGCGCGTCGCGCTGTCCTCGCTGGAGATGGAGCGACCGTTCGGCGTCGCGCCGACGCTGTCGGCCGACGTCGTCATCGAAGACATCGACATGCAGCCGATGACGGCCGCCTTCGGCTTCGGCAGCATCAGCGGCCGGCTCGACGGGCGCATCGCGGGCCTGCGCATGGTCGACTGGTCGCCGGTGGCCTTCGACGCCCGCCTGGCCACCGACGAAGCCTGGAAGGGCCGGCGCCGGATCAGCCAGCGCGCGGTCGAGGACATTTCCAAGGTGGGCGGCGCCGGCCTGGTGGCCGGGCTGCAGACGCAGGTGCTGAAGCTGTTCGACGACTTCGGCTACGCCCGCATCGGCCTGGCCTGTCGCCTGCGCGACAACGTGTGTTCGATGGACGGTGTCGGTTCAGCCGGCGATGGCTATACCATCGTCGAAGGTTCGGGCCTGCCGCGCATCCAGGTGGTGGGCTTCCGCCGCCAGGTCGATTGGCCGACCCTGGTGGACCGCCTGGAGGCGGCCACCGAAGGCCAGGCCCCGGTCATCCAATAGCGGGTCATCCAAACAAACGGAGAGCGTCATGGGCAAGCCGAAGTCGCGTTACCTGTTCACCTCGCTGCTCGCCGCCGGCGTGCTGGCGCTGGGCGCCTGCGTCACGATCAACGTGTACTTCCCGGCGGCCGAGGCGCAGCAGGCGGCCGAGGAGTTCGTCGAGAAGGTGCTGGGCGACGACGCGGCGCAGGGCGAGAACCCGCAGTCCTTCCAGGCCCCGGCGCGCAAGGGCTTCGATGTCGCCTCCCTGTTCATCTCGTCCGCCCATGCGCAGCAGGCCGACATCACGATCCGCACGCCGGCCATCCAGGCGATCCAGTCGCGGATGGAGGCGCGCTTCCAGTCCAGCCTGAAGCCGCACTTCGATTCCGGCGCGCTGGGCTTCGGCAAGGACGGCCGCGTGGTGCTGCGCGATGCCACCCAGGTGGGCCTGAAGGACCGGGTGGCGGTGAACCAGCTGGTGGCCGAGGAAAACCGGGACCGCGACGCGGTCTACCGCGAGATCGCCGTGGCCAACAACCATCCGGAGTGGGAGGCCCAGATCCGCGAGACCTTCGCGAAGCAGTGGGTCGCCAGCGCCCGCGCCGGCTGGTGGTACCAGGCCGCCGACGGGTCCTGGAAGCAGAAGTAACCCGGGCATTTGCGGCGCCGTCGTCACCGGGATCGCATCGGTTACGGCGCCGTCGTCACCGCGGAAGCGAACGTCGCTTTCTCCTCCGTGAAGCCTTTTATGTCGGAGAAAGCGACGTTCGCTTCCGCGGTGGCCACGGCGCCGGATCCAGCAAGCTTCGCTTCCGCGGTGGCCCCGGCGCCGCGCCCTGCAGCCGCGGCGCGGATTTGCGACAATCCGCGCCCCGTTCCGTTTGGTCCCGCCCTTGGCTCGTTCCCGCTCCAAGCTGCACCAGGTCTTCGAGATCGACGTCACCGACTTCAGCCATGACGGCCGCGGCGTTGGCCGCCGCGAAGGCAAGGCCGTGTTCGTGGCCGGCGCCCTGCCGGGCGAGACCGTGCGCGTCGAACAGACCGGCCGCAACCGCCACTTCGACGAGTGCCGCACCCTGGAGGTACTCAAGCCGGCGCCCGAGCGCGTCGAGCCCCGCTGCCCGCACTTCGGCACCTGCGCCGGCTGCGTCCTGCAGCACCTCGAGGAGTCCCGGCAGATCGACGCCAAGCAGCGCGTCCTGACCGACAACCTGCGCCGCATCGGCCACGTCGAGCCGGGCAGGGTCTTGCCGCCGCTCACCGACGCCGCCTGGGGCTACCGCCGCAAGGGGCGCTTCTCGGTGCGCTATGTCGAGAAGAAGGGCAAGGTCGTGGTCGGCTTCCGCGAGACCAACCCGCGCTTCGTCGCCGACCTGTCGGTCTGCCACACCGTGGTGCCGTCGATCGGCCTGCGCATCCCCGAGATCTCCGCGCTGGTGGAGAGCCTCGACGGCCGCCGCACGCTGCCGCAGATCGAGTTCATCGCCGGCGACGAGGCCGTGGCCCTCGTGTTCCGCCACCTCGAGCCGCTGTCCGCGGCCGACCTGGAGCGGCTGGTGGCGTTCGCGAAGGACACCGGCTTCGCCGTCTTCCTGCAGCCGGGCGGCATCGACACGGTGAAAGCGCTTTGGCCCGAGCAGGTGCCGCTGTCCTTCGCCATTCCCGCCTTCGACCTGTCGCTGGACTTCCGCCCGCTGGACTTCATCCAGGTCAACGCCGGCCTGAACGACAAGATGATCGCCTCGGCGCTCGACCTGCTCGACCCGCAGCCGGGCGACCGCGTGCTCGACCTGTTCTGCGGCCTGGGCAACTTCACCCTGCCGCTGGCGAAGCGGGCGGGGCAGGTGGTGGGCGTCGAGGGCGAGGCCGGCCTGGTCGCGCGCGCCCGCGCCAACGCCGCGAAGAACGGCCTGGCCAACGTCGAGTTCCATGCCGCCGACCTGGCCAAGGATCTTTCGGCCGAGCCCTGGATGAAGGCCGGCTTCGACAAGCTGCTGCTCGACCCGCCGCGCGCCGGCGCCGCCGAAGTGCTGGCCCAGCTGCCGCTCAAGGGCATCCGCCGCATCGTCTACGTCAGCTGCCACCCGGGTTCGCTGGCGCGCGACGCCGGCTTCCTCGTGCGCGAGCGCGGCTACACGCTCAAGGCCGCCGGCGCGATGGACATGTTCCCGCAGACGGCGCACGTCGAATCCATCGCACTGTTCGAGAAATAGGAAGACGCCGTGGGCATCGAGATCGAGCGCAAGTTCCGGGTGCTGGGCGAGGGCTGGCGCGCGCAGGCGACCCGCTCGGTGCGCATCGCCCAGGGCTACATCAACGACATGGCGGCGCTGCGCGAGGGGCGCCAGAACGCCTCGGTGCGCGTGCGCATCGCCGGCGACCAGGCCTTCCTCAACCTCAAGTCGCGCGAGCTGGGCACCACCCGGCAGGAATTCGACTACCCGGTGCCGGTGGCCGACGCCGAGGCGCTGCTGGCGCTGTGCGTGGGCGGCCGCATCGACAAGGTGCGCCACTACGTCGACGTCGCGGGCCACACCTTCGAGGTCGATGAGTTCCGCGGCGACAACGCCGGCCTGGTCGTGGCCGAACTGGAGCTGGAGTCCGCCGGGCAGGACTACCCGCGCCCCGACTGGCTGGGCCGGGAAGTCACCGACGAGCCCCGCTACTACAACCTGGCGCTCGCCGAGCGCCCGTACTCGCGCTGGAGCGCACAGGAGCAGCACTGATGCTGGTGATCGGAATCAGCGGCCACGAACTCGACGCCCGCGAGCGCGAGTGGCTGCAGCATGACGCGGTGGCGGGCGTGATCCTGTTCTCCCGCAACTTCGCCTCGCGCGAGCAGGTGGCCGACCTGTCCGCGGCCATCCGCGCCGCGGCGCCGCGGCCGCAGCTGCTGTGCGTGGACCAGGAGGGCGGCCGCGTGCAGCGCTTCCGCGATGGCTACCACCCGCTGCCCTCGCTCGACGGCTACGGCCACCTGTACGCGCGCGACCCGAAGGCGGCCCTGCGCCTGGCCCGCGACCACGCCTGGCTGATGGCCAGCGAGATCCGCGCCACCGGCGTCGACCTGAGCTTCGCGCCGGTGGTCGACCTAGGCCGCGGCAACCTGGCCATCGGCAACCGCGCCTTCCATGCCGACCCGGCCATCGTCGCCGAGTTCACCCGCGCCTACGTGGCCGGCATGCACGAGGCCGGCATGGCCGCCACGCTCAAGCATTTCCCCGGCCACGGCTCGGTGCTCGAGGACACGCACTTCGACGACGCGGTGGATCCGCGCCCGCTGGCCGAACTCCAGGCCGAGGACCTGGTGCCCTTCGTCGCCGGCATCGCCGCCGGCGCCGACGCGGTGATGATGGCGCACGTGAAGTACCCGGCGGTCGCGCCCGAGCCGGCCGGCTATTCGCCGCGCTGGATCAGGGACATCCTGCGCGGCGACATGGGTTTCCGCGGCGTGGTGTTCTCCGACGACATCGGCATGGCCGCGGCGGAATCGGCCGGCGGCGTGAAGTCGCGCATCGACGCCCACCTCGATGCCGGCTGCGACATCGTGCTGGTCTGCGCCCCGGCCCTGGTCGAGGATTCGCTCAAGGCCATGGACACCCGGCCGGCCTCCGACACGCTGGGCATCAGCTCGCTGCTGGGCCGCGGCGCCGGTGGCTGGGACGGCCTGCTGGCCGATGCGCGCTACGATGAGGCCCGCGGCCGCATCACGCCGCACCCGGAAGGAGCCGCCTGAGATGGCAATGACACTGGCCGAAGCCCTGGCGACGTCGGACCGCCTGTTCGACCGCGAACGCATCGAGCGCGAGGTCGCGCGCATCGCCGCCGAGATCGACGCCGACTACGCCGGCGGGGAGCGCCCGGTCTACCTCACCATCATGCACGGCGGCCTGCCGTTCGCGGCCCAGCTGGCGATGGCGATGAAGACCGACCTCGAGTTCGACTACCTGCACGCCTCGCGCTACCGCGGCGCCACCACCGGCTCGGGCCTGGCCTGGCTGCACCGTCCCGCCACGCCGCTGCGCGGCCGGCGGGTGCTGCTGGCCGACGACATCCTGGACGAGGGCCACACCCTGAAGGCCGTGAAGCAGTGGTGCGAGGACCAGGGCGCCCGCGACGTGCGCGTGGCAGTGCTGGCGGTGAAGCAGCACGACCGCTGCGTCGAGGGCATCGCCGCCGACTATGTCGCGCTGGAAGTGCCCGACCGCTACGTCTACGGCTACGGCATGGACTTCCACGAGCAGGGCCGCAACCTGCCCGCGATCTACGCGCTGGGGAACTGACGTGGCCGCCATCGACCTGGCCGTGATCGGCGGCACCGGCATCTACCGACTCGCCAGCCTCGAGGGCGCCGAGGCGGTGGAAGGCGACACGCCCTGGGGCAAGCCCTCGGGCCCGGTGCGCGTGGGCACCCTGCGCGGCCGCCGCGTCGCCTTCCTGGCCCGCCACGGCGAAGGCCACTCGCTGCCGCCGCACCGCGTGAACTACCGCGCCAACCTCTGGCAGCTCAAGGAATTGGGCGCCACCCGCGTGCTGGCCATCAACACCGTGGGCGGCATCACCGAACGCTTCGGCCCGCGGGTGCTGGCGTTGCCCGACCAGCTCATCGACTACACCTGGGGCCGCGCGTCGAGCTTCTGGGACGGGGAGGGCGGCGAGGTGCTGCACGTCGACTTCGGCGACCCCTACACCCCCTCGCTGCGCGCCGAGCTGCTGGCGGCGGCCGCGCGCGCCGGCACCGCGGTGGTGGACGGCGGCTGCTACGGCGCCACCCAGGGCCCGCGCCTGGAAACCAAGGCCGAGATCGCCCGCATGCGCCGCGATGGCTGCGACCTGGTCGGCATGACCGGCATGCCCGAGGCCGGCCTGGCCCGCGAGCTGGGCCTGGACTACGCCTGCCTGGCGGTGGTGGCCAACTGGGCCGCCGGCTGCAGCGACGACGGCGAAATCACCCTGGCCGAGGTGCTGGCCAACGTCGAGGCGGCCAGCGCCGGCCTGCCGGGGCTGTTCGACGCGCTGCTGGGGTGATTGTCAGCCCAATTCCGCTTTTGCATACTCGGCCGGTGCGACGGCCCGGGGAAGGTGCCGGGGCACGTTCGTCCAACCGCACTCGAGGGAAGGAAAGCGCATGAGTTTCGGCACCGTGAAGTGGTTCAACGACGCCAAGGGGTTTGGCTTCATCGCTCCGGAGGACGGCAGCGCGGATGTGTTCGTGCATTACTCGGCGATCGCATCCAAGGGCTTCCGTTCGCTCCAGGAAGGCCAGCGCGTCAGTTTCGAAGTCGTCCAGGGCCCGAAGGGCGCGCAAGCCGCCAACGTCGCCCCGGCCTGACACCCCCGCCTCCGCAACACCCCCGAAGCCCCGCCCCCGCGGGGCTTCGCTTTTGCACCCCTGTGGGGCACGTGCGCCCTGCGCACGAACCGCTGCACGCCTTTACTTCACGGCAGCGCCGCCGCCCGCACGACCAGTACTTCTGCCCGCCGTCTTGCTAGCGCCATCCCTGGCAGCAAACGTCGGCCGTTACGGGCTTCCTGCCCTTCACTTCAGAAGTGCTGGTCGTGCGTGCGACGTCGCCCCGGATGTCAGTCGCACACCGGATAGAGATCAAGAGCCGGATCAAAAGCTGTTGCTGTGGCATCGCTCTTGATTTCGATCCGGTGTGCCACTGGCTTCCGGGGCGACGTCGCACACCGACATAGGTCTTCGGAAGTGGAGGCAGGATGCCGGAACGGCCGACATCGGTGGTCAGGATGACGCTTCCGAGTCGGGCCGAAGACCTATGTCGGTGGGCGGCGGCGCTGCCGTGAAGCCGCGTATACCGGCCGTTCGTGCGCAGGGCGCACGCGTCGTGGTCAGTGGTCGAACTGCAGGCGGGCGAGTTCGGCGTAGAGGCCGCCCTGGGCCAGGAGCTCGGCGTGCGTGCCCTGGGCGACGATGCGGCCGCGGTCCATGACCACGATGCGGTCGGCCTTCAGGACCGTGGCCAGGCGGTGCGCGATGACCAGGGTCGTGCGGCCCTGCATCAGCCGCTCCAGCGCCTGCTGCACCGCGTGCTCGCTCTGCGAATCGAGCGCGCTGGTGGCCTCGTCGAGCAGCAGGATGGGCGCGTCCTTGAGCAGCGCCCGCGCGATCGCCAGCCGCTGCTGCTGGCCGCCGGAGAGACGCGCCCCGCGTTCGCCCAGCTCGCTGTCGTAGCCCTGCGGCAGCGCCAGCAGGAAATCGTGCGCCTCGGCACTGCGGGCGGCCGCCTCGATCTCGGCGTCGCTGGCCTCGAGCCGGCCGTAGCGGATGTTCTCGCGCGCGCTGGCGCCGAAGATCATCGGGTCCTGCGGCACCAGGGCCACGTGCCGGCGCAGCGCGGCCGGTTCCAGCGTGCGCAGGTCCTTGCCGTCCACCGTGATGCGGCCCTGCTCCGGATCGTGGAAGCGCAGCAGCAGCTGCAGCACCGTGCTCTTGCCGGCGCCCGAGGGGCCCACCAGCGCCACCGTTTCGCCCGGCGCCACCGTGAGGCTGAAGTCGTCGAGCGCGGCCGCGTCCGGACGCGTGGGGTAGCGGAAGCGCACGCCCTCGAGCCGCAGTTCGCCCCGCACGGGGGCGGGCAGGGTTTCCGGCCGGGCCGGCAGCGCCAGCACCGAACGCTCCTGCAGCAGTTCGTTGATGCGGGTCATGCCGCCGGCCGCGCGTTGCACCTCGGCCCAGACCTCGGTGAGCGCGCCGGCCGAGCCGGCGCCCAGCAGCGCGTACAGCACGAACTGGCCAAGCGTGCCCGGGCTCATCGTGCCCGACACCACGTCCTGGGCCCCGATCCACAGCACCGCGGTGATCGAGCCGAACACGAGCACGATCACCACCGCGGTCAGCATCGCCTGCAGGCGGATCCGGCGGCGCGCCGTGCCCAGGGCCACCTCCACGGCGCCGGCGAAGCGGCCGCGCTCGTAGTCCTCGCGCGCGTAGCTCTGCACCGTGTGCATCGCGCCGAGGGTTTCGCCGGCGCGGGCATTGGCGTCGGCCACGCGGTCCTGGCTGTCCTTGGCCACGCCGCGCACCTTGCGGCCCGAGACCACCATCGGCAGCACCACCAGCGGGATGCCCAGCAGCGCGAACAGCGCCAGCCGCGGGCTGGTGATCGCCAGCATCAGCGCACTGCCCAGCACCGTGATGCCGCTGCGCAGCGCCACCGACATACTCGAGGCCACGACGCTGCGCAGCAGCTCGGTGTCGGCCGAGAGCCGCGACAGCAGCTCGCCGGTGCGCGTGCGCTCGAAGAAGGCCTGGTCCAGCGACAGCAGGTGGCCGTACAGGGTGCGCCGCAGGTCGGCGATCACGCGCTCGCCCAGCAGCGACACGAAGTAGAAGCGCGCGGCCGTGGCCAGCGCCAGCAGCACCGCCACCGCGAACAGCAGTGCGAACCAGCGGTCCACCGAACTTCCCGCGGCGAAGCCCTGGTCGATCATGTTCTTCACCGCCACCGGCAGCGCCAGCGTGGCGCTGGAGCTCAGCGCCAGCGCCACCAGCCAGCAGGCCAGCAGTGGCCGGTGCGGGCGCAGGAAGGGCAGCAGGCCGCGCAGCGAATTGAGCGGCGGGCGTGGCGTCGGGGTGTCACTCATGCGTCGGGGGTCTCGAGTCGCCGCAGGCGCGCGGCGCCCCGGCTGAGGTCGCGCAGCCGGTCGGCCAGGCCCTCGAAACTGGAGGCGGGGAGCCGCAAACGCAAGCGCATGCCGTGCTCGTCGAAGGATTCGTCGAGCTTCCGGGCGCCCATTGTATCGAGCAGCCCGTGCAGCGGGCCCGACAGCGCGAAATCGGCCTCGATCGCCGCCTCGCACCAGTCCACCAGCGCCCGCCGCGGCGCCGTGCGCAGGCATTCCGCGGCGGCGCCGCCGTAGGCGCGCACCAGCCCGCCCACGCCGAGGTTGGTGCCGCCGTACCAGCGCGTCACCACCACCATCACCTGGTCGAAGCCCTGGCCCTCGATCGCGGCCAGGATCGGGCGGCCCGCGCTGCCGCCCGGCTCGCCATCGTCGCTGAAGCGGTAGGCGGCGCCGATGCGGTAGGCCCAGCAATTATGGGTGGCCTGCGGGTCGCCGACGTCGCGCAGCCAGGCCAGGGCCTGTTCGGGGGTTTCCACCGGCGCGGCGCGGGCGAGGAAGCGGCTTTTGCGGGCCTCGAGCGCGTAGCTGGCCGGGCCCTGCAGCGTGTCGCCCGCCATCAGCGCAGGTCGGCGAGGTCGTCGGGCACGGCGACGTCGGGATGGGCGGCCTGCAGGCGCGCCAGGCTCCCGCGGGCGCCCTCTTCGTCGCCCACGCTGCGGCGCCAGCGGATGCGCTCGAGCCAGGCGCCGGGCGCCAGCTGGGCATCGTCATCCAAAGGCGGCAACACCATCGGTTCGGTTTCGACCTGCGGTGCGACTACCGGCGGCTCGACGACCGGCGATGGGGCACCGGCGGCCGGGGCCTGGGCCTTGGCCGCGGCATCGCGCTCGCTCGCCTGCGCGGCTTCCTCGCGCCGGGACATCGCCTCGCGTTCGGCCTCGGCGCGTGCGGCCGCGCGCTCGGCGTAGGCGGACTGGTGGCGGCGCCGGGCCTGGTCGCCGGTCTCGGGTGCCGGCGCGATGCGCGTGCCGGTGACGGTGATCGAATCGAGCGCATCGCCGTCCGCCGCGGCTTCCTCCGCCGCGACGGGGGCCGGGAAGGCGTCGGCCAGCGCCCCGGCGGGCGGCGGGGCGCTCTGCACCGGCGGGGGCGCCGGCGCGGGCGGCGACGGCGGAGGCGGCGGGGGAGGCGGC
>ERZ1066122.1723-NODE-1723-length-16370-cov-40.978731_pt1 | contig 16370 bp, 10 predicted proteins | sample MGYA00382769_ERZ1066122 | MGnify/ENA primary metagenome ERZ1066122 (study PRJEB33369, sample SAMEA5778352) | biofilm metagenome | biome: Industrial cooling water; feature: Water cooling tower basin; material: Biofilm | place: United Arab Emirates | collected...
TCTTGTCGATCAGCTCGTAGCGCATGGCGAAGCCGTGCTCGGGGTCGACCGCGCCTTCCTTGGGCACCAGGTCGCGGACGTGGCCGTACGAGGCGAGGACCTGGAAGTCCTTGCCGAGATATTTGTTGATCGTCTTGGCCTTGGCCGGCGATTCGACGATGAGGAGGTTCTTGGCCATCTGGAGAGGGAGTCCGTGGTTGGCCGGCAACGCGCCGGGCCAGAAGGCGACGCCCGGGGCGGCCCGGGCGTCGCAGGAAGGGGGCGCTCGACGGGGTCGCCGTCGTGACGCCGGAGGCGGGCCGCCGGCGTCTGCGCGGGTCCCGGGCCGGCCGCGCTGGGGCATGCGGCCGGACGGTCCCTTTTTTAGTGGTGTCACGCCGAGGGCGCCGCTGTCAAGCGGCGACGGGGACGGCCCGGGCCCGGGCCTGCTTCTCCCGTCCCGGCAGGAGCGCTCGAAACCCCGCCCCCGCCCCTGCCAGCTCCAACCGGCCCGACCGGGCCGGGCGGGCGCGGCGTCAGAGGTTGTTCAGGCCGCCCGCGATGCCGGCCGCGACCACCAGGGCGATCATGCCGAGGAAGAAAAGCCCGAACAGGCACAGGATCACGATGGTGACCACGTCCAGCCCCTCGCGCTGCCATTCCGGATGATCGGTGTAGGCCCAGCGGTCGACCACCACGGTGTCGCAGATCATGTCGTGCAGCGCCTGCTTGCGCTCGGTGAACGCCGCCATCAGGCCGGAGATCAACACGCCCAGGCCGCAGGTGAGCATCGTGAAGGCGAGATAGGCGAAGTAACGGCCCAGCGCGCGTCCGAAGCCGATGCGGCTGCCGTCGCCGCGCACGACCTTGGCGCCCACCGCCATCTTGCCGAGGCTGGCCTTGTTGTCGGAGCTGTGCATCCACGCGAAATACAGCGCAGGCACGCCCAGCATCACCACGTAGTAGGCGCCCAGGGCGAGGAAAGCCATCGCATCGGGCGCGGAGCCCGCGGCGGAGCCGGGGTCGAACGCCGCGGTGCCGAGGCCCGCGGCGAAGAGGATCGGCAGGCCGATCGCGTAGCTGGCGACGCCGGTGACCATGCCGTCCAGGACGCTCGCCGCGAAGCGCTTCCACAGCCCGGAATAGACCACATGACCGCCATGCACGGCGTCGGTGGCCTGGGCGATGCGCGCCTTGGGCGCGGCGTAGGGGCTGGCCAGCGGGTCGCCGACATCTGCGGGCACCTCGTGCGCACCGGTGTCCTCCAGGCTCCAGCCGCGGTCGGCGGCGTCTGCCGACGGCGTGGCCGTGGCCTGGGTCGGCACCGCGGAGCCCACCGCCGTGGTGTGCATGACCTCGCGCCACGGCTGCCACGCCGCCATGCCCTCGCGCCAGACCAGGGTCTCGGGCGTCAGCGTGCCGTCCAGATGCAGCTGCGCGAGGCGTTGATCGTCCAGCGGGCCTTCCTGGCGGCCGGGGGCGGGGCTGTAGAACCATTCGCTCATGCGGGACTCTCTTGGTGAACGGTGTGGTGGCCTGTGCTCAGCGCAGGCCGGAGGTGAGGGCGGCGCCGACGACCACCAGCATCGCGATGATGCCGAAGATGATCAGCCCGGCGAGGCAGAGGATGACGATGGTGACCGTGCCCAGGCGGTCGTCCTGCCATTCCGGATTCTCGGTGTAGGCCCATTTGTCCACCACCACGGTGTCGCACATCAGGTCGTGCAGGGCCTGCTTGCGCTCGGTGAAGGCGGCCATGATGTAGCCGATCATCAGGATGATTCCGCTGACGATCTGCGCGAACGTGCGCCAGAACCCGCGCCAGAACAGCAGCGCCTCGCCGTTCCCGCGCACCACCTTGATGCCGACCGCCATCTTGCCCAGGCTGGCCTGGTGCGAGGAGGAATACATCCAGCCGAAATACCAGGCGCTGAGCACCCACGAGATCAACTGGCTGAGCAGGTCGAACGCGCGCGAATCCACCATGCCGTCGATGTCGCTGCCCGGCGCGAGCGCCAGGATCACGCCGATGGGGATCGCGATGATCACGCTGGCCAGGCCGACCACCATACTGTCGATGAACCAGGCCGCGAAGCGCTTCCAGAACCCGGCATACACCACCACATGGCCCTGCACCGGCCCGGTGGAGGGTTCGCTCAACCGCGCCTTCGGCGGAGCGTAGGGCGAGGCCAGCCGCTCGGCGATGGCATAGGGCCGATGCGCGCCGTCGTCCACGACGGCGGCGGGCGCGGCCGCGAACGTCGCGAACTGCGCGGCACCGGCGTCTGCCGCGTCGTCCTGCGTCGCGACCCCGGGTGCGACGGGCTGTCCGGCGTGCTGTGCAGTGGGCAGTGCAGCGGCGGGCAGGACTTCGGCCATCGCCTCGCGCCAAGGCACCCACGCGGACATGCCCTCGCGCCACACCAGACTGTCGGGCCTGAGCTGGCCGTCGGCGTGCAGCAGGGCGAGATCGTCGGCATCGACCGGCCCTTCCTGCTGGCCCGGCTGAAGGCTGTAGAACCATTCGGTCATCGGCATGCTCCGCGCGTCATTCCGCCACGGCGGGCGAGGTCGGGGTCGAGGCGCAGGTCAGGCGGCGGTAGACGGCCGGCAGCGTGCCGCCGTCGCAGGCCCATCCGCCCGCTCCGTCCTGGCGGAACTCCAGGGTGGTGCCGTCGATCGCGTGTCCCGGCTTCACGAACACCGCGTCGAAGACGCAATGCCCATCCGCCAGCGATTCCCGCCATTCCCAGCGGCCGGACAGCGTGCCGTCGCCGGTCAAGATCTGCATGGGATCGGCCGTGACGGAAGAGAAAGCGTTCTCTGCGATGCTCGCGAAGGCGTCGGCATCCGGACAGACCTCGTATTCGGCGACATGCCGATCAACGCCGATCTGCAGTTCGCTGGCCTCCCGCACGGTAGCGCTGACCTGGGTGCGCACGATGTAGTCCTGGTACTGCGGAATCGCGATCGCCGCGAGGATGCCGAGCAGCGCCAGACCGATGACCCCGGCCACGCCCAGCACGATCGCGGCGATGGCGCAGCCGGACAGGCCCTTCTTCGGCGGCGGGGCCGCGCCGTGGGAGGAGGGCGGCGCGCCGGAAGGCGGTCCTTCGAACGAGGAGGGGGGAAAGGGGGGCGGCGCGGACATGGCGGGCTCCGGAGGGCGGATGCGGCCGGGCGAGGACTCGCCGCCGCCCGCGACCACCGGAGGCGGGCACGCTGCATGCAGAAAGACTTCCCCGGGATGCGCACGGCGCTGGCGCCGTGCGGCCGCCGAAGACGCTGTCGTCCGGCGACCAGAGGCCGCAGAGTACCCAAAAGCGGCGGCGGTGTCGTGTCGCCCCCGTGCCGGGGACCCGCGGACCCGCTGCGCCAGCCGCGCCCGTGGCCGCGGGTGGCTGCGGCCGTCAGTGCAGCCGCTCGCCCTCGTCCTCGAACAGCTGGGTCTCCATCCAGGCGTAGGCCGCCTCGGAGCCGGGGTGGTTGAACAACACCATCAGCACCACCCACTTCAGGTCGTCGGTCTCCACCGTGTCCTGATCCAGCGCCATCGCCCGATCCAGCACCAGCTCGCGCTGGTCGGCATCGAGGATGCCCTGCTGTTCCAGGAACATCAGGAACCCGCGGGCCTCCACGTCGATCTTGTCCAGCTCCGGGCCGGCGTAGATGCGCACCGGCGCGTTGGCGCGCGGCGCGGCCGGGCCGGGCCGGCGTGCGTCGAGCCCTTCCAGCCAGTCGAAGGCCTTGCGGATCTCGGCGGTGCTGAAGCCGGCTTCCAGCAGGTTCTGGTGCAGGGCGTCCGCGTCCTCGCCGGTCTCGCGGCCGAAGAAGTCGCGCCCGAAATGGCGCGCGGGCGCGCCGCCCTCGGTCTCGTCCAGGGGCGCGTCGGCGACGAAGTGTTCGAACAGGTAGAGCAGGACGTCGAGGATGCTTTCTTTCATGTCCCCTGACTTGCGCCTTCGGGCGCGCTGGGAGAAGGAGGTGTGCGCCGGGTGTAGCGCCCGTGCGCGACGACGACATGACCCTGCAACTCCATGGCAAGGAGCATGGACGAGAGGGCTGCGGCCGTCAATCCGGTGCGGAGGACGAGCCCGTCCATATCGGTAGGGTCGTGGCCAAGGGCCGACCACAAGTTCTGGTGGTCGGGAGACAAATGCGTCGGACTGGGCTGGTGCGATGGCGGTGCCGGCTCGCGCCTCCGCCGTGCCGCGAATCTGGGGGCGGACCGCGCCTCGTGCAAGTCCGGAGCGGCCGGGATGCGACCGGCGTCGCACAGCCGTGCCCGCAACTCCGCGGCCAGCGCTTGCGCACAGGGGCCCAGCGCCTCGATCACCTCTTCCGGCGACTCCACCAGCGCCGCCCCGTCGCGGATCAGGCGGTGGCAGCCGCGGGCCAGCGGGTTGTGGATCGAGCCGGGCAGGGCCAGCACCTCGCGCCCCGCCTCTGCCGCCAGCCGTGCGGTGATCAGCGCCCCGGAGCGGGCGGCGGCCTCCACCACCAGGGTGCCCAGCGCCAGCCCGGCGATGATCCGGTTGCGGCTCGGGAAATGGCTGCGCAGCGGCCCGGTGCCGGGCGGATGCTCGCTCACCACCGCACCCGTCGCGCACACCCGCGCATGCAGGGCCGCGTGACTGCGCGGGTAGGGCACGTCCGGGCCGGTGCCCAGCACCGCCACCGTCCGCCCGGGAGCGACCGTCAGCGCGGCCTCGTGCGCGGCGCGGTCGATGCCGGCGGCCAGCCCGCTGACCACGCACAGCCCGGCGCGGGCCAGCGCCCGGGCGAACGCCGCGGCATTGTCCATGCCGCCGGCGCTCGGGCCGCGGCTGCCGACCACGGCCACCCCGGGGTGCCAGAGCAGATCGGCGTCGCCGGCCACGAACAGCGCCAGCGGCGGCGCATCGATCCTGCGCAGCAGCGCAGGATAGTCGGGCGACTCCCAGCCGATCAGCCGGTGCCGCGGATTCGCCAGCCAATCCCGCCCGCGCGCCCAGGCCTCGGCCGGTGGTGGCGCGCGCAGGGCCGCGCGCTGTGCGGCGTCGAGGCCCGCCTCGCGCCAGACCGCTTCTCCGGCATCCAGCGCCGCCTGCGACCCGCCGCAGCGGGTCAGCAGCGCGCGGCGGGACGCGGCCGGACCGGCGCAGAGCACAAGACGCAGAAGCGCCTCGGCGTCGCGCGGGTCGCGGTCGTCGTCGGCGTCAGCGGCTGCGGTGGCGCCGGATGTCGGCAGGGCGCCCGGTCCGGGCTGCGCTGCGCAGGCGGCCGGGGCGTCGGTGGTATCGAGTTCGGTGCGATGCGGGTCCATGCCCGCATCCTGCGCCGGAAACGACGACGGCGCCGTCAGGCGCCGCCGCGTCGTGGGGTCGGGAAATCCCTACCCCCCATGCCGGACTGGACCTCAGTAGGTCGCGTCGGGATGCTTCAGGTGATAGCCGACCGAGGACTGCTTCACGCTGTCCATCACCAGCCCGTAGCTCACCTTGTCGAAGGTGCGGAAGATCATCACGTGGCCGGAGTACTCGTCGGGCAGGCGCACCTTGCTGTCCTCGCTGACGGTTTCCTCGCCGCGCCAGGTGCCGAGGGCGACGCGGTCCGGCGTGTTGCTGCCCTGGCGCCAGATCGACAGCACGGTGCCGTTGTCGATGCCGTCGGCCTTGCCGGCGGAGATCGCGATCACATCGCGCGGGCCACCGCTGGTCAGCGAATTGGCCACCGCCAGCACTCGCGCCTTGCCGTAATCCAGCGCCTGTTGCGGGGCATGCGGGAAGAACTGCAGGTCGTAGGGCTGCAGGTCGATCGGGACCAGGCGGTCGCCGACGCGGACCTCGGTGTTCGGGTCGTCGAGCAGGACGGTGACGGTCTCGGCCTCGCCCTGCGGCAGCGCGGTCACGTTGCCCGCATTCACCTTGAGCAGCTCATGGCCCAGGAACTCGCCGGTATCGGCACTGGCCGCCTCGCTCCAGCCGGCGCCGAAGCCCGGGATCTGGCCGCCGCGGTAGTCGTAGTCGCGCTTGGTCAGCAGGTCGCAGCAGGTGCGCTGGGTGATGCGCATGTACTGCTGCACCGGCCGCACCACGGCGTAACGCTGGCCCACCTGCGCGCCGTCCAGCCCGCGCACGTAGATCTTCATGCCGCGGGTGACGCGCGCGGCGTCTTCTTCCTGGCCCACCACGTAGGGCAGCTCCTTGAAGCTGTCGACCACGCGCAGGTCCTTGAGATAGGGCTCGATCTCGGACAGCGGAATGGCGCTGATCGGGCCACCGTCGGTGCGCGGGCCGGGGGTCACCCCGATCACGCGATCCAGGTAGGCCAGGCTGATCACGTCGCCCGGATAGATCAGGTGCGGATTCTGGATCTGCGGGTTGGCCTGCCAGATTTCCGGCCACAGCCAGGGCTTCTTCAGGAATTTCCCGGCGATGTCCCAGAGGGTGTCGCCGCGCTTGACCACGTACGTGTCGGGATGATCGCCCCGGAACTCCTGGGCGACCGCGAAGCTGCCGATCGTCAGAAGTGCGGCGGTCCCCACCACCATCGCACGATGAGAAAAGCGCTTAAGGATGCTGGCCATCTACTTGCTCCCCTTGGGAATTTCCCCAATGAACAGCGGCACTATAGCCCACAAAACCCGGCCCGTGGCAAGTCGGCAGGGCGTACAATCGACCGAATCCGGCACCCGCCCACGCTTTCGGGCCCCGCCGCCCCGTCCGACCCGACCCGCAAACATGACGCAGCTCACGATTCTCGAATTCCCCGACCCCCGCCTGCGCACCAAGGCCCGCGCGGTGGACGCGGCCGAAGTGGCCACTCCCGAGTTCCAGACCCGCCTCGACGACATGTTCGAGACCATGTACGCGGCGCCGGGCATCGGCCTGGCCGCCAGCCAGGTGGACGACCACCGCCGGTTCATGGTGATCGACATCAGCGAGGAGAAGGACCAGCCGCTGGTGTTCATCAACCCCGAGATCGTCCAGGCCGACGGGCATCAGGTGTACCAGGAGGGCTGCCTGTCGGTCCCGGGCATCTTCGCCGACGTGACCCGGGCGAACGAGATCACGGTGAAGGCCATCGGCCGCGACGGGCAGGCGTTCGAGCTGACCACCGACGGGCTGCTGGCGATCTGCATCCAGCACGAGATGGATCATCTCGAAGGCAAGGTCTTCATCGACTATCTCTCGCCGCTCAAGCGCGAGATGGTGCGCAAGAAGCTGGAGAAGATGAAGCGGGCGAAGTCGGCGGCGTAAGGGGTGTTCGCGCCGCTGTGGCGGCTATCTGGAGTGGGTCGTTGAGTTTCGTTTCGCGCGTCTCTCGCAACACGCTGGGCTCGACGCACAGCAGGCAGGGGTCGATGCGTTCGTCATCTCTTTGTCATCCCGAGGCGAAGCCGAGGGACCTGCTTTTCACTTTGCGCTTCTGGACTTGGCCCGCATTTGGTCTTGTTCGGCTCATGCCTTGTTCTTCGTAGAGCGGAGCGCAGCTCCGCTGTAGTCCTTGGCGGTATTTCGCAGTTCGACAGCAGTATCAACATCAAAGGCAACAGCTTTCGCGCTGGCGCGCGACCTACTTTTCTTTGCTCGTGCACTGCGCCGCTTGCGGCGCGAACGGCGGAGCCGGCCCGAAGGGCGAGCACCGCAGGTGCGAGTCAAGAAAGAGTAGGCAAAAGAAAGCACGGCCCGTCGTCGCGCCCGGCGCTGCGCGCCGGGTCCGCAGCCCTCGCGGGATTTTTCGAAGGGACATCCTTGTCCCTTCGAAAAACGCACGACCTCCTGTCGTGCGCCTTTCAGGTCTTGTCCGCGAGAGCTGCCGCTTCCGATGGGCGGTGAACGTCAAAGGCAAAAGCAAAAGCAACCTATCGCAAACTACAAGATGCCTTCTCGATCAGGCCTCTGTCGAAAACAAACAAGAGAATTTCCAGGTTTATTACACGATGCACCCCAGAATCATCTTCGCCGGCACCCCCGCCTTCGCCGTTCCCTGTCTCCGCGTCGCTGCGAAGTACGGGGAGGTCGTCGCCGTGTACACGCAGCCGGATCGTCCGGCGGGTCGCGGACGGCAGCTCACGCCGTCGCCGGTGAAACTGGAGGCGATGGCGCAGCGGATTCCGGTGTATCAGCCGGAGTCGCTGCGCACGCGGGAGGCGCGGCAGAAGCTGCGCGATCTCAAGCCGGATCTGATGGTGGTGGTGGCCTACGGGCTGATCCTCTCGCAGAAGGTGTTGGACATTCCGACCTACGGGTGCTGGAACGTGCATGCCTCGCTGTTGCCGCGGTGGCGGGGGGCGGCGCCGATCCAGCGGGCGATCGAGGCGGGCGATGCCCGGACCGGGGTGTGCCTGATGCGGATGGAGAAGGGCCTGGATACCGGGCCGGTGCTGTTGTCGCAGGCCATCGATATCGGACCGGAGGAGACCGGTGGGCAGTTGCACGACCGGTTGTCCGAACTCGGGGCGCAGGTGCTGAACGATGGTCTCGGCCTGCTGCGCGCGGGCATCGTGCCGGTGGCGCAGGCGCAGCCGGATGACGGCGTGGTGTACGCGCACAAGCTGGACAAGCACGAGGCGCGGCTGGACTGGTCGCAGCCGGCCGCGATGCTCGCGAACAAGGTGCGCGCGTTCAATCCGTGGCCGGTGGCCGAGGCCGAGCTGGCCGGCGAGCGGGTGCGCATCCACGCGGCGGTGGCGCTGGACAGCGATCACGGCCGCCCGCCGGGCACGGTGCTGGCGGTTTCCCGCGAGGGCATCGACATCGCCTGCGCGCAGGGCGCGCTGCGCATCCGCGTGCTGCAGCGCGAGGGCGGGAAGCCGATGGCCGTGGCCGATTATCTGAATGCGCGACGGGATCTGGTGAACGCATGAGCGGCGCCGCTTCCCGCCTCGCCGCCGCGCACATCCTCGATGCGGTGCTGCACCGCGGGCGTTCTCTGAAGGCGGAATTCGCCGCGCAGTTGCCCGCGCTCGACGACCCGCGCGACCGTGCGTTGGTGGAAGCGATCTGCTTCGCGGTGCTGCGCCAGCGCGCGCGCTATGCCGCCGCGCTCGATGCCTGGGTGGCGAAGCCGCTGGGGCGTCGCGATGCGCCGCTGCGTGCGCTGCTGTATGCCGGGTTCGCGCAGATCGATGCGCTCGGGCTGCCGGCGCATGCCGCGGTCGACGCCACGGTGGAAGCGGCGCGCGCGATGTGCCGCACGCATCAGGCGGGCATGGTCAATGCGCTGCTGCGCCGCGCGCTGCGCGACGGGCTGCCGAAGGCCGATGCGGCCGCGCACTGGCCGGCCTGGCTGCTCGAGATGCTACGCGCCGACTGGCCGGAACAGGCCGATACGATATTGACCGCCAGCGCCGAGCCCGCGCCGCTGTGGCTGCGAGTCAACCGCCGTCTGGGCACGCGCGAGGCGTATGCCGCGCGCCTGCGCGAAGCGGGCGTGCTGGGTGAAGAAGCCGCGGCCGACGCGATGGCGGAAACGCTGCCCGACGCCATCCGCCTGCCGCATTCGCTGGCGGTGAGCGAGTTGCCAGGTTTCGAGGCCGGCGAGGTGTCCGTGCAGGATGGCTCCGCGCAGGCGGTGGCCGACGCACTCGCGCCCGCTGCCGGTGCGCGCGTGCTCGATGCCTGCGCCGCGCCCGGTGGCAAGGCCGCGCATCTGCTCGAACGCGACCCGTCGCTGCGCCTCACCGCGCTGGACATCGACGCCCGCCGCCTGCGCCGCACTGCCGAGACGCTGACGCGCATCGGCGCCGAGGCCGACTGCCGCGCGGCTGACGCCACCGACACCGCGGCCTGGTGGGACGGCACGCCGTACGACGCGATCCTGATCGACGCCCCGTGCTCGGCCACCGGCATTGTCCGCCGCCAGCCCGACATCCTGCTGCACCGCCGCGCCGAGGACATCGACGCACTGGCGGCGACCCAGGCGCAGTTGCTCGACGCGCTCTGGCCCACTCTCGCACCGGGCGGCGCGCTGCTCTACGCCACCTGCTCGGTGCTGCGCCGCGAGAACGCACTGCAGGTCGAGGCCTTCCTCGCGCGCACGCCGGATGCGGTGGCCGAACCGCTGGACGCGGGGTTCGGTCATGCCGACGGCCCGGGGCGCCAGCGCTTCCCGGGCGAGGGCGGGATGGACGGGTTTTTCTATGCGCGGTTGAGGAAGGTTGCGGGCTGACTTCGCACGCGTCGATCCGCAATCCGCAACAAAAAGGCCCGGCCGCTCTCGCGCCGGGCCTTTTTATTGCTCTGAAGGAACGCGAGCGCTCGTGTTCCTGCCTGCGTCGGTTCCTGTCCCGGTTTACGCCGCCTCCGCCATCCGCACCTTCGGTGCATTCCACCGCACCATCAGCTCGGTCAGGCGGGTCTGGGCCTTGTGCAGGTGGGCTTCCTTGACGTGGCCGTAGCCGCGGATGTGCTCGGGGATGGAGGCGATCTCCACCGCCAGCGGCAGGTTGTCGGCGTCCAGGCGGTTGAGCAGGCCGTCCACGGTGGCGAAGTATTCCTCGATCAGGCGGCGTTCCATCTTCCGCTCTTCGGTGCGGCCGAAGGGGTCGAAGGCGGTGCCGCGCAGGAACTTGAACTTCGCCACCACGCGGAACACGGTGAACACCCACTCGCCGTATTCCTTCTTCATCAGCCGGCCCTGGGCGTCCTTCTTCGCCAGCAGCGGCGGGGCGAGGTGGAAGTGCAGTTTGATGTCGCCTTCGAAGGTGTTGCGCACGCGCTGCTCGAACTCGCCGCTGGTGTACAGGCGGGCGACTTCGTATTCGTCCTTGTAGGCCATCAGCTTGAAGGCGTAGCGGGCGACGGCCTCGGACAGGTCGGTCGAGCCCGGGGCGGCCTTGGCCTCGGCGGCGCGCACGCGTTCGACGAAGTCGGCGTAGCGCTTGGCGTAGGCGCCGTCCTGGTACTCGTAGAGGAAGCCGATGCGGCGGCCCACCAGTTCATCGATCGAGCGCGACAGGCGGCCGTCGTCCAGCGGCTGGAACCAGTCCTTCTGCTGTACCGACGCGGCCGGCACGTGGCGCAGCTCGTGCACGTCGTGCTCGGTGCCGGTGGGCCCGGAGAGGCCGGAGACGCGGCCTTCGGAGGCGGTGGGCGCCAGCGGGGTGAGCGCATGCGGGGTGGCTTCGGCGACGGTCGGCGCATTGACCACGATGCCGGCGGCCTCGACCACGGAGCCCATGTCGACCGCGGCCAGGCGGCCCCAGGCGAAGGCGGTCTTGTTCATCTCGACCGCGGCGCCGTTGAGCTCCACCGCGCGCATCAGCGACTCCAGCGACAGCGGCACCAGGCCCTTCTGCCAGGCGTAGCCGAGCATGAAGAGATTGGCGGCGATGGCGTCGCCCATCAGCGCGGTCGCAATGCGGGTGGCGTCGACCAGCGCCGGCTCGCCGCCGCCCAGCGCGGTGCGCACCGCGGCGATGATGTCGGCCGCCGGGAATTGCATGTCCGGACGCGTGGTGAAGGTGCCGGGCATCGCCTCGTAGGTGTTGAGCACCACGTTGGAGCGGCCTTCGCGGATCTTCGACAGCGCCCAGTAGTCGTTGACCACCACCATGTCGCAGCCCAGCACCAGATCGGCCTCGCCGGCGGCGATGCGCACGGCGTGGATGTCGGCCGGGGTCTCGGCGATGCGGATGTGGGTGGTGACCGCGCCGCCCTTCTGCGCCAGGCCGGTCTGGTCGAGCACGGTGGCACCCTTGCCTTCCAGGTGCCCGGCCATGCCGATCAGCGCGCCGATGGTCACCACGCCGGTGCCGCCGACGCCGGTGATCAGGATGTTCCAGGGCTTGTCGAGATGGTTCGGGATGCCCGGCGGCGGCAGGTTGCCCAGACGCTCGGCGGCGGAGACCTTGGCGCCCTTCTTCAGCTGGCCGCCGTGCACGGTGACGAAGCTGGGGCAGAAGCCCTCGACGCAGCTGTAGTCCTTGTTGCAGTTGCTCTGGTCGATCTCGCGCTTGCGCCCGAACTCGGTTTCCTTGGGCAGCACCGAGACGCAGAAACTCTTCACGCCGCAGTCGCCGCAGCCTTCGCAGACCAGCGAATTGACCATCACGCGTTTCTGCGGGTCCGGCAGCTTGCCGCGCTTGCGGCGGCGGCGCTTCTCGGTGGCGCAGGTCTGGTCGTAGATGAGAATGCTGGTGCCCTTCACTTCGCGCAGCATCTTCTGCACGGCATCCAGCTCGCGGCGGTCGTGGAAACTCACGCCGTTCGGGAAGAGGCTCTTGTCGCTCCACTTCTCGATGTCGTCGGACACCAGCGCGATGGTCTGCACGCCCTCGCTGCGCATCTGGTGCGCGATCTGCGGCACGGTGAGCGTGCCGTCGACCGGCTGGCCGCCGGTCATCGCCACCGCGTCGTTGTAGAGGATCTTGTAGGTGATGTTGACCCCGGCGGCGATGGCCTGGCGGATCGCCAGCGAGCCGGAGTGGAAATACGTGCCGTCGCCAAGATTCTGGAAGACGTGTTCGTTCTCGGTGAACGCCGCCTGCCCGCACCAGGTGACGCCTTCGCCGCCCATGTGGGTGAAGGTGTCGGTGTTGCGGTCCATCCAGGTGACCATGTAGTGGCAGCCGATGCCGCCGAGCGCGCGCGAGCCTTCGGGCACCTTGGTCGAGGTGTTGTGCGGGCAGCCGCTGCAGTAGTGCGGCACGCGCGGGAAATTGGCGCGCGGCAGGGCCAGTTCGGCCTCCTTCTGCTCCATCCACGCCAGCACGCCGCGCATCTGCTCGGAATCGTGGAATTTCTGGATGCGGCGGGCGATGACCATCGCGATGCGCGCCGGGGTGAGCTCGCCGGTGCTGGGCAGGATCCATTCGCCGCTTTCGTTGAACTTGCCGACGATGGACGGTCGGTCGCCTTCGAAGTTGTAGAACAGCTCCTTCATCTGGCTTTCGATGAAGCTGAGCTTCTCTTCCACCACCACGATGTCCTGCAGGCCGCGGGCGAAGGCGCGGATGCCCATCGGCTCCAGCGGCCAGGTCATGCCCACCTTGTACACGCGGATGCCGAGGTCGGCGCAGGCGTGCTGATCCAGGCCCAGGTATTCCAGCGCCTGCAGCACGTCCAGATAGCTCTTGCCGGTGGTGACGATGCCCAGACGTGCGTTGGGCGAGTCCACCACAACGCGGTCGATGCGGTTGGCGCGGGCGAAGGCCTGCGCGGCCTTCACCGCGTACCGATGCAGGCGCATTTCCTGATCCAGCGGCGGGTCCGGCCAGCGGATGTTGAGGCCGCCCGGTGGCATCTCGAAATCCTCGGGGGTGACGATCTGCAGCGCCAGCGGGTTCACGTCGACCGAGGCCGAGGACTCCACGGTTTCGGCGATCGTCTTGAAGCCCACCCAGCGGCCGGTGTAGCGCGACATCGCGAAGCCGACCATGCCCATGTCGAGGATGTCCTGCACGCCGGCCGGGTTGAGCACCGGCATCAGCGCGGACTGGAACTCGCCTTCGGAGCCGTGCGGAAGCGTCGAGCTGCGGCAGGCGTGGTCGTCGGCGGCCAGCGCCAGCACGCCGCCGTGCTTCGAGGTGCCGGCAGCGTTGGCGTGCTTGAACACGTCGCCGCAGCGGTCCACGCCGGGGCCCTTGCCGTACCACATGCCGAACACGCCATCGACCTTGGCGCCCGGGAACAGGTTGGTCTGCTGGGTGCCCCAGACCATGGTCGCGCCCAGGTCTTCGTTGAGGCCGGGGGTGAACTTCACCCCGGAGGCTTCCAGATGCTTCTTGGCCCGCCACAGCTCCAGGTCGAAGCCGCCCAGCGGGCTGCCGCGGTAACCGGAGACGAAGCCGGCGGTGTTCAGCCCGGCGGCCTGGTCGCGCAGGCGCTGCATCAGCGGCAGGCGCACCAGGGCCTGCACGCCCGACAGGTAGATGCGGCCTTCGGTGCGGGTGAACTTGTGGTCGAGGCTGTAATCGGGATCGGCGAGCCGGGAGCTTGCAGTGGTCGGGCTGGCAGAAGTCGAGGCGGTCATCAGGGCATCCGTCACCGGCCGCGGGTGCGGCCGAAAGTGGGGGGGTAGGGCGTCGTGCGGGACGGGCAGGCCGGCAGGCCGGCCGCGGGCGCGTCATGGCAGGGAAGGCCCGGGTCGCTCCGGCGCGTCGACCCGCTGGCCCGGCCGAGCGGGTGGGGCCATGCGGCATGTCGCCACCGGAGATGGGGCCGGAAAAGGTCCGTCTAGAGTCGAAATTCTAACAGCCCCGGCCTGTGCGCGCCGCGACCGGCTGCATCCTGCGGCGCGTGGTGACCGTTCAGGCGAGCGTGGGCAGGTCGCGATAGGGGCCATGCGTGTGCCCTCGGCGGGCCTGCGGTGGCCGGGCCGACACGCCGGCCGGCACTCCGACCGACACTCCGACCGGGGCGCCTGTCGGGGTGCCGGCAGACGTACTCTGCCGGGCCAGCGGGCAGGACCTGGCGCTGCCCTTTGGGATGCAAACGATAGCCAAGTGTCCCCCTGCGCTGGCAGAATCGCGCCCTGAGTGTCTGAATGTGACGCTGTCCGCAGATTGATGTGCGGTGTATCACCGATTGTATCTGCGATGCGATTCACATAAGAATCAGTCGCTTGGCCCGCGGGTTGGCCCGTCGGTACAGGGCTGTGGCGTGGATATTGCTAGGGGTAGGCGGGCGTGTGCCACCGATCCGGGTCCATGTTTTTGGCGCGGGTCGGGCGTTCGGGCGTCCGGATCGGATGTGTTTGCCGGGAATGGGCACAGGTTCCAATGGAGTTCGCAGCCAGGAGGCCAAGCTGCCGGCCCGCGCTCTTCACGAGCGGCGGGTCGGACGGGGACAGCCAATGCGGGACACGTCTCGAGCGTGCCCTGCGTCGACCATGACTGGGGGCAGACGTTGGCCAAAGCCGCGTCTGCTCCGGGGAGAGTTTCAGTGCGTGATGAAGCGATGACCACCGTTCTGGGCAAGCGCCGCCCCTTCCTGGGCCTCTTGGCGCTGTCGCTCGGCCTTTCGATGGGCACGAGCGTCCAGGCGCAGAACGCGGTCAACACGGCAACGGTCACGCCGCCGGCCAGCGTCACCGACCCCAACGTCGCCAACAACAGCGCGACCGACAGCGACCCCATCGTCCGCGTCACCAATCTGGACCTGACCAAGGTCGACACCCCCGACCCGGTGGTCACCGGCAATCAGCTCACCTACACCCTGACCATCGCCAACGCCGGCCCCAGCGCGATCCTGGCCAGCGACACCTTCTCCATCGTCGAATCCCTGCCGGCCGGACTGAGCGCCTGCGCCTATACCCCGTCCGCCGGCACGTTCAACGTCGGCAGCATCGCCCCCGGCAGCACCGGCACCGGCACCTGGACCGGCGCCGCCATCCCGTCGGGCGGCAATGTCACCCTGACCATCGTCTGCACCGTGGACGCCACGGCCGCGGCGACGATCACCAATACCGCCACCGTGCTGCCGCCCACCGGCACCACCGACCCCGACTGCTCGGGTTCGCCGGTGACCTGTGGCGGCAACAACACCGCCACGGCCGGCACCACGGTCAATCGTCCGCAGCTGACGATGATCAAGACCGCCAGTGCGGCCAATTTCGTCGTCGGCCAGTCCGCCAGCTACACCCTCACCGTGCAGAACACCGGCACGGCCACCACCAGCGGCAACATCACGGTCGTCGACACCCTCCCGGCCGGCCTGACCATCGGCACGCTGCCGGGCGGTTGCAGCGCGGCCGGGCAAACGGTCACGTGCATCTTCGTCACTCCGATCGCAGCCGGCGCAAGCTCCTCGGCGATCATTCCGGTCACCCCGACCGCGGCCGCGGCCGCCAGCGTCACCAACATCGCCACCGTCAGCGGCGGCGGCGACCCGACCTGTCCGGCCGATGCGCGCTGCAGCAGCAGCGTGACCACGGCGGTGGATCGCGCGATCTACAACATCACCAAGACCCCGGGCCCCGTCAGCGGCCCCGACGGCAGCGGCAACTACACCGTCACCTACACCATCACCGCGACCAACAGCGGCACCGCGCCGGGCGTCTACGGCACGGTGACCGACAACCCGATCTTCTCCTCCAACCTCGCCATCACCGGCGCCACGTGGACGAGCAGCGGTGCAGGCGCGGCGCCCGGCGGCAGCGCTGCCGGCGACGGCCCCTACATCATCGTGCCGGCCAACACGCCGATCGGCGCCGGCGTCACGCATACCTATACGCTCACCATCACCTTCAACTTCGCAATTGCGAGCCCCGGCCCGCTGTGTTCGGCCACACCCACGCCGGGTTCAGGCCTGTACAACCGGGCGGAGTGGTCGGCGGGCGTCGAAACCGACCCCAACGACAACGCCACCTGCGTCAACCCGCCGCCGCCGCCGCCGCGTCTGGCGATGACCAAGACCGCGAGCGCGGCCAGCTTCACCGTGGGCCAGGCGGCCAGTTACACGCTG
>ERZ1066122.1725-NODE-1725-length-16355-cov-9.224479_pt1 | contig 16355 bp, 17 predicted proteins | sample MGYA00382769_ERZ1066122 | MGnify/ENA primary metagenome ERZ1066122 (study PRJEB33369, sample SAMEA5778352) | biofilm metagenome | biome: Industrial cooling water; feature: Water cooling tower basin; material: Biofilm | place: United Arab Emirates | collected...
CTGAAACATCCTACAAGATACTACCTTCGACCAACGGGTGCGTAAGTCCTAACTAATAAGCTCGGCCAGTGGTTTGACGATGATGGAGAACGAAGCCTGTATCTGTTCGTACAGCGCCTCAAGATCAGTACTGTTCAAGTGGATGGACAGTTAGCTCAATCAGCCGGACTCTAATGGATACGCTCAAGGATTTTCTGATCTACGTTTTCGAGTACTACCCTAGCCCACTGGAGCTATCAAAGGCACGGCTGGTGAAGATGCTCTATTTAGCCGATTGGAAAAGCGCTCTCGACCGCGAGCGCCAACTGACTGGCATTGATTGGTTTTTCAACCATTACGGTCCTTATGTTGATGACGTAATGGAATTGATTAAGTCAGACAGCCGTAACTTCCGGGTAGAGCTGCGACAGGGCTCCTACGGTGGAATGCGCGAAGTCATCTCGCTGACGAGCCGCCACGAAGCTCCTGAGGTTTCAGGCCCAGCGAGGCGCATCTTGGATTTCATTATCCGAACAGCGTCGCACTTGGCTTGGGATGATTTTATCCAGTTGGTATACTCTACTTACCCGATTCAGACCTCAACTCGTTACAGTTATCTCGATTTGGTCGGTTTGGCGCGTGAGTACCGCGAAGCGGGTCGATATAGCGCGGTAGCCTAGCTTAGGTAGGCACGAGACGCAGACAATTGCATCTTTTTGGCCGCTCCGCCCGACTATTTCGCGTTGGTCTGGGCGGCCTTTTTGTGTGCTGCCTCGTACTTGCGAGCTAGTGCGTGATTCTACAATCCCCCACCACCTAACCACCCCTATGCGCCTCGCCGGAGCTGCCCTCAACCAGACCCCCATCGACTGGACGAACAACCTCGCCAACATCCGCGCGGCCATCGAGCAGGCGCGGGCGGCGGGCGTCGAGCTGCTGTGTTTGCCCGAGCTGTGCCTGACGGGCTACGGCTGCGAAGATTTGTTTCTGCATCCGTGGCTCGCCGACGCGGCCGAAGAGCACCTGCACACGTTGCTGCCCGACACCCACGGCCTGTGCGTGGTGGTGGGCCTGCCGGTGCGCCACGGCGAGGGCCGCGCCTATAACTGCGCCGCCGTGCTGCGCGACGGCCACCTGCTGGGCCTTGCCGCCAAGCAGTTTCTCGCCAACGACGGCATTCACTACGAGCCGCGCTGGTTCCGGCCGTGGGTGGCGGGCGAGGTGGCGGAAATCGAGTTCGCCGGGCAGCCAACGCGCCTCGGCGACCTCACCTTCGCGCACAACGGCGTGCGGTTCGGCTTCGAGATTTGTGAGGATGCGTGGCGCCCCGACACCGAGCGCCCCGCCTGCCGCCTCGTGGGGCGGGTCGAGCTGATTGTGAACCCGTCGGCCTCGCACTTTGCCCTCAGCAAAACCGGCGTACGCCACGATTTGGTGGTGAACGCCTCGCGCAACTTTCGCTGCGCCTACCTCTACGCCAACCTGCTCGGCAACGAGGCCGGGCGCGTGATTTACGACGGCGAAATCCTGGTAGCCCGCAACGGCCACCTGCTCAAACGCAACGGCCTGCTGAGCTTCAAAAACGTCGATTTGGAATGGTGCGACGTCGATTTCAGCACCGACCAGCCCCTCGCCCCCACCCTCACGCCGCTCCCCGCGCCCGACGAGTACCGCGAGCTGAACCTCGCCCTCTCGCTGGCGCTCTTCGATTATCTGCGGAAATCGCGCACCAAAGGCTTCGTACTGAGTCTCTCGGGCGGCGCCGATTCGGCAATGTGCGCCATCGCCGTGGCCGAAATGGTGCGCCTGGGTGTGCAGGAGCTGGGCGCCGAAGAGTTTATGCGGAAGTCGGGCGCCTTCTCCGAAGCCCAGCTCACAGCCTCCGCCCAACGCCCAACACCCACCACCCAACACCTGACCGCACACCTCCTCTCCTGCGCCTACCAATCAACCGTCAACTCCTCCGACGACACCTACGACGCCGCCCGCGCCATCGCCACGAGCATCGGCGCCGAGTTTCACGCCTGGCGCATCGATGATGAAGTAGCGCGCTACCAGCTCACCGTCGAGCAGGCCATCGGCCGCCCGCTGGCGTGGGAAACCGACGACCTGGCCCTCCAGAACATTCAGGCGCGGGTGCGCGCCCCGGCCATCTGGCTCCTCGCCAACGTGAAAAACGCGCTGCTGCTCACCACCTCCAACCGCTCGGAGGCGGCCGTCGGCTACTGCACGATGGACGGCGACACGGCCGGCTCCATCGCGCCGCTGTGCGGCATCGACAAGGATTTTCTGCGCCGCTGGCTCGTGTGGGCCGAGCGCGAACTGGGCTACACGGGCCTCCAGCGCGTCAATACGCTCCAGCCCACTGCCGAGCTGCGACCCCTCGAAGCGAACGAAGCCGACCGCCAAACCGACGAGCGCGACCTGATGCCGTACCCCGTGCTCAACGCCATCGAACGGCTGGCCTTCTACGACCGCCTGCCGCCCGCCGAAGTCGAGCGGCGCCTGGCTGGGCAGTTTCCGGCGCTGTCGGCCGAGCAGCGGGCGTTGTTCGTGCGCCGCTTCTACACGCTCTGGAGCCGCAACCAGTGGAAGCGCGAGCGGTACGCACCATCCTTTCACCTCGATGATTACAACCTCGACCCGCGCTCGTGGCTGCGGTTCCCGATTCTGAGCGGCGGGTTTGGGGCGGAACTGGGGCAGCTATAAGCGGCTGTTTCCGGTAGCAGGAATGGACCGCGAACCTCCGGTTCGCGGTCCATTCCTGTTAAGCGGTCAGCCAAAAGTTTTGCGGTTTTCGATTGATTGCCAGTATCTCAAAATCAACTTGTTAGCTTGCGGCTTGCAGCTTGAAACTTGTGGCTAGTTGCTTAAGCGGGCAGCCGCTGAACGAGACGGCGCTCGCCACGCTCTATTTCACTTCTGCCACCGAGTCGCGCACCACCACGTACACCGCCTCGCGGGGGCGTTTCATCAGGTACCGCTCGCGGGCAAATTTTTCGAGCAGGTCAGGGTTGTTGAGCAGTGCGTCGCGCTCGCGCTCCACTTCGCCGATTTTGCCCTTGTAGTAGTCGCGCTCGCGTTCCAGCTCGGCGAGTTTGCGGCGGCGCTCGATTTGGGAAATCAGGTCGTTGCCGTCGAAAAAAAACAGCCACGCTCCCAGCGCCGCCGCCGAGAGGAAGTAGTAGGAGCGCAAAAACGACGGAATCTCGAACGGCAGCTTCACGAGCAGGAACCAGCAACAACCACACGGGCCGCGCCCGCACCCCGAAGGTACAAGCGCGGCCCGGAAAATCGGCCTCAAAACGGGGCGTCGGCTACACGGTTACGCCTTCGGCCACTACTTCGCGCACCTCGGGCACCATCCGCTTCAGCAGGTTTTCGATGCCGGATTTGAGCGTGACCGTGGCACTCGGGCAGCCCGAGCACGAGCCTTGCAGATGCACCGTCACGACGCCGTCGTGGTAGTGCTTGAAGGAGATGTTGCCGCCATCCTGCTCGACGGCCGGGCGCACGTAGTTCTCGAGCAGATCGGTCACTTTCTGGGCGATGACGGCGTCTTCGGCCGTCAGGTCGCCGACGGCGGCGGCGGCTTTGGCCTCCTGCTCCTGCACGGGGTCGGCGGAGAAAATCGGCCCGCCCGCCTCGACGTACGACTTCAGGAACGTCCGCAGCTCGGGAATGAGGATGGTCCAGTGATCGTCGGTGCGCTTCGTGACGGTCACGAAGTTCTGCGCGATGAACACGCGCCCCACATAGTCGAAATTGAACAGCTCCTGCGCCAGCGGCGAGCCGGCGGCCGACTCGAGGGTCGGGTAGTCAACGCTCACGCCATCGGGCAAAAAGGTGGCGTTGCAGACAAATTTCATTGATTCGGGATTCGGGTTCGCTTCCGCGTACACCGAGACAGGCTCGTTGGCCATAAGATGCTGGGGGGGTTAGGACTTGAAAAATGAGCCGGAACGCAGCCGACCGGTGTGGTGCCTTACGCGCCTTCAACCCACCCCACGCGGGCGAGGTTTCGGCGCGGCGCAAAAGTACGGGCGCGCGACCGGGCCGGTAGGGCAGCGGTCGGATAGCCGAGTCAGGCGCCCGCCCGCGCCGCCAGCCACAGGTCGGCGAGCACCAGCGCGGCCATTGCCTCCACGATGGGCACCGCGCGCGGCAACACGCACGGGTCGTGGCGACCTTTGGCCGGAATGGTGGCCGCCGCGCCGCCCACGGTCAGCGTTGGCGTCTGGCGCGGCAGCGTAGCCACCGGCTTGAACGCCACGCGCCACCGCAGCGGCTCGCCGGTGGTCAGGCCGCCCAACACGCCCCCGGCGTGGTTGGTGGCGGGCCGGGCGCGGCCGAGCGCCTCGTCGAACACGAACGCATCGTTGTGGGCCGAGCCGGGCAGGCGGGCCGCGCCGAAGCCGTCGCCGATCTCAAACCCCTTCACGGCGTTGATACCGAGCATTGCCGCGCCCAGCAGCGCCGGCAGCTTGCCGAACACCGGCTCGCCCAGCCCCACGGGCAGGCCCGTGGCCACGCCCGTGATGCAGCCGCCCACGGTGTCGGCGGCGGCGCGCGCGGCCTCGATGCGCGCCATCATCCGGGCGGCGGTGGCGGGGTGCGGGCAGCGCACGGGCGTGGCGTCGATGAGCGATACATCCACTTCTTCGGGCGGCACGTTCAGGTCGATTTCGCCCACGCTGCTCACCCACGCCCGCACCTCGATGCCCGCGCGCGCCCGCAGCAGCGCCGCCGCGATGGCGCCGCCCGCCACGCGCGCCAGCGTCTCGCGCGCCGACGAGCGCCCGCCGCCGCGCGGGTCCACGTGGCCGTACTTCCGGCGCCACGTAAACTCGGCGTGGCCCGGCCGCAGGGCGCCCGCCGCGAGGGCGGCGTAATCGGCGGGCCGCTGGTCTTCGTTCCTGACGAGGAAGGCGATGGGCGTACCGAGCGTTTGGCCGTCGTACACGCCGCTCAGGATTTCCACGCGGTCGGCCTCCTGCCGGGGCGTGGTGAGGTGGCTCTGGCCGGGCCGCCGCCGGTCGAGGGCGGCCTGAATGTCGGCCACGGCGAGCGGCAGTCCGGCCGGGCAGCCGTCAACGATGCCGCCCACCGCCGCCCCGTGCGATTCGCCGAAGGTGGTGAGGCGGAAGAGAGTGCCAAACGTATTCATCGCGGGATGGGGATGGTGAAGGGATGTGGGGAAGGGGATGGTGAAGGAATTTGGGGGTGAGGATATGGGGATGTGAGGATGGTAAAGGGATTTGGGGTGAATATGGCTTGTGGTAACTAAAAAAGCTCCCCTCCCCGGATGGGGAGGGGCCGGGGGTGGGGCGACCACAGCGGCTGAGCAACGCGGTTGGGCACTGTAGCACCGAGTAATACTCGGTGACGGCGGCTGAGCAATGCGGCTGGGCCACTGCGGCCTACCCGCCGTGGTCGCCCCAACCCCTACCCATCCGGGGAGGGAAGCTTTTTGGTTACTAACAGCCACACCCTCACATCTCCACCTCCCCACACCCTCACCTCCTCCCGCTCCACCACAACCCGGCGCCTACCACGGCCAGCACGGCCAGGGCGATGTTGGCCGAGAAGCGCAGCGCAGCCGGGTCGGGAGTGGGCGTAAAGGTGAGCGGCTCCTGGTCGAGGCGGCCGTAGAAGGGGTCGCCGGCCCACGGCGCTTCGCCGGGCGCGGCGCGGCGGCGCGGGTTGGGCAGCACCCGCCAGCGCAGGGCCGAGCGCAGCGTGTCGTAGCGGGCGCGGCGCGGGTCGAAGTAAACGAGCTGGAAGAGCGAATCGAGGCGGTAGGTGCCGGGGCGCGCGGCCAGCAGCTCCCACTCGAAGCGTTTGGCGCCGCCCGCCGCGCCCGGCCCCACCGGCGGCCACGCGGGCGCGGCCACCACGCGCGGCCGGTACGCCGAAACCGCCGTGCCGCCGGTGTGCGGGTCGGCAAAGCGCACCGGCGCCAGGTTGCCGGGGCCGCTGATTTCGATCCAGTACCGCACGGGCTGATTGACGCGCACGGGGTCGCGGGCGAGCAGTTCGCGCCACCGCAGCTCGCCCACAGGCACGGCGCCCGCCAGCGGGTGCGGCGGCAGCGGGCGCACGGCCACCACCAGCGGCTCCGTGCGGAGCACATAGTCGGTGGCGAGGCGATTGTCGGCGCCCTCGGTCGGTTTTTTGGCGAGGCGGTATTTGACCAGCCGCAGCGCCACGGCGGGGAAACGCAGCGGGCGCGCGGCCGTCAGCGGGTAATACACGGCGTCGTGGAGCTGAAACCGCAGGCGTACGGTGCCGTCGGGCAGGCGCACGGTATCGGGCAGCGTGGGGTAGGCGGGCGGCAACTCTTCCCACACGTCGGGCGGTTTCATCGCGCGGCGCAGCTCCTCGATCTGGCGGCCGAAGTCGGTGGCGAAATTGAGAACCGCCTGATCTTCCGGCGCGATGGTCAGGTACAGCCGCGCCCGTACGCCTTCGCCGGCCCACACCGGCCCGGCGGTGCTCAGGCTGAGGTAAAAGCGGGCGTGGTCGGGCACGTCGCGGTAGTCGGCGGGGCGGGGCTTGCCGAAAATATCGTCGGCGAGGGCGTAGCCTACGGCGCCGCCTGTGGCGGCAGGGTCGGAGGGCGAGGGCGCGGGCGAAACGGCGGGCGCCGCCGGCCCGATGCGGACGGTGCCGCCGCCGTAGCGCACCGCCTGCCCATTGACGCGGATACTGAACGCCGGCAGCGGCTTTTCGCCCTCGCCGAAGGCCAGATACCGCTGCGTGACGCGCAGCGTCGTGACGCTGGCGCCGCCCGTGGTGCGGGTGGTGGTGCGGCGGTCGCGGGTGGTTTTCTTGAACCCCGGCAGCGTGGGGAACGGCCCGAGGTCGGTCAGCTCGGCGCCCGTCAGTTCGACGGCGATTTCGAGCGGCTGGTCCACCGGCACCGGGCCGGGCGCCACGACGACGCGCGGCGGCGGGGCGGCGGGCACGGGCGCCTGGTTCGGTGCCTGACTCGGCGCCTGGCCCACGGCCGCGCTGGCGGCCAGCAGCGCGCCGGCCGTCAGCAGCCCGACCCAACGGCTTGGCCGGCTGGCGCGCGCTCCGGTCTTCGTCGTCGTCGCCGTCATCGTCGGGGTCGTCATCGGCCTAAAAGTACCGCCCCGGCCGATGTCGGGGGCGTTCGGTAAATAAAAACCGCGTAAGCAAAACCTCCGGAGCGGGCGTAGCTCTTATAGCGCCATCCGTCGCGCGGCCCGGCGGGCACTTCCCGTTTTTTTCACCTTCCCGTTTTTTGCCTGTATGAAAAACCCGTCACGTACGTCGGGGCGGGATCTCGTGTCCGCGCCCAATCCGTTTACCCACGCCGCCGTCGGGCGGCGCTCGTTTTTGCGCTACACCGGCGCCGCCGCCGTGGTGGGCGGCCTGCTGCTCACCGGCTGCAAAGACGACGACGACGACGACGACACCAACCCGACCACGCCGCCGGCGACCACGCCCACGCTCTTTACGCTCGCCAAAACCGACACCGGCGTACTGAACTACGCCTACGCCCTCTAGCAGTTCGAAGCCGCTTTCTATACGAAAGTGGCCACCGATTCGGTCGGCGCCTTCTCAATGGCCGAGATGGATAAGCTGAAGGCCATCCGCGACCACGAGATCGCCCACCGCGAATTCTTCAAGAGCGTACTGGGCGCGGATCGTCTCAAAGACCTGACGCCGAATTTCAGTGCCGTCAATTTCGGCTCGAAGACGTCGGTGCTCAACATCGCGCGCACCTTCGAAGATTTGGGCGTGGCCGCCTACAACGGCGCCGGGCGGTTTCTGACGCAGGACGCCAACCTCACGCTGGCGGGCAAGATCGTGTCGGTGGAAGCGCGCCACGCGGCGATGATCCGCGATATGATCGTGCAGAACTCGTTTGCCTCGCGGATGCCGATGTCGGGGATGGGCATCGACGTGCCGCCCGCCGTGCTCACCACGCCCGGAAAGGACGGTTTCGATATGGCGATGACGCCCGACGAGGTGCCGGCGCTGGCCGCGCCGTTCATCACCGAGACCATCACCAACAACATTCGGTAGCCGCCACCTCCTTTCCCGTATTTAGAGATGACTCTCTTTCACTTGTTCGATTCGTTGGCGCAGCACGACGCCGACATCCACGACCGCGTCTCGACGCGGCGCGCCTCCATCAAGCACCTCTCCGACGTGGGCCGCAAGGCCGGAATGACCAGCCTGGCCCTGTTTCTGGGCGGCGTACTGCAACAAGCCTACGCCGGCGGCAACCGCACCACCGCCGTCAGCGCGGTGGTCGATACCGTCAAGTTTGCCTACCAGCTCGAGAAAGCCGAGCTGGGCCTCTACACCCAGGCGCGCGCGTTGGGTACCTTCTCGGCCGCCAACCGCGCCGCGCTCGATGTGATTTTCGCCAACGAGGATGGCCACGTAGCCGCGCTGGCGGCTACGCTCAAAAATCTGGGCCTCTCCGACGCCGACCTCGCCAACCCGATGATGTTTCCGCCACGGACAGCCGACCTCACCGGCTCGGCCAACGCCACGATGACGCCCCTCGAACCCAACGCCCTCACCGACGAGATGGCCTGCATCAGCGTGTTGTGCGGCTCGGAGGAGAACGGGGGCCGCGCCTATCGCGGCAACGCCTACACGTTGAAGAGCAACCCCGACGTGTTGCAGGCGGCGCTGCAAATCCACTCGGTGGAAACTTGCCACGCCACCCACTGGCGCGAAGTGCTCGGCCGGATGGTCTGGATTCAGACCGGCGACCTCACGCAGGCTCCCAACTTCAAGGTGCCGGCAATGGTGTACGCCAAAACAGGCACCACCACCAACGGCCTCGAGTACCCCAACGAGAGCAACGCCACGCAGGCGGGCAAGGCGGGGTCGGTGTTCGGCGTGAGCGCCGACCGCGTGGCCGTTCGACGAGGGTCTCGACACGGCCGCCGTGACGGCGCTGGCGCGGCCGTTCGGCTTCAAGCCGCCGATGTAGGCTTTCGGCGCTCTGTTTCGCCGCCTGTTCTCAGCCGGCTCGCTGCCTCTCCGTCCGCGCGGAAGGGCCGGCGGGTCGGCTGACTCGCGTAGCGGGAGTCCGGGGGCACCGGGCTCCAGCCCGGTGCCACTCGCTCCGGGAGCACCGGGCTCCCAGGGAGTGTCTGTGCGCCGGGCCTGCGCCCGGTGCTCCCGGGGGTCGGAAGGCAGCTTCCTTCGCCTCCGAAAACGCGCCGCTACCCCATCGTGATGTGCCGTTGAAGCAGATATGCGGCAGCAGATGACAACCCGACCACGGGCTTTTACGCTACGGTTAGCCACTTGCAGCCCGCTTTGCGGCGGCGCGGCAGGCGTCGGCCGGGTGGTCGGCGGATGTTCTCTTTCTCCATTTTCTCACTCATTTTCGTATGGCTCACACTCCATTGCTCCCAGACACGGAGCCGACGATTGCCGACTGCTTGCTCAAGGCCAGCGTTGACCGGCGCTCGTTCCTGCGCTACACCGGCTCGGCGGCCGTCGTAGGCGGCCTGCTGCTCGCCGGCTGCAAAGACGATGACGACGATGCCCCGGCGCCGGCCACCGACGGCCGCGTCAACCTCGGCTCCGGCGACATCGGTGTTCTCAACTACGCCTACGCGCTCGAACAACTCGAAGCCGCGTTTTATGAAGAAGTGCTGAAAGGCAGCTATTACAGCAGCGCCTCGTCGGCCGAGAAAAGCATCTTCAAAGACCTGCGCGATCACGAAGTCATCCACCGCGAGTTTTTCAAGCGCGCCCTCGGCTCGAATGCCATCGGCAGCCTGGGAGTCAACTTCTCGTCCATCAACTTCAACGACCGCACGAGCGTTATCGACACGGCCATTGCGTTTGAAGACTTGGGAGTTTCGGCCTACAACGGTGCTGGTAAGCTCATCCGCGACACCACTTACCTGCTGTTGGCGGGCAAGATCGTCTCGGTGGAAGCCCGCCACGCTGCTGCCGTGCGCGACCTGAAAAGCAATGGCAGCTTCGCGGCCACCACCGATATGAATGGCCTCGATCCGGCCCGCACCGTGGCTCAGGTGCTCGACATTGCCAAGACGTACCTCACCTCCACCCTGAACGCCGACAACGTCGGGAAGTAACATTTAACCGCTTTTTTCCCGATGAACATTCTGCACATTCTCCAGCAGATCGGCCAGGCCGATCCGGAGGTATTCGACCGTCTCGACTCGCGCCGCGCCGCGATGCGCCAGTTTTCGTCGCTGGGCAAAAAAGTCGCCGTGGCAGCCGTACCGCTCGCTTTCGGCACGATGATCCAGAAGGCGTACGGCGGCGTCAACGAATCAGCCCTGCTGGTGCTCAACTACGCGCTGTCGCTCGAACACCTCGAAGCCGATTTCTATACGCGCGCCGTCAACGCCAACAACGCCCCGACACCGGCGGCGCTGGCGGCGCTGACCAAAATCCGCGACGACGAGCGCGCCCACGTGACGTTTCTGCAAAACGCCATTCGGAGCGCCGGCGGCACCCCCGCAGCAGCCAACGCCAACGGCTACGACTTTACGGGTGCCCTCGGCGGCAACCGCACGGCGCTCTTCCCCAACCCCTTTGCTGCCGGCAACTACGGTACGTTGCTCGCCATCGCGCAGGCGCTGGAAGACACGGGGGTGCGCGCCTACAAGGGCCGCGCGCCCGAACTTAAACAAACCGACTATCTGGCGGCCGCCCTCCAGATTCACTCGGTGGAAGCACGCCACGCGGCCCACATTCGTTCGATGCGGCGCGCGCTCATCGGCGCCACCGAGCCGAAGAGCTGGGTGCAGGGCGCGACCGGCGCCACCAACGGCTCGCTGCCGGCCGAAACCGATGCCGTGTACGGAATGGGCGCCGCGTTTGAGGCACTGCCGGCCAGTACGTTCCCCGCTGAGACCAACACGGTGCAGGGCGGCGTGGAAACGCGCGGCCTCGGCAACGTAAACGGCCAGACGGAGGGTGCCAACGCCGCCGCCGAAAGCTTCGACGAGGCGCTCGACAAAAACACGGTGCTGGCGATTGCAGGTAACTTTATCGTGCCATAAGCATCATCCGGGCGTCCCGCACCGCGCTTTTACGTTGCTGCATTTGAGTTGGCGGCTCGTCGTCCTGCGGGATGGCGAGCCGCTAATCTTTTAGAAGCAGTTTGAGGTAGCCGGAATGGACCGCGAACCTCCGGTTCTCCCGCGGCGGTTGCGCGCGCCGAGTTGGCCGCGCCCAACCGCCGTGCCCAGCCGCCTCCCCTAACCGCGAGCGAACCGGAGGTTCGCGGTCCATCGCCCAGCCGCTCCGGGCTTCGGTCGGTCAGGCAACCGCCCCGCCCCTGCGGGTTATCTTTGCAGTCCGTGACGAAACCTTCGCTATTTTTCCCTTCCGGCCCCGGTGCCCACCTGCCCCGGCGCGCGTTTCTGCGCTACGCGGGCGCGGCGTCGGCCGGCGCCGCGCTGCTGCTGGCCACCGGCTGCAAAGGCGGCGGCGACACCAGCACGCCCAGTGCCCCCACCACGAGTAACGGCGAATCGGTCTCGCTCGGCTCCGGCGATGTGGCCATTATCAACCTGCTGCAGGCGGGCAAACAGGTGTCGGTGCTGCTGCTCGAGCGGGTGGCCGCCACCCTGCCGGAGCCGGCCAAGCGTCTGGTAATCACGATGCAGGGGCAGCAAATCATCCACCGCGAGGTACTGAAAGCCGCCGCCAACACCAGCCGCGCGGCGGCCAGTTCGGCGGCGTTGAGCCTGCGCGACCTGCCCGCCGATTTCAACTCGCTCGACCTAAGCACCCCCACCGCCGCCCTCTCGGCCGCGCTCGGTCTGTTCAACACGCTCGTTGCGGGGGCGGCCGGGGCGATGCGCTACACCGCGCGCGGCGCCACCCTCACGCTGCTCGGCCAGGTGCTGAGCGTGGACGCGCGCCACGCCGCCACCCTGGCGGGTCTGGCCACCGCGCCGTCGGCGCTCGACCCGTCAACCACCGGCCCCGACGCCCGCAACCGCGCCCTGACGCCTGCCCAAACGGCCACCGCGCTCAATGCGCTCATTCAGTCGGGTTCGCGCCTGCTTACGGCCAGCCTGCCGTAGCGGCGCGCGGCCGGTCTTTTTCGTTTCGTATTTGCCATTTTGCGCCGCCTTCGGGCGCTCCACTTCGCTTCTCTCGCCGTGCAGCTTCTGACCTGGCTCGACGCCCTCGGTGCCGCCGATTCTTCCGCCTCTGCCGCGCCGGCTTCGCGCCGGGCCGCGCTTGCCCGGTTGGGCCGGGCGGCACTGACGGCCGTGCCCGCCGCCGGCGTGGTACCCGCCGTGGCTGGGCCTCCGGCGCGCGTGGCGTCCATCACCACCGAGTTTCTGTACCTGGCCCTGCGCGTGGCGCGGGCACAGACGGCGCTGCTGAGTCAGGCGCTGACCAACAACGTGCCGCCCACCGCCGACCGCACCCTGCTGGAGCTGGTGCGCGACACGACGCTCGACCTCGCCGCGCGCATCGAAGCCATCAGCATCTCCGGCGACGCGCTGCCGCCCGTCAGGCAATACAGCTTCACCGGCTCGCCTACCGGCCCCGGCCCCTTCGACCCCAACTCCTACCCCGACGTGCTGCTGCTGGCGCAGGTCTTCGCCGATACGCTCAGCCGGGTGCTCATCTCGGCGCTCGGCTCGCTGGCGAACAACACCGCATTCGCGGAGCTTGCCGCGCAGCTTCTCGGCACCAACAGCCGACTGGCCGCACTCGTGCGGCGGGCGCGGCAGGCGCAAGTGGCCGCCGTGCAGCCTTGGGTGATCAAGGAAGAAGAAGCCACCAACCTGCCGGTTGTGTTCGTGGAAGAAGTGCCCGTGTACGGCGGCGAGTCCAGCGAGCGGATATTCGGTGTGCTCAATCTGGCCGCCGACTCCACCGATACGGGCGCCATCTTCGACCCGCTGCCTGCCGTAGAGCAGCGCACGGCGGCCTTCGACCAGCCCTTGCTGCCGGTCGGCACCGAGATCATCCCCTACACGGCCGTCAACCAACTCCTGGAACGGTTCGAGCTGCCGTAACCCGGGGGTGCGTACGGAAGTGAAGCCGGAACTGAGGCCGGAACTGAGGCCGGAAAGCACAGCCACCAGTCGGCCGCGTGTTCTCATCGTCGAAAACAGCGTCGCCTTCACGGGCGCGTTCCGGTCGGTGCTGGCGGCGGCGCGGCAACAGCGCGCGGCATTCGAGTTCGTGTTCGTGCTGCCTACCGGCTCCACCAACGCCGCCACCCTCCGTGCCGACGGCTTCGCGGTCGAGGAGCTGCCGTTCGTGGAACTGGGCCGCTCGGTGAAGCGGCTGATCGGCTACGGGCCGATGCTCGTGCGGAACGGCTTCCGGTTGGCGCAACTCGTGCGGCGCCACCGCATCGACGTGCTGCATTCCAACGACTTCTACAACCTGACGCCGTACGTGGCGCAACGCCTGCTCGGCAGCGCATCGCCGCGCGTCGTGACGCACGTACGGATGCTGCCGGGGTCGTTTCCGGGGAAGTTTTACCAGTTCTGGTGCCGGTGCGCCGCCCGCTTCGCCGACCGCGTGGTGTGCGTCTCCGACGCCGTGCGGCGCGCGGCCTTCCTCCACGAGCCGAAAGCCGTGGTGGTGTACGACACCCTAGAGCGCCGCGAACTGCACCCGCCCAAAACCGACTACGCGCGCCCCGCCGACGCGCCCATTCGGGTGGTGTACATCGGCAACTACATCGCCGGCAAAGGCCACCGCACGGCCCTGCGCGGCTTCGCGGCGGCCCATCGCCGCAACCCGCGACTGCGCTTCGACCTCTACGGCGGCACGATGGGGCTGGCAAAAAATCAGGAGTTGAAAGAGGCGCTCGTCGCCGAAGCCACCGCGCTGGGCGTGGCCGACGCCGTGCACTTCCACGACTTCGCGGCCGACGTCGAAGCCCGCCTCAAAGAGCACGACATCGTGCTGAACTGCTCGGAAGTGGAGTCGTTTTCGATGGTGTGCTTCGAGGCGCTCTACTTCGGCGTCCCGCTCATCGCCACCGATTGCGGCGGCCCCCGCGAGTTGTTCGAGGACGGCCGCTCGGGCTACCTGATTCCGGTCGGCGACGAAGCCGCCGTGGCCGACCGCCTGCTTCGGCTGGCCGCCGACGGCGCCCAACGCGCGGCGTTCGCGCACGAGGGGCGGCAATTCGTGGAGCGAAAGTTTGGCGCCGCCGACCAATCCGGTGCCATCTGGCGATTCTGAGCGGCCAGCCACAAGCTGCAAGCTGCAAGCTGATTGTGAGTCACTTATAACCAATCGAAAACCGTAAAACTTTCGGTTAATCGCCTAATCCGTTGTTTTTACCCGGCCGAGTTGGTTTTGCCCTCGGCACGTCGTTATCTTCGACACCCCGCCGCGCAACCCGCGTGTGCTGCCCGGCGTTGAACCTAGCCCTTGCCGACACATTTCGTCCGTTTTTGTGATGTTGGAGTACGTGAAGTTGATTTTGCTCAAAGTAAGCTTCAGCAAAGCCCTCTTTGAGAAAGAATTACGCAAGGCCGTCCGCATCCTGATTCCTGCGGAGCTGCTGCAGCTCCGCGGCTGGTGCTACGACCAATTCGCTACCCGTTACGGCGCCCTCCTCGACCGACACTTCGCGCCGGTATAAGGCCGTTCGTTTCAGGCGTTTCAGACGTGCGGGTCTTCCTCCGTCCGGCGCCACCCCGCGCCGCGCACCGAGTCGCGCAGTTTGTCGAGGCCCGCGCGCTGCACGGCCGAATCGCGGAACAGCTCCCGAAACACGTCCTCGCTGATGTCTTGCCAATCGGCGGGCGGCAGGTCGGGCAGCATCGGGTGCGGCAGAAACGCGGCCTCCTGGTGGGGCCGGGCAAACCGATTCCACGGGCACACATCCTGGCAGACGTCGCAGCCGAAGGCCCAGCCATCGAGCTTACCCGCGTATTCGGCGGGCAGGCGGTCGCGCAGCTCAATGGTGAGGTACGAGATGCAGCGCGTGGCATCGACCTCGTACGGCGTGTGCAGCGCGTCGGTGGGGCAAGCGTCGAGGCAGCGCGTACAGGAGCCGCAATAGTCGGGCAGCTCCGCGGCATCGGGGGCCATCTCGAGGTCGAGAATCAGTTCCGCAATGAAGTAAAACGACCCCACGCGCGGCGTGATAAGGTTGGTGTGGCGGCCCATCCAGCCCAGCCCGGCCTTTTTGGCCCACGCCTTATCCAGCACGGGCGCCGAATCGACGAAGCAGCGCCCGCCCACGTCGCCAATCTCCGCCCGGATGCGCGCCAGCAGCGCGAAGAGCTTGTCTTTGATGACCGAGTGGTAGTCGCGCCCGTAGGCATACTTGCTGATTTGGGGCGCATCGGGCCGCTGCCGCGCCTCGTCGGGCGGGTAGTAGTTGAGCAGCAGGCTCACCACCGAGCGCGCGCCCGGCACGAGCAGGCGCGGGTCGAGGCGTTTATCGAAATGGTTGGCCATATAGCCCATCCGGCCGTGAAGCTGCCGGTTGAGCCACGATTCGAGGCGCGGCGCTTCGTCTTCCAGAAACTCCGCCCGGCTGATGCCGCACCGCATAAACCCCAACTCGGCGGCCCACGTCTTCACGAGGGCCGCGCGGCGGGCCAGCTCAGGCGGGGCAGATGGAAGGTGCGGCGACACGGAACGGTGAGTTAGCGCGTGGTGGCGAGTGATGAATACGCTTATTAAGCGGTTGGCCGGAATTGTTGGGGTATTCGGCGGAAACTCGTCAGACCGCTAGGAGTGGTCAGACGAGACGAGACCGCGCTGTGGTCGTCAGACCACTCCTGGTGGTCTGACGAATAGTCGGATAATCCGTACAATGCCGCAGAACTGTTAGCTGACCACTTACTGCCGATTTGGGTTCGGTATACGTGTAGAGACGCATCCTTGCGTCTCTACAACTTAACCGCCGACCCCAACCGCCGGAGACGCAAGGATGCGTCTCTACGATATCATATCCAAACCCTGGAATTTCTTTAAAAGGCCGCTCAGAAAAAAACCTCACTCCACACACGCCGCCGCTTTCTGCATATCCTGCATCCCCCACTCGCGCAGCGCGCCGATGATGGGCAACAGCGAAGCGCCGTAGGGCGTGAGCTGGTATTCGACCTTCGGCGGCACCTGCGCGAAGACGTGCCGCTCGACCACCGCATCGGTTTCCAGCTCGCGGAGCTGGTTGACGAGCATTTGCTTACTGATGGCCGGAATGGCGCGCTGCAAGCCGCTGAAGCGGTTGCAGCCGTTAGTGACCAGGTACAAAATCACGGGCTTCCACTTGCCGCCGATTTTATTGAGCGTATGCGTCACCGGACAGGCGTTGGGGGTGAAGTCTTTGGTTTTCCGCATAGTCTAAAAATCTGTACTAAGCGCAAAAATACAGACAATGCCGGATT
>ERZ1066122.1726-NODE-1726-length-16347-cov-9.844525_pt1 | contig 16347 bp, 17 predicted proteins | sample MGYA00382769_ERZ1066122 | MGnify/ENA primary metagenome ERZ1066122 (study PRJEB33369, sample SAMEA5778352) | biofilm metagenome | biome: Industrial cooling water; feature: Water cooling tower basin; material: Biofilm | place: United Arab Emirates | collected...
GTGCTGGCCGCGCTTCGCCGGCCCTGGCGCGGCCGGCTCAGCCGCCGGGCTTGATGAACTTGAGCGTCATCCGGTCGCTTTCGCCGATCGCCTCATATTTGGCCCGATCGGTGTCGCCTTCGGCATAATTGGGCGGCAGCGTCCACACGCCCTTCGGCCAGTCGGCGCTGTCCTTCGGGTTGGCGTTGATCTCGGAAGCGCCGGCGAAGCGGAAGCCGGCCGCCTCCGCCAACTGCCGGATCGTCGACGTCTTGATGTAGCCGCTCGACCGCTCGCGCTCGGCATCGGCGCTTTCGGGCAGCCGGTGATCGACGATGCCGAGCACGCCGCCCGGCTTCAGCATCGCGAAAATCTCCTTGAAGGCGGCGGCGCTGTAATCGGACTTCTCGGGCTGCATATAGCCCATCCGCCAATTGTGGACGTTGCGGAAGGTCAGCACCGCGTCGACGCTGCCCGGCGCGACGCCGGTGCCGCCGAGCAGCGTGGGGAAATTCGCGCGCTCGACCTTGCCGTACAGCGCCGGATCGGCGTCCAGCCGCTTGGCCAGGCCCTCAGTGCCGCGGCCCGCCGGGGCGGCCGCGATCAGCCGGCCTTTATCGGCCAGATAAGGCGCGAGAATCTCCGTGTACCACAGCCCGCCGGGCCACAGCTCGACGACGGTGTCGTCCGGCTCGATCCCGAAGAAGGTGAGCGTTTCGACCGGGTGGCGATGGGCGTCGCGGGCGCGGTTGGCGGCGCTTCGATGCGTGCCGGCCACGGCCTGGTGCAGGGCGTGGCCGGCCGGCGTCGCATGATGCGCGCCGCCATGCTGCGCGGCGGCGAACGCGCCTGCGCTGGCGAGCAGCAGCGCGGACGCGCCTGCCAAGGTCATGATCCGAAGACCCATATTGCTTCTCCTGCTTGAGTGTCGGCGGTTCTTGTCTGGCGCCACCTTGAGCGCCCGAGATGACGGTTGCAACCATGTGCCGCCGCCGATCGGTCGCGCCTTACGCTTAATTTACCTCGCGCCGCCAGGATGCCGCCGGACGATGCTCCCGCTCCGTGCGGTGGGCGACAGCAATGGGGCAGGAATGGGCGGCGAGATCGAAAGGCTGGCACTCGTGGCAGCCATTGCGCTGTTCTGCCTGCCGCTCGAGCGGCTCTGGCCGGCGCGCGCCCGCGCGGCGCCGTCCTGGCAGCGCTACCGGACTGATTTGCTGCACGTGGTGGTGGGCGGCGCCGTGATCCGCGCGGGCACGGTGCTGGCGATCAGCGCATGTCTCGGCGTGCTGCCGTCGGCGCCGGTCGCCGCGCGGCTGCCACTCTGGGCGCAGGTGCCGGCGATCCTGCTGCTGTCCGATTTCGCCTTCTACCTCGCGCACCGGGCGTGCCATGCGGTGCCGCTGCTGTGGCGCTTCCACCGGATCCATCACAGCAGCCCGCACCTCGACTGGCTGGCCGCCTATCGCGTTCATCCGGTCGATCAAATCCTGAACGCGACGCTGATCGCGCTGCCGGCGCTGATGCTCGGTTTTTCGGCCCAGGCGGTGATCATCTACGGGACAGTCTATCACCTTCACGCGATCCTGCTTCATTCGAACGTCCGCTTCGGCTTCGGCCCGCTCGGCCGGATCGTCGCATCGCCGCGCTTTCACCACTGGCACCACGCCCATCACGAGGCGGCGATCGACCGCAATTTCGGCGGGCAGCTGGCGATCTGGGACCGGCTGTTCGGCACCGCGCTCGACCGGGACCGGTTTCCCGACAGCTATGGGACGGACGAGCTGCCGCGCGAATCCTTTCTCGCCCACCTCGTCGCTCCTCTCCTGCCGAGACCAAAGTCATGGAAAACCTGATCCGGCTGTTCGAACGGCTGTTCCTGATCATGCTGAGCGTCGGCGTGATCATCCGCATCGCGCCGCACGTGCCGGCGCAGCCGCAGCTGCTTCTTTTCCTGTTCAGCGAACTCGTTGGCGTGGTGCTGATTCTCTGCCAGCGCCGCGGCGAGTGGACCGCAGAGCCGTTGCCCGTGCTGATCGCCTTTGCCGGGACGGCGACGTCGCTCCTGGTGGTGCCGACGGGCGCGGCATTGCTGTCGCCGGCCGTCGCCACGCTGCTGATCTTCACCGGCGGGACGATCGCGCTCGGCGCGAAACTGTCCCTCGGGCGCAGCTTCGGCATCGTGCCCGCCAATCGCGGCGTGAAGCGGATCGGCGTCTACCGGCTGGTCCGACACCCGATGTACCTCGGCTATATGCTGAACCATCTGGGCTTTCTGGTGATGTTCTGCTCCGCCTGGAACGTGCTGGTCTATGCGCTCACCTGGACGCTGCTGTGGCTGCGCACGCGCGAGGAGGAGCGGTTCCTCCGCCAGGATCCCGCCTATCGCGCCTATGCGGGCCAGGTTCGCTACCGGCTGATCCCGGGCCTGCTCTGATCCCGCTCGCGATGTCGACGGCGCCGGCGCCGGGCATCCGCCGCATCGATGTTGACGGCGCAGCCGATCTGGTGGCACTGGGCCCCGGGCCGCGACGCGCCGGATGCCGGACCTGCGGGTATAGCTCAATGGTAGAGCACTAGCCTTCCAAGCTTGTGATGCGGGTTCGATTCCCGCTACCCGCTCCAGCCCGCCCGTGCCCCGGCCGCTGCGCCCCCGCTCTCCCGCGCCAGCGCCGGATCGCGCCGGTGCCGCCAGAATGGCATCCGGCGCAACGATCTTTTCGGCACGAAGGATTTCGGCCGCCTGGATTCCCGATTACACGCATTACCGATCGTTATGAATGGATGGCGGCGCCGCGCGGCCGGGAGGCGACGATGCACGAGACCGAATTGCAGCTGCTCGAAGCGATGATCGCGGATGCCGATCCGGCGCAGCTCGCCGCGCTCTCCTTCGCCATCCATGCCCGGATCGGTGAGGTCGGGGCGCCCGCCGATGCCGGGCTTGCCCGGCATCTGACGCTGGCGCGGGATGCAGCGCCGGAGCTGTTCCGGACGGCGACCGCCGGCGTCGCCATTGCGGCCAAGGCCACGGCCGACATTCTCTGGCCGCCGCTTCCGGAGCCGGAACAGGGCGCGGCCGCCACCGGGGACCAGTCCGACGCGGTGCGCCGGCTCGCCGCCGCCGCCGGCAACGACCGCCGCTAGCCCGGGCCCGTCCAGAGCCCGATCCAGACGCTGCCGCATCGCCGCGCCGCGCTGGCGCACCGCGGGCCTTGCGACAAACTGCGACGATTTTCCGCCGTCCCCGACATATTCGCGCGAAGGATGCCGGCGATAAGCGCGTTCAGACAGTCGACCGACTGGAGGAGATGTGCATGTCGATGGCCCTGATCATGTCCGCGCTCGGTGCGCTCGCGCTGACCAGCGGAATCGCCCTTGCTGCCGCGGAAGCCGAGGAGGGCGGCCGGCCCGGCGCGGAGATGACGCGCGCGCAGGTGACGGAGCGCGTCGCCGCCCGCTTCGCCCGCATGGATGCGGACGGCGATGGCCGGCTGACCGCGGCCGACCGGAGCGCGCTCAAGGCGCGCATGGCCGATCGGATGTTCGAACGGATGGACAGCGACGGCAACGGCCAGATCAGCCGCGCCGAATTCGATGCCGCGGCGGAGCGCCGCGCCGAACGCGGCGCGCGAATGGCGGCGCGGGCGGGCGGCCGCGCCGGCGGAATGCTCCGCCGCGCTGACGCCGATCAGGACGGCGCCGTCACCCGCGAGGAAATGGAGCGGTTCGCGCTCGCCCGGTTCGATCGGGTCGATGGCGACCGCAATGGCGTGATCACCGCCGCCGAGCGTGAGCAGGCTCGCACGGCGATGCGGGAGCGCTTCGGCGGCTGAGCGGCCGCCCGGGCGTTTCCGTCCGGCGCCCGCGTCTTGCCCCTGTGGCGCGGCCGCCGGAATCCGGGCGCGGAACGGGTCCATACCCCACCCGATCCGCGCCCCAGCAAGGCCCTGCCTTCCTGTCGAAGGCGGGGCCTTCGTTGTTCGGCGGACCTCCCGGACGGCGCCCGCCGGCGGCGCCAGCGCTTGTCGAGCAGCGGGTCTTTCCTCTAGCTCGGGCGTCCGGGGCGCCTGCGCCTGCTGGGAGCGAACCGAACGCCGTGGACGAAAAACCTCATCTCCTGCTCGTCGACGATGAACGGTCGATCCGGGAACCGCTCGCCGCCTATCTGGCGCGGAGCGGCTTTCGCGTGACGCAGGCCGGCGACGCCGCCGCGGCACGCGAACGCCTGCACGGCTATGCGATCGATCTTGTCGTCCTCGACGTGATGATGCCCGGGGAAGACGGGCTCAGCCTTTGCCGGCATATCCGCGCGACCAGCGAGCTGCCGGTTATCCTCCTGACTGCCATGGCCGAGGAAACGGACCGCATCGTCGGGCTCGAAATGGGCGCCGACGATTATGTGGTGAAGCCCTTTTCCCCGCGCGAGCTCGTCGCGCGCGTGAAGGTGATCCTGCGCCGGGCCGGGCGCGGCGCCGGCATTCGCCAGAAGGCGCCGGAAACCGGGAACTACGCCTTTGCCGGCTGGGTGCTGAAGGCCGGCGAACGCGCGCTCGTCGATCCGGACGGCGTGTCGGTGCCGCTGTCGACCGGCGAGTTCAACCTGATGCTCGCCTTTGCCACGCACCCCCATCAGGTGCTCAGCCGCGATCAGCTGCTCGATCTTGCCTATGGCCGCGAAGCGAACGCGTTCGACCGCGCGATCGACAACCATATCAGCCGGCTCCGGCGGAAGATCGAGGCCGATCCGAAGGCGCCGGCGCTGATCAAGACGGTCTGGGGGGGCGGCTACACCTTGGCGGCGGATGTGACGCGGCTTTGAAGCGGATCTGGCCCAACAGTCTCGGCGCCCAGCTGGCGCTGCTCGTCGCCCTGGCGCTCGGCCTTGCCCAGGCGGTCAACTTCACGCTGCTGCTGCAGGCGACGCGCCGCCAGGCCTTTGTCCAGACCAGCACGCTCGCCGTCGCCCGCCTTGCCGAGACGATCCAGCGGGCGCAGGCGGGAATGCGGCTGCCGCCGGCGATGGTCCGGGGCGCGATGTTCACGCGCGAGAGCCCGATTCGGCCCGGCATGCGCGAGCTGCCCGAAGTGGCGGAGCGCGGCCGCGAGATGCTGGACCAGGTCGGCATCCGCGTGCTCGCGCTGCGCGCCGCCGAGGTCCCGGCGCGCGAGTTCCAGGTGCAGGTCGACGAGAGCGGGCGGCTGCTGCGCCGCGCGGCTGTGCTGAAGCGGCGCATCATCGTCGTCTCGGCCGCGGTCGGTGAAGGGCGCTGGATCACCACCGCGGCGCCGCTGCCGCCGAACCAGCAGCGCGTCGTCGGCTGGCTCGTCTTCCAGACGGTGGTCCTCTACGGTTTCGTGCTGATCGCGGTGCTGTGGATCGGCGGCCGGCTCGCGCGCCCGCTGGCCGAGCTGCGTCTGGCCGCGGAACGGTTCAGCCGCCAGGCGCCGCCGGCGCCGATCGCCGAGCGCGGGCCAAGCGACATTCGCCGGCTGATCGCCGCGTTCAACGCGATGCAGACGCGGATCACGGCGATGCTTGATGAAAAGGACCGCATGCTGGGCGCGATCGGCCATGATCTGCGCACCCCGCTGGCCTCGCTGCGCGTCCGCACCGAACTGGTCGAGGACGACGCCGAACGGGCGCGCATGGCCGCGACCATCGACGAGATGAACCGCACGCTCGACGACATTCTGTCGCTCGCCCGGCTGGGGCGGCCGAGCGAAGCCGAGCAGCGCGTCGATCTGCCGGCGCTGGTCGAATCGGTGGTCGACGAATTCGAGGATCTGGGCGCCGATGTCGCCTTCGTGCCGGCCGGGCGCCTGGCGGTGTCGATGCGCCCCACATTGCTGAAGCGCGCGGTGCGGAACCTGATCGAGAACGCGCTCAAATACGGCACGCGCGCGCGGCTGCGGGTGGCGGCGGACGCGGGCCGGGCGCTGATCGAGGTGGACGATGACGGCCCCGGCATCCCGCCCGGCGAGATCGACCGGATGTTCGAGCCGTTCACGCGGCTGGAGGAATCGCGCAGCCGCGAAACCGGTGGCGCCGGGCTCGGCCTCGCGCTCGCCCGCGCGATCGTCGAAGCCCATGGCGGCACCCTGTCTCTGGCCAATCGCGACGGCGCCGGGCTGCGCGCGACGATCGCCTTGCCGCTTCCCCCGGTCGCCGCCGGCAACGCCTAGAAGGACGATCCCTCGTAGATCCGGGTCACGTCGCCCGACCAGGGGCCGGCGTAAAGATCGAGCAGCTGCTGCGCAGGGACCTTCCCGGAGCGGGCGACGTCCCAGAGCGGACCGAGGAAACCGCTCTCGCTGTCGCCCGCCGCGTTCAGCCGGGCGCGGGCATTGAGGCCGGCTTCGGCGATTTCCAGCACCCGCGGGGCGAGGTCACCGAGCCGGCCGCCGCCGGGCAGCGGCGCGTCGAGCGCCAGGCGCGGCACGTCCTGGCGAAGCTGCTCGCGCTCGGCCATCGACCAGCGCTTGACCAGATCCCAGGCGGCATCGAGCGCGGTCTGGTCATAGAGCAGCCCGACCCAGAAGGCGGGGAGCGCGCAGATCCGGTTCCAAGGGCCGCCATCGGCGCCGCGCATCTCGAGGAAGCTCTTCATGCGGACTTCCGGGAACGCCGTCGACAGATGGTCCGACCAGTCGGACAGGCGCGGCTTCTCGCCGGGCAGCGCCGGCAGGCGACCGTCGAGAAAGTCGCGGAAGCTCTGGCCCGCCGCATCGATGTAGCGGCCGTCGCGGAACACGAAATACATCGGCACGTCGAGCGCGTAATCGGCATAGCGCTCATAGCCGAAGCCGTCCTCGAAGACGAACGGCAGCATGCCGGTCCGGGCCGGATCGGTGTCCGACCAGATGTGGCTGCGAAAGGAGAGGAAGCCGTTCGGCCGCCCTTCGGTGAACGGGGAATTGGCGAACAGCGCGGTGGCGAGCGGCTGCAGCGCGAGGCCGACGCGGAACTTCTTCGCCATGTCCGCTTCCGACGCATAGTCGAGATTGACCTGGATCGTGCAGGTGCGGAGCATCATGTCGAGGCCGAGCGTGCCCACGCGCGGCATGTGGCGCAGCATGATCTGATAGCGGCCCTTGGGCATGATCGGCAGTTCGTCGCGCCTTTTGTCCGGCCACATGCCGAGGCCCAGAAAGCCGAGGTCAAGCTCGTCGCCGACGGCCTTCACTTGCTGGAGATGCCGGCCGGTCTCGGCGCAGGTCTGGTGCAGGGTCTCGAGCGGCGCGCCGGAGAGTTCGAGCTGGCCGGCCGGCTCGAGGCTGATCGTGCCGTCCGGGCCGCGGAGCGCGATGACATGCTCCCCCTCGCGCACCGGTTCCCAATCGAACCGGGTCAGGCCCGCCAGCAAGTCGCGGATGCCGCCGGCTTCGGCATAAGCGGGCGCGCGATGATCCGCGCGGCGATAGACGAATTTCTCGTGCTCGGTCCCGATTCGCCACCGCGCCGGCGGCTTCTCGCCGCCCGCGAACAGCGCGATGAGCTGGTCGCGGGTTTCAATGATCGGGTCGTCGGCGCCTGATTCTTCCCGCGTGCTCATGCGAGCGGGCCTGTAGCGGGCCGGCGGCGCTTTGCAATCCTCACCAGTCCCCCTGCATCGCCATCCAGATCGAGACCGCCGCAACCGCGGCCGTATCGGCACGCAGAATGCGCGGGCCGAGCGACACCGCCACGGCCCCGGCGGCCGCGCGGATCGCCGCGCGCTCGGCCGGATCGAAGCCGCCTTCGGGCCCGATCAGGATCGCCGCCGGGCCGGGGCGATCGCGCACCGCCGCGCCGATCGGCAGACCGCCTTCCTCATCCGCGAAGAAGAGGTGGCGCGCGCACGGCCAGCCGGCAAGAAGCGTCGCGAGCGGCACCGGCTGGGCAAGCTCGGGCAACGCCGTGCGTTCGCATTGTTCGGCAGCTTCAATCATGTGCGCGCGCAGCCGCTCCAGGTTCAGCCGGTCGACGATCGTCCGCCGCGTCTCGACGAAGGCAAGGCGCGCGATGCCCAGCTCCGCCGCTTTCTCGGCCACCCAGTCGATCCGCCCCCGCTTGATCGGGGCCGCGCACAGCCACAGGTCCGGCACCGCCTCGCGCGGGCGGAGCCGGGCCGTCACCCGCACCACGCAGTCGCGCTTGCCGGCCGCGGTCAGCTCGGCCAGCCATTCGCCGGTGCGGTCGTCGAACAGCTTCACGACACCGCCCGGCTTCAGCCGCATGACACCGGTCAGATAATGGGCCTGTCCGCTCTCCAGGCGCAGCTCTTCGCCCTCGGCCAGCGGGGTCGCCACGAACAGGCGCGGGGCGGAGTGCGGCGGCCAGGCGGGGGTGGCGGGCATTGCCGCTTCCTAGACGGCGAGGGAGCGCGCGTCATCCCGCGCGTGGCCCGGAGACTCGGCTGGAGGGCGGGGCGCGGCCGGTATAAGGGAGCGCCCATGTCGACCGCGCTTCCCGACACCGAGCATCACGGCCTGACCCGGCGCTCGCCGCTCCGGCCCTATATCCTGCTCGCCCGGTTCGACCGGCCGATCGGCTGGTGGCTGCTGTTCTGGCCCTGCGCCTGGGGTGTCGCGCTGGCGGGCGGGGCCTTCCGCCATTTCGACCTGATCCTGTGGCTGCTGCTCGGCGCGGTCGCGATGCGCGGGGCGGGCTGCGTCTACAACGACATTGTCGATCGCGATCTCGATGCCCGGGTGGCGCGCACGCGCGGCCGCCCGCTCGCGGCCGGCATCGTGTCGCTGCGCGCGGCCTGGATCTGGCTGTTCATGCTGTGCGGGGTCGGGCTGGTCGTGCTCGTCCGGCTGCCGCCGCTCGCCATCGTGATCGCGCTCGCCAGCCTGGCGCTCGTCGCCGCCTATCCGTTCATGAAGCGCATCACCTGGTGGCCGCAGGCCTGGCTGGGCCTTGTCTTCAGCTGGGGCGCGCTGGTCGGCTGGGCGGCGGTCGCGCAGCAGCTCGCCTGGCCGATGCTGTTCCTCTACGCCGGCAGCATCTGCTGGGTGATCGGTTACGACACCATCTATGCGCTCCAGGACCGGGAAGACGATGCGCTGATCGGCGTCCGCTCGTCGGCGCTGCGGCTGGGCACGCGAGTCAGGAGCGGCGTCGGCTTGTTCTACGCGCTGGCGCTGGCCGGCTGGAGCGCCGCGATCTGGGCGGTCGGCGGCGAGCCGCTGGCGCTTGCCGCGCTTGCGCCCGTGGGGCTCCACTTCGCCTGGCAAGTGATGACGCTCGATCCCGATGACGGCGCCGATGCGCTCGCCAAGTTCCGCGCCAATCGCTTCGCCGGGCTGCTGATGTTCCTCGCCACGACCACGGTCGGGACTGGCGCTGGCTGATCGGCCGCCTTAAGTGCCGCAGCGATGCTAGCCCTTGCCGAAGCGCAATCCCGCCTCGCGGACCTGGTCCGCGCCGCCCGCAGTGCGGGCGCCGATGCCGCCGATGCTCTCTATCACGGCGATCGTTCGACCGATGTCCATGTCCGGCTCGACCGGCTCGAGCATGTCGACCGCTCGGAAGGGGAGGAGATCGGGCTGCGCGTCTTCGTCGGCCGCCGCTCGGCCAGCGTTGCCGCCTCCGATCTCGATCCCGCGTCGCTGCGTGCGCTCGCCGCACGGGCCGTTGCGATGGCCCGGGAAGCGCCCGAGGACCGCTATGCCGGCCTGGCCCCCGAAGAGCGGCTGCACCGCGGCGCGCCGGCCGATCTCGACCTAGACGAGGCCGCCGAACCCGGCCCCGATGCGCTGATGGATCGGGCGCGTGCGGCCGAAGCGGCAGCGCGTTCGGTCGACGGGGTCACCAACAGCGAAGGCGCCTCGGCCAGCGCCGGCCGCAGCCTCGTCGCCCTCGCGACCAGCCACGGCTTTGCCGGCGGCTATGCCGCGTCGGCCCACAGCGTCTCGGCAAGCGTGCTGGCCGGCAGCGGCGATCAGAAGCAGCGCGACGCGGCCTGGCACTGGGTGCGTCACCTGACCGATCTTGAAGCGGCGGCGATCGTCGGGCGGCGCGCCGGCGAGCGCGCCGTTGCGCGGATCGGCGCGGCGAAGCTGCCGAGCGGCGGCCTGCCGGTGGTGTTCGATCCCCGCGTCGGCAACTCCCTGATCGCCCATCTGATCGGCGCGATGGCGGGCCCGGCCATTGCCCGGCGGACCAGCTTCCTGCTCGACCGGCTGGGCGACCACATCTTGCCGCGCGGTCTGTCGGTGCTGGAAGAGCCGCACCGGCGGCGCGGGCTCCGCTCCCGCGCGTTCGACGGCGAAGGCGTGCCAACCGTGGCGCGCCGGCTGATCGACGATGGCGTGCTGACCGGCTGGCTGCTCGACAGCGCCTCTGCGCGCCAGCTGGAGCTCGCGCCGACCGGCCACGCCGCCCGCGGCACGTCCGGCCCGCCCAGCGTATCCGCCAGCAACGTCCATCTCGCCGGCGGCACGCTGTCCAGGGACGAGCTGCTGAGCTCCGTGAAGCGCGGCTTCTACGTGACCGAACTGATCGGCCAGGGCGTGAACGGAGTGACCGGCGACTACAGCCGCGGCGCCGGCGGCTTCCTGATCGAGGACGGCGTGCTGACTCGCCCGGTCGCGGAAGTCACCATCGCCGGCAATCTTCTCGACATGTACCGCAACCTCGCCGCGGCCGACGATCTCGAGCACCGTTATGCCGTGAACGTGCCGACACTGCTTGTCGAGGGAATGACCGTCGCCGGTGGCTGAGACGCTGCTCGACGCGGTCGCCGCCGCGGCCGCAGAGGCCGGGGCGGTCGCGCGCCGTCGCTGGCAGACGGATTTTGCGCGGTGGGAGAAGTCGCCGGGCAATCCGGTGTGCGAAGTCGATCTCGAAGTCGATGCGCTGCTCCGCACCCGGCTCGGCCGGATCGATCCGGAAGCCGGATGGCTGTCGGAAGAGACGGCCGATAGCGCCGAACGGCTGATGCGCAGCCGCACCTGGATGGTCGATCCGATCGACGGCACGCGCGATTTCATTCGCGGGCGCGATGGCTGGGCGGTCTCGGTGGCCCTCGTCGAAGGCGGCCGCGCCGTGCTGGGCGTGCTCGACGCGCCGGCACGGGGCCAGCAATGGCGGGCCGAGGCCGGGCGCGGGGCGACGCTGAACGGCGCGCCGCTGCAGATCGTCGATCGCGCGGTCCTTGCCGGTGCGCGCGTTCCGGCGGACACGCTGCCGCGCACCGATGCCGATCTGGTCGGCGTGAAGCGGCCCAATTCGATCGCGCTGCGCATCGCCATGCTGGCCGCCGGCGAGGTCGATCTCGTCGCCACGCTGCGCTGGGGGCGGGAGTGGGACATTGCGGCGGCGGTGCTGATCGCCGAGGAAGCGGGAGCGACGGTCACCGATGCGCTGGGCCGGCCGATCCGGTGGAACTCGACGCGCGCCGAGCTGTTCGGGGTGGTGGCCGGCGTCCCCGGCCTTCACGCCGCGGCAGTCGACCGGCTGGCGGAGCGGGCCGCGAAGGCCGCTGTCCGATAGCGGTTGATCGTCCGCACGATCCATTTCAGGGAGGGGCATGGCCAAGCGACCACCCGCATCGATGCTGCGCGAGTTTCTGCGCAGCGAAGCCGCCGGCGGCATCCTGCTGATGGCAGCCGCAGCTATCGCCATGCTGGTGGCGAACCTGCCGGCCACCCACGATCTCTACCATGATTTCGTGCATCTCGAGACCGGGCCGGTGCTGACGCCGAAGCTCGGCCCGATGAGCGTCCATCTGTGGATCAATGACGGGCTGATGGCGGTGTTCTTCCTGCTGGTCGGGCTGGAGATCAAGCGGGAGCTGCTCGACGGTCAGCTCGCCCGGCCGCAGGACCGCATCCTGCCGGTGGTCGCGGCGATCGCCGGCATGGCGATGCCCGCGGTCATCTATCTGCTGATCACCGGATCGGTTGACGGCCTGTCCCGCGGCTGGGCGATCCCCGCCGCCACCGACATCGCCTTTGCGATCGGCGTGATGGCGCTGCTCGGCAAACGCGCGCCGACCAGCCTCAAGCTGTTCCTGACGACGGTCGCGATCGTTGACGATATGGGCGCGGTGGCGATCATCGCCGCCGTCTACACGGACGCCCTGGATCTCGGCGCCGCTGCGGCGGGCGTCGCCGTGCTGGCCGGGATGTTCCTGATGAACCGGCTGGGCGTGCGCGCCGTGTGGCCCTATGTGCTCGGCTTCCTTGCGCTTTGGTATGCCGAGCTGCTGTCCGGCATCCATGCGACGGTCGCGGGCGTGCTGGCGGCGATGGCCGTGCCGATCAAGGCGACGCCGGGGGCACCGGAAGCGGAGGATTCCACGCTCCACCGGCTGGAACATGGCCTTGCCCCCTGGGTCGCCTATCTGATCGTCCCGGTGTTCGGCTTCGCCAATGCCGGCGTCGCACTGGGCGGCGGCGCGAACGCGCTCGACCCGTTGCCGCTCGGCATCGCCGCCGGCCTGTTCCTCGGCAAGCAGCTGGGCGTTTTCGGCGCGGTCTGGGCAACGGTCCGGCTCGGCTATGCCTGCAAGCCGGCCGGCGCGACCTGGGTGCAGGTTTATGGCGCCGCCCTGCTCTGCGGGATCGGCTTCACGATGAGCCTGTTCATCGGCGGCCTCGCTTTCCCGGGCAATCCGGCGCTCGTCGACGAAGCGAAGATCGGCGTGCTGACCGGATCCCTGCTGTCGGCGCTGGCGGGCTGGCTGGTGCTGCGGCTGGCGACGCCCTTCGCGCGGCCGGCGGTCGCCGTGGAGCTGCGCTGACGCCCGATCCGGCCGGTTCGACAAGCGCGGCCCCGCTTCCTATGGACGCCGGCGTGACCGACCTGCTTGCGACGCTTCATTCGACGTTCGGCTTTTCCGGGTTCCGCGGCGTCCAGGCGGATGTCGTCGCCCGGGTGATGGCCGGGCGGCACACGCTGGCCGTGATGCCGACGGGTGCCGGCAAGTCGCTCTGCTACCAGCTGCCAGCGGTGGTGCTGCCGGGGACATGCGTGGTCGTCTCGCCGCTCATCGCGCTGATGCACGATCAGCTGCGCGCCGCGACGGCGGCCGGCATCAGGGCAGCGACGCTGACCTCTGCCGACGACAATCGCGCCGAGACGATCGAACGCTTCAAGGCGGGCGCGCTGGACCTGCTCTACGTGGCCCCGGAACGTGCCTCGACCGGTCATTTCCGCGAGCTGGCGGCGCGCGCGCGCCTCAGCCTGTTCGCGATCGACGAAGCGCATTGCGTCTCCGAATGGGGCCATGATTTCCGGCCCGATTACCGGCTCCTGCGGCCGCTGCTCGATGCCTTTCCGGCGGTGCCGCGGCTCGCGCTCACCGCCACCGCGGACGCCCATACCCGCGCCGACATTCTGGTCCAGCTCGGCATGCCGGACGACGGGCTGATCATCGCCGGCTTCGATCGGCCGAACATCCGCTATGCGATCACCCCGCGCCAGGGCACCGGCGGCCAGATCGCCGATCTGGTGCGCGAGCAGCCGGGGCCCGGAATCGTCTATGTTCCTTCGCGCGCCGGCGCCGAGAAGCTTGCCGCCCAGCTGGCCGCTGCGACCGGCCGCCCGGTCCGCGCCTATCATGCCGGCCTCGATGCCGCGGTCCGCCAGCAGAACCAGGCCGCCTTCGTCGGCTCCGAAGATATGGTGATGGTGGCAACGGTCGCGTTCGGCATGGGCATCGACAAGCCGGACGTCCGCTTCGTCGCCCATGCCGGCCTGCCGAAATCGATCGAGGCCTATTATCAGGAAACCGGCCGCGCCGGCCGCGACGGCGAAGCGGCGGAAGCGCACATGTTCTGGGGCGCGGAGGATTTCGTGCGCGCGCGCCAGCGCCTCGCCGAAGTCGAAGCGGACCGCCAGGCCGGCGAACGGGCGCGGCTGACGGCGCTGGCCGGCCTCGTCGAGACGCCCGACTGCCGCCGGCATTTGCTGCTCCGCTATTTCGGCGAGACGCCCCCGCCGCGCTGCGGCAATTGCGACAATTGCCTGGCACCCCCCAAGACGGTCGACGCGACCGAGCTTGCGCGCAAATTCCTCTCCGCCGTCTTCCGGACGGGGATGAGCTACGGCGCCGGCTATATCGAAGCGATCCTGACCGGCCGGTCGAGCGAGCGGAGCCTGATCGCCGGGCACGAAGCGCTCTCCGTCTTTGGCATCGTCGACGCGGCGGAAGCGCCGCTGCTGAAGCCGGTCGCGCGCGCGCTCCTGCTGCGCGATGCGCTCCGCACCAATGTGCATGGCGGCCTCGAATTCGGCCCGGCCGCGCGGCCGCTGCTGAAAGGGGAAGCGACGCTGGCACTGGTCGTCCCGCCGCCGCGCCGCCGCCGCGCGGGCCGCGGGCGGGAGGCAAATCCGGTCGCCGATCCGCTGTTCGAAGCGCTTCGCGCCTGCCGGCGGGAACTGGCCGCGGCGGCGGGCGTGCCGCCTTACGTGATCTGCCACGACTCGACGCTGCGCGAACTGGCGGAAGCGCGCCCGCGGACGCTCTCCGCGCTGAGCCGGATCACCGGGATCGGCGCCCGCAAGCTCGACGCTTATGGCGCGGCCTTCCTGCAAGTCATTGCAGAGGCTGGATAAGCCCGAAAGGCCTCGAAAGATCGGGAGCGATATGGTTGACAAGGCGTTCAGCAGCGCGGTTTGACGGGTGGGCGCGGGGGGCATTCAAGGGGTGAATGCCATGAAGAAGCTGATATTGACCGCGCTGCTGCTCGGCGCGGGACTGACGGGCCCGGCGACCGCGGCGACGGTCACCTTCACGGGGACGACCGTCGGCGGGCCGGTGTTCGCGCGCCCGCTCGAAGGCACGCCGCCGCTCGATCTGTCGGGGATCGGCACTGGCGTCGCCTATGACGTGAAGAGCTTCACCGTCGGCCAGTCGGGCGCTTATGATTTCTTGATGACCGGGATCGAGCCCGACGGCTGGGACACGTTCCTGCTGCTCTACGCCGATGCGTTCGATCCCGCCGATCCGCTGGCGAACGTGCTGGCCGGCAATGACGATCTCGGCGGCATCGGCGTCTCCGGCTTCGATGGCTTCGGCCTGGATGCTGGCACCACCTATTTCGCGGTGGCGACGGGCTTTGCGGCGGGGGCCGAGGGCCGCTACGCGCTGCGCGTCGCGGGGCCGGGCGCGATCGCGGCGCCGATCCCGGAACCGGCGACCTGGGCGATGCTGCTCGCCGGCTTTGCGCTTGCCGGCGTCGCGGTGCGGGCACGCCGGCCCCGCACGGCGACGCTGTCCGCAATGGCGTGAGGCCGCGGCGGGTGGCGCCGCGGACGTTTACGTAAAGAGCAGTATTCCCGCGGGCGGCAGATTGGCGCTAGAAGGGGCGCATGATCCATCGTCTCGACGAGCGCATGGCGGTCGCGCCCCAGGTCTGGCCCTCGGAATTGCTCAATCTCGCGCAGGACGGCTTTGCGCTGATCGTCAACAATCGCCCGGATGACGAGGAAGCGGGCCAGCCCAGTTCGGTCGAAGTGGAGAGTGCGGCGCGGGTCGTCGGGCTTGGCTATCGCGCCATCCCGGTCACCCATTCGGGCTTCAGCCACGCTCAGATCGATGCGATGATCGAAGCGCTGAACGCGGCGCGCGGACCGGTGCTCGCCTATTGCCGCTCCGGCACGCGCTCCTGCTTCCTCTGGGCTCTTGCCCGGGCGAAGCTTGGCGACGATCCCGAGACGCTGACCGAGAAGGCAGCGGCGGCCGGCTACGACATTCGCCCGATCCGGGCGATGCTGGACGCGCTCGCAGCGGGCGGATGAGCGCGACGCTGCTGATCGGCTCGCTCGCCGGCGTGCTCGGCCTCGCCTTGCTCGCGCGGCTGCTCGGCCTCGGCGCGGCGCAGCTTGCCGACGAAGCGGAAGCGCAGGCGATCGCCGAAGCGGAACTGCCGGGCTTCATCGCGGCGCGCGCCGAACTCGCCGCCGATCGCGAGGCGGCGACCGTGTGGGGCATCCACGGCGAACGCGTCTGCCTCCGCCGCCACGGCGCCCAGTTCGTCGCCGAGATGCTCCCGGCGGGAGAGCGGCGGGATTGGCGGCCGTGAACACGCTTCCCGATCCTGTCGACTATGCGGTGCCGGCCTTCGTGCTGCTCGTGTTCGTGGAAATGCTGATCGCCCGGGCCAAGGACCGGCGGCGCTACTGCCCGAAGGACACGCTCACCTCGCTGCTGCTCGGCTTCGGCTCGACCATCGCCGGCGCGCTGTCGGCGGGCCTCGTCTATGCGCTGGCGGTCGAGGTGCACGCCTTCCGCCTGTTCGAGATCGGCTGGGCCTGGTGGGCCTGGCCGCTGTGCTTCGTGCTCGACGATCTCGCCTACTACGCGTTCCACCGCTCCGCCCACCGGGTGCGCTGGTTCTGGGCGAGCCATGTCATCCACCATTCGAGCCAGCACT
>ERZ1066122.1729-NODE-1729-length-16335-cov-37.479054_pt1 | contig 16335 bp, 15 predicted proteins | sample MGYA00382769_ERZ1066122 | MGnify/ENA primary metagenome ERZ1066122 (study PRJEB33369, sample SAMEA5778352) | biofilm metagenome | biome: Industrial cooling water; feature: Water cooling tower basin; material: Biofilm | place: United Arab Emirates | collected...
GGCCTCCGCGGCCGGACGCGGGGGCGGCGGGGGCTCCGGCGACGCCTCGCGCGGGCCGCGCGTCGGAGCCGCCGTGCGCAGCGCCCCGGCCAGCGCCGCCGGCAGGCCGATATCGGCGTCGCGGGACTGGTCGAGGGCAGTGGCGGGCTTCTGCGGCAGCAGGGACTTCAGCGCGTCCTGCGCCAGCTGCTCGTCGTAGTCGGTGGCCGCCACCACCTCGATCCCGCCCGGCACCGGACGGTTCGACAGGATGACCGCGTCGGCCCCCTGCTCCTCGCGGACCTTGCGCAGTACGGTCCGCATGTCCGGGGCGACGAAGCGCTTGATCTTCATGGTGGGGTTCTCCGAATTCCGCTCGTGCAGCCGTGGTTACGTCCGCGGACTCAGCCGATCGATCCGACCAGCTTCAGCCGCTTGTCCTCGGGGATCTCGCCGTAGGCCAGCACCTGCAGCGACGGCACCCCGTGCCGGAACATCCGCGAGAGCACGCCGCGCACGCCGCCCGGCACCAGCAGCACCGCCGGCTCGCCCTTGGCCTCCTGCCGCTGCACGCAGTCGGCGAGGCTTTGCTGCAGCCGCTCGGCGAGGTTGGGCTCGAGGGCCGCCGTGTTCCCGTTGACCGAGTCCTGCAAGATGCGTTCCAGCGGCGGGGCCAGCGTGTAGACCGGCAGCTCCGGCCGCATGCCGTTGATCTCCTGCACGATGAAGCGGCCCAGCGCGGTGCGAACGGCGGCGGTCAGGGCAGCGGGGTCCTGCGTCGTGGCGCCGTGCTCGATCAGCGCCTCGGCGATCTGCCGGATCTGCCGCACCGGCACCTTCTCGGCGAGCAGGTTCTGCAGCACCCGCACCACCACGGCCAGCGGCAGCGTCTTCGGCGTCAGGTCCTCGACCAGCTTGGGCGCCGCTTTCTTCAGCGTCTCGAGCAGCGCCTGCGCCTCCTCGTGGCCAAGCAGCTCGTGCGCGTGCTCGCGCACCAGGTGCGACAGGTGCGTGGCGATGACGGTGGCCGGATCGACCACCGTGTAGCCCAGCGATTCGGCCTGCGCGCGCTGGGCCGGCTGCACCCAGACGGCGTCGAGCCCGAAGGCCGGGTCCTTGCCGGGCAGGCCCGGAAGCTCGCCGTAGACCTGCCCCGGGTTCAGCGCCATTTCGCGGTCGGGATGCACCTCGCCGCCGGCCACCGGCACGCCGTGCACCAGCACGCGATACTGGTTGGGCGGCAGGTCGAGGTTGTCGCGGATATGCACCGCCGGCACGAGGAAGCCGAGGTCCTGCGTCTGCTTGCGGCGGATGGCCTTGATGCGCGCCATCAGGTCGCCGCCCTGGCGCTTGTCGACGAGCGGGATCAGCCGGAAGCCGATCTCCAGGCCCAGCGCGTCGACCGGGCGGACCTCCTCCCACGACAGCTCGGCCATCGGGTTGGGCGGACCCGCCTCGCCGCCCCCGGCGGCGGCCTGTCGCGCCGCGTCGGCGGCCTGCCGTTCCAGCAGCGCCTGCTCGCGCCGGTAGAGCACCCACGCGAGGTAGCCCAGGCCCGCGGCGAAGGCCAGGAAGGCCAGATTGGGCATGCCCGGGATCAGGCCGACGAAGCCGACGATGCCGGCGGTGACGGCGAGCGCGCGGTACTGGCCGAACACCTGGCCGAACATCGCGTTGCCCATGTCCTGCGAGCGCGAGACGCGGGTCACGATGACCGCCACGGCGGTCGAGACCAGCAGCGCCGGCAGCTGCGCCGCCAGGCCATCGCCGATGGCCAGCAGGATGTAGATGCCGGCCGCGTCGCCGGCCGACAGGTCGTGCTGCAGCACGCCGATCAGGAAGCCGCCGATGATGTTGATGAACAGGATCAGGATGCCGGCGATGGCGTCGCCGCGGATGAACTTGCCGGCGCCATCCATCGAGCCGTAGAAGTCGGCTTCCTCGCGCACCTCCTCGCGGCGGGCCTTGGCCTCGTCGCGCGTCAGGATGCCGGCGTTCAAGTCGGCGTCGATGGCCATCTGCTTGCCGGGCAGCGCGTCGAGCGTGAAGCGCGCCGCCACTTCCGAAACGCGCGTCGAGCCCTTGGTGATGACGATGAAGTTGATGATCGTCAGGATGGCGAAGACGATGATGCCGACCGCGAAGCTGCCGCCGACGACGAAGGCGCCGAAGCTGGCGATCACCTGGCCGGCGGCGTCGTGGCCCTCGTGGCCGTTGAGCAGCACCACGCGGGTCGAGGCCACGTTGAGGGCGAGGCGCATCAGCGTGACCAGCAAGAGCACCGTCGGGAAGATCGAGAACTCGAGCGGCCGCTTGACGTAGATCACCGCCAGCAGCACCACCAGCGAGGCGGCGATGTTCAGCGTGAACAGCACGTCCAGCGCGATCGGCGGCAGCGGCACGACGATCATCGCCAGCACCGCGAGCAGCACCAGCGGCACGGCGGCGCCGTTCTGGATCATCTGGCGCGTGCGGTCGAGCGGGGTCATCACGGCGGCCATCGGGTCTCGCGCGGGCGTGGGGTCGGGCGAGACGTGCAAGGCGCGTGCCGAGACTGGGCAGCCGCAGAGCGCCAGCGCGGATGGAGCGAACTGGCCAGAGGCCACGCTGCGGGGCTGGCCCGCCCCGTCACCTTTTTGGAATCACCGCCCGGCTGTCCGGCCGAATGCGGCATCCATGCCGCTCGGCCGGATCGCGCATCCGTGCGCGACCGCTTCGCGGCGGGCGCCTAGGAAACTCGTCGGGGCTCCTTATTCGCCCCGCAGCGTGGCCTCTGGCCGATGCGCTCTCGCGCTGGCGCCGGGCGTCACGGCGAGTCACGTCGGCGCGCGCTGCCAAGGACTCGCTTCGACACCACGATTTCGCGATCGGGGTGGGTCCGGCGAGGCGTCGACGGCGCCGCACGCTCGCGTGCATCGGTCTTGCCGGAACGACCGCGGCCGATGGCGGGCCCGCGCCTCGCGACGAATAAGGAGCCCCGGCCAGGTCATCAGGCGATGGCCCGAAGGGCGGCTCATGGATGAGCCGCCGCTCGAGGTGCAGGGACGCACCTTTCGAGCGGGCCGCCGGGCAGATCACCTTGAAGGTGACGGGGCGGGCAGCCGCGAGGCGCGGGCCCGGCGTCGGCCTTGCGATCAACTCCCGCAGCACCCCGCGACGATGCGTCGCCGGGCGCGTCGCTTCACCCCACGATCGCGTGCGGCACGAAGCGCGACGTGTTCATCGTGATCGGGCCGTCGTCCTCGCGGATGCCCATGCCGCAGGCGCGGTCGCCGACCACCCAGCTGCCGATCAGCGGGTGGCCGCCGTCGAAGTGCGGCAGCGGATGCCAGGCCTGTCGCACCTGCGGGCCGTCGGCGTAGGGCCCGGCCGTCGCGAGGCGTTCGCCGCTCGGCGTGACCGCGGCGATGTTCGCGCCTTCGCGCGAGAAGAACGGCTTGCGCACCCAGCCGGCGGCGAGCGCTTCGCACGGCGCGTCGTCGATGCGGCAGTCGAGCAGGTTCGGGTGGCCGCGGTGGCGCTCCCACAGCAGGGCCAGCGCACCCTTGTTCGACAGCAGCGCCTTCCACGGCGGTTCGACCAGCTGCATCGCGTCATGCACGAGTGCCGGGCCGAACGCGTCCTCGAACATGAACTCGTACGGGTAGAGCTTGAACAGGCTGGTGATGGCGCGGCCACGGTCGTCGGCGAAGGTGCGGCCGTCGTCGCCGAGGCCGATGGCTTCGACGTCGAGGCGATGCGTGGCGATGCCGGCCTGGTGCGCGCAGTCGCGCAGGTAGTCGACGGTGCCGCCGTCCTCGGCGTGGCCGGCGTGCGCGGCGAAGTGCAGCGGCGTGCGCAGGCGCCGCTCGCGCGCCATCGCGCCGAAGGCTTCGATCAGCGCCTCCTGCAGGCCGTTGTACTGGTCGGCGCCGTTCGGCAGCGTGCCGTCGGCGATGCGGTCTTCCAGCCAGAGCCACTGGAAGTACGCCGCTTCAAACAGCGCGGTCGGCGTGTCGTAGTTGAACTCGTAGAGCTTGGCCGGGCCCTGGCCGTCGTAGGCGAGGTCGATGCGGCCGTACAGGTGCGGGTCGCGGCGGCGCCACGAGCGCGCGATCCAGTCGCGGTAGTCGCGCGGCACGTGCAGGCGCTCCATCAGCCGCTCGCTGCCGCAGACGGCGTCGACAAGGTCGAGCGCCATCGCGTGGATCTCCTGCGTGGCGTCCTCGATGTCGCGCTCGATCTGTTCGAGCGTGAACACGTAACAGGCGCGCTCGTCCCAGTACGGCGCGCCGTCGATGGTGTGGAAGGCGAAGCCGTGCTGCTCGGCCTGCTGTCGCCAGTGCAGGCGCGGCACCAGCGGGCGACGCTGCATCAGCCGCCCCAGCCGCCGCGGCTCGATCCGCTGTTGCCGAAGCCGCCGCGCGAGGCGCGCGGCACTTCCTGCCGCGGCGGGTCGACCTCGACCACGCGTCGGCCGCGGGCGTCGAAGCCGGCGAGGCTCTGGCCGTAGATCGGGCGGATGCTGCCGAAGGGCGAAACGCGCGACGTTCCGTAGCCGTAGGGCGTCGCGAAAGCCTTGGTCTTCGGGATGAACCGGTAATTCCAGCCGTCGAAGTCCTCGCAGGCCTCGTCCCCGTAGACCGCTTCGCACGCCGCTTCGGAGGCGAATGCCGGCGCCAGCCCGCGGGCCTGCGCGTAGGCGTGGTCGCACTCCCAATCGCCCATGTCGTCGGCGTCGTAGCAGGCCTGCACGGAGGCGTACTCGAGGCTGCCGGGCTGCGGCGGCGGATCGATGTACTCGGGGCCGCAGGCGGTCAGCGCCACGGGCGATGCGGCCAGCAGGGCCAGCCGCAGGGTTCTGCTGCGCTTCATGGCAGGCTCCTCACCAGGTCATCGAGGCGGCGTTGAGCACGCCAACGCCCAGCGACACGACGCCCGCGAACACGCCCGCGGCGGTTTCGCCGTTGGCGATGCGCGTCGGCAGGTCTGCGATGACGAGGCGCTTGGCGAGGTGCGCAACGGCCTGCACGACGAAGGCCACGAGGCCCCACAGCATGAAGTCGACGAGGCTCACCGAGTTCGCCATCGCCGACGCCAGCGGCAGGATGAAGCCGAGCACGGCGCCGCCGAGCGCGAGCGAGGCCGCGACGTTGTTGGCCTTGATCAGCGCGAACTCGCGATGCGGCGTCAGGCGCACGTAGACGACCACGAAGATGATGGTCATCGCGACCGAGGTGCCGAAGTAGGCGAGGAAGGCCGGCAGGCCCTGCAGGTAGGTGGAAAGCGATGCGGTCACGGGAGACTCCTGTCGGAACGGATCAACGCGGGGGAAGGGCTCGGCCGCTCACGCCGACGCGAGCGAGGCCGCCATCGCGGCGGGGTCGATGCGGCGGCTGGCGAGGTAGAACAGCGTGGCCCCGGCGGGCACGCCGACGTCGTCGTCGGCATTGAGGATGGCCTTGAGCGGCGCGTCGCGGAGCGCGTAGCCGAGCAGCGTGGCGCGATGGGCGCGGCGCAGGACGGCGAGGTAATCGCCGTACCGGCGGCTGCCGGCATCGAGCGGCAGTACCAGCGAGTACTGAGTGGGGCCGTCGGCCACCGAGAGCATCTCCATCGCCACGCTCGAGGCGCCGAGATCGTGCGAGGCCCGCACGATCAGCTCGGCCTGCACCGGCGTCGTGCACTCCACCTCCGGGTGGTGCCGCTTCAGCAGCGTGGCCGACTCGGCGCGGTCGAAATGCGCGACCACGTGGGCCGTGCCGCCGAGCGCGCGCACCGCCATGGCCGCTGCCAGCGTCTGCTCGTCGGTCGCCGCGTCGATGATGATGCGCCGGGCCTCGCGAACGCCGGCACGGGCGTATCCGGTCGGATCGGCCAGCGTGGCGAGCTTCACGAAGCGCGCGTCGTCGGGGCGGGGATTGGTGTCGAGATCGACGTCGACGATGACGATCTCGCCGCCGTCCTGCTCCTCGTGGCGCAGCAGGTCGACGATGCGGTGCGACTCGCGGCCGTTCCAGCCGACCAGGATCGTGTGGTGGTCCATGTCGCGATAGCTCCTCTTGCCGTGCAGGCCGCGCTGCCAAAGGTCGGCGAGCACGGCCGTGGTCTTGCCGATCATCGACGCCAGCAGCGCGACCGCGCCGGGCATCAGGTAGAAGGCCGCGACAAGGCGGCCGGCGTCGGTCTGCGGGCTGAAATCGCCGAAGCCGACCGTCAGCGCCACCGTCGCGTAGAAGTAGATCCACACTACCGGCTCGACGAGGCGCTCCTCGCCGACGGCGATCATCAGCGCCCAGCCCACGGCGAAATGCAGCGCGATCAGGATCGCCAGCGCCGTCCAGCTGACGGTGGCGAGGTGCTTCCTTGCGATTCGGAGGGCGCGCAGCAGCAGCACGGGGGCGAGGACGTTCGGGGGACGCGGCACCTTAGCGGAACGCGAGGCGAGCGACTACTGCGCGCGGTACTCGTGTGCGTTCGCGCGTGGGCCCGGGCATGAGGCTGCCCGCCCCGTCACCAGTCTGGAGTCAGAACCCGGCGGCCCGCTCGAATGCGACGTCCTTGTCGCTCGAGCGGCGGCTCATCCCTGAGCCGCCCTCCGGGCTATCGCCTAGATAACTGGCCGGGGCTCCTTACTCGCCTCACGCAAGGGCCCACGCGCGAACACCCAGCGTCGTCGCGAGGCGTGGAAAAGCGAGATCGCCGCTAGCTCGAGAGTGCTTGAGCTGGCGAGCCGAGACAGTTCGGCGAGACATCGAGCGCGTTGCGAGCTCGCTTGGCTCGAACTCGCCGGAACGTCGACGAGCCAGCGCTGTGGCCGCGCCTCGCGGCGAATAAGGAGCCCCGGCGCGGGCATCAGGCGACCGCCGCGAAGCGGTCGCGCAGGATGCGCGATCCGGCCGAGCGGCAGGGATGCCGCATTCGGCCGGACAGCCGGGCAGTGATTCCCGAGAGGTGACGGGGCGGGCAGCCGCGAAGCGCGACCACGGCGCTGGCCTGATGACGCCTTCGGCGATCGAACCACGCAGTCGAAGCGTGGTGCCTCGCCGCTACGCCCCGCGCTCGAGCTCGCCAAAATCCGGCAGCGTCGGGTACGCGCCCCGCCTCGGCGTCCACACGCGCAGCTGGTAGACGTAGCTCAGCACCTGCGCCACGGCCTGGTAGAGCTTGACCGGGATCTCCCGCCCCAGTTCGCCCTGCGCATGCAGCACGCGCGCAAGCGGCGGGGCTTCGACGATCGCCACGCGGTGCGCGTCGGCGATCTTGCGGATGTTGAGCGCCACCTCGTCGAGGCCCTTGGCCACCACGATCGGCGCCTGCGCGCGCTTGGGGTCGTACTTCAGCGCGACCGCGTAATGGGTCGGGTTCACCACCACCACGTCGGCGGTGGGTACCGCCTCCATCATCCGGCGGTTCGACATCTCCTGCTGCAGGCGCCGGATGTGCCCCTTCACCTCCGGCCGGCCGTCGGTCTCCTTCAGCTCCTCGAGCAGCTCCTGGCGCGTCATCTTGAGGCGGCGCTTCCAGCTCCACCGTTGCCACGGCACGTCGGCGACGGCCAGCAGCAGCAGCACCGCGCCAATCGCCACCAGCAGGCCGAGCACGAGGCTGAATCCCTGCGCCGCGGCGGCCGCGGGATCGAGGCGCGAGAGCTGCAGCAGCTCGTCCTCGAAGACGGCGTAGTAGATCGCGCCAACCGCACCGACCAGCGCCACGCGCAGCAGCGACTTGACGAATTCGCCCAGCGCCTGCACGCCCCAGAGGCGCTTGATGCCGGCGATCGGCGACAGCCGCTCGAGCTGCGGCGCCATCGCCTGCGTGCTGAATCCGAAGCCCATCACCACCGGGGCCACGAACGCGGCCAGCAGGCAGGCGAGCATGATCGGCGCGGCGTAGAGCATGAGTTCGCCCATGCCAAGCGCGGCGCGGGCGACAAGCCCGGCGCCGAGACCCGCGCCTTGTCCGGCGGTCTCGAGCGATTCGCGCATCCAGCCCAGCGCGCGCCCGGCCATCCACGCCCCGCCGGCGCCCATCGCGACCACGGCGCCGAGGAAGACCGCGGCCGTGGCGAGTTCGGGCGACCGCGGGCTGTCGCCCTTCTCGCGCGCGTCCTTCAGCCGTTTCGGGGTGGGCTGTTCTGTCTTCTCCTGGCCGCTCTCGTTCTCGGCCATGGCTAGCCCAGCCAGCCGGTGGACAGCGCGAGGGCATCGCCGAGCAGTTGCTCGAGCGGCCCGGCGAGCTGGCCGGTCAGGGTGGCCATCAGCATCAGGCCCAGCAGCAGCGAGGCAGGCAGGCCGAGCTGGATCGGATTCAAGGCCGGCGCGGCGCGGCTCATGACGCCGAAGGCGAGGTTCACCACCAGCATCGCCAGCACCACCGGCAGCGCGATCTGGATGCCGACGAGGAACATCCGGGCGCCGAACTCGGGAATGGCCCGCAGCGCTTCGGGCGTCGGGGTCCAGCCGGACTGCAGCGGCACGGCGCGCCACGAGTCGGCGAGCATCTCCACCAGCATCAGGTGGCCGTTCATGGCGAGGAAGAGCAGGGCGAAGCACAGGTAGAACCACTGACCCACCACGCCGGCGTTGGTGCCGCGCAGCGGGTCGGCGAGCACGGCGAACGAGAGGCCGGTGCCCTGCGCGATGAATTCGCCGGCCAGCGCCCCGGCCTCGAACGCGAGGCGCAACACGAAGCCCATGGCCACGCCGATCAGCACCTCGCGGGCCACGGTCAGCGCGGTGAGGGGATCAATGCCCGGTAGCGGCGGCGGCGGACCCGCCAGCGGCGCCATCGCCACGCCGAGCGCGAGCGCCAGCATGCCCTTGACGCGCCGCGGCACCGTGCGCGTGCCGAACAGCGGCGCCACCATCAGCAGGCCGCCCACGCGCAGGCTCGTCCACAGCGCGGCATTGATGACGGCGAGCAGCGCGCTGCCGTCGAGCACGATGGCGGGGATCCCGGTCGCCACGGCGCGCCGCCGCGCTCAGCCGACCACGGCGGGAATGCGCTGGAACAGCGCCACGGTGAAATCCACGAGCGCGCCCAGCAGCACGCTGCCCAGCGCCGCCAGCGCCACCGCCATCGCCACCGCCTTGGCGATGAAGGCCACCGTCGGCTCGTTGATCTGCGTGGCGGCCTGCAGCAGGCCCACGCCCACGCCGACCACCAGCACGACCACCAGCAGCGGTCCGCCGACGACCAGCGCCAGCTCGAGGCCGGCACGCAGCTCGGTCAGTGCGGTTTCCGGGCTCATGCGCCCACCCCCGCGGCGGCCGCCATCGGGTTGAAGCTGCCGGCCAGCGTGCCGACCACCAGCACCCAGCCGTCGACCAGCACGAACAGCAGGATCTTGAACGGCGCCGACACCAGCATCGGCGACATCATCATCATGCCCATCGACATCAGCACGCTGGCGACGACGAGGTCGATCACCACAAAGGGGATGAAGATCAGGAAGCCGATCTCGAAGGCGGTCTTCAGCTCCGAGGTGATGAACGACGCCACCAGCACGCCGAACGGAATGTCGGCCGGCGACGCGAAGCCCTGCGTGTGCCCCGAGAGGTTGGCGAAGGTCAGAAGGTCGGTGTCGCGGATCTGCGCCAGCATGAAGGCGCGGAAGGGCTCGGACGTCGCCGCCCACGCCGCGTCGAAGGGCAGCGTGCCGTCGAGGTAGGGCTTCAAGCCCGCCGCCCAGGCCTGGTCGGCCACCGGCATCATCACCATCATCGTCAGGAACAGCGCCAGCCCGACGAGGATCTGGTTCGACGGCGTCTGCCCGGTGCCCAGCGCCATGCGCAGCAGGGCCAGCACGACGATGATCCGGGTGAACGCCGTGCAGGCCAGCAGCAGGCTCGGCAGCAGCGTCAGCGCCGTCATGCCGAGCAGCACCGACAGCGACACCGACAGGTCTTCGCCGCCGACGTTGGCGATCGTCACCTCGGGCAGGCCGGTGGGCTGCGGCCCGCCCGGCGCGGCGAGCGCAAGGGCCGGCAGCAGCAGCGCGAGCGCGGCGGGAAGAAGCGAAAAGAAGCGGAAGCGGTTCGGCACGACGGGCATCCGACGGGGTCGGAGCCTGCCTGCAATCGGCGTGCCGGGCCGCATCGGCCGACGGCGCGGCGAGCCCGCGGCGCGACGTCGCCAGCGGCGCGGCGATGCCGGCGACGTCGCGGGCCGCCGGCGTCGAACCGCGCGGTGGGTTCAGGCCGCGTCGCGGTTCTTCAGGCGCGCCAGCAGCTCGGCGAATCCGGCCTGGGTGGGGGCATCGAGCAGCGGCTCCGGCAGGGCGTGCAGCAGGTTGACGCTGTGCGCGGTGACGCCGAGCAGCAGCTGCTGGCCGGCGCAGTCGACGACCACCACCCGCTCGCGCGGGCCGACGGCCAGCGACGCGACGACGCGCAGGCCGGACAGCGGCTTCAAGCCCGCGCCGGGCAGCTTTCGCAGCAGGAAGGCGAGGAACAGGATCAGCGCGACCACCACGCCCAGCGCCAGCAGCGCGGCGCCGACGCCCGGCGTCTGCGGGACGCCCTGTCCGACCTGAACGGTCGCGGGGACGGCCGGGGCGGCGGCGCTGGCCGCGGCGAGCGCGGCGCCCGGTGCGGCGGCGAGCGCCGCGGCGAGGGCCGGCGGGATGCGCACGGAGAGCATGCTCAGCGCAGGCGCTTGATGCGCTCGCTGGGACTGACGACTTCGGTGAGCCGCACGCCGAAGCGCTCGTTCACCACGACGACTTCGCCCTGCGCGACCAGCGTGCCGTTGACGTAGACGTCGAGGGGTTCGCCGGCCATGCGCTCGAGCTCGACGACCGAGCCCTGGTTGAGCTGCAGCAGGTTGCGGATCGGGATGCGCGCGCGCCCGACCTCGAGCGACAGCGTCACCTGCACGTCGAGGATCAGGTCGAGGTTGACGTCGGCGCCGGGTGCCGCGGCGGCGCTCGGAGCGGGCGCCAGGTCGCCCCACATGGCGAGGTCGGCGGCGTCTTTTTCGGTGCTCATGGCGGGTCCTTCAGTGCGCCGCGCGCTTCGGCTGCGTGGGCGTGATGCGGGTGATCTTGACGGCGTTCTTGCCCTGGTGATGGCCGAACTCGCCTTCGAACAGCGGCAGGCCCTCGACCGTCAGCGGGATCTGCCTGGGCACGTCGATGGGCAGGATGTCGCCCACCTTCAGCGCCACCAGCTGGCGCACGCTGAGCGTCTTGCGCGACAGCACGCCGGCGACGTCGAGCTCGGCGAGGTTGACGCCCTCGCGCAGCTGGACGGGGAAGTTCTCGTCCTTCTCCGAGCGGTCGGAGGCGATGCCGGCGTCGAGCAGCTCGCGGATCGGCTCCAGCATCGAGTAGGGCAGCGTCACGTGCATCTCGCCGCCGCCGCCCTCCAGCTCGACGTGGAACTTGCTGACCACCACGTACTCGCGCGGGCTGACGATGCTGGCGAAGTGCGGATTGACCTCGGAGCTCGTGTACTCGAACTCCAGCGGCATCACCGGCGCCCACGCCTCGGCGAGGTCGGTGAAGGCCTGCTTCAGCATCAGCTGGATGACGCGCATCTCGGTCGGGGTGAACTCGCGGCCCTCGATCTTGGCCGGGAAGCGCCCGGCGCCGCCGAAGAAGTTGTCGAGCACCGCGAACACCAGCGTCGGCTCGAAGACGATCAGGCCGGTGCCGCGCAGCGGCTTCATCTTGATCAGGTTGAGGTTCGTCGGCACGTACAGCGTGTGCAGGTAGTCGGCGAACTTCATCAGCTCGACGCCGCGCACCGAGAGGTCGGCGGAGCGGCGCAGCAGGTTGAACAGGCCGACGCGCCACATCCGCGCGAAGCGCTCGTTGACCATCTCGAGCGTCGGCATCTTGCCGCGGACGATGCGGTCCTGCGTCGCGAAATCGAACGGGCGGGCCGTGCCGGGGTCGGGCGCCCCCTCGGTCTCCACCGCGCCCGAGTCGACCCCGTGCAGCAGCGCGTCGATCTCGTCCTGGGACAGCAGGTCGCTCATGGCGGGATCACTGGGTCACGAAGCTGGTGAACAGCAGGGCGCTGACCGTGTCTTTCTTGCGCGTCTCGGCCTCGAGCACGCGGTTGGCCTCGTCGAGGGCCGCCTTCTGCAGCGTGACCATCACATCGGGCTGGGCCAGCTGTTCGGCCGTGGTCTGCCGCAGCAGCACGAGCAGCGCGCTGCGAACGGCGGGCAGGTGCGCCTCGATGGCCTTCTGCCCTTCCTCGCTGCGGGTGGCGAGCTGCACCTCGACCTGCAGGAACCGCGACGGCCCGCCGACCAGGTTCACCACCAGCGGGTCCTTGATCTCGACGTACCGGGTCTGCGGCGGGGGCGTCTCGGCGTCGGCCGTCTCCGCGGCGGCCTCGCCGCCCTCGGCCGGGCTGGCCGCGGGTTTCGGCATCAGGAAGAACATCACCGCACCCACCAGCACGGCCGATCCCAGCGACGCCCCGATGATCGGCACGAGCGGCAGGGCGGGCTTGTCGGCGGCGGGGGTGGCGGCGGGCTTCTTGTCGGCCATGGCGGGTCCTCGGGGTCTGCGGATCGGATGCAAGCGGCGTGCCGCGCGGCGTGACGGGGTCGTGGCGGCGGTCGCGCAAGGCCGGCTTCGCCGCGCGCGGACGCGGATCGGGCGCTAGTAGGCGCCGTTTCGCCGGGGGCGGCAACGCCGGACGTTGTGGATTGCTGACAATCATCACGATCGCTTCCGTCAAGCTCGCGTCGTTCCTCCCCCCGGAGGAGCGGATCGAGCGACGCCTCTCGGCGCGGAATCGCCCGGCACCCCCCGGCCCGCGTTTCCGCCTTGCCCCAAGCGAGCCGCGCCGGGGCCGCCGCCGCCGCCCTCCGCCCGACCCCGGTTCCCCGGCCGTGGGTCGGGTTCCTTTTTCCTGCCGGACCGCGGTCGGCTTCCCAAGGCCCGGGGGCGGTTGCGACACTCCCGCGCGCATGCCCATCGCCCCCGCCACCGACCCGCACGGCCGCGCCGCCGCGCCGCCGCCGCGGCTCCGCGTTGCGCTCGTCGAAGACGACCGCCTCGAGGCCGAGCGCGCGCTCGGCGCGCTGCAGGGCGCGGGCCACGACGTGGACTGGTACCACGACGGCGTGCACTTCATGGCCGAGGTGCGCGACGCCCGGCACGACGTCTTCCTGCTCGACTGGCACCTGCCCGACACCGAAGGGATCACGCTGGTGAACTGGGTGCATCGCACCGTGGGCCGACGGGCGCCGGTGATCATCTTCAGCCGCTTCGACGACGACGCGCGGATCGTGGAGGCGCTGGCCGCGGGCGCAGACGACTACATCATCAAGCCCACCGCGGCGCCGGTGCTGCTGGCCCGGCTGGCCGCGGTGTCGCGGCGCTTCCAGCCCGCCCCGACGCAGCCGCTGACCGTCGAACTGGGCCCGTTCCGCCTCGACGGCGCGGCCCGGGAGCTGCGCCGCGGCGAGGAGCGGATCGAGCTGCAGCCCAAGGAATTCGACCTCGCGTGGTACCTGTTCCAGCACCGCGACCGCCTCGTGCGGCGCGAGGAGCTGGTGGCGGCCGTCTGGGGGCGCGACATCCCGGGCTCGGCGCGGACGCTCGATACCCACCTCTACACGCTGCGGCGCAAGCTGCTGTTCGCCGAGCACGGCCTGCGGCTGACCAACGTCTACCGCGAGGGGTATCGGCTCGAGCAGGCCACCCTCGGCGATCCAGCGAACTGAGGCGCCCGAGCGCCGACGCGCCGACGCGCCGACGCACCGTCGCGGCCGGCCCGCGGCGCGCGCCTCAGGCGGCCGCCGATTCGCGCTCGAGCGGGAGTTCGATCCGGAACTCCGCTCCCCCTTCAGGCCGGTTGTCGACGAAGACGGTGCCGCGGTGCCGCGCCACCACGCTCATCACCATCGCGAGGCCCAAGCCCACCGAACGCGACGACGACCGCGGCGTGCGCGCCAGCGGCCCGAAGCGCTGGAACAGCTGCGAACGCCGCGACGGCGCGATGCCCGGCCCCTCGTCGCGGACCACCACGGCCAGCGCGGCGGCGCGGCGCTCGAGGGCCAGCTCGACGCGACCGTGGGGCGGCGTCACCTTCACGGCGTTGCTGAGCAGGTTCTCGACCGCGCGCCGCAGCAGCGCCGCGTCGCCGGTGACCCATCCGGGTTCGCCGTCGTCGAGATCAATGGCCACGCGCACCGACTTCGCCGCCGCCTCCGGCGCGATCGTCTCGGCGGCTTCGGCGACCACGTCGGCGAGCAGCACCGGATCGGCGCGCGTATAGGCCTCCGGCGAGGCCGATCGCACGAGGTCGAGGTAGGTGGTGGCCATCTGCACCATGCGCCGCGACAGCTTCCCCGCCGCCTGCAGCAGCTCGCGCGTGGCCGGCGACAAGCCCGGATCTTCCAAGCCGCCCTCGCACAGATCGATCAGGGCATGGGCCGGCGCGCGGAGGTCGTGCGAGAGGAAATCGATCGCCGCCTGGCGCTCGCGCTGGTCGGCCATCAGCCCGGTCAGCTCGGTGACGCAGACGAGCGTGTCGTGCTGGCGCGGGTCGCGGCCGGCCGGAAGCGGCTCGAAGGCCACCACCACCTCGCGTTCGCCGCACTGGGCAAGCAGGCGCGCGCTGCCGCTGCCGAGGTACTGCTCGGCGTCGGCGGGCAGCACGAGGCCCACCGCGTCGAGCCACTCGCGCAGCGTGGCGATCGGCGCGGCCGCATCCTGCCGCCAGGCCAGCGCCTGCGCGTTGCTGAGGCGGATGCGCTGGGCGGCGTCGATGACGACGATGGCGGCGGGCTGCACGTCGATCAGCCGATGCACGTATTCACGCTGCCGGCGCAGGCTGCCGATGGCCTCGCGCACCGCGCTCAGCGCCTGGTCGAAATCGAAGGCGCCGCTTCCACCGTCGCTGGCCATCGCCTCGCGACGCAGCACCACGAGCTCCGCGGCGAGCCGCGACGCCGCGCGGGAGAAGCGACGGGCGAACTCCACGGCGATCTGCAGCGGCAGGGCCAGCATCAGGGCCACCGGGGGCACCCACAGCAGCAGGCGATAGGCCGCGAGATAGGCGGCCGCCAGCGCCAGCACGCCGAGGGCGGCCGCCCACGCGGCGCGGCGCTGGTCGAGCGCGTTGAGCAGCAGCGCGAAGGCCAGCAGCACGCCGCCGACCAGCAGCGGCTCGGCCCAGTGCGGCAGGCTGCGGAAAACGTGCCCGGTCAGCAGCGCGGCGGCGTATTGCGCCTCGACCTCGTCGATCGCGAGATCCCCCGCCGCCCAGCCGGACACCGCGGTGGTCGGGTGCAGCCCGGCGTCGTGCTCGGGTTGGCCGATCACGACGATACGGTCGCGCCACACATCGGGATGCACCTTGCCGTCGAGCACGTCGGCCGCGCCCACGCTGCGGACGCGCCCGGGACCGCCGAGGAAGGCGAAGGCCACCGGATCGACGCCGACCGTCGGGGATTCCAGCGCGAGCTCCAGCGCGTCGCGCCGCGACGCCGGCACCGCATCGCCGGCCTGCTGCAGCAGCGCGAGCGCGAAAGCCGGCCGCAGGGCGCCGGCCAGCGGCGCGGCCAGGCGCCCGCCGCGGATCACGTTGTCCTCGCCCGCGGCGACCAGCTGCAGCCCCAGCGTCTGGAAGCCCACCCGCTCGGCGATGCGGAACGCCTCCTCCGGGCCGTGCTGCGCGTCGCCCTCGGGGAGCACCTTGCCCACGGTGTTGCCGTGCCGCGCGAGCGCCTCGGCCAGCACGTCGAGCCCCTCGCGATCGCGCGGATCGCGCGGGTCGAAGGCCACGTGGGCACCGATGACGCGCGGCTTCACCTGGTTGAGCCGATCCACCAGCCGCGCCATCGCGAGCGGACGGCGGTCGATGAAATCGGGATGGCGGCGTTCGGCCTCGCGGTCGATGCGGACCAGCAGCAGTTCCGGCGGCGCATCGCGCTGGTGCAGCCGCATCAGCTGGTCATAGGCGCGGGTGTCGAAGGGCGCCAGCACGCCCGCGGCGACCAGCAGCGCGGCGAACAGCGGGACGATCAGCAGGTGCGGGCGGAAGCGGAAACGCATGCGCGGGCGTGGCGACCGTCGGAGCGCGAAGCATACGCAAGGAAGGCGGTTCAGCCCGGCCGGGCGGGCAGCACCGCGTGTCCGGCGCAGGCGTAGAGCGCGTCGCCGGGCGCCGACCGGGGCGTGATGCGGCCCGTGAAGGCGCTGAAGGCCGGCAGCACCAGCTGCTGTGTCGCCGCGCGCCACCAGAACGCCGGCAGTTTGCCCAAGCCCGGCACCTTGGCCGCGGGATGCAGGTGGCCGCACAGGCTGGGCACGCCGGACGACGCGTGGTCGGGCTCGTGGCACAGCGCGAGGCCGCGTTCGGGCGCACCGTCGTCGCGCAGCGCGAGGCCGAGCCGCGCGGCGCC
>ERZ1066122.1730-NODE-1730-length-16323-cov-6.776125_pt1 | contig 16323 bp, 15 predicted proteins | sample MGYA00382769_ERZ1066122 | MGnify/ENA primary metagenome ERZ1066122 (study PRJEB33369, sample SAMEA5778352) | biofilm metagenome | biome: Industrial cooling water; feature: Water cooling tower basin; material: Biofilm | place: United Arab Emirates | collected...
GGGCTATACCGCCAGCCAGATTGAAATCAGCCTGACGCCGGCCCTGTCGCTGCTCAGTCAGATCAGTTCGTTCGGGACGTCGAACGTCAACGTGCGATACCGAAAGGATTATTGATGCGCTGGCTGGTGGGCCTGATGCTGCTCGCGGGATGCAGCGAGCCGGATTTTTCCGAACGCTACGACGCGACCGAACAAAAGATCAGGGCGCAGGAACAGGCCATCGACAAAGCGTCGGCCGAGGCTGCCCGGCGCGAGGCAGGCGAGCAGCCAGCGGAACGCTGAAAAGCGTTTTGTAGAGTGGACCTGTCGAGATTCGCCAGGCACCACAACTTCGTCATTCCCGCGAAGGCGGGAATCCACCTCCTGCACTGTCAATTTCAACAGCAAGTGATGGATTCCCGCCTTCGCGGGAATGACGAAATCAAAGAAACGGATGTTTTTGCGATAATTCCTCACAGGCCCTAAGCTAACATCGAGCCCGATCACCTGCTGCATCGTGTGTGGGGACTGGCAAGAGCCCTAAGTTTACGTCCCCCCGGACTTGACCCGGCCTGACGAATTTGTTCGGAGTGATTCAAGTCCCTACTGCGCGTGGGACAGGATAAATTAAGCTGGAAACCGCCCTGTCATTCCACTCCAGCGCACAGCAAAACGGGCGGAGAAGCGATCAATCTTCTACCGATGCAGGTGGGGGCACCTTGGGGGGAACCTGCCGCCACCGGCCTGCATCTGGTAGAAGAGAAAAATCGCTGCTCCGCCCGATAACCGGCGAAGAAGGTCGTAAGTACTTCGCCGACTATTCCTTTGCGTCTGCCCTGTTTTCCAAGGCATCAGCCTTGGTTTCGGCGGCGTCGCGAACGGCTTGGGCGTCGTCTTCCATCTTCTGCTCGGCGGCGGAATCGACGCCATCCACGTTCTTGTCGAGCGTATCGGCCTTGTCTTCCATCGCGTCTGCCGTGGCGTCGGCTTGATCGCGGATGGTATCAGCTTGCTCTTCCATCTGATCTGCCGCGTTCTCGTTGGCATTCTCGGCAGGCGTGTCGCACGCCGCCAGAACGAAGAAGGGCGCGATCGCGAAAGGTATGATCTTTTTCATGTTCATCATTTTTTCCCTGTTTATTTCTTTGGTTCAGTCGTGGTTGTCGTGGTGGTCGTCGTACCCTTGTCGCTGACGACAGTGGAGGACGTCCCTGTATCGGTGGTCGGCCCCGAACCGGGCGTTGCACCTGTTCCCTGACTCGGCGCCGTATCAGCAGTGCCATTCATGGAATTGGAATTGGTTCCGGTCGTGCCAGGCGTACCCATTGTGCCCGTACCGGTTCCATCATCGGTCATGGTCGCCCCGGTTTCATCCGGAACCACATCGGTTGGCGTATCGACCGGCGGCGTGGCCGTATCGTTTGCCGTATTGTCGCAGGCGCTCAGCGTAATCAGCGACGTGGCCGCAAAGGCCGCAAACAGCTTTTTCGTCATGACAAATCCTTCCATGCCGGGTTGGGGCTCCATGCATCCAAACAACTGGACTGCTTCGCTGATCGCCCCGGCGCGAAGTGTTATCCCCGGTAGCCGCTCAAGACGGTGCAGACGTTTTTGTTCCGATGAAGCGTGCCACAGCGATCAAATCGGCGTGAAAAAGTGCGTCTTCATCGGCACGCCGTTCTTCGGGAAGGCGGAGCAGATAGCTGGGATGAGCCGTCAGCCACAAAGTGCTACCGTCGCCCAGGGCCATGGGCCGCCCGCGTTCCCGGCTGATGTTCGGCGTCCTGCCTAGGACGGCACGCCCCGCCGAAGCCCCCAGCGCCAGGATGGTGCGCGGGCGCAGAATTTCTCGCTCCCTGTCCAGCCACCAGCGGCAATGATCGATTTCGCCTGCGGTCGGCGTCTGGTGCAGGCGGCGCTTGCCGGTGGATTCATGTTTGAAATGCTTGACGGCATTGGTCATCCACGTGGCCGACCGGTCGATTCCCGCACGGGCGAGATGCGCGTCCAGCACCTGTCCGGCCGGTCCGACAAAGGGCCGTCCTGCGATCTCCTCCTGATCGCCCGGCTGTTCGCCCACGATCATGAGCGCGCTGTCCTGTGGACCTTCGCCCACGACCGCGCGCGTGCCGTTGCAGCCGATGGGGCAGGCGCGGCACGCCGTCACCGCCGCTGCAACTTCATCGAGCGTTGCGGGCCACGGCATGTCCAAGGCCGCGCCGCCAGCCATCACCATGCGGCGTTCCCGCTCCTGCGCGCCGGCAATCAATTCGGGTATCAGCGTCGCTTCGGGAAGGTTGCGCCAATATTTCTTGGGCATCTCCTTCGTCATCGCGGCGACTTTCAAGCGCGCCGGGTTGAAGATGGCCGCATAATAACGCAGCCACATGTCGGCGAACGGATCTTCGCCGCTACCTTTTGGCCGCGCGCCGCCCGGCCCGGTGGTCAGCGAGGTGCCATCCCAATGCACTGCTAGCTGAGGGGTGACGATCGACCAGCGCATCGTATGGAAACGCCCAACGAAAAAATCGGCATTCGCCTCGACGATATGGTGGGTCGGCTCGAACCATGCGACATAGCGCTCGCCGCCATCGGGGTCGGTCACCGGGTTAAACCGCACAAACGCCCGCATCTTGTGGATGTCGCGGCGCACTTCCCGCACCAGCCGGTCGATCTGGCGGACATCGGGGTCGGCGCCGTCGCGCATCAACGTTCGGGTATGCTGAAGCCGCCACAACAGACGATAGAGCAGGGCGTGCCGCGCCGGATCGCGGTGCAATATCGCCAGTTTGGCCGCCGTGACAAATTCGCGGCTGGCGGCGACCTTTCCGCTGTCCGCTCGTTCGGGGCGGAGGGCGGCATCGGCGAACAGATCGGCAGGAGCAGGGGTGTCGGCATCGGACCACCGCACCTGTTCCGGTGGCATGCCCGCGCTGACAAGGGTGCGCGCTATATTGCGCCAATGGTCGAAGTCGTGCCCCCCGACCGCCGCGATGGCCTTCGTCACGAAAACAGCTCCAGCTGCTCCTGTGCCTGCGGGCGAACCAGCGTATCGAGATTGTCGCGATCGGCCAGAACCACCGGTCGCCAGTCTGCCGCCGTGATGAAGGGCAGCAGTTTCTTTACCCCGCGCGTCAGCCGCCCGACGTCGGCCAGGGACAGCTGGCGCATTTTTCTCGCCCGTAGCAGCCCGTCGACCGCCCGCACGCCCAGCCCCGGCACACGAAGCAGCGCCTCACGCGGGGCACGGTTGACGTCGACCGGGAAATGCGCCCGATACTTCAGCGCCCATGCCAGCTTGGGATCAATGTCGAGCGGCAGCATGCCATTGAGGTCCGCCCCTGCGATCACTTCGTGCGGCGCAAAGCCATAGAAGCGCATCAACCAGTCGGACTGATACAGCCGATGTTCGCGGATCAGCGGCGGGCGTTTCAGCGGCAGTACCGCGCTTGCGTCCGGAATGGGGCTAAAGGCCGAATAATAGACACGGCGCAGATGGAAATTGTCGTACAGCTTGCTGGACCGGGTAATGACATCGGCGTCGTTTGCAGTGTCGGCCCCTACGATCATCTGGGTCGATTGTCCGGCGGGTGCAAAGCGCGGCGCGTGCCGATAGCGGCGCCGCGCGTCATGAGCATCGTCGATCGCCGATTTAACCTCTCCCATGGCGCCTTCGATCCGCACCGCGTTCTTGTCGGGTGCGAGGCGCTCCAGCCCCGAAACCGTGGGCAGTTCGACATTGATCGACAGGCGGTCGGCGTATCGCCCCGCTGTTTCGACGAGTATCGGATCGGCATCGGGAATGGTTTTGAGATGAATATATCCGCGAAAATCATGCTCATCGCGCAGGATGCGCGCAACCTCGATCAATTGTTCCATGGTGTGATCGGACGATTTGATGATGCCCGACGACAGGAACAACCCCTCTATATAGTTGCGCCGGTAAAAATGCAGCGTCAGGTCCACCACCTCTTGCGGCGTAAATCTTGCCCGCCGGACGTTGGAGCTTTTGCGATTGATGCAATAGTGACAGTCGAAGATGCAGTGATTGGTCAACAGCAGCTTGAGCAACGATATACAGCGTCCGTCCGGCGCATAACTGTGACAGATTCCCGTTCCGCCAGCTGAGCCTATTCCGCTTCCGCCCTTACTATTGCGGCGCGTGGTACCCGATGAAGCACAGGAGGCATCATATTTGGCTGCGTCCGCCAGGATTTCGAGCTTTTCGGAAGGGCTGAGCATGCGTTCGATATATGTTCTTGATATTTCATTCGCAAGGGTTCATCCCGGCACGGCTTTGGCGCAATCGCGGGGCGTTCCGTTGAATCGGATATGGCATTGGCGCGCGCGATGCTGTATTTCCTGAAGAAATAATGCGTTCCCCTGTGGGAACGCGGGGCGACAGGTATTCCCATGACGTACGATGCGGCAAAGCATCATCGGCTCGTCCAGGCATTGGCGCTCTATGTGGCCAGCCTTGGCGCAGCGATGCTCACGGAATGGCTTTCCGTTTTGCCCGGTTCGGGCCTTTCGCTGTGGTTCCCGGCCGGCATCGTGATGGCCGTGCTTGTTGTTACGCCTCGTCACATCTGGCTCTGGTGGCTGTCGGCCGGTGCGGCGGCAGAGCTGACGGGCAATATCCTGTGGTATCATCATTCCTGGGGTCATTCGGCAATCTTCATTGCGGGCAATTTGCTGGCCGCAACGCTCGCTGCATCGGGCATTCGGCAATTCGTGCGCGGGCCGTTTTTCTTTGCGTCGCTGCGACGAACCGCGATTTTCCTGTTTTTCGCAGCAGGCATCGGCCCGATGATCAGCGCAACCTTCGGTACGGTTGCCTTGTCGCTATCCTATAATCAGCCGTTGTTGCGGGCATGGCCACGCATTTTTCTGGGCGACGCAACCGGCGCGGTGGTGGCCGCCCCGCTGGCGTTGTTCCTGCTTGGCCGGGCGGCTCGGCGGCTGTCATGGTCGCGCCGGCGGATTTTGGAAGCCGCGATAGTCATTGTCGCTTTTGCCGTTATTGCCGCAATTTCGCTTGGCAGCCTATTTCCGTTTGCCTTTTTGATGATCCCACCTGTTTTATGGTCATCGCTGCGCTTTGGCATTGCCGGGGGCGTGGCCGCCGCGACTGCACTGACGGTCCTGACCATTGGCCTTACTGCGATAGGGATAAGCCCATTTTTCAACGTTGATCGATTCGACGGGTTGAATCATGAAGCGATGAAGCTGTTTCTGCTTGTCACCAACACGACCGCGCTGCTTACGGGTGCCCTGTGCGAGGAGCATCGTGCCGCTGTGCGCAAGCTTTTTCGTACAAACATGAATCTGGAAAATCAGGTGGCGGATCGGACCGACCGTTTGACCGAAAGCGAGGCGCGTGCGACCGCGAACGCCAATTTGCTGACCGCCATCGGCGAGGCTTGCCCCGACGTCATCTTCGCAAAGGATTGTGATTTACGCATCATTTACGCGAATGCGGCCTTGGGCAAGGTCTATGGGATGCCGGCCGAGGATATTGTTGGCAAACAGGATTCGCCGATGATGCTCATTTCGGAAGAATATGCCGCGCTTCGGGCGAATGACGAACATGTATTGGCCACGCAGCAACCTTTGATCGTCGAGGAACGGGTCACGTCTGCCGACGGTATCACCAGAGTTTATCGCACATCAAAGGCGCCTCTTTACGACGCGGATGGGACGCTCAGCGGGCTCGCGGCAGTGGCAATCGACATGACCGCAGTCAAAAAGGCCGAGGCACGCGAACGCATGCTGGTGCGCGAGGTGGAACATCGTGCCCGCAACCTGCTCGCGATGGTTCAGGGGCTGGTGCTGCTGACCAACGCCGATACGCTGAAAGCCTATAAGGATGCCTTGAGCAGCCGTATCCGCGCGCTCGCCCGGACAAATGGCGCAATTGCCGCCGCCGACTGGCAGGGCGCCCCGCTGGACCAGATTTTGCGCGATGAACTTGCGCCTTTCGATGACGGCAGCGAGCGTATTTCGCTCGACGGTCCGGAACTGATCTTCGATCCGGCGACAGCGCAATCGATCACTTTGGTTGTTCACGAACTTGCGACCAATGCTGCGAAATATGGCGCATTATCGGTTGGCAGCGGCAAAATCGCTGTGCGCTGGGATAGCAGGATGGAGGGCGGCGACGAGCTGCGGCGTCCTGCGCGCATGTTGCATCTGGTGTGGATGGAGCGCGGCGGCCCGCCCGTTGCCGCGCCTCAGCACGCCGGATTTGGTACTACGGTGATTACCACCTTCGGTGAAGAGCGTCCTGGCGGCAGCGTTCAGTTCGCATGGGATCGCGAAGGATTGACCGTGATCATGAACATTCCGCTGAACAGCGAGATGGACGCGCAAAGCGCCTCGCTCAATGACCTCGATCTGGTGTGACGCCGCTGCTTGATGCGGCATGTTCGGCCAGCATCATTGCGCCAACTATCCCGGCGTCATCGCCGAGCGCAGGGGCGGCAATATGGTGCCGATCGCCGCCAGGCAGATAGCTGGCGTCCAGAGCCGCTGCACCTGAACGAATCCGGTCGATCAAGCCCGGTGTCTTGGCGACCCCCCCGCCAAAGACCACGGTTTCGCAGGCGGTCATGGCAAAAATTGCGTGCGTCAGCTGGGCCAGATAGCCGCCAATGATATCGTGGGCGACATGGTCGGTGGGCAAATCGGACAGCAATTTACCCCAGCGCGTCATGATCGCCAGGCCGCTCGCCAACCCCTCCAGGCAATCGCCATGATAGGGGCAGATACCGGCAAAATCCTGGTCATCGGCGGCGCGCCGCGGGAATATATGGCCCATTTCCGGGTGCGCCGCCCCGTGAACGGGCTGCCCATCGATGATCAGGCCCCCGCCGATCCCCGTACCCACGGTAACATAGGCCAGCGATCTGGCGCCGCGTCCCGAACCATGATGATATTCCGCCAGCGCGGCACCATTGACATCCGTGTCCAGGCCGACAGGAACGCCAAGGCGGCGCTGAAAATATCCAGCAAGGTCGTGGCCTGTCCAACCGGGCTTGGGTGTCTTGCCGATATGGCCCCATGTCGCGGATTGCGGATCAAGGTCGACGGGACCGAAACTTGCAATCCCCAGTGCATCGATATGGCCCTGCGCCCCTATCCACGCCGCCGCTTCGGCAAGCGTCGTCTGAGGATCGCGGGTGGCAATAACATGACGGGCTTTGATCACACCCGCAGCAGAGCCAACCGCGAGCACGCATTTCGTGCCGCCCGCCTCGATCGCGCCAAGCATCCCTGGTTCCCCCTTCGCCCGTCAGCCCACGGCCAACTCAGCGAGCATGCAGCGGTCGCCATCAATCATCAACCGCATTATCGGGGCCGGAACACCGCCAAAGCGAGGTTCGCCGTTGTCTGTGGTGGCCCCGCCGCCATTGGGGAGGGGTGACCAGAAATCGACAAAACTGGATACTTCAAGGTCGGCGGTAACCGACCAGCTATAGCTTTGTGCGGGCGAACAGTCCGGGTTGCTGAGCACAAGTCCGCTGCCATTCAGCGGCTGGTACGGACCAAACAGGCTGTCCGCGACCATGCCGTACAGCCCGGTCGGCGCGGCCGCCAGATGCGGTGCAAAGGTGGCGCTTTGTGTCGCCCAGAACAGATAATAGCGGCCCGCATGAAACACGACATGCGCACGTTCCAATTCGTTGTTCACGCCGTCCGCGTGGACCAGCGGGGGAAGTAAGGTCCATCCGCCGCCGTCACGCCGCGCAATCCCAACGGCACCGTTATACTCGCTGCGTGCACCCGCAAGCGAGGCAGTGAAAATCAGATATTCCTGCCCGTCCGCCGGATCCCGAAACCAGGCCGGATCGCGAAAGGCCTTGATCCGGCCGGCCACGCCCTCATGCGTATCGGCCCGTATATATGCGGTATGATGCTCACCAATGGAAGGACGCGGTGGCGACCAATCCGCCGGAAGACCGTCGGGGCCGATAATCCCGTGCGTCTCAAACAATTGCTGTTGATATCCGCGCGGGCGATCAGCAGTCCCCGCTGCGGTATAATATAGCGATATGCGCGCGCCGTCGGTCATCGCCGATCCCGCCCATTCGCGCTCATAGGGCACGGATTGTTCGGGGATCACCGGACCCAGATCGCACCAGCCGGTTTTGCCGCGCTCCAGCAAATGTATCCGTGCCTCGAAATGGCGCAGGGCAGGATCGCCGCGATCGGGTGCGGTCAGCGCCATCCACAGCTGACGCCCGGCCAGCTTGGCGGGGGGGCCAGCGGCATCCTGAACCGGCCACATGTCCCAGTACAAACGTCCATGATCCAGCTGCGACGATACCAGCGGGCGGATAGGCGGCACTGTCACGGTCGCAGCGCGGTCGATGCTTTTCACATGATCCTCGGTCCATGCCGTTGCCATGATCTGTCCTGATCCGCTTTATGTTGAAAACAAAAGGCAGGCCGCGCGGCAGAGCGCGGGCGATGCAAGTGCCGGAAGCGCGATCCCGACCGCAAATAAATGATGTTTCTTCATGAAACGGTTACTCTCCCCAACGTGATTTGCGCTAAGTCATATGCCGCATGCAAAGCTTTGCAACAAAAAAATGCAATCGTTTGCAACTGATGTTTTTTTATGTCACCGTTGGCGCAGCCATGGCACACAGACCAGGCAGGGAGAGAGCAAGGGACATGCAAACGTCAATCAAACCAAGGCTTTCGTTGCTCCGTATCATCGAGATGAACATCGGCTTTTTCGGCCTGCAATTCAGTTTCGGGCTGCAACAGGCCAACATGGGGCCGATCTATGGCTTCCTTGGCGCGGACGAGGCGACCATGCCACTGTTGTGGCTGGCGGGGCCGATGACCGGCCTGATCGTTCAGCCGCTCGTCGGTGCGATGAGCGATCGAACCAACACGCGCCTTGGTCGCCGGACACCCTATTTCCTGATCGGCGCGATCATCTGTACACTGTGCCTGTTCCTGATGCCGCTATCGAGCAGCTTGTGGATGGCCGCCTCGCTGCTCTGGATCCTTGATGCTGGTAACAATATCACTATGGAGCCATATCGCGCCTATGTGTCGGATCGGCTGGCACCTGAACAGCGCTCGGTCGGCTTCCTCACGCAAAGCGCTTTCACTGGCCTGGCCCAGACACTGTCCTATCTTGCGCCGACCCTGCTGACGTCGTTTATCGCGAGCGATGTGCTCGACGACAATGGCATTCCGGTCATCGTCCGGATCGCCTTCGTCATCGGCGCGATCCTGTCGATCAGCACGATCATATGGTCGGTCTGGCGCGTCCCGGAACTGCCGATGACCGAGGCGGAAAAAGCCGTGATCGACGCCCAGCCAAAGACGGTAGGCGCCATATTGGGGGAGATTGCCGACGCCATCCGCACCATGCCGCGCCCGATGCGCCAGTTGGCACTCGCCATGCTGTGCCAATGGTATGCGATGTTCGGCTATTGGCAGTATATCACCTTCTCGGTCGGGCGGTCATTATTTGACACCTCCGATGCCTCCAGCGCCGCTTTTCGCGCGGCGACGCTGACCACGCAGCAGGCGGGTGCCTTCTACAACTTCATCGCCTTCGCCGGTGCGCTGCTGCTGATCCCGATTGTGGCGCGGCTGGGTGCGCGCCGTGTGCATGCCGTGTGTCTGGCGGCATCGGGCGCGGCGATGCTGCTGATTCCCGGCATATCGACGCAGACCGCACTGTTCGCGGCGATGATTGGCATCGGGATTGGCTGGGCCGGGATGATGGGCAACACCTATGTGATGCTCGCCGATGCATTGCCGCCTGAACGCACGGGCATCTATATGGGCATTTTCAATATGTTCATCGTTATTCCGATGCTGATCCAGACGCTCACCCTGCCGCTCTTCTATGACAGCCTGCTGGGCGGCGATCCGCGCAATGTGCTGTTGCTAGGCGGCGTTCTGATGATATTGGGCGCAATAGCGACGCTGTTCGTGGATGCCGGGCATCCTCCGCGGCGGCGAACCGAACCAGCCCGCTGACAGGAGCGACGATGACCGGTGCAGAGGGCGACGAGGGCAGCAGCGCCGAAGAGCGGGCACGCACCATCACCGATCTGGCCCGGTTGGCCGGTGTGTCGCCGGGCACGGTGTCACGGGCGCTGGCTGGTAAGAGCCTGGTCAATGCGAAAACCCGCGACCGCATTCAGCAATTAGCGCGCAGTCACGGGTTTCAGCTAAACCGCCTGGCCAGCAATCTGCGACGTCAGCGTACCGGAGTGATCGGCGTCGCCATCCCGCTGGGTCATGACCGTGGACAGCAGATTTCAGACAGCTTTTTCATGACGTTGCTCGGCTATCTCGCCGATGCGCTCACCGAACATGGCTATGATCTGATGCTGCGCCGCGTCCTTCCCGATCAGGACGAGGATTGGCTCCATCGCTATATCGGTTCAGGCATGGTCGACGGCCTGCTGGTGATCGGCCAGTCGGACCAGTTCGAGCGGATCGAGACGGTCGCGGGCAGCTATCTGCCGATGGTCGTATGGGGTAATCATCAGGAAGGCCAGCGCCACTGCGTCGTCGGCACCGACAATCGGCTGGGCGGTAAATTCGCGGCCGAACGGTTGGTTGAGGCCGGTGCGCGCAATCTTGCCTTCCTTGGCGATATCGAGCCAATCGAATTTGCGGCGCGTTTTGCAGGCGCGTGCGAGGTTGCGGGACAGGCCGGAGTGCCGATCTGCGTGCTGTCCGCGCATCTGTCGCGTGAGCGCGCGCTGGCGGAGGTCACGCACCACGTCAACACGCTTGACCCTGCGATCGATGGCATCTTCGCGGCGACGGATACTTTGGCCGTGACCTGCCTCAATGCCTTGTCGGCACGCAGGACCGCCGTTCCTGGCCAGGTCCGCATTATCGGCTTCGACGATTTGCCATTCGCGGCGCAGACGATGCCACCGCTAACTACCGTGCGTCAGGATATCGAGGCCGGGGCACGGGCGATGGTCGACCTGCTGTTTCGCCGGATCGCGGGGGAATCGACCGAAAGTCTGGTCCTGCCGCCTCACCTGATCCTGCGCGGGACGGCCTAGCCTGCGAAGGCGGCCTTATTGGTCGATACGGACGCCCAGCGCCTTGAGCAGCGGCAGATAGTCATGCACCGCAATCATGCGGTCGAACTGAACCCCTGTCTTGCCGCCCAGCGACCAGATGACCCGCGCCGCGATACGGCCAACGATGGGCATCTTGAAGATGACCATGTCACCCACGTCCAGCCCGCGTTCGAACCGCATCAGCAATCCGTCGGCGCTGATATTGACGCAGGTGCCGATTTCCTGCCGCCCATCGGTCATGATGAAGGGGAGGCGGCAATAGATGTCGCTGCGCGGTGCAATGCGCTGATCAAGGCCAGTGTAAGTGGCGCGCGACGGATCGACTTTGTTCATTGCCAGGGTGTCCCGAAAACTGTTTCGCGTGGAGTTGTGCCCCGGATCACACTAACAAAGGGTTAAAATCGCCCTTAAAAACTGTTGCAGGATTACCGGGTGATCAGCCCGTGCCGCTTGCTGCCCAGGCTGATGGGAATGGCAGTTTCTCCGGGTGTCAGGCGCTGTGCTGCATCGCGCACGACCACGCCCTCTACCCGCACCGCGCCCTCGTCCAGTTTGCGCCGCGCCTCCTTGTTCGACGCCGCAAAACCCAGCCCGCGCAAGGCATCGACGATCGCAATCCCGTCGGCCCCGGCCGCGACCGTCGGCAAATCGCCGCCTGCATGCCCCTGTTCAAATGTCTGCGCTGCGGTTGCGCCAGCGCTGGCGGCGGCGCTCGCCCCCCGGCACAGCGTCGTGACAGCATCGGCCAGTATCTTTTTCGCCGCGTTGATCTCCGCCCCCTCAAGCGCCTCCAGCCGGGCAATTTCATCCAGCGGCAGGTCGGTGAACAGCCGCAGGAACCGCCCGACATCGCGGTCGTCGGTGTTGCGCCAATATTGCCAGAAATCGTATGCGGGCAGGGCATCGTCGTTCAGCCACACCGCCCCCGCCGCGCTCTTCCCCATCTTGGCCCCGCCGGCGGTCGTCAGCAGCGGCGTCGTGACGCCAAAAAGCTCGATCCCGTCCATGCGGCGGCCAAGCTCGACGCCGTTGACGATATTGCCCCACTGGTCCGAACCACCCATCTGAAGCCGCGCGCCATGCGTTTGGGCCAGATGGCGATAGTCATAGCCCTGGAGGATCATGTAGTTGAATTCCAGGAAAGTCATCGGCTGTTCGCGCTCCAGCCGCAACCGGACGCTATCGAACGTCAGCATGCGGTTGACCGTGAAATGCGTGCCGACGGTTTGCAACAGCTCGATATAGCCGAGCTGGCCCAGCCAATCGTGATTGTTGACCATCACCGCGTCGGTCGGTCCATCGCCAAAGGTCAGGAAGCGGTCGAAGATTGTGCGGATCGACGCGATATTCGCCTCGATCACCGCATCGGTCAGCATCTTGCGGCTTTCGTCGCGTCCAGTGGGGTCGCCAATCCGCGTGGTCCCGCCGCCCATCAGCACGATCGGCTTGTGTCCCGCCTGTTGCAGGCGGCGCAGCAGCATGATCTGGACCAGGCTGCCGACGTGCAGGCTGGGCGCGGTCGCGTCGAACCCGATATAGCCGGGCACGATCTGCCGCGCCGCAAGCGCATCGAGCCCGGCGGCATCGGTGGTCTGGTGAATATACCCCCGCTCATCGAGCAGGCGCATCAGGCTGGAGGAATAGCTGGTCATGACGCGCGGGCGCTTAGCATGGGGGCGCGGACAGGCAAAGGGGGGCGGGCTTCACGCTGAAATGAACCGGTTCCTTGGCTTTCTTGCGGGCTTGACTTAACCTTGGCGGGGGTTTGACGACATATGGAGGCACCATGTTCACGCTTGCACTGGCTTTGCTGATCACAGACCCTGCACCCACGCCGGAGCCTGTGAGCGGCCCTATCAAGATGAAGATGTCGGAAATCCGGAAATACAACGAATCGCTGCCGCGCGATCACCCCAGCTATATCCGCTGCATCATCGAAACCCCGACGGGCACCCTTGCAAAGCAAGTGCGGACATGCCGCACCAACGCCGACTGGGACCGCGCGAGCAGGGAGGGAAACAGCAAGGCGCGCGGGATAGTCGAATCCACGCAGCGCGGTTGGTCCGAAGGGCCGCCGGATCCACGGCCATAGCGTGGACGCTGCAGCCCCTGTTCGAGGCCGACAAGCTCAGGGTAGGCAGCAAGGAATATGGGTGACGTTTGTGTGATCTCAAACAGATCAAGCACCCGTCGAAATCCATCACAAAAAGCTTATATTTTCCACAATTTCGTCATTCCCGCGCAGGCGGGAATCCATCACTCGCTGTTGAAATTACCGGTGCAGGAGATGGACTCCCGCCTGCGCGGGAATGCCGAAATTGTGGCGACCTGTCGAATGTCAACAAGCCCTAGGTCGATGGCGCGGGCGTGTCGGTCATCGCGTCGCCATCCAGAGTAAAGCCGGGGACCGCGGCATTTTCGACATGGCCGGCATGGTACATGTCCATATAGACGAGGCTCGACGCTGGCACGCTGCCTTCGCACGTCACGCGATAGCCATCGACGATATTGTCATAGACGCCGGTTCCGAAATTGCCCTCGCGGTAAAAGGCTGGTGCCTTGCCATCGGCGCAGCGCAGGCGCGCGAGATAGGCGCGCTGGCCCTGCGGCATATGGGCACGGACAGGATTTTCCGCACTGCCGAGCGGATGGGTCGCCGCCTTTTCGATGGCGCGTTCCAGCTTTTTGCCCTTCATCGCAGAACGGCCCGCGAGCATGTCGGCAAGCGGGTCAAACGCCAACGCTGCGGTTGGTGCAGCAAGCAGGCTCGCGGCGAGAACGGCGGTCAGATATTTTTGCATGACATCACTCCCCCAGCCAGGGCCTAGCCCCTGTGCTTGTGTAGCAGGCTTAACCGCACCCATGCGCAAAAGCCAGACGATCAGGGAACCATATAGTTGACCCGACGGCACGCGTCGCCGCTGGCAACCCGCATCAACTGCTGATCAGCAATCCTTCGTCCGCAATCTTTTTCCGCCACAACATTGGCGCATTGACGTGGACATTCTGTCCCTGGCTGTCGACGGCGACGGTCACGGGGAAATCCGTCACCTCGAATTCGTAGATCGCCTCCATGCCCAGGTCCGCAAAGCCGACGACCTTGCTGCCCTTGATCGCCTTGGCGACCAGATAGGCCGCGCCGCCGACCGCCATCATATAGGCGCTGTTGTGATCGCGGATTGCCTCGGTCGCGGCGGGGCCACGCTCGGCCTTGCCGACCATCGCGAGCAAGCCCTGTTCCAGCATCATCCGCGTAAATTTGTCCATGCGCGTTGCCGTCGTCGGGCCAGCGGGGCCAACCACTTCCTCACCCACCGGATCGACGGGGCCGACATAATAGATAACGCGGCCCCGGAAATCGACGGGCAGGGGCTCGCCCCGCCCTAACATATCGGCAATGCGCTTGTGGGCGGCATCGCGCCCCGTGAGCATCTTGCCATTCAGGAGCAAGCGGTCGCCCTGTTTCCAGCCCGCCACCACCTCCGGCGTCAGCGTATCGAGATTGACGCGGATCGCGGCCTTGTCGGGCGCCCAGTTGACCTCTGGATATTCATCCAGCCGCGGCGGTTCGAGGTAAGCGGGGCCGCTGCCGTCCAGCGTCACATGCGCATGGCGCGTCGCGGCGCAATTGGGGATCATCGCCACGGGCTTTGACGCGGCATGGGTCGGCCAGTCGGCGATCTTGACGTCGAGCACGGTCGCAAGGCCGCCCAGACCCTGCGCCCCGATGCCCAGCGCATTGACCTTTTGATACAGTTCGATGCGCAATTCCTCGATCGGGCTGGCCGGGCCGCGTGCGATCAGGTCGGTCATGTCGATGGGGTCCATCAAAGATTGCTTGGCCAGCAGCATCGCCTTTTCCGCCGTGCCGCCGATGCCGATGCCCAGCATGCCGGGTGGGCACCAGCCCGCGCCCATTTGCGGCACCATCTCCAGCACCCAATCGACGATGCTGTCGCTGGGGTTCATCATCTTGAATTTCGACTTATTCTCGCTGCCGCCGCCCTTGGCCGCGACGTCGATGTGCACCTTTGCACCGGGCACCATCTCGACGTGCAGGACCGACGGCGTATTGTCGCGGGTGTTGACGCGGCTGAACGCCGGATCGGCGAGGATCGATGCGCGCAGCTTGTTGTCGGGGTGCAGGTACGCGCGGCGGACGCCTTCGTCGACCACCTGTTGCAGGCTGCGGGGACTGTCGAGGCGGCATTCCATGCCCCATTTGATAAATACGGTGACGATGCCGGTATCCTGACAGATGGGCCGGTGCCCCTCCGCGCACATGCGGCTGTTCGACAATATCTGCGCCATCGCGTCCTTGGCGGCGGGCGATTGTTCGCGCTCATAGGCCCCGGCAAGCGCGCGGATATAGTCCATCGGATGAAAATAGCTGATATACTGCAACGCGTCGGCGACGGTTTCGATCACGTCGTCTTCGCGGATGGTGACGGTCATGGCGGGTAACTCGCTGGTGAATTTGGATCGCGATGGTCCTTACCGCAGCAATGCCACGGGTCAACTGGTGGGGTGAGTTGCGCGAGATGTTGGGGGCGCCGGGTAACGACGAGATTTGGGACGCCGCCACAATCCTCCCTGTGCCGCAGGCATGGGGAGGTGGCGCGCAGCGACGGAGGGGGAGCGCGTGAAGCGCGCCAGCTGCGCTGGTGGCCCCTCCGGACCCCTGACGGGGCCACCTCCCCACCGCTACGCGCCAGGGAGGAATTGAGACGCACCTTAACGTGTGTGCTTACAACCAGCCGTCACCTCGGGCTCGCCAAGGTCCGGTTTGTTGGCGCGCTCGCGGGAAAAGAGCGCATTTTCCGCGCCTGGTCCAACACCGGACAGTCAGCGCACCCTAACAAATCCGCCGCATGCTGCTACTGACAATCCCCGCATTTCCCGCGCACTTCCAGTACGGGGCGTTCCGCCGTGAACCCGGCCTTTGCCGCCGTGGCGCGGACGGACTTTGACAGGCCGTCATCGTCGATATGAGTCGTCGCCCCGCAATGATCGCAGATCAGGAAAACGCAGTCGTGGAGACAGCCGGGGTGGCTGTTGGCGACAAAGGCGTTGGCGCTTTCGACCCGCCGGACTAGGTTGTTGGCGACGAACAGGTCGAGGATCCGGTAAACGCTGTTCGGGGCGACGCGGCGGCCGCGCGACTGGCTGACCATGTCGGCGATGTCATAGGCGCTGGTCGGCTGGTCCAGGCTGGAAATGGCGGCAAACACCTGCGCGCGCATTTCGGTCCACTGTTCACCGC
>ERZ1066122.1731-NODE-1731-length-16314-cov-6.532813_pt1 | contig 16314 bp, 10 predicted proteins | sample MGYA00382769_ERZ1066122 | MGnify/ENA primary metagenome ERZ1066122 (study PRJEB33369, sample SAMEA5778352) | biofilm metagenome | biome: Industrial cooling water; feature: Water cooling tower basin; material: Biofilm | place: United Arab Emirates | collected...
GCGGAGGGCTGACCGGCCCCGCCGGTTGCAGCGCCGCCATGCTTCGCCTGATGCGCAATATCGGCTGGCTCCTCACGGGGCGCGGCTTCAACGCGGCGCTGAGCCTCGTCTACCTCGCGCTGGCGACGCGCACGCTCGGCCTTGACGGCTTCGGCTATTTCGCACTGATCGTGGCGCTGGGCCAGACCGTCACCGGCCTGGCCAATTTCCAGACCTGGCAGTTCGTGGTCCGCTGGGGCGCGGGGGAGAAGGGACCGGGCGAGGCGACCGGTTTTGCCATCGCGCTCGATTTCGTCTCGCTCCTTCTCGGCAGCGCGCTGGCCGGGGCGCTGGTGTGGTCGGCGCAGTTCTGGCTGCCGCTGCCGGCCGATCTGCTGCCCGTGGCCTTCGCCTTCTGCGTCGCCTGCCTGCTGGCCATCCGGTCGACGCCGATGGGCCTGCTGCGGCTGCGCTTCGATTACCGGCGCGCCACCGCGGCCGAGGCGGTGCAGCCGATCACCCGTGCGGTCGGGGCCGTGATCGCGGCGCTCTATTTTCCCACCGTCGTCGGCTTCATCACCGCCTGGGCGGTCGCGGAAATCCTGACCGCCCTGTCGCTGTGGATCGCGGCGATGCGGATGGAGCGGGTCGATTTCTCCCAGATCAGCCTGACCCGCCTGCCGCGCGACAATCCGGGGACCTGGCGCTTCGTCCTGTCGACCAATCTGTCGGCCAGCCTCAATGTCGGGGGCAAGCAGGTGCTGATCCTGATGGTCGGCGCGATCGGGGGAGAAAGCTTCGCGGGCGGCTTTCGTGTCGCCAGCCAGCTCGGTCAGGCGCTGGTCAGCCTGGCGCAGACCTTGTCCAAGGCGATTTATCCCGAACTGGTCCACGCCCGCGACGAGGCCCACGATCTTGCCCGGCGGATGGCCAATATCGCGCTTGTCGGCGGCGGGCTGGCAGTGCTGGTGACGATCCTGTTCGGGCGCTGGGGCCTCGTCGCCATCGCGGGGCCGGAATTCCGGGTGGTCTATTGGGCGATGGTCATTCTCGCCATCGCCGGGGCGGTCGAGCTGGTCGGGGCGAGCCTGGAATCGCTGCTGGTCAGCGCCGGGCGGGCCGGCACCGCCTTCATCGTGCGGGCGGTTCCGACCGTGCTGTCGCTGTCCTTGCTCGAAACCGCGATGGACTGGAACGGCCTCAAGGGTGCTGCCTTCTGCGTGATGGGGGCAAGCGCGCTGTCGGTCATCGGCTTCTGGGTGGCGATCATCTCGCTCAGCCAGATCACCATCACCGTCGCCCCGCCCGAGGACGGCAAGCCGCAGGCCTGAGCGCGCAAGCCGCGGCGTGATTTCGCAGACGCTGCAAAACGGATGACCGCAAGGCGCTTGTCACGCTGCCGACATTGCTGTCGTGCACAGGCGACTTTCCCAACACGCTATCCGGGCCATCCATGACCTTCGTCCTGCGCATTCCCACGCGACGCGCGATCGCGCGCTTCCGGCAGGGTTCGCTCAATCCCCGCGACATCTACGAGGGCCGGCTGTGGCAGGCGTGGAGCCCGCGGCGCCGCGCGATGTCCGTCGTCCTACGGACCGTGTTCCTGCCGCTCGACACGGCGCGCGCGCTGGTCACGCGGCGGATCTCGTTGGACCAGGCACGGCTGTGCTGGCGCGCGGCGTGCCGGCCGGTGGATGCCGTCTGGGCGGGCGAATACCGCGCTGGCGCGGAAACCGGACAGCTGGTCCCGCTTCACGTCAAGAAGGGCCTCGATGCCCTGCTGAACCCCGGCAGCCTACCCCTACGCAGCAACATCCTCCTCGACAAGGCGCGCTTCGGCCGGGCCATGGAAGCGGCGGGGCTGCCGACGCCGCCGACCCTCGACAGCGCGTGCCTCGACGCCCCTCTCCCGGACTGGTGCACGGCCGCGAGCGCGCTCATCTTCAAGCCCGGTTTCGGCAGCCAGGGCCGCGGCATCCGCCGGCTCGACCGGCAGGCCGACGGTCGCTGGCAGGCCGAAGGGGAGGCAGGCACGGCGGATTTGCGCGAATGGCTGGTCGCGCATCTCGGCCACGGCGATGTCGTTCAGCAAATGCTCCGGCCGGATCCCGGCTATGCGCCCCTGTCGCCCAACGCCGTTCCGACCTTGCGCATCATCACCTGTTTCGACGAGGAGGGCGAGATCGAGGTCGTCTCCGCGGTCCTGCGGATGAGCACGACCAAGGCCTATACGGACAATTTCAAGACCGGCGGATTGGCGAGCGCAGTCGATATCGCGACCGGCCGGATCACCCGCAGTTTCCAGCGCGGCGCCGGGGGACGGTCCCTTGCCATCGAGCATCACCCGCTCACCGGCGAAAGGCTGGAGGGCTTGCAGCTGCCGCTATTCGACACGGCCCAGGCGCTGGCGCGATCGGCGCATCGCGCGATCGAGGCGCATGGCTTCACCATCGTGGGCTGGGATATCGGCCTGACCGAGAGAGGCTGCGTGGTGATCGAAGGAAACTGGGACTATGGCATCGTGACGTCGCAATACATCGTCGGCCAGTCGCTGTGCGCCTCGCGCACAGGCCAGCTATGGGCGCATCACCTGCACCGCATTCCGGCCCCGGTCTGGCGCGCGGCGCCGACGCTGATGCACAGCGCGCGCAGCGGCCGGCGCGGCTGGGCGGTCTGACGCCTGGCCCGGCCCAGGCGTCCAAGCCTGTCGCGGCGGACGCGATGCTTTCCGCAGCACCGGTTGCGGGTCAGCTGCCGCCCTGTTCCGACAAGCGCGGGGTGCCGCCGGGCACGCATGGCCCGGCAAAGGCCAGCACCGGCTTCCTTGCCGCCAGCGTCTCGTCGAGCCGGCGGCGCGGTGCGTGATAGGGCGCGGCCTTCAGCGCCGCGTCCCCCGCCATCGCCCGCGCGGCAACGCTGCGCAGCGCGCCGATGAACTGGTCGAGCGCGGCCTTGCTCTCGGTCTCGGTCGGTTCGACCAGCATCGCGCCGTGGACGACCAGCGGGAAATACATGGTCATCGGGTGAAAGCCTTCGTCGATCAGGCCTTTTGCGAGATCGAGGGTCGAGAGGCCGTCGGCAAAGCCACGGTCGCTGAACAGCGCCTCGTGCATGCATGGTCCGCTCGGCCCGAAGGGGGCATCGAGCACGTCCTCGAGGCTGCGCAGGACGTAGTTGGCATTCAGCACCGCGTCTTCGGCCACCTGCTTCAGCCCGTCGGCGCCGTGGCTGAGAATATAGGTCAGCGCGCGGGTGAACATGCCCATCTGGCCGTGGAAGGCCGACATGCGCCCGAATGCGCTGACATGGCCGAACTCGGCGGCGTTTTCCTCTTCGACGAGATGCACCACCCCGTCCGCAGTCCGTGCCGTATAGGGCAGCGGGCCAAAGGGACTGAGCGCTTCCGACAGCACCACCGGGCCAGAGCCCGGGCCGCCGCCGCCGTGCGGGGTCGAAAATGTCTTGTGAAGGTTGATGTGCATCGCATCGACGCCGAGGTCGCCCGGGCGGACCTTGCCGACGACGGCGTTGAAGTTCGCGCCGTCGCAATAGACGAAGCCGCCGGCCGCATGGACGGCGTCGGAAATCGCCTTCATGTCGCGCTCGAACAGGCCGCAGGTGTTCGGGTTGGTGATCATCACCGCCGCGACGTCCGGCCCCAGCCGCGACTTCAACGCTTCGAGGTCGACGCGCCCTTCGCTGGTCGCGGGAATGTTCTCGACTCGGTAGCCGGCAAAGGCGGCGGTCGCGGGATTGGTGCCATGCGCGCTTTCGGGAACCAGGATCACCTCGCGCGCATCGCCGCGCGCTTCCAGTGCGGCGCGGATGCACAGGATGCCGCACAGCTCGCCATGCGCACCGGCCTTGGGGCTCATCGCGACACCGTGCATTCCGGTCAGCTCGATCAGCCAGTGGGCCAGCTCGTTCACCACTTCCAGCGCGCCGCGCACGGTGTCGACCGGCTGCAAGGGGTGCACGTCGAGGAAGCCGGGCATCCGCGCGACCTTTTCGTTGAGGCGCGGGTTGTGCTTCATCGTGCAGCTGCCCAGCGGAAAAAGGCCGAGATCGATGGCATAGTTCTGGCGGCTGAGGCGAGTGTAGTGGCGCACCGCTTCGGGTTCGGAGAGGCCGGGCAGGCCGATTTCCGCCTCGCGAGCAAGGCCGCCCAGGCGGTTCGCGCCGGCGGCGGGTTCGGGCAGGTCGACACCGGTCGTGTCGGTGCCGCCGATTTCAAAAATCAGCGCCTCTTCCAGCATCAGCGCGCGGTTGCCGGTAAAGGTGACGGCGCCGACCGGATCGCCGGCCTCGGGCGCGCGCGGGGCCCAGCCCGATGCGTTGGGGGCATTCATGCCAGTTCCTCCTTCAGCGCGGCGACGAGCGTTTCGATATCGTCCTCGCCGGTCGTCTCGGTCACCGCGACCAGCAGCCCCTCGGCCAGATCGCCATGGCCGGGGTACAGCCGTCCCAGCGAAACGCCCGCCAGCACCTTCTTCTTCGCCAGCGCCCGAACCACTTCGCGCGCATCGCGGCCAAGCGTGACCGTGAATTCGTTGAAGAAGGACCGGTTGACGACGGTCACACCGGGAATGCTCGCCAGCCGATCGGCAGCGAGACAGGCGAGGCGATGGTTTTCCGCCGCCAGGGCGCGCAGCCCCCTTTCGCCGAGCAGCGTCAGATGGACGCTGAAGGCCAGCGCGCAGAGCCCGGAGTTGGTGCAGATGTTGCTGGTCGCCTTTTCGCGGCGGATGTGCTGTTCGCGCGTCGACAGGGTCAGGACGAAGCCGCGTTTGCCTTCCGCGTCTTGCGTTTCGCCGCACAGGCGCCCGGGCATCTGGCGCACGTGTTTGGGATCGCGCACCGCGAACAGGCCGAGATAGGGCCCGCCGAACTGGAGGCCGACGCCGAGCGCCTGGCCCTCGCCAACGACGATGTCGGCACCCATTTCGCCGGGCGATGTCAGCGCGCCCAGGGCCACCGGCTCGGTGTTGACCGCGATCAGCAGCGCGCCATGCGCGTGCGCCGCCTCTGCGACCGGGGTAATGTCGTAGACCCGGCCGAGGATGTCGGGATACTGGACGACCACGCAGGACGTGTCGTCGTCGATCCGGGCGATCAGGCTGGCCAGATCGGGCTCCGGCTGCACGGTCGGCAGAGCATCGGCAATCTCGTCGCCGGTGAACTTCGCCATCGTGCGGATGGTTTCGACGTAATGCGGGTGAAGCGCGCCCGACAGCACCGCGCGCTTGCGCCTCGTGACGCGGCCCGCCATCGCCACCGCTTCCCACGCCGCGGTGGAGCCGTCGTACATGCTCGCATTGGCCACCGCGCAGCCATAAAGGCGCGCAACCTGGCTCTGGAACTCGAACAGCATCTGCAGCGTGCCCTGCGCGATTTCCGGCTGATACGGCGTATAGGCAGTCAGGAACTCGCCGCGCTGGATGATATGGTCGACGCTGGCAGGGACGTGGTGGCGATAGGCGCCTGCGCCGCAGAAGAATGCCGCATCGGCCGCGGCGAGGTTCTTCTTCGAGAGCGCCCGCATATGCTTTTCGACCGCCATTTCGGAGGCGTGCAGCGGCAGGCCGGCAACCGGCCCGTCGAGCCGCGCGGACGGGGGCACGTCGACGAAGAGGTCATCGATGCCGGCGGCGCCGATCTTGGCCAGCATCGCCGAACGGTCGGCATCGGTCAGGGGCAGGTAACGCATGTCAATTTCCCGTCATCCCGGCGGCAACCGGGAACTGTCTCCGCTAGGTCCGGCCAGTCGGCCGGCGACCCCGGCTTCCGCCGGGGCGACGAATTCACAGGCTTTCGCAGAACGCCTTGTAGGCGCCTTCGTCCATCAGCCCTTCGAGCTGGCCCGCATCGGCGATGGACATCCTGAAGAACCAGCCTGCGCCTTCGGGGTCGCTGTTGACCAGCGCCGGATCGTCCTCGAGCGCGGCATTGCCCTCGGTGACCTCGCCGGTGATCGGGGCGTAGACGTCGCTCGCCGCCTTGACGCTTTCGACCACGGCGGCATCCTTGCCCTTTTCGACGCGGGTGCCCGCGGCGGGCAGTTCGACGAAGACAATGTCGCCCAGTTGCCCTTGCGCATAATCGGTGATGCCGACGGTGGCGGTGTCGCCCGTGACGTCGATCCATTCGTGTTCGTCGGTGTAGTAGCGGGCCATCGGATCAGCTCCCTCGGTGATAGCGGTGGGGGACGAAGGGCATCGGCACGACCTTCGCGGAAAGGCGCTTGCCGCGCACCTCGATTTCGAGGGCGTTGCCATCGGCGGCATGGGCGATAGCGACATAGGCCATCGCGATCGGCTGGCCGAGCGTGGGCGAGAACCCGCCGCTGGTCACGCGGCCGACCTGCGATGCGCCGCTTAAAACCGGAGCGCCTTCGCGCGCGGGCAGGCGTCCTTCGATGACGAGGCCGACGCGCCTTTCGCTGGCACCCTCCGCCAGCGTCTTCAGCACCGTCTCCGCGCCCAGAAAACCGCCTTCGCTGCGGCGGCGCTTGTTGATCGCGAACAGCAGGTCGGCAGCGATTGGCCCGGTTTCGGGCGACAGGTCGTGGCCGTAGAGCGGCAGGCCTGCTTCCAGTCGCAGGCTGTCGCGCGCGCCGAGCCCGATGGGCCTTACTTCCGGCTGCTCGCACAGCAGCGCCGCGATCGCAGCCGCATTCTCCGCCGGGATCGAGATCTCGAACCCGTCCTCGCCGGTATAGCCCGAGCGGCTGATCCAGGCATCGACCCCGAGGAGCTTGAACGCCGCGCCCTTCATGAAGGTTAGGTCGCCCAGCGGCTTGTCGCCGGTGACCAGCCGGTCGAGCCCGGCAAAGGCCTCAGGCCCCTGCAGCGCCAGCAGCGCCGCCTCGTCCATGTGGCTGATCGTCACCTCGTCGGGCAGATGCTCGCGCAGGTGGGCGATATCGTCCCACTTGGTGGCACCGTTGACGACGAGATAGAAGCCTTCGTCCCAGCGCGTGACCATGAGGTCGTCCAGCACGCCGCCGTTCTCGTCCAGCAGCAGCGAATAGCGCGGATTGCCGTGTTGCAGCGTGCCGAGATCGATCGGCAGCAGCGCCTCCAGCGCGGCGTCCGCACCGTCGCCGCTGATGTAGAGCTGGCCCATGTGGCTGACGTCGAACAGCCCGGCATGGCTGCGGGTCCACTCGTGTTCGGCGACGATGCCCTCGTACTGGATCGGCATCCAGTAGCCGGCGAATTCGACCATCCGCGCACCGCGCGCGCGGTGCCAGGCGTCGAGCGGCAGGCGCCCGGTTTCCGGCAGGTCCTCGGTGTCTTCGTTCATCATCGCATCCCGACAGCATGACCGCGCCCGGAAGGACGCGCACAATTCATGCCCCCTCTGTCGGGAAACCTGAGAGACTGACCCGCGGACGCAGGCTTACCCCTTCGGTGGCCGCTGCCGCGAGAGGCAGAGACGCTTTCCAGAGTGTCGCTGGACCCGCGCGGTCCGTTTGCCTGAGAGTTTCCGGGGCGGTTGCTCCTTCGGCGCCGCGGGGCGGCAAACCCCGCGGGCTCTCCCGCGCGTACCTGCCGCGCGAGAATCGCTTCGCGTGCGGCCGACGCGCTCGCCCTGCGCGATATGGCGCACGCGGTCAACGCCGCAGCTTTGCATGCCAGGTGGAAAATCTCCGGCCCCGCTTGTCTGCCCGGCAGCGAGACGGCAGAGGCAGGGCAAGGGGACCCGCGCCATGACCGTCAACGAAGTCTATCTGATCGCGCTGGTGATCATCTTCACCGTGCCCTGGCTGGTCTGGCGTCTGCTCCGCACCGACTATTACGCGCCGCTGGTGGTGGTGCAGATCGTCGGCGGCATCCTGCTCGGTCCCGGCGTGCTGGGGGCGGCCTTTCCCGACTATTACGCCTTCGTCTTCCGGCCCGAGGTGATCGGAATGCTCAACGGCGTCGCGCTGTGGGCAGTGATGCTGTTCGTCTGGATCGCCGGGGTGGAACTCGACCTGTCGCAGGCCTGGAAGCACCGCCGCGAAACCTCGGTCACGGCGGGGCTGGCACTCGGCGCGCCGCTGCTGCTGGGGTCGCTTGCGGCGCTGGTCCTGCTGCGCTGGGACGGGTGGAGCGGGCCCGAAGGCGCGAAATGGCAGGTGGTGCTCGGTTTCGGCATGGCCTGTGCGGTCACGGCGCTGCCGATCCTGGTGCTGTTCATGGAAAAGCTGGCGATCCTGCGCGCGCCGCTCGGCCAGCGCATCCTGCGCTATGCCAGCCTCGACGACATCGCGATCTGGGGCGTGCTGGCGCTGATCCTGCTCGACTGGGAACGGATCGGGCGCCAGGCGGCCTTCTTCGTCGGCTTCGCGCTCGCCGCCTGGGCGATCCGCCGGCTCATGCCGCGCCTGGCCAAGGCCGATCGCTGGGCGGTCGGGTTGATCTGGCTCGCGATCTGCGGCCTTGCCGGAGACTGGTCGGGAATGCATTTCATGGTCGGTGCCTTCCTCGCCGGGACAGTGCTCGATGCCGAATGGTACGGGCACGAGGAGATGGACCGTTTCCGCACAATCGTCCTGCTGACGATCATGCCGGTGTTCTTCCTCTCGACCGGCCTGCGGACCCAGTGGGAAGTCGGCGGACTGGTCGTCTTCGGGGCGGCGGCGCTTCTGCTGGTCGCGGCGGTGGCGGGCAAGCTGGCCGGGGTGGCGCTGGCGGGCCGCATTCTCGGCTGGGCGAAGGGCGAGGCGCGGCTGATCGGCTGGCTGCTCCAGACCAAGGCGCTGATCATGATCATCTTCGCCAACATCCTGCTCGACAAGCAGATCATCACCAACACCGCATTCACCGCACTGCTGCTGATGGCGGTCGCCAGCACCATGCTGACGATCCCGATGGTGGCCCCGCTCTTGAAACGCCTCGCCGAGGTGAAGGACCGCGAGGCCTAGTCGAGGTTGGGCCTGAGCCAGCGCTCCGCCTGCTCCAGGCTGACGCCGCGCCTGCGGGCATAATCTTCCAGCTGGTCGCGGCCGATTCTCGCGACGCCGAAATACTGGCTTTCGGGATGACCGAAATAGAAGCCGCTGACTGCGGCGGTCGGCCACATGGCGAAATTCTCGGTCAGTGTCAGCCCGGCATTCCTGGGCGCGTCGAGCAGGTCGAAGAGGATCGGCTTGAGGCTGTGATCCGGACAGGCGGGATAGCCGGGCGCGGGCCTGATGCCGCGGTATTCCTCGCGGATCAGCGCCTCGTTCGTCAGCTGTTCGCCGGGGGCATAGCCCCACAGGTCGGTGCGGACGTGCTGGTGCAGCCGTTCCGCGAATGCCTCGGCAAAACGGTCGGCCAGCGCCTTCAGCAGGATGTCCGAGTAATCGTCGCGCGCGTCCTTGAAGCGGGCCGAATGCGGCTCGATCCCGTGAATGCCGACCGCAAAGCCGCCGATCCAGTCGCCGGCCGGGTCGATGAAGTCGGCCAGGCACATGTTGGCGCGGTCGCGGCTCTTGCGGACCTGCTGGCGCAGGAAGGGCAGCGTCACCTGGCGGTCGCCTTCGTCGAGATGGAGCGTGACGTCGTCGCCGTCGCGGGCGCAGGGCCAGAAACCGGCCACCCCGCGCGCCACCAGCCATTTTTCCGCGATGATCCGGTCGAGCATGGCGTCGGCATCGGCCTTGAGGCTGCGCGCGGTTTCGCCCACCACCTCGTCGTCGAGCACGGCCGGATAGGTGCCGTGCAGTTCCCAGGCGCGGAAGAACGGCGTCCAGTCGATGGCCTCGCGCAAGTCGGCAAGGTCCCAGTCCTCGAAGACGTGCAGTCCCGGCTTGAGCGGCGGTGCGGGCTTGTCGGACAGGAAGGCGTCGTAGAAATTGGCGCGCGCTTCCTCGATGGGCAGCAATACGGACTGGGCCTTGCCCTCGCGCGCCTCGCGCACCTTCTCGTATTCGGCGGCAGTGGCGGCGACGAAGTCGTTTGCCTGCGTGTCGGAGAGCAGGCGGCTGGCGACGCCCACCGCGCGGCTCGCGTCGAGGACGTGGATCACCGGCCCGTCATAGGCCTTGTCGATGCGCAGCGCGGTGTGGACCTTGCTGGTGGTCGCCCCGCCGATCAGCAGCGGCATGGTCATGCCGGCGCGGTTCATTTCCTCGGCCACCGTCACCATCTCGTCGAGCGAGGGCGTGATGAGGCCGCTGAGGCCGATCATGTCGGCGTTGTTCTCGTTCGCGGCGGCCAGGATCTGCTGGAACGGCACCATGACGCCGAGGTCGATGACCTCGTAGCCATTGCACTGCAGCACGACGCCGACGATGTTCTTGCCGATGTCGTGGACGTCGCCCTTGACGGTCGCCATGACGATCCGGCCCTTCGACTGGTCGGCAAGGCCGCTTGCTTCCTTCTCCGCCTCGATGAAGGGGATGAGATGGGCGACCGCCTTCTTCATCACGCGGGCGGATTTCACCACCTGCGGCAGGAACATCTTCCCGCTGCCGAACAGGTCGCCGACGACGTTCATCCCGTCCATCAACGGGCCCTCGATCACCTCGATGGGACGGGCAGCGCCCTGGCGGGCTTCCTCGGTATCCTCGACGACATGGGCGTCGATGCCCTTGACCAGCGCGTGTTCGAGCCGTCGTTCGACCGGCCAGCCGCGCCATTCCTCGGCCTCGCGTTCGGCCTTGGCGTCCGCGCCCTTGTAGCTTTCGGCAAGCGCGATGAGCCGCTCGGTCGCGTCCGCGCGGCGCATCAGGATCACGTCCTCGCAGGCCTCGCGCAGGGCGGGATCGATCTGGTCGTAGACGTCGAGCTGGCCGGCGTTGACGATCGCCATGTCGAGCCCGGCGGGGATGGCGTGGAACAGGAATACCGAATGCATCGCGCGGCGCACGGTCTCGTTGCCGCGGAAGCTGAAGGATAAGTTCGACAGCCCGCCCGAAAAATGCGCGTGCGGGCACAATTCGCGCAGCTCCGCGACCGCCTCGATGAAGTCGAGACCGTAGCGGTCGTGGTCCTCGATGCCGGTGGCCACGGCAAAGATGTTGGGGTCGAAGATGATGTCCTCGGCCGGAAAGCCGATGCCGGTCAGAAGGTCGTAGGCGCGCTTGCAGATCTCGACCTTGCGCGCCCTGGTGTCGGCCTGGCCGCGCTCGTCGAAGGCCATGACCACGGCGGCGGCACCATAGTCCATGCACAGCCTCGCCTGCTCGAGGAACGGTCCCTCGCCCTCCTTCATGCTGATCGAATTGACGATGGGCTTTCCGGAAACGCATTTGAGCCCGGCCTCGATCACCTCCCATTTGGAACTGTCGATCATCACCGGCACGCGGGCGATGTCGGGTTCGGCGGCGATCAGCTTGAGGAAGGTCGTCATGGCGTGGACCGCGTCGAGCAGCCCTTCGTCCATGTTGACGTCGATGACCTGGGCGCCGTTCTCGACCTGCTGGCGCGCGACCTCGACGGCCCTTGCGTAATCGCCGGCGAGGATGAGTTTCTTGAACGCGGCCGAGCCGGTCACATTGGTGCGTTCGCCGATATTGACGAAGCGGGCGGTGGACTGGACGGTCATGTCAGGCAGCAATCGTGAAGGCTTCGAGGCCGGCGAGGCGCATTTCGGGATCGAGACCCGGCTTGCGGCGCGGGGGCAGGCCCTCCACCGCCCGTGCCATGGCCGCGATGTGGGCGGGCGTCGAACCGCAGCAGCCGCCAAGTGCGTTGATGCGGCCTTCCGCTCCCCACAGGCGGGTCAGCGCCGCGGTGGTTTCCGGCAGTTCGTCGTATTCGCCCAGATCGTTGGGCAGGCCGGCATTGGGGTAGGCCATCAGCCAGCTGTCCGCGATGTTCGACAACAGCTGGACGTGCGGGCGCAGCTGGTCGGCACCGAAACTGCAGTTCAATCCGATGGTCAGCGGCTTTGCGTGGCGAACCGCGTACCAGAACGCCTCGACCGTATGGCCCGAGAGGTTGCGACCCGACAGGTCGGTGAGAGTCAGGGAAATCATCACCGGAATCTCGCGGGCAAGCTCGCGCTCGAGCTGCTTCACCGCCATGATCCCGGCCTTGCAGTTCAGGGTGTCGAAGACCGTCTCGATCAGGATGAAGTCCGCCCCGCCCTCGATCAGCGCGGCGGCCTGTTCGCGGTAGACGGCGACGATGGTGTCGAAATCGACCTCGCGAAAACCCGGGTCCTCGACCCGCGGGCTCAGCGACAGGGTCTTGTTGGTCGGCCCCATGGCGCCCGCGACGAAGCGGGCGATGCCGTCGCGCGCGCAGGCCGCGTCGACCGCCTCGCGGATGATCCGCGCGGCCGCGATATTCATCGCCGGGACGAGCGCCTCGGCGCCATAGTCGGCCTGGCTGATGCGGTTGGCGTTGAAGGTGTTGGTGGCAAGGATATGCGCGCCGGCGGCGATATAGCTGTCGCAGATCGCGCGGATGACGTCGGGCCGGGTCAGGTTGACGAGGTCGTTGTTGCCCTTCTGGTCCTGCGCCAGCCCGGTGTCGCCGGCATAATCCTCGGCTGCCAGCCTGGCGCGCTGGATTTCCGTCCCGTAGGGTCCGTCCTTGATCAGGATGCGCTGCGCCGCCGCGGCATCGAATTCTTCGCGCTTGGTCATCGTCAGGCTTTCGGGCGCAGGCCGAGCATGTGGCAGATGGCGTAGCTCAGTTCGGCGCGGTTGAGAGTGTAGAAATGAAACTGCCGGACCCCGCCGGCATAGAGGCGGCGGCACAGTTCGGCCGCGATGGTGGCGCTGACCAGCTGGCGCGCCTCGGGCCGCTCGTCGAGGCCTTCGAACAGACCTTCCATCCAGGGCGGGACGGCGGTTCCGCACAGCGCGCTCATCCGCTGGACGGCGGCAAAGCTCATCACCGGCATGATCCCGGGCACGATCTCGCCCGCGATGCCCGCGGCCGCAGCCTTGTCGCGAAACGCGAAGAAACATTCCGGTTCGAAGAAGAACTGAGTGATCGCCCGCGTCGCCCCGGCGTCGAACTTGGCCCGCAGATTGGCGAGGTCGGCGGCCGCATCGGCGCTGTCGGGATGGACTTCGGGATAGGCGCCGACCGAAATCTCGAACGGGGCGACATCGCGCAGGCCCGCGACCAGTTCGGCGGCATTGGCATAGCCGCCCGGGTGCTGCGCATAGCGGCTCTGCCCGTCGGGCGGATCGCCGCGCAGCGCGACGATGTGACGAATGCCGCTTTCCCAGTAATGGCGCGCGACCGCGTCGACTTCCTCGCGGGTCGCCTCGACACAGGTGAGGTGGGCGGCCGCCGGAATGCCGGTCTCGGTCTGGATGCGGACCACCTGTTCGTGGGTGCGCGCGCGGGTGGAACCACCGGCGCCATAGGTCACCGAGACGAAGCGCGGACCCAGCGGCTTCAATGTCTCGACGCTCTGCCAAAGGGTTTCGCCCATCTTCTCGGTCTTGGGCGGGAAGAACTCGAAGCTGACCTCGATATCGCCGGGCAGTTCCGCGAACAGCGGGCTGCCGAGCGCGCGCTGCGCCTCGCGCATCTGGTCGAGAGTGGGGATCACGAGACGTAGTTCCTTTTCGGCTCGATGGCGCGCGGGGCGATCCAGATCTTGACCACCAGTTCGCCGTCCTCGAGCGCGGTGGTGGCGGCGCCCGCGAAGCCCGCTTCTTCGAGCAGTTCGGCCATCTGGCTGTCGGCAAAGCCCAGCCGGGCATGGGCATGGCGCTCGCGCAGCTCCTCGCGCTGGTGAGCGGCGAAGTCGACGATGGCGATCCGGCCGCCAGGACGCAGCACGCGCGCGGCCTCGGTCAGCGCGGCGGCCGGATTGGCAGCGAAATGGAGCACCTGGTGGAACAGCACGGTGTCGAAGCTGGCATCGGCAAAGGGCAGGCCGGTGAAATCGCCCTGCACCAGTTCGACCCGCCCCGCGGGCAGGTGCTGGAGCTTGGCCCGCGCGACGCGCAGCATGGCGAGGCTGCGGTCGAGCGCAACGATATGCTCAGCGCTTTCGGCGAACAGTTCCGCCATCCGCCCGGTGCCGGTGCCGATGTCGAGCAGACGCCCGAGCGGAAGGCCCGCCAGCGCCCGCGCCAGTGCCGCCTCGATCGCGGCGTCGCTGCTGTGAAGGCGGCGCAGTTCGTCCCAGTCGTCGGCATGGGCGGCGAAATAGGCCTGCGCCTCGGCCTCGCGCGCGGCGCGGATTTCAGCGAGCCGGCGGCGGTCGGCGCTGCACAGCGCGGCCAGCGCAGCGTCATGGTCTTCGGCCTCGGCCAGCGCGCGCAGCAGCACGCGCGCGACCGGATCGGCCGCGCCGGCGGGGGTGTTGAGGAACACCCAGCTGCCTTCGCGCCGCCGTTCGGCCAGGCCCGCGTCGCACAACACGCCGATGTGCCGGGATACCCGCGGCTGGCTTTGTCCCAGCACCTGCGCGATTTCCCCGACCGTCAGCTCCATGGCGTCGAGCAGGCGCAGGATGCGCAGCCGCGTCGGGTCGGCCAGGGCACGGAAGGCGGTCTCGGTCCTCACGAGGAGAGCATATAAAGATATTTTTATATCTGTAAATGTCCCCGAAAAGCGCGGCGCAACCGGCCGCCCGTCCTCATCGCTAACGCGAAATTTACCATTCCCGCCGACAACTGCCGACCATGTCCAATGGCCAGGAAGACATCGGCGCCGCCCGCGATCGCTTCGTCGAGGATCTTCTCGGCTACATGACGCTCGAGGAGAAGATCGGCCAGCTGGTCCTGACCCGTCCCGATTACGGCGCGACCGGGCTCGGCTCCCGCCGCGAAGACGAGGAACTCGCCGATCGCCTGCGCGCCGGTGCGGTGTCGGCCATTGCCGGCGCCATGCGCCCCGACCGCGCCGAGAGACTGCGCCGCATCGCGATCGAGGAAAGCCGGCTCGGCATTCCCGTGATGTTCGCCGCCGATACCGCGACCGGGCGCGAAACCGTGATGCCCGTCCCAGCCAGCCTGGCCGCGAGCTGGGACATGGACGCCATCGCCGCGGGCGAGGAGGTCATCGCCGGCGAAGCCCGCGCGGCCGGCATCCAGTGGAGCTTCGCCCCGCAGCTGCGGCGACTGTCCTACCGCAGCGACGAGGATTTTGCCCAGGGCACCGGCGAATCCGCCCTGCTGGCGGCGCGGGTCGCGCTGGCCCGCATCCGGGGGCTCCAGCACGGCGACATGACCGCGCCCGAAGCCGTCATGGCCTGTCTTTCCGTCAGCGGCGGCAATGGCGACAACGGCGAGGACAGCGCGCTCCAGGTGGTCCTCCAGGCGCTCGCGGAAGGGGTGGCGAGCACCGCGCTGGGGCCCTCCCTGCAACGCGCTCTCGCCCGGCTCGACACCGCCGATCCGCAGATCGTCGCTGCGCGCGCCAACCTCCTTGCCCCGGTCCAGCTGGGCGAATGGGCCGAATTCGCGCGCCTTGCCGGAGCCCAGCCGGCCAACCCGCCGTGGTTCAACCTGCCCGTCGCGCGCGTCGCCGACTCGGTCCGCGACGGACGCATCGCCCTTGCCCGCATCGACGATGCGGCCCGGGCCATGCTCGCTGCCAAACACCGGCTCGGCCTGTTCAGCGGCGAATTCGCGCCATCCTCGGGAAATGCGGCGAAGGTCCCCATGCCCTTTGCCGCCGATCGCCGCACGGCGGCGCGCGAACTGGCCCAGCGTTCGGTCATCCTGTTGCGCAACACGCCGGCCCTGCTGCCGCTCGCTCCTGCCGACGGGGATATCCTCGTCGTCGGCAGTGCGGCAGCCGACCGCCGCCTGCCCCTGCACGGCCGGCCGGGCGAGGCCGCCAGCCTCCTCGACGGCCTCGAAGCGGCGGGCATCGCCTTTCGGCACGCCCCCGGCATGGCGCTGCGCCAGGGCGAGGAAAAAGGCGACTTCGGGCTCGTCGATGCCGACCGCCTCGCTATCGGGATGGCGGGGGAAGCGGCGCGGCGGGCGCACACCGTCCTTGTCGTCCTTGGCGACACGCCGCGCGGCATGAATGCCGGAATGCTGGGCCAGGCGCAGCAACGCCTGCTCGACACCCTTGGCGCCGCGACGACGCGACTGGTCCTGGTAACGCTGGGCGAACGACCGGTCGATCCGCTTGCCAATGGCGAGCCGCTGCCGGCCGTGGTGCACGGCGGCAAGCTGGGAACGATGAGCGGTCATGCCCTGGCCGACGTCCTGCTCGGCCGCGTCGCCCCGACGGGCGCGCTGCCCTATGCCGTGCAGGCACGCGGGAGCGAGCGCCGCCTGCCCTTCGGCCACGGCCTGACCTACACCGATTTCGCCTTTGGCCGCGTCCATGCCGAGAGCGGCCTCGACTGCATCCGCATCGGCGGCGAGCTGCGCAATACCGGCGAGCGCGAAGGGGCGGCGGTGATCCAGGTCTATGTCCGCCCGCT
>ERZ1066122.1732-NODE-1732-length-16309-cov-17.466470_pt1 | contig 16309 bp, 18 predicted proteins | sample MGYA00382769_ERZ1066122 | MGnify/ENA primary metagenome ERZ1066122 (study PRJEB33369, sample SAMEA5778352) | biofilm metagenome | biome: Industrial cooling water; feature: Water cooling tower basin; material: Biofilm | place: United Arab Emirates | collected...
CGCACGAACTCAACACGCCGCTGGCGATCGTGCGCACCTCGCTCGACAACCTCGACTCGGCCGAGCTGCCGCCCGAAGCCCGGCCCTACGTCGGCCGCGCCCGCGACGGCATCGAGCGCATGGGCACGCTGGTGCGCACGATGAGCGAAGTGACCCGGATCGAGCACGCGATCTCGGCGGTCGAGCCCGAGGACTTCGACCTGCGCGCGCTGCTGGCCGACTGCGCCGAGGGCTACCGCGCGCTGCTGGCGCCGCGTGGATTCCAGGTCGAGCTGCCCCCGGCGCCGCTGCCGCTGCGCGGCTCGCCCGAGCTGGTGGTGCAGGCGCTGGACAAACTGGTCGACAACGCCCGCGGCTTCTGCCCGCCCGAGGGTTGGGTGCGGTTGTCGCTTGCACCGGAGGGCGAGGGCGCGCGCATCGCGCTGGCCAACGCCGGTCCGCTGCTGCCGGAAGCCATGCAGTCGCGGCTGTTCGACTCGCTGGTCAGCCTGCGCGCGAAGCCGCAGCGCGACGAGGGCGGCACCCACCTGGGCTTCGGCCTTCACATCGCCCGGCTCATCACCGAACTGCACCGCGGCCACGCCGAAGCCCGCAACCTGCCCGGCGGCGAAGGCGTCGAGTTCACCCTCCACCTCCGCGACATCCCCCGCCCCCTGTAGGAGGGACTTCAGTCCCGAAGCTTTCCGGCAAAAAGCTTCGGAACTGAAGTCCCTCCTACAGGGGGCCGTGGCTATACTTGGAGCCTGTCCGAGAAGGCCCGCCCCGTGATTTCCGCCGAAGAGTTCAAGCGCCTGGCCAACGAGGGCCACAACCGCATCCCCGTCGTCCGCGAGGTCCTGTCGGACCTGGACACGCCGCTGTCGGTCTACCTGAAGCTGGCGGACGGCCCGCACACCTACCTGTTCGAATCGGTGGAAGGCGGCGAGACCTGGGGCCGCTACTCGATCATCGGCCTGCCGGCGCGCCGCACCTACACCTTCCGCGACCACACGCTGGAGGTGCGCGAGCACGGCGAACTCACCGAAACCCGCGAGCTGGCCGACCCGCTGGCGGAAGTTGATCGCCTGCGCGAATCCTTCAAGGTGCCGCGCATGCCCGACCTGCCGGCCTTCACCGGCGGCCTGGTCGGTTACTTTGGCTTCGAGACCATCGGCTGGATCGAGAAGCGCCTGGCCGGGGGCGACAAGCCCGACCAGCTGGGCACGCCCGACGCGCTGCTGCTGCTGAGCGAGGAAGTGGCGGTGTTCGACAACCTAAAGGGCCGCCTGTACCTGATCGTGCACGCGGACCCGTCCGAGCCGCAGGCCTACGCGAAGGCCGTGCGCCGCCTCGACGAGCTGGTCTATCGCCTGCGCCATTCCGGCCGCAGCTATCCGGACGTGCTCGATCCCTCGCTGCTGAGCGAGCAGGACTTCGTGTCGGGCTTCACCCGGGAAGGCTTCCTGGCCGCGGTGGAGAAGTCGAAGGAGTACATCCGCGCCGGCGACATCTTCCAGGTGGTGCTGAGCCAGCGCATGAGCGTGCCGTTCCGGGCCCGGCCGGTGGACGTGTACCGCGCGCTGCGGGCGCTCAATCCCTCGCCCTACATGTATTTCCTCGACCTCGGCGGCACCCAGGTCGTGGGCAGCTCGCCCGAGATCCTGGTGCGCCTGCAGGGCGGCGAGATCACCGTGCGGCCGATCGCCGGCACCCGCCCGCGCGGCGCCACCGCCGAGGCCGACGCCGCGCTGGAAGCCGAGCTGCTGGCCGACCCGAAAGAGCGTGCCGAGCACCTGATGCTGATCGACCTGGGCCGCAACGACGTCGGCCGCGTCGCCGAGCCGGGCAGCGTGACCGTGCCCGACCGCTTCATCATCGAGCGCTACTCGCACGTGATGCACATCGTCAGCGAAGTGCGCGGCCAGGTGCGCCCGAACGTGGGCTTCGCCGAAGTCATCAAGGCCACCTTCCCGGCCGGCACCGTCAGCGGCGCGCCGAAGATCCGCGCGCTCGAGGTCATCCGCGAGCTCGAGCCGGTCAAGCGCAACATCTATTCCGGCGCCGTCGGCTACCTCAACTGGTGGGGCGACGCCGACACCGCCATCGCCATCCGCACCGCCGTGATCCAGGACGGCCGCCTGCACGTGCAGGCCGGCGCCGGCATCGTCCACGACTCCGATCCCGAGAAGGAATGGGACGAGACGATGAACAAGGGCCGCGCCCTGTTCCGTGCCGTGGCCCAGGCCGCCGGCGGGCTCTAAACGGCGATGGCCGGGGCCGCCGGGTGGCTGCAGCGGTTCGGTGACCGGCTGCGCCCGCGCAGCGCCGGCCTGCGCGCCTGGCTGGGCCTGAGCTACGGCCTGCTCGCGATCGTGCTGGTGGGCGTGCTGTCGGTGATGGTGGAGCGCGCCGCCAGCGAGAAGCTGGAAGAGGACATCGGCCTGCGCCTGGCCGGCAGCGCCGTGGCGATGGCCGACCGCATGGACGACGGCCTGGCCGAACGCCTGAACGACATGCGCACCATGTCCCTGCTGCCCGGCGCCGCCGAGGCCGCGGCGAACCAGGACAGCCTGCGCGCGATGTTCGACATGATGCAGCTGACCTACCGCGACTACGCCTGGATCGGCATCGCCGGCGCCGACGGCCTGGTGAAGGTCGGCAACCGCGGCCTGCTCGAGGGCGAGAGCATGCTCGAGCGCGCCTGGTTCAAGGCGGGGCTGCGCGAGCCCTACGTGGGCGACATCCGCGATGCGATCCTGCTGCAGAAGTACATCAAGCCGTCGGGCGATGAGCCGCTGCGGCTGATCGACGTCGCCGCGCCGATCCACGACGAGTTCGGGGTGCCGGTGGGCGTGATGGGGGCGCACCTGTCGTGGGAGTGGGCCGAGCGGCTGCGGCAGGAACTCATGGCGAGCCAGCTGGCGAGCGAGTCGGTGGAGATCTTCGTGCTGAGCGGCGACGGCGTGGTGCTGCTGGGTCCGGACGGGTGGCGCGACCGGCCGCTGGAGATCAACGCCGTGCGCGAGGTCCGCGCCAGCGCCTCCGGTTTCGTGCGCGAGACCTGGCCCGATGGCCAGGACTACCTTACGGGGTTCGCGCGTACGCAGGGCCGCGCGCTGTTCGAGAGCCTGGGCTGGGTGGTGGTCGTGCGCATGGATGCGGACGTGGCCTTCGCGCCGGTGCTCGAGCTCGAGCGGCAGATCTGGCTGGCGTCGGTCGGACTCATCCTGGCCTTCCTGCTGGTGGCGTTCTTCCTGGCCCGCCAGATCGGACGCCCGCTGCAGGCCCTGGCGAGCACCGCGCACCGGATCCAGGCCGGTGACCCGGACGCGGTGTTCCCGCGCGAACGTGGCTACCGCGAGGCGCGCGAACTCACCGGCGCGCTGCGCGGCCTGGTGGACGAGCTGACCGCGCACGAGCGCGAGCTCACCGCGCTCACCCAGCAGCTGGAGCAGCGCGTGCGCGAGCGCACCGTCGAACTCAGCGAAGCCAATGCCCAGCTCGAGGTGCTGGCGATGACCGACGGCCTGACCGGCCTGGCCAACCGCCGCCACTTCGGCGACCAGCTTGCGCGCGAGGTGACCCGCTGCGCCGAGATGGGCAAGCCGCTGGCGCTGGTCACCATGGACATCGACCACTTCAAGGCCATCAACGACACCCACGGGCACCCGGCCGGCGACGCCGTGCTGCGGCGGGTGGCGATGCTGCTCGAGGAAAACGTGCGCGGCGGCGACCTGCTGGCGCGGGTGGGCGGCGAGGAGTTCGCGGTGCTGGCGCTGGAGGCGCCGATGGCCGAGGCCATGCCGCTGGCCGAGCGCCTGCGCGCGGCCATCGAGGCGGCCGGCCCGATCCCGGTCGGCCGCGCCGACATCCCGGTGACCATCAGCGTGGGCGTGGCCGTGCTCTGGTCGCGCCAGGGCGACCTGCTCAAGGCCCCGGAGCGCCTGCTGGCCGCGGCCGACGACGCGCTTTACCGCGCCAAGCGCAACGGCCGCAACCGGGTCGAAGCCGCTGCGATCTAGCGGGCGGCGGGGCGCCCGCCCGGGCTGCCCGGCCACGCGGCGCGCAGGAACCCTGGCCACCTGGCGCGCGCCTCCTGGCGCGTGAAGGGCATCCGGCCCGTGGCGGCCCTATACTTGCGCTCTTTTCCGCGACGGCCGGCCTTTCCATGCTGTTGATGATCGACAACTACGACAGCTTCACCTACAACCTCGTCCAGTACTTCGGTGAGCTGGGCCAGGACGTGAAGGTGGTGCGCAACGACGACCTCACGGTTGCCCAGATCGCCGCGCTCAAGCCCGACCACATCGTCATCTCGCCGGGGCCGTGCACGCCCAACGAGGCGGGCGTGTCGCTGGAGGTGCTGGAGAAGCTGGCCGGGCAGGTGCCGATCCTGGGCGTCTGCCTGGGCCACCAGAGCCTGGGCCAGGCCTTCGGCGGCGAAGTGGTGCGGGCGCGCACGATCATGCACGGCAAGACCTCGCCGATCCGCCACAAGGGCGTCGGCGTGTTCGCGGGCCTGCCGGATCCGTTCGAGGCCACGCGCTACCACTCGCTGGTGGTGCGCAAGGACACGCTGCCGGACTGCCTGGACGTGACCGCCTGGACCGAGAACGAGGACGGCTCGATCGACGAGATCATGGGCTTGCGGCACAAGACGCTGGACGTCGAGGGCGTGCAGTTCCATCCGGAGTCGATCCTGACGCAGCATGGGCATGACATGCTCAGGAATTTCCTCAAAGGGCGATCGGGACTGAAGTCCCTCCCACAGGGTTGATGCGATGACGATTACCCCGCAGGACGCGCTGCAGCGCGTCATCGAGAACCGCGAGATCTTCCACGACGAGATGGTGCAGCTGATGCGCCAGATCATGCGCGGCGACGTCTCGCCCGTGGTCACGGCGGCCATCCTGGCCGGCCTGCGCGTGAAGAAGGAAACCGTGGGCGAGATCGCCGGCGCGGCCCGGGTGATGCGCGAATTCGCCGCCAGGGTGGTGGTGCCCGACGCCCACAACTTCGTCGACATCGTCGGCACCGGCGGCGACGGCGCCCACACCTTCAACATCTCCACCGCCAGCATGTTCGTGGTGGCCGCGGCGGGCGCCAAGGTGGCCAAGCACGGCAACCGCAGCGTGTCGTCCAAGTCCGGCAGCGCCGACGTGCTCGAGGCGCTCGGCGCCGTGATCGAGCTCCAGCCCGAGCAGGTGGCGGCCTGCATCGCCGAGACCGGCATGGGCTTCATGTTCGCCCCCATCCACCACCCGGCCATGAAGAACGTGGCGCCGGTGCGGCGGGAAATGGGCGTGCGCACGATCTTCAACATCCTGGGCCCGCTGACCAACCCGGCCAGCGCGCCGAACATCCTGATGGGCGTGTTCCACCCCGACCTCGTCGGCATCCAGGTGCGCGTGCTGCAGCGCCTGGGCGCCAAGCGCGCGCTGGTGGTGTGGGGCCGCGACGGCATGGACGAGATCTCGCTGGGCGGCGCCACCATGGTCGGCGAGCTGCGCGGCGACGACGTGGTGGAGTACGAGATCCACCCCGAGGACTTCGGCATCTCGATGGCCGCCAGCCGCAACCTGCGGGTCGAGAACGCCGGGGAGTCGATGGTGCTGCTGAAGGAAGCGCTGGACGGCAAGGACGGGCTGCCCAAGGAAATCGTCGCGCTCAACGCCGGCGCCGCCCTTTACGCGGCCGGCCGCGCGGTCTCGATCGCCGACGGCATCGACCAGGCCCGCAAGGCGATCGCCTCTGGCCAGGCCCGCGCCAAGCTCGACGAGTTCGTCGCCGCCACCCGCCGCCTGGGCGGGAAGTAGGGCGCCGTGTCCGCCACTGGCTTCGCACGGACCCCGGCGCCGCCTTATTACGCGGTGATCTTCAGCAACCAGCGCACGGCCCGGGGCGAGGCCGACTACGGCGCCACCGCCGACCGCATGGTCGAGTTGGCGGCCGGGCAGCCCGGCTTCCTCGGCGTGGAAAGCACGCGCGGCGCCGACGGGTTCGGCATCACCGTCAGCTACTGGCGTGACGAAGCCGCCATCCTAGGCTGGCGCCGGCACGCCGAACACACGCTGGCCCGCGAACGCGGGCGCAACGAGCGGTACCAGCATTTCGAACTGCGCGTGGCGAAAGTCGAGCGCGCCTACGGCGGCCCCGCCCGCCAGGAAGGACCATGAGCGACATCCTGCAAACCATCCTGCGCCGCAAGGCCGAAGAAGTCCGCGAGCGGGCCGCCCGCTTGCCGCTGGCGGAGCTCGCCGCGCGTTGCGAGGGCCTGCCGCCCACCCGCGGTTTCGCCGCCGCCCTGCAGGCGAAGATCGACGCCGGCCTGCCGGCCGTGATCGCCGAGGTCAAGAAGGCCAGCCCGAGCAAGGGCGTGATCCGCCCCGACTTCCATCCCGCCGGCATCGCCGCCAGCTACGAGCGCGGCGGCGCGGCCTGCCTGTCGGTGCTCACCGACGTCGACTTCTTCCAGGGCGCCGACGACTACCTGGTGCAGGCGCGGGGTGCATGCTCGCTGCCGGTGCTGCGCAAGGACTTCACGGTGGACGCCTACCAGGTGTACGAGGCGCGCCTGCTGGGCGCCGACTGCATCCTGCTGATCGTGGCCGCGCTGGGCGACGCCGCCCTGGCCGAGCTGTCGCACCTGGCGATGGAGCTGGGCATGGACGTGCTGGTGGAAGTGCACGACATCGACGAACTCGAGCGCGCGCTGCAGGTCGGCGCGCCACTGGTGGGCATCAACAACCGCAGCCTGCGCACCTTCGACGTCACCCTGCAGACCACGCTCGACCTGAAGCAGGCGGTGCCGGGCGACCGCCTGCTGGTCACCGAAAGCGGCATCGCCACGCCGGCCGACGTCGCGCTGATGCGCGGCAACGGCGTGCACGCCTTCCTGGTCGGCGAAGCCTTCATGCGCGCGCCCGACCCCGGCGTCGAGCTGGCGCGCCTGTTCGCCTGAGCCGCCCATGCCCGCCGCGACCGTCCTGTTCGACTTCGACGGCACCCTGGTGCGGGGCGACTGCGCCGCGGCCTGGCTGCGGGACCTGCTGCGCAGCCACCCGCTGCGGCGGCTGGCGGCCGGCCTGAGCTTTCCCTTCCTGGCGCCCGGCTTCGCCTGGTGGCGCAGCGCCTGGGTGCCGGCCAGCTTCTACACCTGGCTGGCGACGGTGGGCTGCACCCAGGAAGCGCTGGGCGAGGCGCGCGAGGATTTCCTGCGCCAGTGCGCCCTGCGCCGCGACGAGCTGCTGATCGCACCTGCCGTGGACCGCCTGCACGCGCACCTGGCGGCCGGCGACCCGGTGGTGATCGTCACCGGCGCCGAGGCCAGCCTGGCCCGCGACCTGTGGCAGGCGCTGGGCCAGCCGGACGTGCCGGTGGTGGGATCGAGCGTGCGCCAGGCCTTCGGCGGCTGGATTGGCCAGGAGCACACCATCGGCCCGCGCAAGATCGCCGCGCTGGCGCGCGAGGGCATCCGCTCGCCCTTCGCCGCGGTCTACAGCGACAGCGCCCGGGACCTGCCGCTGCTGTGCGAAACCGCCCGCCCCGTGCTGGTCCGCCCCGACCCCCGCAGCCTGGCCCGCGTCCAAAAGCGCCTCCGCGGCGCCTTCGAACTCCTTCGCTGAGTCAGTCGCCCAGGCGTTTGAGGAAGCGCAGGGCGCTTTCGTTGAAGCCGCAGGCCTTGTAGAAGGCGTGGGCTTCGGTGCGGTGGGTGGCCGAGGTGAGCTCGATCCGGGCGGCGCCGGCCAGGCGGGCCCGGTGCTCGGCCTCGCGCAGCAGCAGGCGGCCGACGCCGCGGCGCTGCTCGCCGTCGGCGACCACCAGCGCGGTGATCCGGCAGGTGCGGGCGCCCAGCGGCAGGTAGTACATCAGGTCCAGGGCCAGCAGGCCGACGAGGCAGCCGTGGCGGTCGGCGACCAGGATTTCCTGGTCGGCTTCCTCGGCCAGGGCGCGCAGGCGGTTGGCGGCTTCGGCGCGATCGCAGGGGTAGCCCAGCACGCCCAGCAGGGCGGCGACGCCGGCGGCGTCCTGGGCCGTCGCGGGACGGACCAGCAGCGAATCGGTGCCCGTCGCGCCGGACCGGGCCATGGTTCAGCGGGTGCCGTACACCACGACGGTCTTGCCGCGGGCGTGCAGCAGGTTCTGCTCCTGCAGCTGCTTGAGCACGCGGCCGGCCATCTCGCGCGAGCAGCCGACGATGCGCGCCAGCTCCTGGCGCGACACCCGGATCTGGGTGCCCTGCGGGTGCGAGAGCGCATCGGGCTCGGCGCAGAGGTCGTGCAGGGTGCGGATGATGCGGCCGCTGACATCGAGGAACGCCAGGCGGCTGGCCTTGCGGCTGGTGTCGAGCAGGCGCTTGGACAGCTGCAGGCCGATGGCGTACAGGATGCGCGGGCACTCGGCCTGCAGCGGGCCGGCGAAGAGCTGGTGCAGGCGGTCGTAGTTGATCTCGGCCAGCTCACAGGCGCTGCGGGTGCGGACCACCACGGCGCGGGCATCGGCGGCGAAGAACAGGCCCATCTCGCCGATGAACTCGCCGGCATTGACGTAGCCCAGGATCAGCTCGCGGCCATCGGGCTCTTCGCTGACCACGCTGAGCGAGCCGCTGACCACGTAGTGCAGGGACGTGGCCGGGGCGCCGGGGCGGAACACGTCGGTGCGGCTGGGATACCGGCGCCGGTGGCAATGGTCCAGGAAACGGCCCATGGTGGCCGCATCGGGCGCCAGCGGGCTGTTGACCAGTTTCGGCGGCTGGATCGACATGTTCGGCGAACTCCTGTTCTGACGGCGCCAAGGCGGGCTCTGGAGGCCCCTGCAAGCGTTCAGATTAGGTCGGAAACGGGCCCCGGGCAATGCCGGCGAGGGCCCCGCCGGGCCCGAGGTTCCCCCGGGGGTCCGTTTGGCCGATAATGCGCCCCCTCGCTCCACCCCCTCCGCATACGGGAATGCCCACGTGGTCAAGCCACTGCCTCGCCTCCGGCTCCAGGGTTTCAACAACCTCACCAAGGCGTTGAGCTTCAACATCTACGACGTCTGTTACGCGGTCTCGGAAGAGCAGCGCCAGCGCTACATCGAGTACATCGACGAGGCGTACAACGCCGAGCGCCTGACCCAGATCCTGACCGACGTGGCCGAGATCATCGGCGCCAACATCCTGAACGTGGCCCGCCAGGACTACGACCCGCAGGGTGCCTCGGTGACGATCCTGATCTCGGAAGAGCCCGTGATCGACAAGAAGGCCGCGGGCAAGGAGCTGATCTCCGACGCCGTGGTGGCGCACCTGGACAAGTCGCACATCACCGTGCACACCTATCCGGAAACGCACCCGCACAACGGCATCGCCACCTTCCGCGCCGACATCGACGTGGCCACCTGCGGCGTCATCTCGCCGCTGAAGGCCCTGAACTACCTGATCGAGTCCTTCGAGTCCGACATCGTGGTGATGGACTACCGCGTGCGCGGCTTCACCCGCGACGTGAAGGGCAAGAAGCACTACATCGACCACAAGATCAACTCGATCCAGGACTTCCTGTCCAAGCCGATCAAGAACAAGTACGAGATGATCGACGTCAACGTGTACCAGGAGAACCTGTTCCACACGAAGATGCACCTCAAGGAATTCGACCTCGACACCTACCTGTTCGAGGAGAAGGCCAAGAACCTCGGCTTCAAGGACCGCATGCGCATCGAGAACCAGCTCAAGCGCGAGATCGTCGAGCTCTTCAACGGCCACAACCTCGCCGACTGATCGCCCGGTTGGCGCGGAAAACGGCCCGGCACGCGAGTGTCGGGCTTTTTTGTTTTTGACGCGGATTTGCGCGGATAAACGCGGATAGAGCAAGAGCAGCTCGAGAGGATTGTCGCGACCTGCAGCGGTCGGCGTGGAACCACTCCAGCTTTTGCCTTATCCGCGGTTATCCGCGTAAATCCGCGTCAAAAAACTAGCCCCGGTAGGCGATCGCCTTCATGACGCGGGAGGTCAGGGCCATGAGGCGGGGGATGGGGGAGGGCAGGACGCGGGCGCCGGCGGCGAGGGCTTCGTCGGCGTGGCGGGCCTCGTCGTCCTTCATGGTGCGCAGGATGGCGCGGCTGCGTTCGTCGCCCGGGGGCAGGGTGGCCAGGTGTTCCTCGAGGTGGGTCTCGACCTGGCGCTCGGTCTCGACCACGAAGCCCAGGTTCCAGCCGTCGCCGCGCAGGCCCGCCGCCAGACCGATGGCATAGCTGCCGGCGTAGAACAGCGGATTGAACAGGCTGGGGCGGCTGTCGAGCTCGCGCAGGCGGTCGGCGCACCAGGCCAGGTGGTCGGTTTCCTCCTGCGCCGCGTGCTCCAGCTGGGCGCGGGTGGCGGCGTCGCGGGCCACCGCGGCCTGGCCGACGTAGAGCGCCTGGGCGCAGACCTCGCCGGTGTGGTTGATGCGCATCAGGCCGGCCGCGTGCCGGCGCTCGGCGGCGTCCAGCGGCGCGTGCGGCAGGGCGCCGGCGGGGTTGGCACGCTCGGCGCGGGCCTGGCCGAGGGTGGTGCCCAGGGCGTGCTGCGCTTCGATCAGGATCCGGTCCAGCGGGCGGTAATGGCGGGCGGCGGTCATGCGAGGTGCTCGGCGAGGAAGTCGATGGGGTGGCGCACCGGCATGGTAAGGCCCTGCGCCAGGTGCAGCCGGCAACCGATGTTGGCTGACAGCAACAGGGTGGCACCGCTGGCCGCCACCGCCGCGTGAACCGGCCCGCGCAGGGCCGCGGCGCGGTCCGGGAAGGCCACCTGGTGCAGGCCCGCGGCGCCGCAGCAGCCGGCGTCGGGCAGCACGGCCAGGTCCAGGCCGGGGATCCGGCCCAGCAGGCGGCGCAGGGCCGCGCCGCTTCGCTGCGTGCAGGGCAGGTGCAGGGCCACGCGCCCGTTCGCGGGGCGGAAGGTGAGCCGGTCGCCGAGAGCGTCCAGCGCCGCCAGGGCGTCTTCGGCGCGGCCGTCGACGCTGCGCCCGAGCGTGTCGAGGCAGCCGGTGGCCAGGCAGAGCACGCGCTCCCGGCCCTGGAAGGCGGCGCGGTTGGCGTCGCCGAGCCGGGCGGCGGTGGCCGCGTCGCCGGCGTGGGCCGCGGCGGCGCCGCAGCAGCCCTGGCCGGCGGGGAGTTCCAGCGCCAGGCCGGCCGCGCCCAGCAGCTTCGCCAGCGCGGCGCGGCTGCCGGATTCATGTCGTCCGGCAATGCAGCCCGCGAACACGGCCACGGTGGGCCGTCCGGCCGCGGCCGGGAGCGGCTCCGGACGGGCGGGCGGCGGCAGCGCCGGTGCCAGCGCGGCCGGCAGGATCGGCGCCAGCAGGCGATGGGCGTCGAGCAGCCGACCCAGCAGGGGCGGGCGCGCCAGCAGCCAGCCGACCAGCCGTTCGCGCCGCGGCGGGGGCTGGCGCTGGGCCTGCGCGGCCCGGGCGCCGAGCAGCAGGGCGCCGTACTCCACGCCCGCGGGGCAGGCCTGCTCGCAGCGGCGGCAGCCCAGGCAGTGGTCGAGGTGGGTGTCGCCGGCGGGGGTGGGCGCCAGCTGGCCCGAGGCGGTGGCGCGGATGTAGGCTATGCGGCCGCGCGGGGACTCGGCTTCGCTGCGGTCCAGCCCGTAGGTGGGGCAGTGGGGCAGGCACAGGCCGCACTGCACGCAGCGGTCGGCCAGCGCCACCAGGCCGGCGGCAGGCGCGCCGGGCGCGGGGCGGGGGGCCGTTTCGGGCGGCGTGGGCATGGCGGGATGCTAACACGGCGTGATTCCGGGCTTGCACGGGCCGGAAAGGGCCGCTATCATTCCGCCTCTTTCCACCCCGATTTCTATTTTGGAGCCGTCATGAAGACCATGACCGTCAGCGCCAACGCCCAGACCGTCAAGCAAGACTGGTACGTGGTCGATGCCAGCGGCAAGACCCTGGGCCGCCTGTGCTCGGAACTCGCGCGCCGTCTGCGCGGCAAGCACAAGCCGGAATACACCCCGCACGTTGACACGGGTGACTACCTCGTCGTGATCAACGCCGAGAAGATCCACGTCACCGGCAACAAGCTGCAGGACAAGAAGTACCACCGCTTCACCGGCTACGTCGGCAACCTGAAGACCGAGTCCCTCGGCCAGGCCCTCGACGCCCACCCGGAGCGCGTGATCGAGATCGGCGTCAAGGGCATGCTGCCCAAGAACCCGCTCGGCCGCGCCATGTTCCGCAAGCTCAAGGTGTACAAGGGCTCGGAGCATCCGCACACCGCCCAGCAGCCCCAGGCTCTGGACTTCAAGGCTTAAGGCACACACATGGCTATCCAGCAGAACTACGGCACCGGCCGTCGCAAGTCCTCCACCGCCCGCGTGTTCATGCGTTCGGGCACCGGCAAGATCGTCGTCAACGGCCGTCCGGTCGACGAGTTCTTCGGCCGCGAGACCTCGCGCATGATCGTGCGCCAGCCGCTCGTCGTCAGCCAGCTGGGTGACAAGTTCGATTTCACCGTCACGGTCGAGGGCGGTGGCATCACCGGCCAGGCCGGCGCCATCCGCCTGGGCATCGCCCGCGCGCTGGTCGAGTACAACGAGTCGCTCAAGCCGGAGCTGCGCAAGGCCGGCCTGATGACCCGCGACGCCCGCGAAGTCGAGCGCAAGAAGGTCGGCCTGCACAAGGCCCGCCGCGCCACCCAGTTCTCGAAGCGCTAATCGCTTAGTAAACTGGCGGCGTCCCCGCATTGGGGGATCGTCTAATGGTAGGACTGCAGACTCTGACTCTGCCTATCTAGGTTCGAATCCTAGTCCCCCAGCCAAAAAGAGAAGGGCCCCCTTTCGGGGGCCCTTCTCTTTTTGGCTGGGGGGAAGGTAAGTCGAACCTCGGTTCGAGAAAATTGTCCGGAACAATTTTCGTCGGCGAAGCAGACCCGGAGCGAAGCGGAGGGCCAGGCACATGGATGTGCCTGGCAATCCTAGTCCCCCAGCCCCCGCGAAGCGGGCGCTTTGCTCGCTGTGGGAGGGACTTCAGTCCCGAAGCTCTTCGGCGGAAAGCTTCGGGACTGAAGTCCCTCCTACAGGGACCCGGCAAGCAGCTACCGCAATCCGCCCGACCGGCGATAGACTCGGGCATCCGTTTCCGGAGCCGCCCCATGCCCGTCCCCGCCGACCACCTGGCCCGCCTGTTCCCGCTCGAGTCCCTGCGCCAGGAGACCCGCGACCAGCTCGCCCGCGAGGCCTCGGTGTCCGACTACGGCCGCAACGAGAACGTGTTCGAGGCCGGCGACCTGGACGAGGACACCATCTACCTGCTCGACGGCGAGCTGCGCTGCAACTACCCGGACGGCCGCAGCGTCGCCCACGTCGCCAACGCCCCGCACGGCCGCTATTCGCTCAACGACGCGGTGCCGCGCCGCTTCACCGCCAAGGTGGTGTCGTCGAAGGCGCGGGTGATGCGCATCGACCGCCGCTACCTCGAGAAGCTGATCACCTGGGACCAGCTCAGCCGCGACGAGAACTACCGCCACTTCGGCTCGGCGCCGGGCGGCAACAACTGGGTCTTCCGCCTGCTGCGCAGCCAGGCCTTCGCACGCCTGCCGACCGGCAACATCGAGAAGATGTTCCAGCTGTTCGAGCCGGTCAGCGTCAAGCCCAGCGAGATCGTGATGCGCGAGGGCGACGCGGCCGACTATTTCTACGTGGTGCGCGAAGGCACCGCCTCGATCTCCAAGTACCTCGACGGCGCGCCCCAGGTCGTCGCCTACCTGCGCGAAGGCGACACCTTCGGCGAGGACGCGCTGCTTTCGAACCTGCCGCGCAACGCCACCGTGCGCATGATGCAGGGCGGCCAGCTGATGCGGCTCTCGCGCGAGGCCTTCGAAGCGGTGCTCAAGCCGCCGATGCTGTCCTGGGTGCTGCCGGCGGAAGCCGCGCGCCTGGTGCAGGGCGGCGCGACGCTGCTGGACGTGCGCATGCCCGAGGAACACGCGCAGCGCGCCATCGACGGCTCCATCAACGTGCCGCTGTACCGCCTGCGCGAGGACATCGCCAACGTGCTGCCCTCGGGCGCGCGCGTGGTCGTGTACTGCAACACCGGCGAGCGCTCGGCCGCCGCGGCCTTCGTGCTCAAGCGGCTGGGCTACGAGGTCAGCGCCCTGCACGGCGGGTTGGGCGCGATGCTGCGCCTGCTGGCGGCCAACGCCCCGGCGTGAGCCGCGTTGGCAGCGATGCGAGGTCGGGGTGGACGTCGGTGCCAGCCTGAAGAACCGGCGGGCATCATTTAGGAAATAGTGAATAGGAGATAGGAGGTAGTAAAAGCGGGATTCCGCTCTTCACTACCTCCTATCTCCTATTCACTATTTCCTTTCTTTCCAGCCCCGACTACCTCGCCACCCCGCGCACCTGCCCATTGATGATGACGTCGTCCGCCGGCCGCGCCGCGAACAGCCCGCAGGCCACCACGCCGACGATCTGGTTCAACTTCGCTTCCAGCCCCACCGGGTCGGTGATGCGCCAGTGGTGCACGTCCAGGATCCAGTTGCCGTTGTCGGTGGTGACGCCCTCGCGCCACACCGGCTGGCCGCCCAGTTCGACGATGCGGCGGGCCACCAGGCTGCGCGCCATCGGGATCACTTCCACCGGCAGCGGGAACTGGCCCAGCACCTCGACCTGCTTGGCCTCGTCGATGATGCAGATGAAGCGCTCGCTGGCCTCGGCGATGATCTTCTCGCGCGTCAGCGCGGCGCCGCCGCCCTTGATCAGCCGGTTGTACGGGTCGCACTCGTCGGCGCCGTCCACGTAGAGCTTGAGCGGGCCGACGGCGTTGAGGTCGAACACCGGGATGCCGTGCGACTGCAGCTGGCGCGTGCTCTGCTCGGAGCTGGACACGGCGCCTTCGATCCGGTCCTTCATGCGGGCCAGGCCGTCGATGAAGAAGGCCACGGTCGAGCCGGTGCCGACGCCGACCACGGTGCCGTCCTCGACGTATTCCAGCGCCTTCTCGGCGGCGAGTTTCTTCTGTGCGTCGCGGGACATCGGCGGCTCCGGCTTATTCGAGGGAAAGGATGTGCTTGTACTGCGCGGCGGTCACCGGCAGCACCGAGAGCCGGTTGCCGCGGCGGAGCAGGGCGAAGTCCTCGCCCAGCGTGTCGACTTCGGCGCGCAGTTCGTCCAGCGACACGGTGCGCTTGAATCGGCGCACGAAGCCAACGTCCACCAGCCACCAGCGCGGCTCCTCCGGCTTGCTGGCGGCGTCGTAGTAGTCGGACTTCTTCTGGAACTGGGTCGGGTCCGGGTAGGCCACCGACACCACCTCGGCCAGGCCCGCCACGCCCGGCACGGCGCAGTTGGAGTGGTAGAACAGGATGCCGTCGCCGACCTTCATGTCCTTCATCATGAAGTTGCGCGCCTGGTAGTTGCGCACGCCGGTCCAGGGCTCGCGGCCCACCTTTTCCAGGGCCTCGATCGAGAACTCGTCGGGCTCGGACTTCATCAGCCAGTATTTCCTCATGCCGGCATTATCGCCCGAACGCGAGGTATCCGGCCTCGGTCGCGATCGCGTCCAGCGGCACGTCCCAGTCCTCGGCGGCCAGGCCTTCGGTTTCCTGGCAGGCATAGCCGATGCCGACCAGGCGGGGCGGGGCGGCCCGCCCGCGGCGGAAGCCGAAGGCGCGGTCGTAGTAGCCGCCGCCCATGCCCAGGCGCGTGCCGTCGCGGCCGAAGCCGAGCAGGGGCAGCAACACCACGGCCATGTCCGCCGGGGCCAGCGTGGATTCGGCGACGGGCTCGGGAATGCCGTAGCGGTTCGGCGCCAGCGGGTCGCCGGCGCGCCAGGGCGCGAAGCGCAGGCCACCGTCGGCCGTGGTCACCGGCAGGCACCAGACCTGGCCGGGCGCCAGCCGCAGCTGCACGGCGTGCAGGGGCAACTCGCCGTTCACGGCCCAGTAGCCGGCGACGTAGCCGGGTTCGCGAAGTTCGGGGCGTTCGCCCAGGTGTCGGGCGACGGCATCGGCGGCGGCCAGGCGTTCGCCCGGCCTGAGCGCAGCGCGGCGGGCGCGCAATTCGGCGCGGAGGGTGGCGCGCGTCGAAGTCAAGAGAGTTCCTCCACCATGCCGATGCGTACGAAACGACCTTGATCCCAGGGATCAAGTGGGTACCCGATCCGCCGCTTCAGGCTTTCCGCAGCAGGGCGGACATGCACACCGCGGTCGGGGCGGATTCCCGGGTCGTGTTTATGGGACAAGGCGTAATGTTAGGCACGCTGTCGAACACGGCAGAGGACGACGCGATTATAGTCCCGCCGCCTAGCCGAAGCGTGAACGACAATCCCAAAAAAAAGGTTCTTCACCCAAGTCCGGGGAAGGCCGCCCGGATCTTCAAGAAGAA
>ERZ1066122.1734-NODE-1734-length-16278-cov-9.215003_pt1 | contig 16278 bp, 16 predicted proteins | sample MGYA00382769_ERZ1066122 | MGnify/ENA primary metagenome ERZ1066122 (study PRJEB33369, sample SAMEA5778352) | biofilm metagenome | biome: Industrial cooling water; feature: Water cooling tower basin; material: Biofilm | place: United Arab Emirates | collected...
CCATCGCCGAGCAGCACGCGGTGACGCTGGCCGCGGGCATGGCCTGCGAGGGCGCCAAGCCGGTGGTGGCGATTTATTCGACCTTCCTGCAGCGCGGCTACGACCAGCTCATCCACGACGTGGCGCTGCAGAAGCTCGACGTGCTCTTCGCCATCGACCGCGGCGGCGTGGTCGGCCCCGACGGCGCCACCCACGCCGGCAGCTTCGACCTGAGCTTCCTGCGCTGCGTGCCGGACATGGTGGTGATGGCGCCGGCCGACGAGAACGAGTGCCGGCAGATGCTCAGCACCGGCTACCGCCATGCCGGCCCGGCCGCGGTGCGCTATCCGCGCGGCACCGGCCCGGGCGTGGCCGTGCAGTCCACGCTCGACACCCTGCCCATCGGCAAGGCCGAGCTGCGCCAGCGCGGCGCGGGCGTGGCCCTGCTCGCCTTCGGCGCGGTGGTGCCGGCGGCCGCGAAGGTCGCCGCCGAGCTGGGCCTGACGCTGGTGAACATGCGCTTCGTCAAACCACTCGACCGCGCCCTGGTGCTCGAACTCGCCGCCAGCCACGAAGGCCTGGTGACGATCGAGGACAACGTGGTGATGGGCGGCGCCGGCAGCGGCGTGGCCGAACTGCTGGCGGCCGAGGGCAAGGCCGTGCCGATGCTGCACCTGGGCCTGCCCGACGACTGGCAGGAGCACGCCAGCCGCGAGCAGCTGCTGGCCGAGGCCGGCATCGACGCCGACGGCATCCGCGCCGCCGTGCTGGCCCGCTGGCCGGGACTGGCCAAGCCGCCGCTCAGCGCCGCACGCGGCTGAGCCCGGGCGCCGGGCTCAGCCCGGCCACTGTCCCAGGCTGATGCGGTCGCGGCGCTCGAGGTCGCGCGCCGTTTCCACCCGCGAGAATCCCGCCGCGCGCAGCAGCGCGCGCACCGCCGCACCCTGCTCCAGGCCGTGCTCGAGCAGCAGCCAGCCGCCCGGCAGCAGGTGCGCGGGCGCACCGGCGGTGATCACCCGCAGCGCATCCAGGCCGTCCGGCCCCGAGGCCAGGGCCGAACGCGGCTCGAAGCGCAGGTCGCCCTGCGACAGGTGCGGGTCGGCGTCGGCGATGTAGGGCGGGTTGGAGACGATCATCCGGTACACCTCGCCCGCCACCGGCGCGAACCAGTCGCCGTGCAGCAGCCGCACCGACAGGCCGGCGTCGGCGGCATTGGCGCGGGCCACGTCCAGCGCGGCCTGGCTGGCGTCCACCGCGGTCACGTCGGCCAGCGGCCGCTCGCTGGCGATGGCCAGCGCGATCGCGCCGGTGCCGGTGCCCAGGTCGAGCACCTGCGATGGCTCCCCGCGCGGCAGGCGCTCCAGCGCCAGTTCCACCAGCAGTTCGGTTTCGGGGCGCGGGATCAGGGTGTCGCGCGTCACCGCCAGTTCGAGCGACCAGAACCCGCGCACGCCGGTGATCTGCGCCACCGGCTCGCCCTCGACGCGGCGCCGCAGCAGCGCGTCGAAGGCGCGCAGCTCGGGCTCGCCCAGCACGTCGCCGCCGTGCGCGTAGAACCAGCTGCGCGGCCGGTCGAGCGCGTGCGCCAGCAGCAGCTCGGCCTCGACCCGCGCCTCGTCGCCGGGCAGGCGCGCGGCGCCCTCGCGCAGGGCATTGGCGACGGTCGTCACCTCAGTGCGCCAGCAGCTGCCAGCCCTGCACGAGGCTGGCCAGGACGAAACCGCCGAGGAAGAACAGGTAGCTCATGCGCAGGTAGCGGTACTTGTGGTGCGCCAGGTAATGACCCAGCGCGTAGGTGTCGCGCGCCATGGTCTCGTACACCGACCCGTCGGACCTGAGCGCGCCGGCGATCTCGGTGAGGAAGCGCTCGCGCGGCAGCTCGGCGAAGTGCCCGAAGAAGAGCAGGTTGAACTGCGGCGGGATCGCCTCGCCCCGCAGCTTGAGCGGCCGGTACTTGGGCAGCACGGCCAGCACCGCCAGCAGCAGGGCCAGCAGGGTGAACGCGGCCAGCGTCATCGAGGCGACCTTGAGCACCGGGTCGCCCAGCCGGCCCAGCACCAGGGTCAGCACGATCGAGGACACGGTGATGATGATGTTGGCCTTGGTGTCGGCCATCGTCGACAGCTGCACGTGGTGCTGCTGCATCGTGCGCAGCAGGCAGTCGCCGGTGTTGCGCTCGGGTATGGCCGCGAACAGGCGCTCGACCTCGCTTGCTTGGCCGGACTGGACAGGGGACATGGCGCGGTTCCTCCGGGGGTGGCGACATGATAGCCGCGGGCGCGGGAAATACCGCGTCGATTGCCTTGGGCGCTTCCATCGACGATATTTATCGCCATGAACCTGCGTGACCTGCGCTACCTCGTGGCACTCTCCGAGCTGCGGCACTTCGGCCGCGCCGCGGAGGCCTGCCACGTCAGCCAGCCGACGCTCTCGACGCAGATCCGCAAGCTCGAGGACGAGCTGGGCGTGTCCCTGGTCGAGCGCGCGCCACGCCACGTGATGCTCACGCCGGCCGGCGTCGACATCGCCCAGCGCGCGCGCCGGGTGCTGGCCGAGGTCGAACAGATGCGCGAAACCGCCCGCCGCACCGCCGACCCGGAAGCCGGCAGCGTGCGCCTGGGCGTGTTCCCCACGCTCGGCCCCTACCTGCTGCCGCACGTCGTGCCGCCCATCCGCCAGCGCTTCCCGCGCCTGGAGCTGCTGCTGGTGGAGGAGAAGACCGAGCACCTGCTGCACCTGCTGCGCGACGGCAAGCTCGACGCCGCGGTGCTGGCCCTGCCCCTGCACGAGGACTGGGCCGAGTCCGAATTCCTGTTCGAAGAACCCTTCCTGCTGGCCGTGCCCGATGGCCACCCGCTCGCGGGCAGGCGCAACCTCAGCCTGGGCGAACTCGGCGACCAGCACCTGCTGCTGCTCGAGGAAGGCCACTGCCTGCGCGACCAGGCGCTCGAGGTCTGCAGCCTGGCCGGCGCCGGCGAAAAGGAGGGCTTCCGCGCCACGAGCCTGGAAACCCTGCGGCAGATGGTGGCGGCGGGCGTCGGCGTCACCCTGCTGCCGGTGCTGGCGGTGAAGCCGCCGGTGCCGCCCTCGGCCAACATCCGCCTGCTGCATTTCCGCGACCCGCCGCCGACGCGCCGGCTGGCGCTGGTGTGGCGCCGCAGCTCGGCCATGGGCGGCTTCCTGCGCGAGCTGGCGGGCGTGCTGCGCGACCTGCCGCCCTCGCTGCTGAGCCTGCCGCCCGAGGCCGAGCCGGCCGAGGCGCACCTCTCGCGGCGCCGCGCCAAGGCTTGAACCCCGCGCCACGGCGGGCTAAGGTGCGAGCCACAACTTGTTGATCTCGTGGGCGGTGCGTCAGGCGTGCCGCCCGTTTGTCTTTTTGGAGCCACCATGAACACCCTGCCGCCGATCACCGTCTCCACCCGCGACCTCGCCCGCCTCGAAGCCCTGCTCGAGTCGCCGGCGGTCCGCCAGTTGCCGGCCGCCCAGGCCCTGGGCGACGAGCTGGTGCGCGCGAACGTGGTCGAGCCGGCCGACATGCCCGCCGACGTGGTGAGCATGAACTCGGTGGTCACCTGCCTGGACGAGAACACCGGCGAGTCGCACCAGCTCACCCTGGTCTATCCGCCCGAAGCGGATGCCGACCAGGGCAAGGTCTCGGTGCTCGCCCCGGTGGGCAGCGCCCTGCTGGGCCTGTCGGTGGGCCAGCACATCGACTGGCCGATGCCGGGCGGCCGCACCCTGCGGCTGAAGGTCACCAGCATCGAGTACCAGCCCGAGGCCGCCGGCGGCCAGGGCTGAGCCACGCCGCATCCCTTAAGCTGGGCCATGCCCCGTTGGCTCTGGATCACCCTGATCGTCGCCGCGCTCGCCCTGTTCTGGGCGGCCTCCGGCGGTGATCCGCCGCGCCCGGCCACGGGCGCCAGCGGCCAGCTCGACTGCCCCACCCTGCCCGCGCCCGCCCGCCTGGGCACGCCGCTGCAGGTGGACGTGGGCGATGCGCCGGCGTTCGAGGTGGCCGGCCACCAGCTGCGGCCGCTGGCTGCGTTCGCGCTCGAGGCGCGGGTGCTCCGCCGCGAGGATTACCGCTTCGACCGAGGCGCGGCGATCTCGCCCACCGACCTCGCGCTGGGCTGGGACCGGATGGCCGAGCCGGCCGTCTACCAGCAGCTCGACATCAGCCAGGGCGGGCGCTGGTACCACTACCGCTGGGGTGCGCAGGGCCCGCCGATCCCGCTGCCGGAAATCATCCGCTCCAGCGCCAACATGCACCTGGTGCCCGCCGACGCGGCGGTGGCCGCGGCGATCGACCGCGTGCGCCCCGGACAGGCCGTGCGCCTGCGCGGCTGGCTGGTGGAGGTGCACGACAGCGAGGGCTGGCGCTGGCGCAGCTCGCTCAGCCGCGAGGACAGCGGCGATGGCGCCTGCGAGCTGATCTACGTATGCGAGCTGTCGTCCTACTGACTCAGTAGCTGAGCGTGGCCAGCAGCGGCTGGCTGCGCGCCCAGCGCTGGCGCCCGCCCAGCGCGCCCAGTTCGAGCAGCACTGCCGCACCCGCCAGCTGCGCGCCCACCGCCTCGACCAGCTCCGCCGCGGCCGCCAGCGTGCCGCCGGTGGCCAGCACGTCGTCCACGATCAGCACCGGCGCACCGGCCGGCACGGCGTCGGCCTGCACCTGCAGGCGGTCGTGGCCGTACTCGAGCGCGTAGCTGACCTCGCGCACCGCGCCCGGCAGCTTGCCTGGCTTGCGCACCGGCACGAAGCCGATGCCCAGCTCGCGCGCCACCGCGGCGCCGAGGATGAAGCCGCGCGCCTCGATGCCGACGATCGCGCGCAGCGGCTGCCCGCGCCAGGGCGCGGCCATCGCGGCCACGGCGTCGGCGAAGGCCTGGCCGTCGGCCAGCAGCGGGCTGAAGTCCTTGAAGCGGATGCCGGGTTTCGGGAAGTCGGGGATTTCGCGGATCAGCCGGGCGAAGTCCATGCTCAGGCCTCGTCCGCGGCCACGCGGGCGGTCTCGTGCGAGGCGGCGTCGATCCATTCGCGCATCGCCGGCAGCGCGTAGATGGCGTCCACGTAAGCTTCCGCCGCGGGGTCCAGGGCCACGCCGTAGCCGCGCAAGCGCACGCACACCGGCGCGAACATCGCGTCGACGATGCCGAAGTCGCCGCACAGGAAATCGCCGCCGCCGGCGCGGGCGCGCAGCCCGGCCCAGAGCGCCTGCACGCGGTCGATGTCGCGCTGGGCCGCCTCGTCCCAGTGCCTTTCGCGCGGCTGCCGGCGCAGATTCATCGGCAGCTGGCCGCGCAGGGCGGCGAAACCCGAATGCATTTCGGCGGCGGCGCTGCGCGCCAGCGCGCGGGTGGCGAGGTCGCGCGGCCAGCCGCGGCCGTCGAGCCAGCGCTCGTTGGCGTATTCGCAGATCGCCAGCGAATCCCAGACCACCAGGCCATCGTCGTGCAGCGCCGGCACGCGCCGGCTCGGCGAGAGCGCGCCGATGCGCTCGTGGAACTCGGGCGTGTCCAGCGGCAGCAGGATCTCCGCGAAGGGCAGCCCGAAGTGCCGCAGCAGCAGCCAGGGCCGCAGCGACCAGGACGAGTAGTTCTTGTTGCCGATGACGAGCGTGGTGGTCAAGGAAACCTCAGCTGAAGATCTGGTTGCCGCCGTTCTTGGACGCCACCAGCGCGGCCTTGGCGGCGCGGTCGGCAAGCGCGGCGATGTCGCGTTCATCCGGGCCGGCCTGGGCGATGCCGACGCTGATGGTGAGCATGGGCGCGATGCGCGGGTCGACGACCATGTGCGAGACGGCCTCGCGCAGTCGGTCGGCGTACTCGCGCGCCTGCAGCAGCTTCTTGCCCGGCGCCAGCACCAGGAAGCCGTCGGGGCCGCCGCGGCCGATCAGGTCGCCGTGGCTGAGTTCCTCGCGCAGCATGGTCGCCACCGGCCGCAGCGCGGCCACCGCGCCCACCTCGCCGCCGGCCTGGCGCAGCGCCGGCAGCTGGTCGACCACCACGCACAGCAGGCTGAAGGGCGACTGCTTCAGGCGCGCGGCGTCCATCATCTGCTGCTGGCGCTCGCGCAGCGATTCCTCGCGGAACACGCCGGTGGCCGGGTCGGTTTCGGCCTGGCGCTGGGCGCTCACGGTGCCCGAGGCTTCCTCACCGGCCATCACCGCCATGGCCGCGAACTCGGCGCACAGCGCCAGCTCGGCCTCGGAGTAGGCCACGCCCTCGGGCCGCTCCACCAGCAGCGCGCCCCAGCCCGGGCGCGGGATCGGCAGCGGGATCACCGCCAGCTGCACCTTCTCCAGCGGGCCGTCGGGGCCGTCGAAGTCGATGCCCACCTGCTGCGGCGCCTTGAGCTTGCTGAGGTTGCGCAGCAGCGTGGTGCGGTCGCGCAGCAGGTCGCGGTAGCGCGACTCGGCCGACTTGGGCTCCACCTGCAGCAGTTCCTCGCCGTCGGCGTGCTCGCCGACCACGGCCGAGGAATCCTGCGGGAGCACCGTCTTCAGGCCGTCGAGCAGGCGCCGGTAGGCGATCCAGGACACGTCGTCGTCGTCGGCGTGCGCCAGGCCCAGCTGCAGGCTCTTGACCAGCTTCTCGCGGGCGACCGCGATCTTTTCCTCGGCGCTGGACTCGGGCTGGATGGAGCGCCGGCGCACCTGCCAGCGCTGCAGACGGGCGCGCCCCCAGGGCAGGGCCAGGAACTGGGCGATCACCAGGGCCAGCAGCAGCTGCCAGCCATACAGCGTCCACCAGCCGGCCTCGATCACCTGGTGGTCGGCCAGCACGCGAGCCAGCACCGCGGCGGCCATGGCCAGCAGCGTGAGCAGCGGCGCCCAGCGGTAGCTGCGTGAATCCATGGCCAGCATCACCAGGCAGGCCATCAGCGCCACCGGATAGCTGAACCAGGCCACCCACTGCAGGGCGATGCTCGTGCCCGGCGGCAGGGTGAAGGCGAACATCGCGCCCGCCATCAGCAGCCAGCCCAGGCCACGCATCCAGCCCACCAGCGGCGGCGCCGACTTGGCCAGGCCGCTGTAGCGCAGCGTGGCCAGCACCAGCGGGCCGGCACCGAGCAGGAACAGCGCCTGCGGCACCACCGCGCCCAGGCCCGAGAGCAGGGCCACTTCCGGCAGCGAATACAGGTGGCCGTTGATGCCCAGGCAGGCCAGCCAGGCGCAGAACGCCGCCGCGCCCACCGCCGGCGCGCCGGCTTCGGAATCCTCGGCGTGGCGCACCAGCGACAGCAGGGCCACGCCCAGCAGCAGGCCATAGACCAGGCGGAACCAGAAGCGCGCCTGCGCCTCCTCCGCCACGGCCGCCGGGCCGTCGCGCAGGGCCAGGTGCAGGCCGCCCATCACCTGGCCTTCGATCTCGAGGTAGAGCTCGGTCGGGCCGGACAGGCCCTCGGGCAGGGGCAGGTCGAAGCGGGCCGGCCAGGGACGACGGCCGTCGTCGCGGCGGAAGAATCCGTCGCGGGCCACGATGTCGCCCGGCGGATGCACGCGCAGGCGCAGCTGGTCCACCGGCACGCGCACGATGCCCAGCCGCCAGTCGCGCGGCGCCTCGGGCAGGTCGACCCGGATGCGCACCCACAGCACCTGGCCCTCGCGCGCCGTGAACGGCGTGCCCGGCGTGAGGATGGGCGTGAAGCCGGGCTGGGCCCGGCCGCTGAGGATGTCGTCGAGGGTGGTGCCGACCGGGGTTTCCATCACCGCCAGGTCGAGCGGGACGTGGCTGCCGTCGGCGGCGCGGGCGCCCGGGCCAGTCCATACCAAGGCCGTGGCCAGGACGATGGCCGCGACTACCGTGCTCAGGGCCCATGCGGTTCGCAAGCGCCGTTCTCCCCGTTTGTCCGTGCAGCCCCCTGCGGGACCGATTCTAGCCGCCCCGGCCCGCGGATACAGCCGGGGCCATGCGGAAGGGCCGAGCCGTTAGACTGTACGCCTTCGAAAGCCCGAACCGGACGCATGAGCCAGACCCCCGCCCCCACCGACGCCAGCGCGCCGGAAAAGAACGACTTCATCCGCCAGATCATCCGCGAGGACCTGGCCAGCGGCCGCCACACGGCCACGCGCACGCGCTTCCCGCCCGAGCCCAACGGCTACCTGCACATCGGCCACGCCAAGTCGATCTGCCTGAACTTCGGTATCGGCCGCGAGTTCGGCGGCCCGGTGAACCTGCGCTTCGACGACACCAACCCGGCCAAGGAAGACCCCGAGTACGTCGAGGCCATCAAGGAGGACGTGCGTTGGCTGGGCTTCGACTGGGCCGAGCTGCGCCACGCCTCGGACTACTTCGAGGTGTTCTACCTGGCCGCCGAGAAGCTGGTGAAGGACGGCAAGGCCTACGTCTGCGACCTCACGGCCGAGCAGGTGCGCGAGTACCGCGGCACGCTGACCGAGCCGGGCCGCGACTCGCCCTTCCGCAACCGCGGCGTGGACGAGAACCTCGACCTGCTGCGCCGCATGCGCGCCGGCGAGTTCCCGGACGGCGCCCGCACCCTGCGCGCGAAGATCGACATGGCCAGCGGCAACATCAACCTGCGCGACCCGGCCCTGTACCGCATCAAGCACGTGCCGCACCAGAACACCGGCGACGCCTGGTGCATCTACCCGATGTACGACTTTGCGCACGCGCTCAGCGACGCCATCGAGGGCATCACGCACTCGCTGTGCACGCTGGAGTTCGAGGACCACCGCCCGCTCTACGACTGGTGCGTGGACAACGTCGCCCTGCACGCCGACCGCGCGCTGCTGGCGCCGCTGGAGGCCGCGGGCATGGCCGGCGACGCCGCCAAGCCGCGCCAGATCGAGTTCTCGCGCCTGAACATCAACTACACCGTGATGAGCAAGCGCAAGCTGCTCGCGCTGGTGCAGGAGGGCCTGGTGGCCGGCTGGGACGACCCGCGCATGCCCACCCTGCAGGGCCTGCGCCGCCGCGGCACGCCGCCGGCGGCGCTGCGCCTGTTCGCCGACCGCATAGGCATCAGCAAGCAGAACTCGCTGATCGACTTCTCGGTGCTCGAGGGCTGCATCCGCGAGGTCATGGACGCGGCCGCGCCGCGCCGCCTGGCCGTCGTCAACCCGCTTAGGCTGGTGCTGACCAACCTGCCGGAAGGCCATGCCGAAGTGCTGCGCTTCTCCAACCACCCCAAGGACGCCTCCTTCGGCGAGCGCGAGGTGCCGTTCTCGCCGGTGCTGTGGATCGAGCGCGACGATTTCATGGAAGTGCCGCCCAAGGGCTTCCACCGCCTGGTGCCGGGCGGCGAAGTGCGCCTGCGCGGCGTCGGCATCGTCCGCTGCGACGAGGTGGTGAAGGACGGCGACGCGGTCGTCGAGCTTCGCTGCACGCTCGATCCGTCGTCGCGCGCCGGCATGGAAGGCGCCAACCGCAAGGTCAAGGGCACCATCCACTGGGTTGCCGCCGCCACCGCGGTCGCGGCCGAGGTGCGCCTGTACGACCGCCTGTTCAGCGTGCCCGACCCGGACAAGGACGAGGCCGGCAAGACCTACCGCGACTACCTCAACCCCGATTCGGTGCGCGTCGTGCGCGGCTGGCTCGAGCCCTCGGCGGCGTCGCTGGCGCCGGAGGCCCCGGTGCAGTTCGAGCGCCTGGGCTTCTTCACCGCCGACCGCCGCGACCACGCGCCCGGCGCGCCGGTGTTCAACCGCACCGTCACCCTGCGCGACACCTGGGCCGCGAAGGGCGGCGCCTGAGATGCTCTACGCCCAGCTGCACCTGACGCTGCCGGCCTGGATCCACGAGGAAGTGGACGCCCAGCGCCGCTACCCGGACGCCGAGAGCCGCATCGCGCTGGCCATCCAGCTCTCGCGCCGCAACGTCGACCATCGCAGCGGCGGGCCGTTCGGCGCGGCGGTGTTCAACGAGGAGGGCCGCCTCATCGGCGTCGGCGTGAACCGCGTGGTGCCGCACAACTGCTCGGCGGCGCACGCCGAGGTGATGGCGCTGACCACCAGCCAGCAGCGCCTGCAGAGCTTCCGCCTGAACCAGGCCGGCGGCCGCATCACGCTGGCCACCTCGGCCCAGCCTTGCAGCATGTGCTACGGCGCGCTGATCTGGGCCGGCATCGACGAACTGCTGATCGCGGCACGGGCCGACGACGTCCAGTCGCTGGCCGGCTTCGACGAAGGCCCGCTGCCTGCCGACTGGAAGGGCGAACTGGAGAAGCGCGGCATCGCCGTGCGCACCGACCTGATGCGCGACCATGCGCGCGACGTGCTGCGCGACTACGGGGAATCCGGACTTGTCTACTGACGGCCTGCTGGCCTACTGCCGCCCCGGCTTCGAACCCGAGCTCGCCGCCGAGCTGAGCGAGCGCGCCGCGATCGCCGGGTTCCCGGGCTATGCGCGCACCGAGCGCAATTCCGGCCACGTGCAGTTCCTGGGCGTCGAGGACGGCGCCGCCCTGGCCAAGGCCCTGCCCTGGTCGACGCTGATCTTCGCGCGCCAGAAGCTGCGCCTGCTGGCCGACATCGCCGGCATGGACCCGAAGGACCGGATCGCGCCGATCATGGATGCGCTCGGTGGCCGCGGCCGGCACGGCGACGTCTGGGTCGAGCATCCCGATTCCGACGAGGGCAAGCAGCTGGCCGGCCTGGCTCGCTCCTTCGGCAACGCGCTGCGCCCGGCCCTGCGCCAGCGCGGGCTGATCACCGAGAAGGAAGATCCGCGGCTCCCGCGCCTGCACGTGTTGATGCTCGCCGGCGACCACGCCCTGCTCGGCAGCGCCGACCCGAAGGACGCCTCGCCCTGGCCGCTGGGCGTGCCGCGGCTGCGCGCGCACGCCGATGCGCCCAGCCGTTCGGCGCTCAAGCTCGAGGAGGCGCTGATGATGCTGCTGACCGAGAAGGAGCGCGCCGAGTTCATCCGGCCCGGCATGTTCGCCGCCGACCTCGGCGCCGCGCCGGGCGGCTGGAGCTGGGTGCTGGCGCGCCAGCACCTGCGCGTGTTCTCGATCGACAACGGCCCGATGGCGCAGAGTGCGCTGGACATGCCGGTGATCGAGCACATCCGCGCCGACGGCTTCCGCTGGCAGCCGCCCAAGCCGCTGGACTGGATGGTCTGCGACATGGTCGAGTCGCCGCGCAAGGTGGCCGACCGCATGGCCACCTGGTTCCGCGAGGGCTGGTGCAAGCACGCCATCTTCAACCTCAAGCTGCCGATGAAGAAGCGCTGGGACGAGACCCGCGACTGCCTGCAGCTGTTCGCCGACCAGGCTGGCAAGCCGCTGGACGTGCGCGCGCGCCAGCTCTACCACGACCGCGAGGAAATCACGGTCTATGCCGGCTGAGCGCCGCCGGCCGCGTCGCCGCCTGCTGGCCGCCGCGCTGGCGGCGCTGCTCGCCGCGCCGGTGGCCGCCAGCGACTATTTCTCCGCGGTCGACCTCGACGGCGACGGCCGCGTGTCGCTCGACGAGTTCCTCGAGCGCATGGGTTTCGCCTTCGGGCAGATGGACCTCGACGGCAACGACGTGCTCGAGCCGCACGAGCAGCACGTGCCCGACGCGCCGCGCATCACCCGCGCCGAGCACGAGGCGCGCTTCACCGCGCAGTTCCACCGCCAGGACGGCAACGGCGACGGCTACCTCAGCCGCGCCGAACTCCTCGCCCCGCCCCGCTGACCCGCGCTTGCAGGAGCGCCTTCAGGCGCGAATCTTCTGCCTTTGCCTTCGGCAGAGAAGGGATTCGCGCCTGAAGGCGCTCCTACGGGGAAGCCTTGCTCAGAGGTGCTGCTGGATGAAGCCGGCGATGGCGAACAGCGCCATCACGATCATCAGCAGCAGGGTCAGCAGCGTGCCGGCGAAGCGGCCCGGGCTGGTGCCGGCCGAGACATGCAGGCCCCAGGCGTGCAGCACGCGCGAGAGCAGCAGGGTGCCGCCGAAGGCGTGGATCAGCCAGTCCGGGTAGCCGTTGAGCTCCATGCCGCCGAGCAGCAGCAATGCCAGCGGCACGTACTCCACCGCGTTTGCGTGCGCGCGCACGCGGCGGTTGAGCTCGGCGTTGCCGCCGTCGCCGAGGCCGACACGGTACTTCATGCGGGCCGCCATCACGCGGCCGGCAAGGACGAGGATCAGCAGCGTGCAAAGCGCCGCGTAAAGCAGGGTGACCATGGCGAGCCCTCAGATCAGGCCGGGCTTCCACGGACCGGTGATGGCCACGGTGAAACCCGGCGTGTAGACGTTGGCGAACAGCCAGCGGCCGTCCGGCGAGAAGCAGGCACCGGCCCACTCCGCGTCCCGGAAGTCTCCGCTGAAGCCCCGGTGCCCGTCCAGCCGTACGTTGTTGCGGCAGAACTCGAACAGGCCACCGGCGCGGTCCAGGCCGTAGAGGCGCTGCACCGGCTGGTCGGAGTCCTCGCAGATCACCAGGCCGCCGCGCGGGCTGGCGATGATGTTGTCGGGGTAGTCGAGCACTTCGCGGCCCGGCGACTCGAACACCAGCTCGAGCAGGCCGGCCTGCGGGTGGTAGGCCCACAGCTGGCCGCATTCGGCGTCGCCGCCGCTGGTGGCGGTGAAGTAGACGCGCTCGTCGGCCACCACCACGCCCTCGAGGCGGATGAACGCCGAGCCGCCGTTGGCCAGGCCCTGGCGCACCAGGCCGCCCGGGCCGCCATCGGCGTCGCGGCCGCGCGTCGGCTCGTCGATGTCCACCCAGCGCACGCGCAGCTTCTCGCCCACGCGGCGGCCCTTGCGCAGGTCGCGCGCGCCCTCGGCGGCCAGCATCTGCAGGCGTCCGCCGCGGGCCAGCTGGCCCTGCACCTTCGGGATGAAGCGGTAGAAACCCGCGAAGGGCTCGTGGTCCTCGGTGAGGTAGACGATGCCGTCGCGCGGGTCCACGCAGGCCGCCTCGTGCTTCATCTGGCCCATGGCCAGCAGCGGCTCGGCGTTCGACATCCCCTCGCCAGGCACCTCGAAGATGAAGCCGTGGCTGTGCTGGATGGTGTACTCCTGCCCGGCCACGTCGACCACCTGGCCTTTGTCGAGCACGATCTCCTCGCACGACAGCCAGCTGCCCCAGGGCGTGGTGCCGCCGGCGCAGTTGACCAGCGTGCCCGAGAGCGAGGGCCGCGCATCGACGAAGGCGCCGCGGGCGACGTCGAAGCGCAGCGTGACCGTGCCGCCGCGGCAGTCCGGATCGTAGGTGGCCGAGGGCGGCGCGAAGCTGCCGCCCGGGTCTTCGGTGATCTCGTGGTTGCGCACCAGGGTGACGATGTCGCCATCGGCGCGCACCACGCCCATGCCGTCGTGCTTGCGCGGGCAGGCCTGGCCTGGCGCGATCTCCTCGCCGGTCCAGCCGAAGCTGACGTATTCGAAGCCCGCCGGCAGCTGCAGCAGCGGCAGGCCGGTGGCGCGGTCGGCGACCGGAGCCAGCGGGCCGTAGCCGGCGGATACCCCCAGGCCGGTGCCGGCCTGGGCCATCAGGCTGCCTACCGGGCCCAGGCCGAGGGCGGTGGTGACGCCCAGCCCCAGGCCACCCTTGAGCAGTCGCCGCCGGCTGATGCGCGGCGCTTCGTTGTGATCAGTCAAAACCTTCTCCCGCGAACGATGTGGCCCCGCGGGCCATCATCGCCCGCTGGCATGACACTCAGGCTTCAGGAATCGAGATCGAGGTGGCGACGATGCGCAGTTCCTTCGCGGCCGGCGGCGCGGCGCCGTCGTCCTCGACCAGGTGGCGCGCGTGCTCCTCGCTGATCGGCTCCTCCTGCAGGATGCCGTAGGCGACGGCCGGGCCGCTGGCGTCCTTGGGCACCTCGAAACCGTGGTCCTTGGCCATCACGCGGGCGCTGGCGCCGTCCTGCTCGAGCACCACCCAGCAGCCCTTCTTCTGGCAGACTTGGGTGATGCGGCCGGAGAACTTGGCCGGCTCGCCGGTGGTGTAGGCGGCCGGGTCGGCGGCCGCGGCGGCAATGGCGATGGCCTCGCCCTCGGGCATCGGATCACCGTAGTCGGCGGCCAGGGCGACGGGCGACAACAGCAGCAGGAACGGAAGCATCACGCGCATCTTCGGATCTCCTCAGGCAGCCAGTGGACGGGCCGCCAGCGCGGCGACCTCGTGGGTGGTGGTGAACTTGCCCTTGCCGTCCTTCGCCACCTGGGCAAGGGCGCAGCCGGGGTCGTGGGTGAAATAAAGGTGCACGTTGCGCGCGAGCTTGTCTTCCAGGAAGACGCGCTTCTCGTCGATCAGCATTTCCGGGAAGCGGTCGTAGCCCATCGTGATCGGCACGTGCACCCAGGGCCGGCCCGGGATCAGGTCGGCGCAGAACACAAGGCCGCCGTGCGGTCGCCCGTCGGCGCCTTCGGCGCCACACAGCTCGGCCAGCATCAGGCCGGGCGTGTGGCCTTCGCTGAAGTGGAAGCGCACCGCGTCGCCCAGCGCCTTGCTGCGGTCGCCCGCGACGAGCTCGAGCCGACCGCTGGCCTCGAGCAGGTCCACCAGCTCGGGGATGAAGCTGGCGCGGTCGCGCGGATGCGGGTCGCGCGCGCGGCGCCAGTGCTCGGCGCCGACCACGAAGGTGGCGTTGGGGAACAGCAGGCGCGCGGGCTGGCCCTCCTCCCAGGCGGCGAGCAGGCCGCCGGCATGGTCGAAATGCAGGTGGCTGAGCACCACCACGTCCACGTCCTCGTGCGAGAAACCCGCCTGGGCCAGCGAGTCGAGCAGCACGTGCCTCTCCTCGACGACGCCGTAGCGCTCGCGCAGCTTCGGCTCGAAGAAGGCGCCGATGCCGGCCTCGAACAGCACCGTCTTGCCGTTGACCGGGCTGGCCAGCAGCGCGCGGCAGGCCAGCTCGATGCGGTTGAGCTCATCCGGCGGCGACCAGTTCTCCCACATCGCCCGCGGCGCATTGCCGAACATCGCGCCGCCGTCGAGGCGCTGCGAATTGCCCATGATCGACCAGAGTTTCATCTTCTGCTCCTAGCGGTACACGGAGGCTTCGGAGGCCGAGCCCTTGCCCACGCCTTCCCAGCGCGGATCGGCGCCGGCCTCGACCTTGCCGCTGTCGTGGTGCCAGAGCACCACCTGCATATTGCCCCAGGTGCGCTCGCCGGCCTCGACCACGTGGCCCATCGCCTCCAGGGCCTCGACCTCGGCGGCGCTGAAGGCCGCCGACTCGGCCTGCACCACGTCGGGCAGGTACTGGTGGTGGAAGCGCGGCGCGGCGGCGGTGGCCTGGGCGCCCTGCCCGTCCATCAGCTCGAGCAGGCCCAGCATCACCATCGTGATGATGCGGCTGCCGCCGGGCGTGCCCAGCACGGCGGTACGGCCGTGGCCGCTGACGAAGGTGGGCGTCATCGACGAGAGCGGGCGCTTGCCCGGCGCGATGGCGTTGGCGTCGTCGCCGACCAGGCCGAAGGCATTGGGCACGCCCGCCTTCACCGAGAAGTCGTCCATCTCGTTGTTGAGCAGGAAGCCCGTGCCCTCCACCACCAGCGCGTTGCCGTAGGGCAGGTTCACGGTCTGGGTGACGGCGGCGAGGTTGCCCTCGGCGTCGACGATCGAGAAGTGCGTGGTGTCCGGGCGCAGCGGCTGCGCGTCGATGCCCGGCAGCAGATTGCTGGGCGTGGCCTTCGACGGATGGATCGAGGCGCGCAGGCCGGCGGCATAGGCGTCGGAAGTGAGCATCGCCACCGGCGCCTGCACGAAGTCCGGGTCGCCCAGGTAGAGCGCGCGGTCGCGGTAGGCGCGGCGCATGGCTTCGATCAGCAGGTGGCTGCGCTCGACCTTGCCCAGGCGCGGGTAGTCGTAACCCTCGAGCACCTTGAGCATGGTGGCCAGGGCCACGCCGCCGGAGGACGGCGCCGGCGAGGTGGTGATCTCGTAGCCGCGGTGGCTGATGCGCAGCGGCTCGCGCTCGACCACGCGGTACTCGGCCAGGTCGCGCTCGCTCCAGATGCCGCCGGCCTCGTTCACGCCGCGCACCAGGCGGCCGGCGAACTCGCCGCGGTAGAAGCCGTCCGCGCCCTGCTCAGCCAGGCGCTCGAGCACGCGCGCGTAATCCTCGTTGCGCATCAGCGTGCCCTCGGCGGGCACCTGGCCGTCGCGCAGGAACAGCGCGGCGGCGGCCGGGCTGCGCGCCAGCACGTCGCGGCGCCAGCCGAGCATGGCGGCATTCTTGGGGCCGAAGCGCCAGCCCTCGCGGGCCAGGCGGATGGCCGGCGCCAGCGACTCGCGCAGCGGCAGGCGGCCGTAATTCTTCGCCAGGTGGTCGAGCCCGGCCGGCAGGCCGGGAATGGCCGCGGCCAGGGCGCCGTTGACCGACTTGTCGCGGTCGGCATTGCCC
>ERZ1066122.1737-NODE-1737-length-16265-cov-14.847131_pt1 | contig 16265 bp, 18 predicted proteins | sample MGYA00382769_ERZ1066122 | MGnify/ENA primary metagenome ERZ1066122 (study PRJEB33369, sample SAMEA5778352) | biofilm metagenome | biome: Industrial cooling water; feature: Water cooling tower basin; material: Biofilm | place: United Arab Emirates | collected...
CCTCGAGATAGGCGTCGATATCCTCGGCGATGAGGGCGTCGGTCTGGAAGGAGGACTGGTCGTTCATCAATCTCAAAATCCGTTCGGGCTGAGCTTGTCGAAGCCCTGCACTTTCTTCATCCCGCGTCCCGACAAGAAGGACAGCCCTTCGACAAGCTCAGGGCGAACGGGGTGGGAGGTCGCGGTCAAAAGTACCCCTCCTGCTTCTTGTCTTCCATCGAAGCCGATTGCCCCTTGTCGATCGCGCGGCCCTGGCGTTCCGATCCCGTTGCGAGCAGCATTTCCTGGATGATGTCGTTCATTTCCGTCGCGTAGCTCTCGGTCGCGCCGGTCAGCGGATAGCAGCCCAGCGTGCGGAAGCGCACAGAGCGGGTGACGGGCTCCTCGCCCGGCTCCAGCCGGAAACGGTCATCATCGACCACAAGGATCATCCCGTCCCGCTCCACCGTCGGGCGGGGCTTGCTGAAATAGAGCGGCACGATGTCGATCTTTTCCAGCGCGATATATTGCCAGATGTCGAGCTCGGTCCAGTTCGAGATCGGGAAGACGCGGATGCTTTCGCCCTTGGTCTTCTTGGCGTTGTAGAGGTTCCACAGCTCAGGGCGCTGGTTCTTCGGATCCCAACGATGTGCGGCGCTGCGGAAGCTGAAGATGCGTTCCTTGGCGCGGGCCTTTTCCTCGTCGCGCCGCCCGCCGCCGAAGGCAGCGTCGAAGCCATGCGCGGTCAGCGCGCGCTTGAGTGGATCGGTGAGCTGCGCCTGGCTGTAGAGCGCGCTGCCGGTGTCGAAGGGGTTGATCCCCTGCGCCTCGGCGTCTTCGTTCTGGGCGATGATCAGCTTCAGCCCGTAGTCGCGCACGGTCTTGTCGCGGTGGGCGAGAAGATCGGCGAAATCCCACCCGCTCGCCACATGCAGCATCGGGAAGGGCGGCGGCGCAGGGTAGAAGGCCTTCCTCGCGAGGTGCAGCATGACCGAGCTGTCCTTGCCCACCGAATAGAGCATGACCGGGTTTTCCGCCTCGGCCACCACTTCGCGGAAGATGTGGATGCTCTCGGCCTCGAGCCGTTCGAGATGGGTCAGACTGCGCATGGCCGCCCTGCTAGAATGCACCGCCCGCTTTGCAAATGCAGATTTCCTAGCCCGGCCTGAAGCTTAGCCATGTATGCCTTTGCTTGACACCAAAAGTGTCATTTTTTCTTGACGATCTGGCAGTGATCCCTGAGACTTTTGGGGTTGAGGATGATGGCATGTCAAGCCGCTGGGAACCCGGGCGAATCGGCCGGGCAGGCGCTTCCCGTCGGCACGAGGTCGGCAGCTGTGCACGCGCAGCGGACCGGGCCGGAAGGTTGGAGGGGACATAGTGCTGCAACACAGCGGAAGCACGCAGGGGCAGGATGGCTGGATTGCCTGCCTCACCTACAAGAGCAAGGCCGCCTTCACGCCCAGCCATTCCGATCTCGAAGAATTGGTGCATCACGCCCGCATCCGCAATCGCAGCGTCGGGGTGACGGGGATGTTGCTCTATGAAAACGGCAAGTTCCTGCAAACGCTCGAAGGCCCGCCCGAAGGGCTCAAGCTGATCTGGTCGGCGATCCGCGAAGACAAGCGCCATTCGCATATCGAGATCCTGAGCGAACATGTCGTCTCCTCGCGGCTGTTTTCCGATTGGGATCTGCTGCTTTACAGCCGTGCCGAAGATCGCCCGACGCCCCGTCAGGATGCGCGCAGCGAGGGGCGCGACCTGTCGGACTATGTCCCGCGTATGACCCGGCTCGCGCTTGAGGGTGATGACACGCGCCTTGCCAGCCAGCTTGCCGCGCTGAGCGAGGAAGGCTGGAGCGGCGAGGCTTTGCTCGCGCGGCTGATCGAGCCGACGGCGCGGGCGATGGGGGATGCCTGGCTTGCCGATGAATGCGGCGAGATCGACCTGACGATCGGCCTGTCGATGCTGCAACTGGCGGCACATGCGGTGCGATCGAGCTCGCATGCGGGGATGCTGCGCACCAGCCGGTTCAGCATCCTGCTGGCCACCGCGCCGGGGGAGGCGCATATGCTTGGCACTGCGATTCTGGCGGACCAGCTCACCGATGCCGGCTGGCGGGTCGAGATGGCCTTTCCGCGCAGCGATACCGAACTCATCAACCAATTGCGTGCGCAGGCGCCCGATGCGGTGGATCTCACCTTGTCCGATGCCCTGCCGCGCCACCACGCCTTGGCCCGGTTGCGCGAGACGATTGCGCAGAGCCGCAAGGCAGCGCCCGAAAATCTCGCGGTGATTTCGGTTGGCGGGCGGCTGTTTTCCGAGGCCGCAGCCACCGCCGCCAGCGTCGGCGCGGACTATGCCCGGCCGAGTGTGATCGGTGCCACGGTGCGGTTGGCCCAGCTTGTCCAGCAGCGCCGCGAGACCGGGTGACACCACGCACCATCACCGCTTGACCAGCCGCGAATTCGATATAAATATGATATCATAATTATATCGAATCGGAGGTCATCATGTCCGTGAATGAAACCGTTGCCCTCAATCGCAGCCGCGAAACCCCCGCGCTCACCCAGAATGGCTTTGCCATGCTGTTTGTCTCGCTCGGGCTGCTGGGCATCGCCGCTTGGGCCTTTTTCAGCGGGGTCGGCGGGGATCAGCCCAACGGCTTCGTGCTGCTGGTGGCCGGTTTGGCCGCCACCGCGGGCGGGCTGATCCTGTGCGGCTTTTACATGATCAACCCCAACGAGGCTGCCGCGATCCAGTTGTTCGGCGCCTACAAGGGCACGGATCGTAACGAAGGCCTGCGCTGGGTGCTCCCCTGGCTCAGCCGGAAGAAGATCGCGGTGCGCGCCAACAACGTCATCTCCGAGAAGATCAAGGTCAACGACGCGCGCGGCAATCCGATCGAGATGGCCGCGCAGGTGGTGTGGCGCGTGACCGATACCGCGCAGGCGCTGTTCGATGTCGATGATTACCGCGAATTCGTCACCGCGCAGATCGAGGCGGCGGTGCGCAAGATCGGCTCGCGCTATCCCTATGATGATATCGAACATGCCGAAGTCACCTTGCGTGAAAACCACGAGGAAGTGGGCGCTGAACTGCGGCTTGCGCTGATCGAGCGCCTGTCGGTCGCGGGGATCACCGTCGATGAATGCGGCCTCACTCACCTTGCCTATGCCCCCGAGATTGCCGGGGCGATGCTGCGCCGCCAGCAGGCCGAGGCGGTGATCGCCGCGCGGGCCAAGCTGGTGGAAGGCGCGGTTTCGATGGTCGAGATGGCGCTCAACCAGCTCAGTGCCAAGAATGTCGTGCACCTTGATGACGAACGCCGCGCGGCGATGGTCTCGAACCTCATGGTGGTCTTGTGCGGCGAGCAGGAAGCCTCACCCGTCGTCAATGCAGGCTCGCTCTATTGAGAGCCTGAGGCAATGGGATGACAGCCAAGAAAGCCTTTCCGCTACGGCTTGATCCGGCGCTTTATGAAGCGATCCGGCAGGCCGCAGACGCCGATTTCCGCAGCGTCAATGCCGAAGTCGAAGTGCTGCTGCGCGAGGCGCTGGCGCGGCGCGGGGTGAAGGTGCGCACGAGCCCCGCCGCGCCGCGGGGCCGCCCGCCGGGCAGCATGGATTAGGCGCGGTCGCGGCGCTGCGCTCGGGCATTGACGCGGGCATTGACGCAAGGGCGCGATTGGTGGCATTGGCGCTGCAGGAGCCACGCGGGTATAGCTTAGTGGTAAAGCTCCAGCCTTCCAAGCTGGCTATGCGGGTTCGATTCCCGCTACCCGCTCCACCTTTCCCTCAACATACTCATAATATAGGAAAAACGCCCTTTTGGCAGGCGTACTTCTGCGTTGGCAGCATACGACGATCAGATGGTTCGATTGGTCGGTGTCCTGTAGCATGGCGATTGCTGCCAGACTTTGGCTCATGCATCTGCTAGAGACGCTGGTAAACCGGCGCGCTTTAGGGTCGCTGATTTCGTAGCGAAGGACAGTTGGACCGGCTTGCAACCGCCGTTGTGACAGGGTTGTGTGATCCGATGCGTAATGATCCCGACAATTCGCTGCTTTCGCCGGGCGTGGCTGCGCTGCCGAGCGCGGTGTTCTGCCTTTTCTACGGCCTATTCCTGATCGGGCTTCAGCTCTTTGATGGGGGGCGAGCGCTGTTGGATGAACACACCTTCCTTGCAGACACCTTGGCCCGCCCGGCGGTGGCTGCCCGTCTATCCGGCTCCCAGAGCAAGGCGCCTGGCAATGATCAGCCGCCAGCCGATTTGCCGGTTGCGCCCTTGCCGGGCGAAGCGGAGGCGCTGGCGCTGGCGCAAGTCCCGGCCAGAACCGACAGCGCGCTTGCCCCGGCAAGCGTGCCCGGTGATCTCTCCGTCTCCGACAAGATTGCGATACAGGGCATCCGGTTTGATCTGGGCGCGTCGGTCGCCCGTACAGATCCCGGCACGGCGATTGATATCCGCAAGCCATACCTGATCAATGGTGTCGATGCGGGGACAACACTGGTGCGGGTATCCGCGGATTCGCGCTTGAGTATTCCGATGACGGAACTCAGGAAAATCGCGCCGCGGCTGCGCCAATCACGCCTTGCCGATCAGTTGGACAATCTCGGCGATGATGAATTCATCTTGCTCGATGCTATTCGCGAGAAAGGCATTCAAATCAGATATGATCCGACCAAAGATGAAATCCAGTTTACGGGCTAGTGTACACTACAGGCTGAATTCATGGCGTTGCAGGCTGATGACGGAGCGTCGCGACGGATGATAAGCGGAAGTCGCTTGATCTCCATGGCATCCATCAGCTTCATTCCGAGTGCGGCGCCCTGCAGGAATATAATCACAACTTGAGCGGTGAAGCCCCGGTACCGCTTTGCCGTGCCTTAGCCCGCGAAGCTGCCCTTCAGCCCATCGATCACATATTGCGCGGCAAGCGCTGCCAGCAGCACGCCGAGCAGCCGGGTGATCACCGCCTCGACCTTGTCGCCCAGCAGCCGGATCAGCGGCCCGGCCGCCACCAGCGCGGCGGCGGTGATGACGAGCACTGCGCCGAGCGCGGCGAGCACCTGCGCCATCTTGAACGGTTCGCCGCCCGCTTCGTTCATCAGCAGCATGACAGCGGCAATCGCGCCCGGCCCGGCGAGCATCGGCATCGCCATCGGGAACACCGAGACATCCTCGATCTCGGGGGTGGCGGCGATCTTCTCGGCGCGTTCCTCGCGGCGCTGGGTGCGCTTTTCGAAGACCATGTCAAAGGCGATGAAGAACAGCATCAGCCCCCCGGCGATGCGGAAGGAATTGAGCTCGATATGGAGCGCGGCGAGCAATTGCTTGCCGAACAGCGCGAAGATCAAAAGGATGATCGAGGCGATGAACGTGGCGCGCAGCGCCATGCTGCGGGCCTGTGCAGCGCTCGCGCCCTTGGTCAGGCCGGCATAGATCGGCGCGCAGCCGGGCGGATCGATCACCACGAAGAAGGTGACGAAGGCCGACAGGAACAATTCACTGAACATTACGGATCAAGCCTTGCAGGCAGGGTCAGGGCAAAGGCGGAGAGCCAGCGGCCTTCGTAGAAATACTCGGCGGCCACGAACTTGCCGCCCGCATCGGCCTGCTCCCAGCGCCAGCGCAAGGTGCCATCGCGCGCCAGCGCGGCGAGGCCGGGACGATCGTCGCTGATGGCAAGGGCAGGCGGCGGCGGAATGGGATCGCCGCCGCGCGGGCAGCTTGCCACGAGGCCCTGCACCGCATCGAGCGCTGTCACCGTGATATCGCCATCGCGGGGCCGCACTCGCGGGGGCGGCTGGGGCACATCCGGCCCGGCGGCGTGGTAGATCCAGCGATAGGTGTTGTCGTCCTGCCGCTGCCAGATCATCACGTAATTGCCCATGATCCCCTGCGGATCGGTGTAGCGCCCGGTGCTGGCCGCCAGCGCGCCATCACAGGCAATCGCCACCGCGCGCGTGCTCCACTTGGTGGCGGCGACAGGAAAGCCCGCCTGCGCTACCCATTGCTGGACGCTGACAAGCCCTTCGGCGGTGTGAACCTGCGCATTGGACGCAGCGGCAAATTGCAGAAAGGCAGCGGCCTGTGTGGTCTCAGCAGCGAGGCGACCGAACGCAACCTCGGTGGCGACAATCGTGCTCGGCTGGGCGGCGCCCGGCGCGGTGGTCAGCGCGCGGTTGATGACCGCGATTTCGCGCTTGGTCGGCCGGGGCGGTCCGCCGCCTCCTGCGCAGGCGGTAAGCACCAAGGCGAGCGTGCCTGCGAGGCCTATCGCCCGCGCGTGTCTCACAACCCCTCCGGTGCGGGCATGCCAGCGCTGTGATGGGCCGCTACCAGCGTGTTGCGCAGCAAGACGGCAATCGTCATCGGCCCGACCCCGCCCGGCACCGGCGTGATCGCACCGGCGACTGCGCACGCTTCGCCATAGGCAACATCGCCGACCAGACGGCCCTTTTCCTTGCCCTCTTCCCGGGGCAGGCGGTTGATGCCGACATCGATCACGGTCGCACCCGGCTTGATCCAGTCACCGCGCACCATTTCGGGCCGTCCGACCGCGGCGACGACAATATCGGCGCGGCGCACAACATCGGGCAGGTTCTTCGTGCGGCTATGTGCGATCGTCACCGTGGCATTGGCATCGGTCAGCAATTGCGCCATCGGCTTGCCGACAATGTTCGAGCGGCCGATCACCACAGCTTCGAGCCCCGACAGATCGCCGAGATGATCCTGAAGCAGCATCAGGCAGCCGAGCGGGGTGCAGGGCACGAAGCCACGCTGCCCCACGGCGAGCCGCCCGGCGTTGATCACATGGAACCCGTCCACATCCTTGTCGGGATTGATCGCGGCGATGATCGCCTGTTCATTGAGGCCCGAAGGCAACGGCAATTGCACCAGAATGCCATCAACCTCGGGATCATTGTTGAGCCGTTCGACCAGCGAAAGCAGTGCCGCCTCGCTGGTATCGGCCGGCAGGCGGTGTTCGAAACTTGCCATGCCCGCCGCCTCGCAGGCCCTGCCCTTGGCGCCGACATAGACCTGGCTGGCCGGGTCTTCGCCCACCAGCACCACCGCAAGGCCGGGACGCCGCCCGGTCTGCGCGGCAAAGCCCGCTGCCGCGACGCCGATGCGTTCGCGCAGGGCTGCGGCAAAGGACTTGCCATCAATCACCGTGGCCTCGGTCATCAATAGGCCCCCGCCAGACCCATCAGCACCCGGGTGAGGATCTGGAGCAGCAGGATCAGCACCAGCGGCGAGAAATCGATCGTGCCGGTGTTCGGCATCAGATTGCGGATCGGGCGCAAGACCGGTTCGAGCAGGCGGTTGATCGATTCATAGACCTGCCGGGCAAATTCATTCGACGGGCTGATTACGTTGAAGGCAAACAACAGCCCGATCACGAACTGCACGATGATCAGCATCACCAGCACATTGGTGAGCATCATCACAATATCGACGAGAACGGCGATGGCTGGCATCTGGATCTCTTTTCCGTTGTGCGGCGCCTCGGAAGAGGCACTTTGAGGGGTGGAAAGGCCGTATTAGCCCACTAATACGCCCCGCGCTACTATCGAGTTCCCTGCTGTCAGGCCCGCACCAGCGTGCCCGCACCGCGCGCGGTGAAGAATTCGAGCAGCATCGCATGCGGCACCCGGCCATCGAGCACCACGGCGGCTTCGCACCCGGCTTCGACGGCGTTGATGCAGGTTTCGAGCTTGGGCACCATGCCGCCGCGGATCACGCCTTCTTCGCGCAAGGTGGCAATGGCGGCAGGGGTCAGATCGCTCAGCAGCTTGCCTTCGCCGTCGAGCACGCCGGGCACATCGGTCAGCAGGAACAGCCGCGCCGCGCCCAGTGCCGCCGCAATCGCGCCCGCCATGGTATCGGCGTTGATATTGTACGTCGCGCCATCTTCGCCCGGCGCAATCGGCGCGATCACCGGGATCATCCCCGCAGCCACGGCGGTATCGATCACCCGCGTATCGACCACGGCGGGTTCACCAACAAAGCCGAGATCGATCACCTGCTCGATCTGGCTGTCGGGATCGCGGGTGGTGCGCGTCACCTTGCGCGCGGTGACCATGCCGCCATCCTTGCCCGACAGGCCGATAGCTCTGCCGCCTGCCGCTGCCAGCCAGCCGACCAGTTCCTTGTTGATGCCGCCTGACAGCACCATTTCGGCGACTTTGGCGGTGGCTGCATCGGTCACGCGCAGGCCATCGACGAACGTGCTCTCCACCCCGAGCTTGGCCAGCATTTCGCCGATCTGCGGCCCGCCGCCATGCACCACCACCGGATTGATGCCGACCGCCTTCAGCAGCACGATGTCCTCGGCAAAATCGCGCGCGGCGGCAGGATCGCCCATCGCATGGCCGCCATATTTCACCACGAAGGTGCGCCCGGCATAGCGCTGGAAATAGGGCAGGGCCTCGATCAGCACTTCGGCCTTGCTCAGGTCGAGCGACAGATCGGGGGCGGGGCTTGTGTCCTTGTGCGCGCTCACGCTGGCGGATCCTTTGCGATCAGATCAGGTCTTGCCCTGCGCCCTTAACGCGCAGCGCGCAGGGCGCAAGGATTCATCGGGATGCGCCGGGAACGTGGCCAAGGCAGGCAGGGGATGATCTGCGGTTTATCGGGGCGCCGGCTTGCGTTATGATGGCGGGCGCCTGCGGGGCGGCACAAGCGGGAGACAAAGCAATGCGCAAGTTCGGGATGATGTCAGCACGGGCCATGCCGATGGCGGCACTTGCAGCGGTGCTCTCCGCATGCAGCGCCAGCCCGGACATGGTCGCCAGCGCGCCTGCCCCTGCTGAAACCCCGCAGCTCTGCAAGGCCGAGCCTGCGCAATATCATGTCGGCCATGATGCGACCCAGGCGGTGGGCGCGGCGATCCTCAAGGATAGCGGCGCGCGCACCCTGCGCTGGGGTCCGCCGCGTTCGGCGTGGACGATGGATTACCGGCAGGACCGCGTGAATGTGCGCTATGATGATGCGATGAAGATCATCGACATCACCTGCGGCTAGGCGAAGCCGTCGAGGCGTTCACGCATCAGCGCCATCAAAGCTGCCAGATCGGGCAAGGCATCAAGCTCGCTGGCGCCAATCAGCACATGCGGCGGCGCGTCGGGCTGCTCAAGCAGGATCGCGGGCAGCGGAAGAGCGAGCCCCGGAAACGCGGCGGCGAAATCATCGCTGTGATGAAAGGTCTTGGCCAAGGGCAGGCCTTGCAGAAAGCGGCGCCACGGGCGGCGCATCATCACCGGCCCATAGGTCAGCGCGCAGAGCGCGCACGGATAGGTCTGCGGCCTGACCAGTTTGTGCAGCCCATCCTTCACCATGTTGAGCCATCCGCTCGGCGCGTTGTACACAAGGATCAACCGGGCTGGGGGTGTGGGCATGGCGCCATAACGCGCCGGGTTCGGCATGGCTCCCGCGCCGCGCGCGCAAAAATTGTCAGCCCGCTTGCACAAAGCGGACTTTCCCGCGCAAGCCTTGGCCGTTAGAGCGCTTGGCCATGCAAGGACAATTTCAACTGACCGACGATCAGCTCGCCATTCAGGAAATGGCGCAGCGTTTCACCGCCGACGCCATCACGCCCTACGCGGCGGAATGGGACGAGAAGCACATCTTCCCGCGCGAGACGATCCAGCGCAGCGCCGAACTCGGCTTTGGTGCGATTTATGTTTCCGAGGAATCGGGCGGCATCGGGCTCGGGCGGCTGGAGGCGGCGCTGATCATGGAGGCGATGGCCTATGGCTGCCCTTCGACCAGCGCTTTCATCTCGATCCATAACATGGCCGCGTGGATGATTGATCGCTTTGGTGGCCCTGTGGTGAAGGCAAAATACCTTCCCAGCCTCGTCACGATGGAGCGAATCGCCAGCTATTGCCTCACCGAGCCGGGCTCGGGTTCGGACGCGGCGGCGCTCAAGACCACGGCGCGCCGCGATGGCGATCACTATGTGCTCAACGGCACCAAGCAGTTCATCTCGGGCGCGGGCGCGAACGAGGTCTATGTCGCGATGGTGCGCACCGGCGAGGATGGCCCCAAGGGCATTTCCTGCATGGTGATCGAAAAGGACATGCCCGGCGTCAGCTTCGGCGCGAACGAGAAGAAGCTCGGCTGGCATTCGCAGCCGACTGCGCAACTCGTGCTCGAAGATGTCCGCGTGCCGGTCGAAAACCTGATCGGCGCGGAAGGCGAAGGCTTCCGCATTGCGATGATGGGGCTCGATGGCGGGCGGCTCAATATCGGCGCGTGCTCGCTCGGCGGGGCGCAGCGCTGCCTTGATGAAGCGATCCGCTACACCAAGGAACGCAAGCAGTTCGGCCAGGCCGTCGCCGATTTCCAGAACACCCAGTTCATGCTGGCCGACATGGCGACCGATCTCGAAGCCGCGCGTGCGCTGCTTTATCTCGCCGCCGCCAAGGTGACTGACAACGCGCCCGACAAGACGCGCTTTTCCGCCATGGCCAAGCGGTTGGCGACCGATAATGGCTCGTCGGTCGTCGACCGCGCGCTGCAATTGTTCGGCGGCTATGGCTACCTTCAGGATTACCCGATCGAACGCTTCTGGCGCGATCTGCGCGTCCACTCGATCCTTGAAGGCACCAACCAGATCATGCGCATGGTGGTGGGCCGCGACCTGCTGCGGCAATAGGCTTGGGGGGCAAGCGATGAGTGACGAAGTTCTCACCGAGGTGCGCGGCGGCGCCGGGCATATCAGCCTCAACCGCCCCAAGGCGATCCATGCGCTGACCTTGCCGATGTGTCACGCGATGAGCGTGGCGCTGCGCGCGTGGGCGCAGGATGATGCGATCAAGGCGGTGATCCTCGATCACGCCGAAGGGCGCGGCTTCTGCGCAGGCGGCGATATTGCCTTCCTGCGCAATTCGGCGCTGAACGATGGCGGCGTGTCGGGTCGCCAATTCTTCCACGACGAATACCAACTCAACCACCAGATGTTCACCTATGCCAAGCCGATCGTGGCGTTCATGGATGGCATCACCATGGGCGGCGGTGTCGGCATTTCGCAGCCGGCGAAGTACCGCGTCGCGACGGAGAACACCCGCTTTGCCATGCCGGAAACCGGGATCGGGCTGTTCCCCGATGTTGGTGGCGGATGGTATCTGTCGCGGCTCGGCCAGCGGCTCGGGCAGTTCCTCGCTTTGACAGGCGCCCGGCTTGATGGCGCGGAATGCCACTGGGCCGGGCTCGCCACCCATTACCTGCCGCACGACAAGGTCGCCGAAGCCAAGGCGCGCATTGCCGAACATCCGGATCGGATTGCGGGCATCCTGTCCGAATTGTCGGTCACCCCGCCCGAGGCGCGGCTGGCAGGCAATATCGACAAGATCGCCAAGCATTTTGCCTCTGACCGCTATGAGGATATCCTCGCTGGCCTTGAGGCAGCGGCAGCAGCGGGCGATGATTGGGCCGCGAAAGAGCGCGATACGCTTGGCACCAAGAGCCCGCAGACCTGCAAGGTGGCGCTGCGCCAATTGGCGACAAGTGCAGCACTGGGCGATTTCGCCGACAATATGCGGATGGAATACCGCATCGCCAGCCGCGTGCTGACCCGTCCCGATTTTGCCGAAGGCGTGCGCGCGGTGATTGTCGACAAGACCAATGATCCGGCGTGGAACCCGGCGACCCCTGAAGGTGTCGGCGCAGAGCTGATCGATGAGATCTTCGCGCCCTTGCCTGCTGACGAGGAATGGGCGCCGCTGCCAAATTGAACAATCGTCATTGCGAGCGTAGCGAAGCAATCCAGAGTTCGCGCGAAACGGCTTTGGATTGCCGCGTCGCTCCGCTCCTCGCAATGACGAGGCATGGAGAACAACATGACTTACGAAACCATCACCGCCGAGCCCAATGCGCGCGGCACCACCGGCGTCACGCTGCTGACGATCAACCGCCCGCAGGCGCTCAACGCACTCAATTCGCAGGTGCTCGAAGAATTGATCGCGGCCTTTGCGGCGTTCGAGGCCGACAAGACCCAGCTCTGCGCGATCCTCACCGGCAGCGGCGACAAGGCTTTTGCCGCGGGCGCTGACATCAAGGAAATGAGCGAGAAGCCGGCAGCGGATTTCTACCTTGAAGATTTCTTCGGACGCTGGACTTCCGAGATCGTCAAGAAGGTGCGCAAGCCGTGGATCGCCGCCGTCAACGGCTTTGCGTTGGGCGGCGGGTGCGAGCTCGCGATGATGGCGGACTTCATCATCGCTTCCGACAAGGCGAAGTTCGGCCAGCCCGAGATCAAGCTCGGCGTCGCCCCCGGCATGGGCGGCAGCCAGCGGCTCACCCGCGCGATCGGCAAGTCGAAGTCGATGGAAATGTGCCTCACCGGCCGGATGATGGGTGCCGAAGAGGCCGAGCGCAGCAATCTTGTCGCCCGCGTCGTGCCGCATGAGGAATTGATCGCCGAAAGCCTCAAGACCGCCGCAACGATCGCCGCCATGCCGCCAATGGCCGCCATCGCCAACAAGGAGATGGTGAACTCGGCCTTTGAGATGACGCTCGATCAAGGCCTGATTGTCGAGCGGCGGATCTTCCAGATCCTCACCGCAAGTGAAGACAAGGCTGAAGGCATGGCCGCCTTTATCGAGAAGCGCGAAGGCCAGTGGAAGGGGCGGTAGATTCAGGCGTCACCCCAGCGAAAGCTGGGGCCTGGGGCTTCAAGCGCGGCGCCCAGCCGCTTGAGATCCCAGCTTGCGCTGGGATGACGGGAGAGAGGAAACAGCCATGAAGATCGCCTTTATCGGGCTCGGCAACATGGGCGGCGGGATGGCCGCAAACCTTGTGAAAGCGAGCCATGATGTGCGCGCGTTTGACCTTAGCGAAGCCGCGCTGACCGCTGCGCGCGAGGCGGGGTGCTCCACTTTCGCCACCGCCAAGGAAGCCTGCGAAGGCGCCGAAGCGGTCGTCTCGATGCTGCCCAATGGCGCGATCGTCAAACAGGTCTACTGGGATGACGTGATCGGCCATGCCCCTGAAGGCGCGATCCTGATGGATTGTTCGACCATCGATGTCGCCACCGCGCGCGAGGTGATCGCCGTTACCGAACAGCATGGCTACCAGATGGTCGATGCGCCGGTTTCGGGCGGGATCGCGGCGGCGGCGGGCGGCACGCTCACCTTCATGGTCGGCGGCTCCAACGAGGCCTTCGCCCGCGCCCAGCCGATTTTGCAAGCGATGGGCAAGGCGGTGATCCATGCGGGCGGCCCCGGCACGGGGCAGGCCGCGAAGATCTGCAACAACATGCTGCTCGCGATCCATATGATCGGCACCTGCGAGGCCTTCGCCATGGCTGAAAAGCTGGGGCTGGATGCGCAGACCTTCTACGACATTGCCAGCGTCTCAAGCGGGCAGAACTGGTCAATGACATCCTATTGCCCGGTGCCCGGCGTCGGCCCGGTGACCCCCGCCGACAAAGGCTATCAGGGCGGGTTCGCGGCGGGGCTGATGCTCAAGGATCTGCGCCTCGCCATGGCAGCCGCTGAAAGCGCCGGGGCGAAGACCCCGCTCGGCGAGCATGCCCACGCGATCTACGAGGATTTCGCCAAGGACAACGCTGCGCTCGATTTCTCGGGGATCATCCGCACGCTCTGATCGGCCCGGTCAATGCCGGGCGGCGATGATCGCCGCGATGCGGCGGCTCGCCGCGCCATCGCCATAGGGATTATGCGCCCGGGCCATGGCGGCATAGGCCGCCGGATCATCCAGCAGGCGGGTGGCTGCGGTGACGATCCGCAGGCAATCCGCACCGACCAGCACGGCGGTGCCCGCCGCGATGCCTTCGGGCCGTTCGGTCGTCTCGCGCATCACCAGCACCGGCTTGCCAAGGCTAGGGGCTTCCTCCTGAATGCCGCCCGAATCCGTCAGCACCAGCGTGCAGGCCTCGAGCATGGCGACGCAATTGAGGTAATCGAGCGGCTCAACCAGTGCGATCGCCGGATGATCCGCCAGCAGCGGGCGCATCACATCGGCAACCTGCGGATTGGGATGGAGCGGATAGATGATCGCGACATCATCGCGTGCCGCGAGGTGCTGCAAAGCTGCGGCGATCTGCTGCATCCCTTCGCCGAAATTCTCGCGACGATGCGTGGTCACCGCGATGATCCGTTTGCCGCGAAAGCGTTCGATCAGCGGGGTAACCGCCGGGGCCACCCCAGGGTCTGCCGCGATGTGTGCCCGCGCCGCAAGCAGCGCATCGATCACGGTATTGCCGGTGACATGCACCGATGCGGGCGGGACATTTTCCGCGTGCAGCGCGGCCGCCGCCGTTGCGGTCGGCGCGAAATGCAGATCGGCAATCGCGCCTGTGATCTTGCGATTGCCCTCTTCCGGCCAGGGCGCATGGATATCACCGCTGCGTAGCCCCGCCTCGACATGGCCAACCGGGATGCGGCGGAAATAGCAGGCCAGCGTGGCCATCATGCTGGTGAGCGTATCGCCATGCACCAGCACCCGCGCCGGCTGTTCCGCATCGAGCACCGCGCCAAAGCGGGTGATGATCCGGGCGGCGAGATCATCAAGGCTCTGGCCCGGCTGCATCAGATCCAGATCAATATCCGGCACGATCCCGGCGAGCGCCAGCGCCTGATCGAGCATGGCGCGGTGCTGTGCCGTCACCACCACACGCACGGCGAAGCGGCCGGTTTCCCGCAGCGCCTTGACGACGGGAAACATCTTGATCGCTTCGGGGCGTGTCCCGAAGGTGACAAGGATGCGCGGGCGCGAGTCAACCGGCGGCACCGTTATGCCGTCCCCGGAAAAGCAAGCATTCTGAATGTGTTGCGCCCGTCCCCACCGGGTTCTTGTCCGTGCCCGTTGAACCCAAGTCAAGCCCGGAAGTGCTGGCATCATACTGAAATCGCGCTGCTTTATGGCATCATGCCCAAGCCGGAGAGGCGCGCTGGTTCATCCCGCTGCCGCGACCCCTGCAAACTGGCACTTGCCCTTGTCCCGATCGGGCGGCACAGACGCGGCGAGAGCAACGGGAGAGACAGGGATGACCAATCCGGGCGGGCCGCTCGCAGGCCTCAAGGTAATGGAGTTTGCCGGGATCGGGCCTGGGCCGCATGTCGCCATGCTGCTCGCTGATCTGGGGGCGGAAGTGGTACGGATTGACCGGCCCGGTGCGGCGGCGAGCAACCCAGTGGTGGAACGCGCGCGCCACCGGATCGGCGTCGATCTCAAGAGCGCGGAGGGCAAGGCCGCGATGCGCGCCGCCGCTGCCCATGCCGATGTGCTGATCGAAGGCTTTCGCCCTGGCGTGATGGAGCGGCTGGGGCTGGGGCCTGATGAACTGCTCGCGCTCAATCCCCGCCTTGTCTACGCCCGGATGACCGGCTGGGGACAGGACGGCCCGCTGGCGCAAGCCGCCGGACACGATATCAACTACATCGCGATCACCGGCGCGCTCGCCGCCGTGGGCCGCGCGGGGGAGACCGCGACCCCGCCACAGAACCTCGTCGGCGATTTCGGCGGCGGTTCAATGTATTGCGCCTTCGGGATCATGGCCGCGCTGTATGAGCGCGAACGATCCGGCAAGGGGCAAGTGGTGGATGCCGCGATTGTCGATGGCACCACCAGCCTGATGAGCTTCTTCTTCGGCGTGCGGCAGGTGCCGCATCTCAGCACGGCGCGCGGCCAAGGCATGCTCAGCGGCGGCGCGCATTTCTACCGCTGCTTCCGCTGCGCCGATGGCAAGGAAATCGCGCTCGGCGCGATCGAACCGCAGTTCTACGCCGAGTTGCTGGCCAAGACTGGCGCGCCCGAGGAGCTGGCGAGCGGCCAGATGAACCCCGCCAACTGGGAAGCCTATGCCGAAAAGCTCGCCGCCATGTTCCTGACGCGGACGCAGGCCGAATGGTGCGCGCTGCTTGAGGGATCGGATGCCTGCTTTGCGCCGGTGCTGGCGCTCGACGAGGCGCGCGAGCACCCGCATATGAAGGCGCGCGGTGCCTATGTGGAGCATGACGGGGCGTGGCATCCTGCGCCCGCGCCGCGCTTCAGCCGCACGCCGGGTGCGGTGCGTTCAAGCCATGATGATGGTGCCGATGTGCTGGCGCGCTGGGGAGCGCAAAACTGATGACGGGCAAATTCTTCGACGAATGGGTGGTGGGTGAGCGGATCGCACACGAAATCCGCCGCACGGTGACCGAGACCGACAACCTGCTGTTCTCCACCATGACGCATAACCCGCAGCCGCTGCACCTTGATGTCGAAGCGGCCAAGGCCAGCGGGTTCGGGCAGATCCTCGTCAATTCGAC
>ERZ1066122.1738-NODE-1738-length-16264-cov-6.922512_pt1 | contig 16264 bp, 26 predicted proteins | sample MGYA00382769_ERZ1066122 | MGnify/ENA primary metagenome ERZ1066122 (study PRJEB33369, sample SAMEA5778352) | biofilm metagenome | biome: Industrial cooling water; feature: Water cooling tower basin; material: Biofilm | place: United Arab Emirates | collected...
ATCGCAACGACCGGTTCGCCGATCTCGGGATAATCTTCCTTCAGCCGTTTCAGCGCATCAAGGCGGTCATTGGACGGCTTGCCATCCTCGGACGCTTCTGCTGCACCTTCGGTTTTCGAAGGATTGACCTGCCCTTCCTGTTGGCTTTGCTTTTGCTGGATATCCGCAAGTTTGCGGTCGAGAGCCGACAATCGGCCTTTCGTGCTCTCATACTTGAAGCTGAGGTCACGAACGGCTTTTTCGTGGGCCTCCCGGTACTCCGGCGGAGCATTGGACCAGATGTCATCGGAAGGTTCGGCCTGTGCCGGGGGCGTATCGCCAGCAGCTTTGGCCTCTGTGCCCGCAGCCTCGGCCGGGGGCGATGATTGATCGTCGGCACCATCGACCGGGTCATCGGCTTCAAGATCATCGGCCTGGCCTGGCCCATGGTCCTTGCCGGACGCAATCCTGGCAAACTCCGCGTCAAAATCATCAGCGTTGTCGCTGGCGTCAATTTCTGCCTGATTTGTCGGCATAGGTCAATATCCTTTGGCTGGGGGGTCAATCTTCGGGCGGAGCGCCAACCATATTGCCGTCATGCGGCAAGTTGATCGGCAGATTAAGCACATATCGAATGCCAGCGATCTCACCCTGTATGGTGGCGATCTTGTCGCACGGGGCGGTTTCAAGGCGGGTGCGCAGGTCTTCAATGCGCTTGCTTGCCTGTTCTTCGACATAGTGCCACGGCAGCTGGGTGCGGAGAACGGTCATGCTGCAACCGTCCCGGCGCTGATTGAGCCGCCGGATCCGGTCGGCAGCATCCCCATTTCGGCGGCGCGCGCAGAATTGCGTTCTTCCACCCCGATTTCAGCGGCAAGTTTGCGCTCGTCGCTGGCGGTCTTCATGCGCATGGATTCCAGCATCGCCTGAACCTTGACCATGTCGACGCCGTCTTTCTGGATGAGTTTCAGTATCTCGGTTTCACGGTTCATGCCGGCAATCTCCATCTGCAACTCACCTTCAGCACGGCGCGTTTCAGCTGTGATATTCGCGACTTCGATCGATGCCTGTGCGCGGATTTCCTCAGGGGAAGTCGGCGATGCTTCGGCCATTTGCTTGATACGGCGCTCGAATTCATCGATCTCGACCAGCACGTCACTGGGGTTGATCGCCATCGTCTGGAGCGTCATGCGCAGAACTTCATAGACCTTAATCGCTGGGCCGATGACGGGGTGGGTCGACCAGCGATCAGCGATGGTCATGAGTTGTTGCGATTGGATTTCGCGCACCAGCAGCACCGAGGTTCCGCGCGCCTCGCACTGCATATCGCCCTTGATTTCAGTTTTTTCATTGAACTGCATGTTCCAGTCGTAGAAGCGCGTGATCAAAGGTTCGGTGATCTCGTCGTCCCAGTTCTTGACGACCCGGCGGAAGATGACATTGGCGCTGTTGAAGAGCATCGACATGCCGCTAGAGGTCTGGGTGACGTGCGCTCCGCTTTCGCCTTGCGCGATCAGCGGCATGGAGACGACCTCGTCGATCAGCTTCATGGCCAAATCGACGATGCCAGCCAGCTGCGTCTGATTGATCGGAATGTTAACAACCTGAAACGGCCCTTGTCCGTTGACGCCCAGGTCGCTGCCTTTTTTCAGCCAGACCTTGCGCGGGCGGAGCTTCCAGTTTCCGTCCTCAGGCTCGATCTGCGTTTTGTCGACAATGATCTGCGGGCCAGCGGAAAGCGCCCCATTGTCTTGCATCATCCGTATCGCGCTGTTGAGCATGGACTGAACGTGGCGCATGAGCCGCGGCACACCGACGGCTGCGAGCATAGTCGCCTCGCCGCGCTCAAACGGGAACCAGCTGTAGAGCGCCTCACCGGAATCCAACGGATAATCGGGAGCAATTTTGAGCAACTGCCCCTGACAGAAATAGATCACCACCCGGCGTTCGGCCAGGGTGTCATCGGCTTCCTCAATCTCGTCGGCCTCGTCGGCCTTGCCTATGGCACGCAGGACTGTGGCGATTTGTGCGATGGTCAGCGGTCCGTGATACTCCCAGACCATATATCGGTCCGGCATCGCCGACGAGTGAGCCTGGTCCATGTCGATCAAGCGAAGGTCATAAATATCCTTGTGCGAGCCGGTAAGGCCATATTTTGGCTGCTCTCGCAAAATCTGGCGGGTGACCTCTTTGCGAAATCCAAGCTCGCGCGCCATCTTGCGTAAGCGCATGCTATTGAGCGGATGCCGTTCGAAGGTGAATTCGCAATCCTCCATCGATGCCGCCGACATGTCCGGGAACCAGTTGATGGGGTGGACGCGGCGAACGCCCGGCCGATCTATGTCGGCTGGCGCCATGTTGAACTTCCCGGCGAGTTCTGTGTCCGCGATCCAACGCACCCTGCGCCGGCGCATGGTGATTGGTCCCTTGAGGATGCCAGAGCCCAGCCTGCAGGAATCGCCGATTACATCGCGCGCGTGACTGGCGTACCTGCTTTCGGTCAATTGGTCGTCGATTTCGCGCGCCATAAGCTCCGAACGTCGCTTTGCCTCATCAAGGATTTTCTGAGCGGCGGCGAAAGCCTCTTTGAGCGGAACCAGCTTGCTCTCCAGTTCCTGCATTTCGGCAGCAACGGAAGCCTGCATTTCGGCGCTGGGGTCGGGCTGCGCAGGATCCGCCGCCTGCTCGGCGAGCGCGTTGTTCTCGTCGACGATCTCCTTCATCCGGGCTTCCGCGCGATCGATCTCCGCCACCGCTATGCGGGCGGACTCGTCGAGGTCGGGTACGGGGGTGGGCTGCGTACCCCAATTTTTGTCATCGGCAGGAAATAGCAGGTCGGTCAGGCGCGCTTCCCATGCCAGCGTTTTTGGCTTGGTCATGTTCACGAACGCCTTGCTGCGCTCGCTGTCATTTGCGAGTGCACCTGTGACGTTGGCCTCGTAGATGCCGTGGAACTGTCGGAGGTCTTCCATCCAGCGTGCTTCGATCGGGGTTCGAGCGTTGCTTTGCTCCATGAGCAGCCGCTCCAATTCGCCGACGATGCCATCAAGGTCGCGTTGAAGTTTCTCCGCTTTTTCGGCTTCGGTCACTTCTTCGGGCTGGCCCTCGGTGAATGCAGCGACCAACTTATCGAACTCGCCCATCGTCAATAACCTCCAAGGCCATCAGCTGCGCCGACCGAGCCCATCTTTGCTGTGATTGTCTGGATTGGCTGGCGGATGGAGCGTTTGATGCCGCTGACGGTGTAGTAGCGGGTCGCATCCATGAGGTGATCGTTGGCCTTGATGATGCGGCCTTTGTCGTCGCGCCGGTAGATTCGATACTCGGCCAGCCAGTTGGACAAGTTCGAGAATACTTTCATGCGGCCCTGTGAAAGCCGTTCATAAACTTCGTAGATTCCAGCTTCGACGCTGTTCTCGGCTGGCACCAGCCGCAATCCAAGCTCAATGTATGTCGCCAGCAAGCGTTGACCGTCTATTTGACTGCGCCCGTTTGCAGCAGGATCGATGACGCCTGGTATCCAGTCGCCTCTGGCCTTGATGGCGCTGGCATGCACTGAGGGCTCAGCTTGCCCGCGATAGTGCTCCGAGTAGAGATAAACTACGTCCTGATCGACGTCTCTGGCCCCCCAGATTGCAGCGGTGCGGTTCCAGCCAACGTCGAGCCCATAGGAGCGCGGCCAGTGCGGCGGCAGCCGGAACGGCTCGACGACGAATACCTCTTCCTCGATCGGGTAGATCGCACCCGAGCCTAGCGATGGTATGCCTTGCATACGAGCTTTGCGCTGGTGCGGCGGGCACTCTGCTTCAAGCTCTTTGCGCAAATCGTCGGACAAGTGGGGCACGTCTTGCCATCCGGCCTGCACCAGATAGCGAGATGAGCTTATTGCCCCTCCACCATTGTCCATAGAAGCCCTGCCCCAAACGTGCCAAAGCGGCAGTTGAACGTAATACGATAAATCGCAAATGCAGGAAAGTGTCTTATTGCGAACCGCCCGGGCGCATGTTTGTGGGCATGAACTGCATCACGGTTTCCGATAGACCCAGCAGTGGCGTGAAGGTCAGCATGATAATCCCGTTGGTCGTCGCGGTGCGAAACAAGCACTCTTCATAGACGCCCAAGGGACATTCCTCGTCGAGCCAGATGAAATGCTTGGCGGTCCCCTGAAATACGCGGCGACCCTGATCATAGGATTTGAATCCCAGGCGCGACCATTTGCCTGTTCTGTGCTTGATCAAGACGGTGTCGACCAGGTCCTGCACCCCCTGCTTCCATGTGATGCGGCCGATCTTCTCAGCAGCGATCATTCCAGACCCGTCGAAGCGCTTGGCCCCGCTGGTATAATCGATCTGGCCCAGCAGCTCTTTTTGGATGATGTCGCGGGTCGTTTCGTTGGTGTCGCCGGCCGCCCAGCCATCCGTAGGGGGCGCGAAGCGTCGTCCTTCCCACCAATCTGGATAATCGCCTGTCAGATGAGCGCAGGCCTCGAACGATCCTGCCACGGTTTTGCCAACGCGGTTAGCCGCCATAAAGCAGCGCTGCCGAAATGTTTTGCCGACGGCGAAAAACTCAAGGTGTCGACGGTAGAGTTCCCGGCGATAATCGCCCTCGTCCGGGAAAAGCAGACTGAATTTGTGCGTCCGCTCCCACTCCATGGCCTCCATAACAGGTTGGACCAGCTGGCGGACCGCATTGTCCGGTAGCTCGCGGATAAGGCGTTCGATATCAAAGACGCCGTTTTTGATATCTGGTACTTGCCCCAGCTGCTCCGCGAGCGACGCGAGCGCGGCTTCAACGCGCGCGCCCATGAGCTCAATGCTGCGTGCTGGCGGCGGGATCGAGGACGCGCGTCACTGCGTCCAAGAGGATCTGGCGCATGGAATCAGATTCGATGCCCCCCCCGTCGAAACCATCATCTCCCGCGTTGGAGCGCATTCCGCGGCGATCATCGGCTTCCTTGGCGCCGGGAATCGCAGCCATTTCATCCGCAGCCTGCTTGAGCAGTGATGCCGCAAGTGGGACGTTGCCCTTGTCCATCGTGCGCTCGAACATGCGGCCAAGCTGATTGACGCGGTAGGCCCGCTTTGAAATCGGGTGAAGATCGATCAGGCCTTGGTCGTACTTCTCGCGCACCGCGTAGAACATCTTGGTCAGAGCGCCAGATGGCCCCTCGCGGCTGAACCGTTTCGTGGGATCATAGATACCGATGACGTTACGCTCGATCGGGCGACCGAACTCTTCCTGAAACGCTGCCACAACATCGACGTTGCGCCAGTAGCATGCGAGCCGCGTGACGATGAAATGCTTTTCCTCGATGGTCAGCTTGCGGGGGTTTGCTTTGCCGGCCATATCAACCCGCCAATTTGAGGCGGCAGGTGCCGCAAGCGCTGGCAATCGATGCCAAGCCGACAGTAGGGCGGCGCGTCGCAGCGGCTGCCATGAGAGCGACGTTGGGCGACGCTGCACCGGCTCCGTAGCGTTCGACGATGCCGACGAACTCTTCGACATCGTGGGCGCGCATCGAGAAAATTGGACGACCATCGCGCCGAAAACGCGGCTCGCCATACTCGTTGAGTGCCTGAGCGCAGTGGTACAATTCGTGCTCGACCAGCGCGCAGAAACTTGCGTCGTCCATCTGCATCGCCGCATGTGCTTGGATGGTGATCACGAAATCCGGCAATTCGCCGAACCATCTGCCCAGCCAGTGGTGCATCATCGCGCTCGACCAGCGCTCCTGTTTTGGCGATACCAGTCGAGCCTCGCCGACGATCTGGCGACCATGGTGTGACGCAGGCTCATCAGTCCAGAGCCATCCTATCAACGCTTGTTCGAGGTGGGCGTGGTGCGGATTGGCCAAGGGGCTGTCCTGATCGATGAAGGTGTTCTGAGCCCAAGCGCCCAAACCAGCCTGATCAGGTTGGAAGCCGAATAATCTTTCAGAAGGGGGAAGGGGGCGCATAGCGCCGAAATGACAGAATTATCGTAATAGGACAAGTGGGCTGCATCATGTCTTTCCCGCCTTGGCGCGAAGGATGGCGGCCATCTCATTCTCCTTTGATTGCTGCGAAGGGGGCGAGGGCTTTGCGGACGATTTCGTCACCGTTATCTGTCCAAGCGATTAGGTCGCGCATACCTCTCGCAACTTGCACCAGCGCGATAACGTCCGGGTGGTGGTGGATCGCGGCGTTGATGCGTTCGATGCTGCGATGTTCGTACTCGCCAAAAGGTGGAGAGGTCCTAGGGCTACAGCGCCGATAAAACGCATTCAGCATCGGGCGGAACCGTTCGTAATCCTCCTGCTTTTCCAGCCGCGCAAGCTCAGCTTGGTCTGCGGCGATCCGGGCTTTTAGCTCTGCTTTGCGGTCGGTCATTGAGAAAGCTCCTCTTCATCAATTTCGGAAAGCAAGGCATCCCACGTCACAGCAGAAACCGTGCGTGCGTCGGGATCACAGCCGCCTTTGTAAGCGCGCCAGCCCTCAGGGGTGAAACGAGAGGCCATTTCGTCGAAGCCGCATTCCCGGCCGCGATACCAGACTAATGCGTCGCCCTGTGGCTTCGCTGGCCTGGCGTCAGCCAGCGCCTTGCGGACCCAAGCGAGGCGCTTAGGGCATTCGTGCTGGGTGCGAGCTTTATAGCGCTCCCAGTATTCATCGTGCCCGAAGGGGTAAAAGGTTTTGCCGAAATCGCGCTCAAGAAGCTGCTCGAGTTCATTCATGCACTCAACTGGCACTTGAGTGCAAAGCCCGCGCATCCGACAAAACGGCTCCCCGTCAGGCGCGCCATTATCTCGCCAATGCAGCCAGTCGGACAGATATTTGTGAAGGCCGGGGGTCACGCTCCGTCCCCCTTCACCTTGGCGAGTGCGGCACGGGCGCGGGCAAGCCATCCGCCCGGATCGCTCAGCACGTTCCAAGGCCCGCCCGGCTTGCCGTATTGATCGACAGCCTCTTGCAAAGCCTCCACCAGTTCAGGAATGGCAGACGGGTCAGCTATGCCGGTGAGGGCGGTATCATCGCACAGTTTGACCCTGTTTCGGTGCGGCAGTGCTTTGGTCGCGGCCAGCACGTCTGCCTCGCAATCAAAGGCAATCGTCACCGTGCATTCGTCGCGATCATACGCGACAATTCCCGCGCTAAATGGCAGCGTCCACTTCGTCTCCATCATTCTGCTCCTTTGTGGGTGTTGTTGCTCGCCATGTCCGCGCCATGAATTGGCCTGAGGGACGTCAGGCGCATCTCTCCGGACGCAGTAATCCGCCAACGGAGAGGCGAACCGACGGCGGCCAGGCGATTGTTGTAGCTGCGCACGACGGCGCGGTGAGGTGATGGGCCGGACTCAGACATGCTGGGCCTGTTCCCGTCGTTTTTGGGCGTCAGCGTGATCGATCATGGATTGTGTGAGCCAGCCTTGGGCGAGGGCCATCCGGCGCAGGACGGTGGGCATGGCCGCAATTTCAGCGGGGTGCATTGAGACGGGGCTGTTATCGGGCAGGGGTAGGGGGGCTGCCGGTTGACACTGTGAATCGTCGAGCATGGCGATCATACGGTCAAGCTGAGCGCGCCTGGCTTTCCACTCTGCGCCGATTTCCCGCTTGATGAAGGGCATGACCTTGGCGGGATGATCAACCTCGAAGACCGCTGCGCGGCAGGCGACTGCGAGCAGGTCGGCCGGAACGGGACCAAGGATGTCTCCTGCAACGCGCAGCCATTCTGTGCGCGCAGCTTCGTTCATTCCGGTCGGAGCTATGAGAGTGAGCATGGGGCCGAGCGAGCGCATCAGGTCAGCTGGGGTCGCTGGGGCCAGTGAGGCGCGGCATTGTTCGATCAGACTGGGGATCTGCTTTCTCTGTTGAGGGGTCAGGGGGTGTGTCCAATGTCTCGCACTGACCAAAGGCTGCCATTGCTGCGCGTTCAGTCGGGCCACGGCGGTCGATGTTGGGACTGTCATGTCGTTCACGGCTCATTCCTCGTTCGTGTTCGAGAGCACCATTCATCCACTCGATGATGTTGGAGGGTTTGGGTTGCTTGGCCTCAGCGCGGGCGAGGCAGGTCAGAACGATGCCGTCGCCGAATTGCTTTCGCCATTTGCCGATCAGGGAGCGGCACTGTGCCATCGGCCTGTTGGTTTCGGCGATCAGGAGTGCGGTGCCAGCGTCAAAGACGGCCTTCGCTACATCGATGGCAGCGGCAGGCTTTGGGTCATCTTTCGGGGTCGTTTTTTCCGAAATCGCGTCTGTAGATGCGTTAGCATCTACAGAATATATATGGTTCTGGTTATCTCTTGCCTTGAGTGATGAATGACTGTTCGAAGAGTCTTGCATGACTCTTGCATCACTCTCCGATGATGATTTCGCAGAACGACCGCCTTTCCCGCCAAAACTGCGCTTTTCCCACTGTTCGTAAGCCCAGTGCGCTTCGGCGGCGGCGCGCGCGTTCGTGATCGATCCGTCATCAAGGCGGACAAGTTTTCCAGCATCGACCAGATCGTTGACGTAGCGCTGCCAGTCGGGCAGGTCGCCAAGCAAAAGGGACAGCGCGCCAGCCCTGACCGGCGCGTTAAAATCCCATATTTCGCAGCAAATATCGTGATATACGCTGCGGTGCAGGCGTGGAATGCGGCCCGTCCCAGCCTTCCAGTCGCTCGGCCAGAAGCGAACATAGCTATGCCTACTGGTCGATGAATGTTTTTGCTCTCTTGCATGAGTCTTCGAAGACTCTTCGCAAGAGACGTTTTTGGGTGTTGCAGCGGTCATTTGAACAATCCGGAGTTCCGCTGCATGGCGCGGAGGAGTACATCGGCGTTGGGGCGGGCGGCAGCGGCGGCCCAGTCAGCGAAGTTGAAGCCATCAGTGCGCTGCGGTCGGTCCTCGCAGTGATAGGCATAGGATTCGAGCAGTTTGCCAGCTTGCTGATGCCGCTCAATGTCCTGCTTGGCGGCTTCGATCGCGATATTGATGTCGCGCAGCTGTGCAGCCAGCGCCGAGGCCAGGAAATCGGGCGCGTCTCCGCAGCTGTTGTGCAGCAGGCGCTTCTCAGCGTCCTGCCACTTGGCAAGGTCGCGTCCCATCGCCTCAGTCTTGCGAACGATCGCATCCAGGCGCTCTTCGAGCGACGACCGGGCAAAGGCCACCATGTCAACGTAGCGGGTCTCGCCGGACTGCACTGCGACCATGAAGGCTTGCACTGCCAGCGAGATCACCGCAGCGCGACCATTGTCAGGATTGTGGCCGTCGACGTCCTCGCCGCGGTCAACACGGGCGCGGGTGACGGGGTCGGACAACAGTTCATAGGCACGCTGCGCGGCATCGAATGCGCTTCGGTCACCGGAATCAGGATTGTCGGGGTGTACGCGCTTCACCATCCGCCGGTGTGCGCGTTTGATCGCGCCATCATCGGCGTCGCGCGGCACACCGAGAGTGGAGTAAGGGTCTTTGCCCATTCTCATCGTCTCCGACGGGCTGGAACGCCCACATAGCGCGCTCCAGCCAGCCTATGGGTTAAACGGGGTTGAGCGTGGCCTGCGTGCCCTCGTCAGTACCAACAAACACAGGCAGGCCAGTGTCCTGACGCACTGCATTGATCGTATCTTCGAACGCGTCGCCCAGTACCTGTTCGAGCTTGAACATTTCATAGGTGAAGATCAGGCCGTCGCTGGTCTTGCGGTAACGCAGCCGCGCCACGATACGGTAATAGACCGCGCTGCGCTCAAAGACGGGGATGCACACCACGAACAGGTTGGGCACGTTGACCGGCTTGCCATCGTTATCGACATGCTCGCTGGTGAACTTAATCTGGCCTTCCCCGGACGATAGGTTGCGTGCCTCAGCGATCACGCTGTTTTCGTTGATTTGCAGACTGCGTGCGAGCGTGAACAATTCGGTCGGCGTCGCGATCTTGGTTTTGCCGCCGCCAGCTGCCTTGATGAATTTGCGCGTAGCCTCAGACAAGGTCTCGACGTCGTTGATAACTTCGACGTCGTTGATGCGGTCCTCCAGAAAGCGGGCAAAGTCGGCCATGCCCATGGGCTTCCCATTGGCCTCGCGCCATGCCAGCATCTCTGTCGACAGCGGGTACTGGTATATTGCACGGTGTCGGGCCAACTGAGGCTGCGCCCGATCAGGGTGATAGTCATAGACCGCCGTGAGCGCGGCGCCATTCTCTCCGGCAATGTTGGCCTCGCGGGCGAAGATGGCCGAGCCATCGACCTTAAAGCGATTGACGTGATCGATGAAGCTGTCGAGCCGGGACAAATTAGCCGTCCCGGTCAGATTCAGAGGCTCGGTGCGAAACCGGGCAAACTCGCTGTCGGCCAAAACCTTTACGCCATCACGGGTGAAAGCAAAGGGAACGATTTCACCCGTGAGCGGGTCACGCACACCGTGCACAGCGGGCTTGGCATAGTTGTCGACCATATTGGCCGTTGCCTCAAGCAATTCGCCGGTACGGTCCGCGATGCTCTCACGGATGGTCTCGCGATGATAACCCGTATAGGGGCGTGTGTCGCCCGAAGCCTGTTCGGGCTCGTTGGCCTGTGCCACGTTGGTGGTGTCTTCCATCATCATTTTCCTTCTTCTGGGGGTGCGACAGATCAGCCGCGGACGTCGCGGGTCACGTTGACTTCGCGAATGGTGCCGAACAGATTGCCCTGATTGGGCTTGTTCGGGGTGAAGCGGTTGTCAGGCGTCGCCCAGCCAATGGTGCGGCCGCGCTTTTCCTGGGGCAGCTTGATCGCCAGGGATGGCGTGAAAAAATAGACCCCGTCGTGCTGGCGCTCGATGTCGACGGTCACCACAACCTTGCCTTTGATCTTGGCGCCCGCTGCACCGCCGATCTCCTCCATGCTTTCGGTCATTTCCCGAAGCGCATCGGCACAGTCTTGATTGAACTGGCCATCTTCGAGCATATGGATGAGGTCGGTAAGGGTGGTCACCGATGGATGGCGGCGACCGCCGTCAGCGGCTTGGGTTTCGATGATCTCCCCTGTGACGGGGTCATGGTCAGGCTGGTGCATCATAGCGCAGGCTCCTTGTCAGGTTGATCTATGGGATCACCTCCGCTCTGCGCCGCCAGATAGGTTGACCGGATCTCAGCCTCGGTCACGTCGCCATCGTAAATCGCAAGATATCGTTCGACGACTTCGGGACGGGGGTAACACGACCCCATTTCGTGACGGGACACCGTCATCGCGGCGGTCCTCCCGCCGACAAGTTTGGCAACATGCTGGAGAGTCCAGCCTCTCTTTTTGCGTGCAGAGCGTAGGTCCATAGCGTCGCGCTTATCGTATCACGATAAAATGATGTCAATGATATTTACCGTTTTGCGATGAGACGCTATGCTGCCCGCTTGGTACAAAAAGACATGCCCAGGATTTATGCACAAAACCGCATCCGCGAACTTCGAACGCTCAAGGGAATGTCGCTGGAGGCGCTCGGCTTGGCGTTGGACCCGCCGGTCAGCCATTCGACCATCGCCAAGCTCGAAAGCCGAGCCATGGCGCTCAGCTTGGACTATATCCAGCAGATCGCCGAGGTTCTCGAAGTCTCCCCGGCCGAGCTCATTGGCGACCAGATTGCAGGGGTGCGCTATGCGCCACTGGTGGGCACGATCGCTGCCGGGCAGTGGGAACAAGCGGTAATGGAATCAACGGATTTCCTGCCTGTCCCACTTCGTGCTGGCGGTCCGCGCGCGTTTGCATTGCGTATCTGTGGCGACAGCATCGACCAGGTCGTGCCGGACGGCGGCTACGCGCTCATTGACCCTGACCAGCTTGACCTCATTCCGGGCAAGATATTCGCCGTGATGAACGGCGATCACGAGACTACGGTGAAAAAATATGTCGCGTCGCCGCCGTCGCTCGTGCCGATGTCGAACAACCCGCAGCACAAGCCAATTCTCATCGGTCGATCACCCTTCGTAGTCATTGGCCGCGTCGTTTTTGTTCTCAATGAGACATAAAACGATAATTTTGAGCTTGCACGTTTTATCGTGATGCGATAATTCGCTCCTCCGTGAATAGGAGGTGGCGATGCCCAAGCAATTTTATCCCGTCCCGCCGAAGAAGACTTCGGCTCCCGGTGTCGCCCGCCGTCGCCTCGATCCGTCGCGTGTCCTTACCCCCCCCCCCGTTTCAGGTGAGGCTGCACCCGTCCGGTACCCGTCCCTGCACCCCCTGCCGACGAGGCGGGCAGGGGGTGCTGCCATTGTACGGCACATCATTCCAAGCGCATTGATCGGCGACGACCCCTATGGGCGTATCGTCCGGTCGACGATGGTTGACGTTCTGAGCCAGCTTCGGCTGGGCGAAACGCTGATTGCGCTCGCTTGCTTCGTTTCGATCGGCGGGGCGCTTCTGATCGTGGGTGCCGTTCAATGAAAACGCACCTCACCCAATTTGCGCTGTGTTGTGCCTTTGGCGCGATGGCAGCTGTAATGCTGCTGGCCGCTGTGGTGCATGCAGCATCTGTGCAATGCGCCGCTTCTTGCGAGGTGCGGCCATGAAGCGCCGCCGCATCTTGGAAATCATCGTCATACTATGGTCCATCGTCGCCGTGGTTGTTTTTTTTACAACCCCGATTGGTCCATCCTACCTTGAAGGCGATCAGCCATGAGCCGCAGCGCCCGTCCATATGGCGAGCGCATTGCGCCCACCGCACGCTCGACCGGATTCGATGCTGACACGCCGGTTGCTGGCTTCTACCGCATGCGACTGCGCAGCGGCGGCGTATTTGCGGCCATCCGCATTTGGTACGGCCCCCCCTGTGACCCCGTTACCGGTGATGAACTGGATCGAGGCTGGCGCTGGCAGGCAACCGCCAACGGCGAACCCATCGATATTCAGCGTGTTTGGCCGGTGGCCGCGCGCAGTCCCATGGGGGCTCAGGAATATGCGCTCATCTTGAGCAAGGCCGACTGGGCGAGGGAACATGCGCCTGACAGCGCAATGGCTGACCCGACGCGCCGCGCCGACCCCCTTTCAACCCCGTTGCTGTTTTAGGTGTCCAGCCGATGGCGAACGATCCCCAATATTCCGAGGCGTACCACATGGGCTGGCGCTCCGCCGTCTTTGGGCCGTGCAAAAACCCGTTCTTGGAATCGTCTAGCCGGGCGGACTGGGACGCGGGGTTCGCTGATCGAACTGCGATCGAGGATGATCATGAGAACCAGCGTCGCTGGGCCGATTAAGAAGGAGATGAACCAGTGTCTGTAACCCCCCTCCGCAATGTGCCGGATTGGCCGACCAACAAAGTGCCTCCGGCCGCAGCTGGCAGTCAGCCGGGGCACAATCGTCCTGATATGGCAGAGGACGCGCTGGCGTCATTCCGCGACCTGCTGGACCAGCGCCCCGACTTTGATCAGCGTGTGCGCGACGTCCTGGGGTCAGCCGAGCGCGCTCAGGCGGTCGATGACGAGACATTGGGCCGCTGCGGCGATCTGGTGAAGCAGATCAGGGCGTGCATGACCGTAATTGGCGATGCGCACACGGAAACGAAGAAGCCGTTTCTCGAAGCAGGCCGCGCGCTCGACGCCGAAAAGAACCGGCTGATTGATCCGCTTGAGCGCGCCAAACGCATCGTCGAGGGCAAGCAGTCCGAGTTTCTGCGCGAGCGCGAACGTGCGCGCGCGGAAGAAGAGCGGCAGCGGCGCGAGGCCGAGGCGGCGCAGCGGCGTGAAGAGGCGGTACGGGCGGCGGCTCAGCAGAGCCAAGACTTGGCCGGCGAAGCGACCGAGACGACCCCTGACCCGTTTCCGCTGCCGCTCGAACCGGCAACACCCGATATTGTTCGCGGCGATTTCGGCGCGGCCGTTTCGGCGCGTGGCGTCTGGAAGGCAAAGATCATCGACATTGACGCTGCCTATCTTGCCGTCCGCGATAACGCGAAAGTTGTCGAAGCCATTGAAAAGGCTGTCGCAGGCATGGTGCGCAGCGGCGCCCGCAAGATCGATGGCTGCCACATCTATCAGGACATCACGGCCAGCAACCGCTGATCCCTGCACACAGGAGATTTCGACATGAGCCAATCCACTGACATTGTCGAGCGCGACCCGCGCACCGTGCTTTCCAAGCAGCTTGAAAAAGGTGCAGCAGAGCTTCGTAAAGCGCTGCCGTCACATATTTCGCCCGACAAGTTTCAGCGCACTGTCATCACCGCTGCTGCGTCCAATCCTGCCCTGCTCAATGCGGACCGGCAGTCGTTGCTGCTGGCGTGCATGAAAGCTGCGCAAGACGGCTTACTGCCTGATGGGCGCGAAGCGGCGCTGGTGATCTTCAACACCCGTCAGAAGGATGCGCAGGGCCAATGGAACACGGTCAGCCAGGTCCAGTATATGCCGATGGTCTATGGACTGCGGAAGAAAATCCTCCAGTCCGGCGAGGTCAAGGACATTACCGCAAAGGTGGTCTATGCACGCGAACTGGCCGACGAGACCTTCATCTATGAAGAGGGCACAGAGCGCATGCTGCGGCATCGCCCTAACCTTCTGCTGACTGATGAAGAGACTGCCGACGACCAGATCGTCGCGGCTTATTCGATTGCCACCTTTGAAGATGGCAGCATGTCCTACGAGGTCATGTCGCGCGCCGAGATCAATCGTGTGCGTGCGGTGAGCAAGACCGGTGCCGAGGGCATGACGGACCGCAGCGGCAAACCAATTCCGCCCAAGGGGCCATGGGTCGACTGGTTTCCCGAAATGGCAAAGAAAACCGTCATGCGGCGACACGCAAAGACGCTGCCGATGTCGGGCGATCTGCTCGACTCCATCGAGCGCGGCGATGAAGGGCTCGTTGCCGCATCGGTAGGCCGCGCGCTGTCGGTTGAGCCCGACGCACCGGTAGCGTTGCCAAGCGCCACTGATCTGACCAGCGGCGAACGGGATGATGAAACCCCGCCGCACGACCCTGAAACTGGTGAGATTGCCGACGAACATCAGGGTGATCCCACCGTTGACGGCAACACCGGCGAAGAGCCGACCTTCACCGACAGGATGGTGCAGCGCATGGACGCGGCAGCGACAATCATCGACCTGAACGCCGCCCGCGACGACTGGACACGCCATATGGGCGCGCTGCCAGACTATGACAACGACCGCATCGACGCAGCGCACCTTGAAGCGCGCGAGCGCCTGACCCCAGAGGGGAGCAACTAACATGCCCAACTATCTGGTAATAGACACGGAAACCGGTTTCGAACATCTGGTAAGCGCGCCGCGCCCCGAGAGTGCGATCAGCTATGTCACTGCGCCGCGCTTTGCCGCCCGGATTGCCGAGCCCGAAGACTATCTGCGCTTGGGCAATGCCGGAGTGACGAAGATCGCCGTGGCTGGAGAAAAAGGCACTGAACGACCCGCGGCGCTGCTTGACGGTCCCCAGCCCCAGCATGGCTTCTACGCAGCTGATGGCTCAGGCAAAGTGAACCAAGAACCGGGTCAAGCTCTCCCCCACAGCACCAGCAATCAGGAAGTCGACTGATGTTCGACTGGTTCAGACGGCTGCGCGGTAACCCATCTCCCCGCGTGACGCTGGACCAGCTCGTGGCGAGAGGGCGTGCATTGAACGCCGACTATGCCCGTCGGCGCCATGCCGCGCGCTCGTCTAACCGCCGTGAGCATATTCGCCGACTGATCGAGGACGGTTTCGTTCGGCCAAGACAAGGAGAGTCCGATGTCAAGTGATGCCCCCAACATGTTGACGCCGCCGGAGGGCTGGCATGGTCCCAGCGAAAAACCTATCATTTCTCAGGGCACACTCTCCATCCCGTGCAGTTCGATCACGCTTGGCGCGCCCGCTGGTGATGGCGGAAGGTCAGAAGGATTTGGCGTTCTACGCCTTTTCAATGAGTTCAATATCGGCCTGCATGTGACCTTGTCGCCGGAAGGTCTGCGTTACTTCGCCAAAGGCTTTACCATGCTTGCCAGCCAGATCGAAGCAACTGCTGCCGATCAGGCAATGGCGGCGCTTGCCAAGGCCAAAGGGGAGCGGAAATGAGCAATTTCCGCACCATAGCTCCGCCACCCTAGGGCGCAACCGCATCGCATCCCCGGGCACAACACCCGACCCAGCCCGGGCACCTCGCCGCCGCTGCGCATCCTTTCCACAGCAATGAATGTTTGCGCATCGGCGGCCTTTTTGGATTTTGAAAGGGAAGATCATGACCATTTATAAAGGCGCCATCACTGGCAATCTTATGCTGAAGCAGGGGGATGATGCGCGCGATGTGACCAGCATCGGCGGTTACCTCGATGTCCTAGAGGGCGCGACGTGCGACCTGCCACAGCTGACCAGCATCGGC
>ERZ1066122.1742-NODE-1742-length-16246-cov-35.255204_pt1 | contig 16246 bp, 17 predicted proteins | sample MGYA00382769_ERZ1066122 | MGnify/ENA primary metagenome ERZ1066122 (study PRJEB33369, sample SAMEA5778352) | biofilm metagenome | biome: Industrial cooling water; feature: Water cooling tower basin; material: Biofilm | place: United Arab Emirates | collected...
GCGCAGGCCATCGCCGCGCAACTGCCGCAGCCGCCGCCGCTCCAGCGCCTGCCGCGCCGCGCTCACGGAGACCGGCACGTCCAGCGCGGGCAGCGCCGCGGCGAAGCGGCCCAGCAGCGCGCGCAGCGCGCGCAGCTCGGCGGCGCAGGCGCCGCAGCCGGCCAGGTGGCGCTCCACCTCGGCGCGCTCGCCCTCGCTCAGCGCCTCGTCCAGGTACGCGAGCAGCGCACCCTCGTCACCGTGGATCATCGCCATCCTCCCGTTCCGGATCGCCGTACGCGCCGGCGAAGCGCCGCAGCGCCCGCGCCAGCAGGGTGCCCACCGAGCTGGGGGCCACGCCTGCCACCCGTGCGATCTCCTCGTAGGTGAAGCCTTCCTGCCGCATCAGCAGCAGTTGCCGGTCCCGCTCGGGGACCGCGTCCAGCGCGGCGCGCACGCCGGCGACGCGCTGCGCGCGCTCCGCCGCCTCGTCCGGCCGCGGCGGCACGGGCGGCGGTGTGGCCCAGAGCGCCAGCAGCGTGCTGCGCCGCTTCTGCCGCCGCGCGGCGTCGCGCACCAAGTTCGTCGCCACGGTGAAGAGCCACAGCCGCGCCTCGCGCTCCGGCATGGAGCGGCCGAGCAGCCGCACGAACGCCTCCTGCGCCGCGTCCTCCGCCGCGTCCACGTCGCCTGTCAGCCGCTGCAGGTAGCGGAAGAGCGACGGGTACAGCCCCGTGAACAGCGCGTCGAACTCGAACGCGGCGTCGCGCGGCTCACCCGGAGAACGCACCAGCAGGGGCGGTCGTGACATTGCGGAATGCGGAATGCGAAACGCGGAATGCGGAAGCGGAGCGTGGGATGCGGGTTGAAACGTCACCTGCAGCAGTTGCAGTTCATTCCGCATTCCCGCTTCCGAATTCCGCATTCAGGATCACTGCGGGTCCACGATCTGCCCGACGAAGAGCAGCGTGCCCGTCTGGTTGTCGCGCAGCGCCAGGAAGAACGGCCGGTCGAAGACGACCGCCGGCGGCGCGCTCACAATGCCGATCTCCACCGAGGTCGCGCCCGCCGCCTCCGTGCCCTCCTCGTTGACGACCATGAACGTCTTGTGCTTGACGTCGGTGATGTAGGCGTTGTTCGCCTGCAGGAACTCGCGCGGCAGCATGCCGCCGAGGTCGGCGCGCTGGGCATCGAAGGCGACGGCCATGCCCATCGCCTTCAGCGCCTCGTTCAGGCTCTGCTCGAACTCCACCCGGAAGCGCGGCAGGCTGAGCATGATGCGCTGCTGCCGGAAGCCGCCCATCCAGCGCTCCCAGTCCTCCGCCCGGAGCCGCGCGTAGAACGCCTTCAGGTCCGAACCTGCGTCGGGCAGGAAGAGGTAGAGCCCGAGCCGTCCGCTACCGTAGGGCAGGTTGACGGCGGTGAAGCCGTCGCCGTCGAGCACGCGGTACTCGCCGGTGCGCGACATCATCGGGTGGCGCTTCACGCGGCCGTCCGGCCGGCGCCAGTCGCCGTCGCGGGTGAGCTTGCGGTCGAACGGGTTCGTCCAGGTGCCGTTGAAGTAGATGGCGTTGATGAGGAACATCACCGTCTGCGGGTCGATCTGCCGCGGCACGATCTCCGGGATGCGCCCCTTCGTCGCGCGGCTGACCCAGGCGTTGATCGTCTGCGCCGCCTCGGGGCGCGAGAAGTCCAGCGTGGTGATCTCGGCGCCGTAGTGCTCGCGGTTGAGCTGCAGGAAGCTGCTCAGGAACGGCACGCCCTCGCGCGCCCAGAGCGAGTTGGCGATGGCCAGCTCGACCTTCGGGTCCGGGCTGGTGAGCAGCGCGCGCCAGGCCGCGTTCGCGCCGGCGACCTCGGCGCTCGTCATGCCGCCGAGCTCCAGCGTCCTCGCCATGGCGGCCTGCGTCTCGCCGGCGGCGCCGTGGTAGGTCATCGCCAGCGCGAAGGCGACGCTGGCGGGGGCGAGCACCACGTTCTCGCGCGGCTTCTCGGCGGCGAGGCGCTCGAAGAGCCGCAGCCCGAAGCCGGTGTAGGCCTGGACGAGCCGCGCGTCCACCTCGCTGCGCGGCGGCGGCAGCGGCTCGGGTCCGGGCTCGGCGGGGGCGGGCGTCTCGCCGCGGCAGGCGGCGCTCAGGGCCGCAAGGGCCAGCAGGGCCAGGTGCTTCGCGCTCACGTTCTCCTCCTCGGGTTCCCGGGACAGACTCACCGGAGTAGAACGAGCGAACGGCGGCGGATGTGACAGGGGCGGGATGGCCGGGCCGTGATCTCTGCCGCTCAGTCCCCCAGCAGCTCCTTCAGGCGGGTGGCGTTGCGCACGGCGTTGCCGCCGCCGTCGTTGTTGAAGTAGGCGAAGACGTCCTTCCCCTGCGCCCGCCACTCGCGGATGCGCTCCGCCCACCAGTGCAGGTCGTCGTCGGAGTACGAGCCGCCGTAGAGGTGGTGCGGGTCGGGGCCGTGCAGCCGCAGGTAGACGAACGGCGCGGTGGCGCGCAGCACGCAGGGCAGGTGCGCGCCGCTCATCACGCAGTACGCCGCTCCGTACCACTGCAGCAGCTCGAAGGTGCTCTCCTGGTGCCAGCTCGGGTGGCGGAACTCGAACGCCACGCGCAGCCCCGGCGGCAGCCGGGCGAGGAAGTAGTCGAGCCGCGCGCGGTCGTAGGCCAGGTGCGGCGAGAGCTGCACCAGCAGCGCGCCCATGCGCCCGTCCAGCCGCGCCAGGCCGCGGCGGATGCGCTCGAGCCAGCGCTCGGGTGCGTAGAGCCGCTGCACGTGCGTCAGCAGGCTCGGCGCCTTGACGCTCAGCAGGAAGCCCTCCGGCAGCCGCCGGCGCCAGGAGGCGAACGCCGCGTCCTTCGGCCAGCGGTAGTAGCTGGCGTTCAGCTCCACGGTGTGGTAGTGCGGCAGGTAATGATCCAGCCGCTCGCGCGGCAGGATGCCGTGCGGGTAGAGCACGCCGTGCCAGTGGTCGTAGCTCCAGCCGGAGGTGCCGATGTGGACGGGCAAGGCGTGCGGCGAGGATGAGTGAAGCATCTGGCCGTCGTGCCCGGGCGGCTGAAGCCGCGGCTACGACGACACGAAGCCCGCCTGCGCGGGCTGAACGGCAACGGCTCTACGGTTGCGCGAGTTCGGGCAATTCCGCCTCGCGGTGGAGCGAACCGGTGTGGTGATGCTCCGCCTGATGGGCGATGTAGTTCCGCACCCGCGGCACGACCGATTTGGAGACGGTGAACGCTGCGTAACCGCCCTGCCACTTGAAGAACGAGCCAGGGGCGAGCTGGTGCGTGCTCAGATGCGAGGAAGCTCCCTTCACACACTGCACCAGATCGGCGATCGAGATGGTGGTGGGCAGCCGCACCAGCAGGTGCACGTGGTCCTCCACGCCACCAAGCGCCAGCACGTCCGCGCCACAGCTCCTGCACTCCGCCGCGATGCAGGCATAGACCTGCTCCCGCAGCCCTGGCACGAGCAGCGGCAGTCGGTCCCAGGTGCCCCACACCAGATGGACGTAAAGCTCAGTGTACGCAGCACGGAATCGCATCACGCCGTTCAGCCCGCCCAGGCGGGCTTCGTGTCGTCGTAGCCGCGGCTTCAGCCGCCCGGCGGGTGGCAGGTGCACCCACATCCCGGGGTTGCCTTGTCACCGTGCCACTCCGCCCCGGGGTTTCGTGGTCGCCGCCCCGGAGGTCACCCCAGCCGCAGGATGCGCTCCAGCTTCGCGGCGTAGGCGCGGCTCTCGGGGTCGGCGGTGACCAGCTCGATCTGCTGCGGGCCGGCCGCGCCCAGCCCCAGCTCCACCGCGCGCGCGATCTGCTCCTGCCGGAAGATCGGCCGCTCCATGATGGCGGCGTTCGCGCCCAGCTCCTTGAGCACCGCCAGGCCGACGGCGTCCACCGCCACGCGGTCGCTGCCGGCGATCATCACCCGCGCCTGTTTCCGCTCGCCCTGCGAGGGGCCGCCGTCGGTGAAGGCGTCCACGCCGTCGAGCACCACCAGTTGCGGGCGGTGCGCCGCGTTCAGCTCCGCGATCATGCGGCGCATCTCCGGCGAGCGGTGCAGCGTGCGGCGGATCGGCTTCGGGGTGAGCCCCACCGCCAGCTTCAGCGACATGGTGAAGACGCCGCCGTAGGCGTGCGTCTTCAGGCAGCAGGTGGCGACGAGGTACTCCGCGTCGGTCACCAGCCGCGGGATGGCGAAGCCGTCGGGCCAGTGCGTGCCGGCCGCGGGGAAGCGCGTCCACTCCGCGTCGCCCAGCTCCTCGAAGTTGACCACCTCGAAGCGCAGCTCGCGCGCCAGATCGAAGACGCCCTTCTGCTCCATCACCCTGCGCGTGCTCGGCGGGCCGCTGCTCTCGCCGAGCGTGACGCTGCGCGCGCCGCGCTCGTGCAGCTCCAGCACCAGTTGGCCGAGCGTGTCGGCGTGCGTGGAGCCGGGCGCCTCGTCCGCGGTGTTGAAGTTGGGTTTGAGCACCACGCGCCGGCCGGCGATGCCGCCGGGCTCCAGCAGCCGCAGCGCCTGCGCGACGCCGTGCCGGCGGTCCGCGGTGCGCACCAGCGCGACGCGGCTCTTCGGCGCGGCCAGGTGCGCCGGGAACGGTGCGGCGCCCAGCCCCGGCAGCGCGACGAGGCCGACGGCGCCGAAGCGCAGGAAGTCGCGGCGGGAGACGGTGTGCAGCGGCAGCGCCATGCGGTCCTCCCGGGAGCGGGGCGAGACGCCTGGCCGCCAGCTCCGTGCGGCGGCCTGGCGCCCGCAATCTAGCACCCGGCCGTGTCAGCGCCTGTCGGGAGCGCGCGTACGGCGCCGTCCGGAGAACACCGTACCCCACCGGTCATCCGACCCAGGCGCGTGCGGGGCGGCCGATGCATCCTTCCACCCGTCCGCACGAAACCGCGTGCGCCGGTGGGCCGTAGGGCACCACACGAAAGAACGACGGAACCGCCGAAACCAGAGGAGCACAGCATGCATACCCAGCCTCAGACCGACAGCGCCGCCCGCCGCGCGGGCTCGCTCCAGCGCGTCGCGCAGACCCTGCAGCCGCTGCTGCGCGCGCTGGGCCTGGTCCCCGCCGGCGACCCGCTGCCCGAACTCTCGCAGTGGCGCCGCCGCCACGGCATCCACGCCGTGCGCTGAGCCATCCGGCCCCTGCGGCCGATCTACACCCGGGGCGGCCCGAGCCAGGCTCGGGCCGCCGCAGTGCGTCGGTGCCCTCCAATCTCTGTGCTTCCTCTACCCAGCGGAGCCTGTCGCAGCCAGGGGGCTCCGCATGGGGTGCGGGCATTCGCATACCCTGCAGCCTGGCGCAACGCTTGCCTCGCGCCGGGGGCGTTCACCACGGCTCCTCCCCGAGATCCCGGCGCGCCCGATGGCTGCTGTGCCCCGTCGTCTGCTCTTCGCGCTGCTGCTCGGCCTGGCCGCGGCGGCGCGGCCCGCCGCCCAGCCACCGACCCCCGACACCACGGCGCCCGGAGCCTTCGATTCGCCCGAGACGCAGCGATTGGTGGAGCGCGTCATCGAGGCGAGCGGCACCCTGCCGCCCGAGCTGCAGGACTATCAGGCGACGGTGCGCACCGCGATGTACCTCGCGCTCGCCTCGGACTCTACCGCCGGCGGCGACCTGACGCTCGCCGTCGACGAGTTCGCCTCCGACGTGCGCTGGCACCGCGAGGAGAAGCTGCGCCAGACGGTGCGCGCGCACCGCGTGCGGCTGCTGGCGCCGGCGCCCTACACGCTGGGCACGCTGCTGGAGCAGCCGTGGGTGGTGCCGCATCTCTACGGCTCCACCATCCGCGTGCTCTCCTCCAACATCGGCGGGGTGGCGCCGGCGGGCGGGCGGCGCGGCGAGGTCACGGCCATCCACCCGTTCGGCGTGCCGGGGCCGCGGCACTACCGCTACCGGGCGGGCGACACGCTGCGCGTCTACACGCAGAGCGGCAGCGTCACCCTGGTGCCCGTCACCGTCTCGCCGCGCGCGGGCACCGGCGACCGGCGGCTGCGGCTGGTGGTGGGCACCTTCTGGATCGACGTGGACCGCGCGGCGGTGGCACGCGCGCGCTTCGGCTTCGCCGAGGCGGGCGGCGGCGTGCTCGGTGAGACGAACACCTTCCTGGAGCTGGAGAACGGGCTCTGGCAGAACCGCTACTGGCTGCCGCACCTGCAGCGCCGCGAGCTGCAGGTCAGCTCCAGCCTGATCGGCGGCGCGGCGGTCGGCCGCATCGTCAACCGCTTCGACGCCTACGAGCTGAACACCGGCTGGAGCACGCTGACGCCGGACCACGCGCTGCTGGAGCGCGAGCTGGTGCCCGACCAGGCCACGCTCTTCGCCGGCTGGAACGAGGCGGTCGGCGCGGAGGCCGGCGAGTACCGCAGCACCGACTTCGCCGACCTGCGGCTGGCCACCAGCGGCGCCGCGCGCGCCGACGCCGGCGGCCTGCGCCTCTCGCCCTACTACCAGCGCGGCGAGCACCTCTTCCGCTACAACCGCGTGGAGGGCGCCTACCTCGGCGCCGGCGCGCGCCTGCTGCCCGCCGACCCGCTGCGCCGCCGCTGGGACCTCTACGCGACCGCCGGCTGGGTGTTCGCCGAGGCCACGCCGCGCGGCGAGCTGACGGCGCGCTGGCGCAGCGACCTGCCCGGCACGCCGCGCGACCTGGCGCGCACGGAGCTGAACGCCGGCGCCTACCGCCGCCTCTACGACCTGCGCTCCTTCCGCCCCTCCTTCGAGTGGAGCTGGGTCTACGCGGTGCCCGCGCTCTTCGTCGGCAGCGACCAGCGCGACTACTACGACGCCACCGGCGTGGAGCTGGGGCTGACGCGCCGGCGCGGCTTCTGGACGACGCGCCTCGGCACGCGCTGGGAGCGGCAAGACACCGTGCGGCGCAACACCACGCGCTACCTCTTCGGCACCGCGGACGAATTCCCGCCGCTCGCCGAGCTGGAGCCGGGTACGCACGCCGCCGCGGAGGGCGAGCTGGCCTACGAGCGCGGCAGCGGCGCCTACGGCCTGGGCAACGGGCTGTGGCTGTCGCTGCGCGGCGAGAAGGGTTTCGCGGACTTCGGTTTCACCCGCGTCGTCACGCTCGCCTCCTTCCGCCGCGCGCTGGGCCCATTCACGCTCGCCGCGCGGCTCGACGGCGGCCACGTTACCGGCGACGCGCCGCCGCAGAAGCTCTTCCGCTTCGGCTCCGCGGAGGGGCTGGGCGGCTACGCGCCCAACGAGTTCGGCGGCTCGACGGCGGCCATCGCACGCGGGCGCTTCCTCGTCCCGCTGCCGCCGCGCGACCCGCGGCCGCGGCCGCTGGCGGGGCCGTTCATCGTCCCGCCGCTGCGGCCCGCGCTGGTGCTGCTCGGCGAGGCCGGCTGGGCGGAGGTCTCGCAGCGGCTGCGCCCGCAGCTCGCGCGGCTCGGCGCCGCGCCCACCGACGGCGTGCTCGGCGCGGCCGGCGTCGGCGTCAGCCTCTTCGAGGATGCGCTGACGCTGGAGTACACCGGGCCGCTGCGCGCCGTGGACGGCCGCCGCCGCGACGGCCGCTGGTACTTCGGGCTGACGCGCTGGTTCTGAGGCCGGCCAGGATTCGGGATTCAGGGAAGAGGCTGCCGGCTGCCAGCTTCCGGCTGCCAGCGAAGCGCCGGTGTTGCCGGAAGCTGGTAGCTGGCAGCCGGCAGCCCAAACCCCCTGAATCCCGAATCCTGATCCTGGCGAGCCCCTTGCATCCCCCGCTCCCTACCCCCCGAAAGCCCGACCGTCCCCAACGCGGAGCGCGAGCCATGTCGTCACTGAACCGGCCCCTGGCGGGCCCGACCCTCAGCTTCCACCTCGCGGAGCAGGCCGACGCGCTGCGCCGCGACGAGGCGTACCCGCGCAGCGGCCGCGCGGCGCGCACGCTGGTCAAGTCCGGGCGGCTGCGCGTCACCCTGGTGACGCTCGCCGCAGGGGTGGACGTCGGCACCGAGCAGGCCGACAGCCCGCTGACGCTGCAGGTGCTGCACGGCGGCATCCGCTACCGCACTCCGGACGGCGAGCACGAGCTGCGCCAGGGCCAGCTCGTCTACTTCGGGCCCGGCGACGCGGAGGACATCCGCGCCGGCGAAGAGAGCGTGCTGTTGCTCACCCTGGCCGCCATCGGCGACGACTACCGCGACGGCGAGCCGGCCGACTGACCCGCGGGGCTGGCGTCCCGTGCTCACCCGCACGGCATAACGCGCGGGACCGCTGGGCGAGGGGGCGGTGCGCCCGGGCGCACCGCCCCCTCCCCTCGAACACCGGCTCACCCGCCGGCCGGCGAGCCCGCCGCCGGTCACCGTGCTGTAGGGAAACACCCCATGCACTCACGGGCCGCTCCCCACAGCAGGCGGGGAATAACTCGATACAATGGAGGCGTTTCGCGCCCCGCGTCCGCGGGGCGCTACGCACATCCAGCCGGAGCCGGGGATGGACGTACTGACCGCCGCGCGCGCGCAGATGGAGGTCTCGCTCGCGTTCCACATGTTCTTCGCCGCGCTGGGCATCGGCATGCCGCTGCTGATGGTGATCGCCGAGGGGCTGTGGCTGCGCACGGGCAAGCAGCACTACCGCGCGCTGGCGAAGAAGTGGGCGAAGGCGACGGCGATCACCTTCGCGGTGGGCGCCGTCTCGGGCACGGCGCTGGCCTTCGAGCTGGGGCTGCTGTGGCCGCGCTTCATGGCGTTCGCCGGCGGCATCGTCGGCAGCGCCTTCGCGCTCGAAGGTTATGCGTTCTTCATCGAGGCGATCTTCCTCGGCCTCTACCTCTACGGCTGGGAGCGGCTCTCGCCGCGCGCGCACTGGCTGACGGGCATCCCCATCGCCGTCAGCGGCATGCTGTCCGGCGTGCTGGTGGTGGCGGCGAACGCCTGGATGCAGAACCCGGTCGGCTTCGAGGTGGTGAACGGCCAGCCGGTGAACGTCAACCCGTGGGCGCCGTTCCTCAGCCCGGCGTGGTTCCAGATGGCGCTGCACTCGACGCTCTCCTGCTACATCGCCACGGCGTTCGCGGCCGCGGGCGTCTACGCGCTGGGGCTGCTGCGCGGCCGGACCGACGCCTACCACCGCTCGGCGCTGGGCATCGCGCTCGCCGTCGGCGCGGTGACGGCGCTGCTGCAGCCGCTCTCGGGTGACCTCAGCGCCAAACACGTCGCCGAGCACCAGCCGGCGAAGCTGGCGGCGATGGAGGCGCACTTCGAGACGGCGGCCGGCGTGCCGCTGATCATCGGCGGCCTGCCCGACGCGGAGAACGGCACCGTCGACTACGCCCTCCGCATCCCCAAGCTGCTCAGCTTCATGGCGAAGGGCGACTTCGACGCGGTCGTCACCGGCCTGAACGACATCCCCGAAGACGAGCGGCCGAACGTGCTCATCACGCACGTGGCGTTTCAGGTGATGGTCGGCGCGGGCTTCGCGCTGATGGCGCTCGGCGCCTGGTACTGGCTGGCGCGCTGGAAACGACGGGCGGACAGCCCGCTGCTGCTGAAGGCGCTGCTGCTGGGCTCGCCGCTGGGCTTCCTGGCGCTGCAGACCGGCTGGATCGTCACCGAGGTCGGCCGGCAGCCGTGGGTGATCCAGGGCGTGATGCGCACCGAGGACGCGGTGACGCCGGTGCAGGGCGTGCCGGTGACGTTCTGGGGCTTCAGCGTGCTGTACCTGGCGCTCGGCGTGGCGCTGGTGAGCCTGCTGCGCTACCTGGCGACCGGCGGGTCGGAACCGGAGCCGAGCCCGAAGACGCGGGAGGTGGTCGATGTCGCCTGAGCTGATGCTGGCGGGCGTGGCGCTCCTCGCGCTCATCGCCTACGCGGTGCTGGCGGGTGCGGACTTCGGCGGCGGCGTCTGGGACGCGTTCGCGCGCGGCCCGCGCCGCGCGCAGCAGCGCGAGGCGATCGCGCAGGCGATGGGGCCGGTCTGGGAGGCCAACCACGTCTGGCTGATCTTCGTGATCGTGCTGCTCTTCAGCGGCTTCCCGCGCGCCTACGCGGCGCTCTCGGTGGCGCTCTTCGCGCCGTTCCACCTGGTGCTGCTGGGCATCATCCTGCGCGGCGCGGCGTTCGTCTTCCGCGCCTACAGCCCGCAGAGCGCGCGCACGCTGGGGCCGGGGCGGATGGGCCGGCGCTGGGGCGCGGTCTTCGGCGCGGCGAGCGTCATCACGCCGGTGCTGCTGGGGATGTGCCTGGGCGCGGTCTCGGCGGGCCACGTGCGCGTCGCGGAGGGCGCGGTGCGCATCGAGGGCACGGCGCCGTGGCTGACGCCGCTCGCCTGGGCGCTGGGGCTCTTCGCGCTGGCGGTCTGCGCCTACCTGGCGGCCGTCTACCTCGCCAACGAGACGCAGGGCGAGCTGCGCGAGGACTTCCGCCGCCGCGCACTGGCGGCGGGCACGGTGGTGGTCGCGCTCTCGGTGCTGGTGCTGCCGCTGCTCTACCTGGAGGCGCCGCACCTGTGGGAGGGGCTGCTGAACGTGCGCGCCGCGCCGGTGCTGGCGCTGGGCGTGCTCGCGGCGCTGCTCTCCGGCTGGGCGCTGCTGGTGCGGCGCCTGCGCCTGGCGCGCCTGGCGACCGTCGCGCAGGTCGTCTGCCTGCTGCTGGGCTGGGGCGTCGCGCAGTACCCGTACCTCATCTACCCGGACGTCACCATCCAGAACGCCGCCGCCACCGACGCCGTGCTGCGCTTCGTGCTCTGGACGCTGCCCTTCGGCCTGGCGCTGCTGCTGCCCTCGCTCTGGCTGCTCTTCCGCGTCTTCAAGGGCGAGCACCTGGGCTGGCGGGACGAGGGGGTGTAGGCGGGCGTTTGGCTGCCGGCTGCCAGCTTCCGGCTGCCAGCAACGGCGGCCCTCACCCCCCGGCCCCCTCTCCCGCTGGCGGGAGAGGGGGTGGCGAGCGAGGCACGAGCGAGCCGAGGGTGAGGGCGCCGGTAGCCGGCAGCCGGAAGCTGGCAGCCGGTAGCTGGCAGCCGGGCACCCCGTCACCCGTTCCGGGGGGTGGGCGGCGGCAGCGCCGCGAGGCGCTCACGCAGCCGGGTGCGCACCGCGGCGGGCGGGGCGGGCGGCTCGGCGAGCATGCGGCGCAGCGCGGCGACGCCGCCGGCGTACTCGCCGCCGAAGCGCTCGCACCAGTCGCAGCCGCGCAGGTGCGCCTCCACCTGCTGCGCGCCCTGCGGCGGCAGCGCGTGTTCGAGGTAGTCGGGCAGCGCCTCCAGCACTTCGGCACAGCGGAGGCCCGCGACCAGGCGGTCAGGCATGCGCATCGATCTCTCCTCGCAGGACGCCCAAGAAGCGCAGCCGCGCGCGGTGCAGACGGCTCTTCATCGCGGCGAGCGAGAGCCCCAGCAGCGCGGCGGTCTCCTCGCCGCTGAAGCCCTCCAGCTCGCGCAGGATCAGCACCTCGCGCTCCTCTGGCGAGAGGGCGCGAAAGCCCCTCTCCACCAGCTCGCGCGCCTCGAAGGCGCGGGCGAGGTCGGGCGCGGCGGGCTGGCTGAAGCCGGCCTGCCGCGCCAGCTCCTCCAGCGGCAGGTGCGTGGCGGGCTCGCCGGCGCGGCGGCGGCGGTGGCGCTGGGCGGCGTGCCGCGCGATGCTCAGCAGCCAGCCGCGCGCCGCGGCCCCGCCGCGGAAGCCGGCCGCGCCGCGCCAGGCCGCGATGAACCTCTCCTGCAGCACGTCCTCCGCGCGGTCGGCGTCGTCCACCAGGCCGCGGACGTAGCGCAGCACCGCCGCCTCGTGCCGCGCGACGAAGCGCTCGAACGCGGTCCGGTCGCCGGCGGCGGTGCCCGCGAGCAGCGCCGCGTCTTCCGCGGCCGCGGTGGCGGCGGGTACGGTCAGCGCGCCGTCCTCTTCGCCGGGCACGTGCTGATGCCCAGCAGCGTGTAGACCGGGCAACTGCCGAGCAGCCCGGTCGCCAGCGGCACCACGCCCAGCCAGCCCCACGGCGTCTGCGGCCCGACGAAGACCAGGCTCAGCAGCGCCACGCCCAGCAGCACGCGCAGCGCGCGGTCCGTCATGCTCTCGTTGGCGGGCAACAGTTTGGCAAGCATCGCTCACCTCGGCGGTTGGGGGGGACGAGAAGCCGCGCCCGCGGCTCTCTGCGAAGAGAGAGCCACGGGCGCGGGAAAAGGATTCGGGCTGCCGGCTTCCGGCTGCCGGCAACACCGGGGTTCGCTGGCAGCCGGTAGCTGGAAGCCGGCAGCCCGCATCCTAAGCGCTACCCGCCCCTTGCCAGCTCACGGGTGCGACGCCAGACGACGCGGGTGACGCCGACGGTCGTCTCGCGCGTGGAGTCGAGCAGGGCGCGGAAGCGGGGGCTGAAGGCGGCGATGGCGGCGCGCACCTCGACGATGGCCGTGTGCATCGTGGCCTCAGAGTAGCCGAGCCGGGCGGCGATGCTGTCCAGCACGCGCTGCTCGGCGGGCGAGATGCCGCCCTGCGCCACGGCGCTGACCGCCGCCAGCTCCAGCAGCTCCTGGCGCTCGGTGGCCGCGAGGTCGCGCAGCATGCGGCCGAGCCGGGCGTCGGCGAACGGGTCCGCGACCTCGCGGCCCAGCTCGGCGGTGTGGATGGCGGAGATCACCGCCTGCTCCAGGCGCGGCAGCGAGGGGTGACGGCGGCGGGGGAAGAGCGCCCCAACGGGGCAGTCGGTGTGCGCGGCGAAGCGCAGCAGGGTGGCGCGCCCGATCGCCATCGTCGCCAGGTAGTTGAGCGAGCTGGCCATCACCGTGCCGGCGCCGGGCGTCACGCGCGCCACGCTGCGCTGCGCCACGTGGCTGGCCAGGTGGTGGACGACCACCTCCGGCGGGGCGGCCTCCGCGAGCATGGCGGTGGCGCCGGCGACGAAGAGCGCGCGCACCTGCCGCGTCGGCTCCTCCAGCGGCACCCCCAGCAGCGCGGCCAGCTCCAGGATCAGGTCGCGGTGGTGCTCGGCGACGTGGCGCCAGTCGGCCACCAGGCCGAGCGCGGCGAGCGCGGTACCCAGGCCGGAGAGGGTGGCGGGCAGCGTGGTGACGGCGCCGATGGCGGCGGCGTGGCGCGCGTGCTCGCGAACGCGCTGCCAGGCGAGCGGTTCGCGCGCGGTGTCGGGCGCGGCGCGGCGGAGCCGGCGCGCCATCTCGGCGGCGAGCGCGGCGGGCAGCTCCGGCGGCACGGTGAGCGCGGTCTCGATCGCCTCGTGCAGCCGCCGCGCCAGGCGGGTGCGGTCGCGCTCGCGCAGCCGCAGGTAGTGGGGCGCCGCCAACTGGTCTTTGAACTCGGCGGCGGCGGCCGTGGCCAGCGCGTGCCAGCTCGCGTCGCCGAGCTGGGGCAGCGCGGCCGTGGGGGAAGAGAGAGTCACGGGTCGAGGGGTTGGGCCGTCCATCGGGCGTGCAGGCTCGGTGGCGCCACGGCGCGGCGCCCGGGTGTCCATTCTCTGGGCGCGGCGCCACGCGCGCAAGCACGACGCAAAGCGGCGAGCCGGAACCCCCGGCCCGCCGCCCGGTCTACCGGCGTCTCGCCACGCCTCAGTCCAGCGCGAACACCAGCAGCACGCCCAGCAGCGCGCCCACCAGCAGCAACTGCCAGATCCGGATGCGCGTGCCCTGCTGCTGCGCTGCCTCGGCGCCGGTCGCGCGCACACGCGGCTGCTCCTCCGGCACGGGCTGCAGCAGCACCGTGGGCGCGGTCTGCGGCTGCGCCGCCACCGGGCTCGGCTGCACCTCCGGCGGCCCGGCCGGTGCAATCTGCTGCGTGGCGCTCAGGCTGGCCGGGGGGGCGGCGTGCTCCTGGGCGGGCGCGACGCCCACCCCGACCAGCACCAGCACGACAGCGGCGAGTACGCTTCGCATGGCTCCTCCCATGTGCCAGGGACCAAACCGACTGGGGTGGCTCGCGGCTGTGCAAAGACCATGCACGCCCCCGGCCACGCGTGCGCCGCTTCAGAGCCGGTTGGCGCGCAGCGCGTGCAGCGGGTAGTGCGTGTCGCGCCAGCGGATGCCGCCGCGGCGCAGCGCCAGCACCGCCGCGCGCACCACGATGTAGACGAACAGCAGGCTGCCCAGCGGGAAGGCCACGCCCAGCCACGGCCGCGCGCCCGACGCCCGGCTGCTGCCGGCGAAGAGCAGCAGCACGACGGCGACGGTGGCGGCGTTGAGTGCCCACGCCGCTCCGCGGGTGAGGACGAGCGCCAGGAACGGCCAGACGTTCAGCAGCAGCAGCGCCGCGCTCGCGGCGAGCACCGCGCCCAGCGAGTAGCCGAGCCCCGCGAAGGTGTTCTTCTCCAGCCCACGCACCGCCTCGCCGAGCGAGGCGTACCACTGCACCGCGATCAGGCTGCGCCCGAAGAGCACGTCCTGCCGCGCGCCGTGGCGCTTGAGCAGCTTGCCGAGCATCATGTCGTCGTCCGGCCGCAGGGCGATCGGCCGGTGCGCGCCGGCGGCGTGGTAGGCCGAGGCGCGCAGCAGGTTGAAGGCGCCGATGCCGACGTGCGCGCGGCTCTTCGGGTCGCGCGCCTTCCAGGGCCGCGCGTACTGCGAGAAGAAGAGCGCGAAGGTGCCGGCGAACAGCTCCAGCAGCAGGCCGGGCATGCGCAGCTCGGGCGCGACGGCGACGTGGTCCAGCCGCTCGCGCTCCAGGTAGGCGACGGCGCGCGCCACGGTGGTGGGCTGCATCAGCACGTCGGCGTCGGTGAAGAGGAGCAGCTCGCCGCGGGCGAGCGCGGCGCCGCGCTGCAGCGCGTGGTTCTTGCCCAGCCAGCCGTCGGGCAGCGCGTGCAGGTGCAGCACGCGCAGGCGCGGCGCATGCTCACGGGCCCGGCGGTCGAGCAGCGCGCCGGTGCCGTCGCGCGAGCGGTCGTCGACGACGATGACCTCCAGCCGCGCGTAGCGCTGGCGCAGCAGCGAGCGTAGCGCCGGCTCGAGGGTGTGCGCCTCGTCGCGCGCGGCGACGACCACCGAGACGAACGGTGCCGCGGCGCCCGCCGCGAGCGGCGCAACGTCGCGCAGGAAGCGGATCGAGAGGCCGCCGCGAATGGCGGCCACGCCGCCGACCACCCAGACGGCGAGCGTCAGCGCGCCGAGCCCGGTCAACACGAAGGAGAGCATGCCCGCAGGCGAGAGCAAACCCGATACCCGCTGGCTGCGGTGGGCGCGGCGCGTGGGCGCCCTCGCGCAGAACGGCCTGACCTACGCCGAGGGCGAGTTCGACCGCGAGCGCTACCACGAGCTGCAGCAGATCGCGGCCGAGATGCTGGCGGCGCTCGCGGACGCGCCGCCCGCGGTACTGGCCCCGCTGCTCGCCGCCGAGGCCGGCTATGCGACGCCGAAGGTGGACGTGCGCGCCGCGGTCTTCCACGAGGGCAAGCTGCTGCTGGTGCGCGAGCGGGAGGACGGCCGCTGGACGCTGCCCGGCGGCTGGGCGGACGTCGGCGACACGCCCGGCGAGGCGGTGGCGAAGGAGGTGCTGCAGGAATCCGGCTTCCGGGTGCGGCCGGTGAAGCTGCTCGCCGTCTACGACCGCGAGCGGCACGGGCATCCGCCGCTCGCCTGGCACGTCTACAAGCTGTTCATCCGCTGCGAGCTGCTCGGCGGCACGGCGGCGCCCAGCCTGGAGACGGACGCGGTCGGCTTCTTCGGCGAGAACGAGCTGCCGCCGCTGTCGCTGACGCGCGTGCTGCCCGCGCAGTTGCGGCGGCTCTTCGAGCACGCCCGCCACCCCCACTGGCCCGCCGACTTCGACTGAGCCGCGGGCGCCGCGCTATGGCTGGAAGAGCAGCGGGATGTTGACCGAGGTGGCGACGGGCTGGCCGTCCTGGCGCGCGGGGGTGAACTGCATGCGCTGGGCGATGCGCTGCGCCTCGCGGTCGAGGTTAGGGCTGCCGCTGGAGGTCTGCACCCGGCTCTCGCGCACGCGCCCGCGCTCGTCGATCAGCACCGTGACCACCACGCGGGTGCCGCGCGCGATCTGGCCGCGGAGCAACTGAGCGCTGTAGGCGCTCTGCAGCGCGCGCTGCACCGTGGTGGCGTTGCGCAGCTTCGGCGCGGTGAGGGGGCCCGCCTCGCGGGCGCTCGCGTCCGGCGTGCGCGCCGATTCCGCGGGCGGCGGCCCGGGGGGGGCGTCGCGGGAGGGGGCGCCCAGGAGCGCCGGCGCGCCGAGCAGTTCCGGCTGCGGCTCGGCCGCGGCGCTCGGCTGCGGCGCACGTGCCGCCGCCGATTCGCGGGCGGCCGCCTCGCGCTCGGCGCGCCGGCGCTCCTGGGCCTGCGCGCGTCGGCGTTCCTGGGCGGTCGGGCGGCGCGGCGCCCGGTCGGCGG
>ERZ1066122.1747-NODE-1747-length-16212-cov-8.800953_pt1 | contig 16212 bp, 12 predicted proteins | sample MGYA00382769_ERZ1066122 | MGnify/ENA primary metagenome ERZ1066122 (study PRJEB33369, sample SAMEA5778352) | biofilm metagenome | biome: Industrial cooling water; feature: Water cooling tower basin; material: Biofilm | place: United Arab Emirates | collected...
CGTCGCGATCAACAAGGACGGCGACGCGCCGATCTTCGAGATCGCCGACATCGGCCTCGTGGGCGATCTGTTCCAGATCGTGCCGGAGCTCGAGAAGGCGCTGGGTTGATCGCGCCGCGCGCGGCGAGGCGAGGGCCAGATCGACGGGTAAACTGCAAGTCCTGCCGCCAGGCCCTGCATCCGCCCGTCCGCTATGGATAGCGCCACCCGCCCTCCGCCGCTCTGCGTCGACCTCGACGGCACGTTGATCCGGACCGATCTCCTCGTCGAATCCGCGCTGGCACTGCTGGCGCGACGCCCTTGGATGGTGTTCGCACTGCCGATCTGGCTGATGCGGGGCAAGGCGTTCCTGAAGCGCGAAATCGCCCGACGCGCCGGGCTCGATGTTACCTTACTCCCCTACGACGAGCGCATGGTCGATGCGCTGCGCCGCGCGGGAGACGAGGGGCGCCTGCGCGTGCTGTGTAGCGCCGCCGACCAGTCGCTGGTGGACGCCGTCGCGAACCATCTCGGCACCTTTGAACTGGCCCTCGGCAGCGACGGTGATCGCAATCTCGCCGGACGCCGGAAAGCCAACGCGCTTGCGGCGCGCTTCGGAGAGCGCGGCTTCGACTACGCAGGCAATGCACGCATCGATCTCGCCGTCTGGCGTGCGGCGCGCCGCGCCTGGGTGGTGAATGCGCCGGCCGCGCTCGCGGGGAGTGCCGCCCTGGTCTGCGATGTTGATCGCCACTGGCCTGCCGAAGGCGGCGGCGTGCGCGCTTGGATCCGCGCTCTGCGCCTGCACCAATGGCTGAAGAACCTCCTTGTATTCCTACCGCTGGCCGCCTCGCATCGGTTCACCGAGCCTGGGGCGGTGGTCGACGCAGTGGGCGCCTTCGTGGCTTTCGGCCTCTGCGCTTCGGGCGTCTACCTGCTCAATGACCTGCTCGACCTGCCGGTCGATCGCCAGCATCCGCGTAAACGACTCCGTCCCTTCGCGGCGGGCCGCCTCGACTTGCTGCGCGGCGTGCTGGCGGCGCCATTGCTGGCCGCAGCGGGCCTGGGTCTGGCCTTCTGGGTTTCGCCGGCGTTCGCGCTTGTGCTGGGCGGGTATTACGTCCTCACGGCGGCGTATTCGCTGAAGCTCAAGCGTATCGCGATGCTCGACGTGATCGTCCTCGCCGCGCTCTACACGGTGCGCATCGTCGGCGGTGCGGTGGCGATTGGCTCCGCGCTGTCGTTCTGGCTGCTTGCGTTCTCGATGTTCATCTTCCTGAGCCTGGCGCTGCTCAAGCGCTATGCGGAGCTGCAGTCGATGCTGGCGGTCGGTCGCTCGAGCGCCGCGGGGCGCGGGTATGCCGTCGACGACCTGCCGCTGCTGCAAGCCCTGGGTGCGGCGGCGGGGTATGCGGCCGTTCTCGTTCTGGCGCTCTATATCAACAGCCCCGAGAGCCTCGTCCTCTACGATCGTCCACAACTGCTCTGGCTGGTATGCCCGCTGCTGCTGTATTGGATCAGCCGCGCATGGATCGTGGCGCACCGGGGCGCCATGGACGATGATCCCGTGGTCTTTGCCGTCACCGACCGCGTGAGCCAGATCGTGGTGGCACTCTGCGTCGCGACCGTGCTCGCGGCGATCTGAAATGAGCGCGAGAAAAGCCGGGCAGTCGTGGGGTGGTTGGCCAATGCCCCGCCATGCGCAGTCGCAGGCGCTGCATGACCGGCGCCAACCGCTCCCGGCGACGTCCTGGCCACTGCTCGCCTGGGGCAACGGGCGCAGCTACGGCGACAGCTGCCAGAACACCGACGGCACCCTGCTTCTGACGCGCGGCCTCGACCGTTTCATCGCCTTCGACACCGCGACCGGCGTGCTGCGCTGCGAGGCCGGCGTGACGCTCGGCGAGATCCTCGCGCTGTGCGTGCCGCGCGGCTGGTTCCTGCCGGTGACGCCGGGCACGCAATTCGCGACGGTTGGTGGGGCGATCGCCAACGACGTGCACGGCAAGAACCACCACGCGCGCGGCAGCTTCGGCGACCACGTGCGGTCGATGCACCTTCGCCGCAGCGACGGGGAATACGACGTCGCCCCCCGCGACCCGCTGTTCGCGGCGACGGTCGGCGGTCTCGGCCTCACCGGCCTCGTGACCGATGCCACGCTGCAGCTGATGCCGGTAGACGGCCCTTGGATGGCGGTGGAGTCGCTGCGTTTCGACACCCTCGACGGCTTCTTCGCCCTCTCGGCCGAGTCCAGCGCTTTCGAATACAGCGTGGCGTGGATCGACTGCGCGGCGCGCGGCAGGCAGCTCGGTCGCGGGCATTTCCTGCGGGCGTCGCATGCCCCACGCGGCGCCGCCGGACGCCTGCCGGGTCGACCGCTGGCGATGCCGGTCACGCCGCCCGTCTCTCTGGTCAACCGCCTGAGCCTTCGCGCCTTCAACGCGCTGTACTACCACCGCCAGCGCCGGCCCAGCGTGCGCTCGACGCAGCACTACCAGCCCTACTTCTACCCGCTCGACGGCATCCGCGACTGGAACCGCATGTACGGCCGCCGCGGTTTCCTGCAGCACCAGTGCGTGGTGCCGCCGACCAGCGCGCGCGACGCGATCCCGGCGCTGCTGACGGAAATCTCGCGCAGCGGGCAGGGCTCGTTCCTTGCCGTGCTCAAGGAGTTCGGCGACCGCGCGGCGCCCGGGCTGCTGAGCTTCGCGCGGCCGGGCACGACGCTCGCGCTTGATTTCCCGCGCAGCGCCGCTGCCTTCGCCCTGCTCGACCGCCTCGACGCGATCGTCGGCGAGGCGGGCGGCGCCCTCTACCCCGCGAAGGACGCGCGGATGTCGCCGCAGCTGTTCCGCGCCGGCTTCCCCGCGCTCGACGCCTTCGTTCCGCACATCGACCCCGCGTTCTCGTCGTCGTTCTGGCGACGCGTGATGGAGACCCCGTGAACCGCATCCTGATCATCGGCGCCACCTCGGCGATCGCCGAGGCCACCGCACGCCGCTACGCCGCTCGCGGCGCGCGCCTGTTCCTCGTCGGTCGCGACGCCGCGCGGCTCGAGGCCATCGCCGCCGACCTGCGCATCCGCGGCGCCGAGGCGCAGGTGCATGCGCTCGACCTGCTCGACACCGCCGGCCACGAGCCGATGCTCGCGGCCGCGTGGTCGGCGCTCGGCGGCGTCGACGTCGCGCTGATCGCGCACGGCACGCTGCCGGACGGCGACGCGTGCGCGGCCTCCGTCGAGCTCTCGATGCGCGAGTTCGCCGCCAACGGCGGCTCGGTGATCGCGCTCGGCACCGCGCTCGCGCAGCGCCTGCAGGCCCCCGCCACGCTGGCCGTGATCTCGTCGGTGGCCGGCGACCGCGGCCGCGCCAGCAACTACCTGTACGGCAGCGCCAAGGCCGCCGTCACCGCCTTCACCAGCGGGCTGCGGCAAAAGCTGCATCGCGCCGGCGTCAACGTGCTGACCATCAAGCCGGGCTTCGTCGACACGCCGATGACGAAGGCCTTCAAGAAGGGCGCGCTGTGGGCCACGCCCGACCAGATCGCCGCCGGCATCATCAAGGCCGTCGACCGCCGCGCCGCCGTCGCCTACCTGCCCGGCTTCTGGCGCGCGATCATGCTGGTCATCAAGCACATCCCCGAGCCGATCTTCCGAAGGATCACGCTGTGACGCCCGTCATCGACCTTCCCGTGCGAATCGGCAAGGGCGCGCGCATCGTCCTCACCGGCGCGGCCGGCCTCGTCGGCCAGAACCTCGTCGTCGAGCTGAAGGCGCAGGGCTACACGCGCCTCGTCGCGATCGACAAGCACGCGCACAACCTCGCCATCCTGCGGCGGCTGCATCCCGAGGTCGAAGCCATCGAGGCCGACCTCGCGGAAGACGGCGCGTGGACGGCTGCGTTCGCCGAGGCCGACGTCGTGGTGCAGCTGCACGCGCAGATCACCGGGAAAACCCGCGACCTGTTCGAACGCAACAACCTCGCGGCCACCGAGCGCGTGCTCGAGGCCTGCAAGCGGCACGCGGTGCCCTATCTCGTGCACATCAGCTCGTCGGTGGTGAACTCCGTCGCGACTGACGACTACACCGAGACGAAGAAGCTGCAGGAGGCCATGGTCGTACGCTCGGGTCTCAAGCACTGCGTGCTGCGCCCGACGCTGATGTTCGGCTGGTTCGACCCCAAGCACCTCGGCTGGCTGTCGCGCTTCATGGCGCGCACGCCGGTGTTCCCGATCCCCGGCGACGGCCGCTTCATGCGACAGCCCCTGTACGAGCGCGACTTCTGCCGTTGCATCGCGATGTGCATCGAGCGCCAGCCCGACGGCGACGTGTACGACATCGTCGGCGACACGCGAATCGACTACGTCGACATCATCCGCACGATCAAGCGCGTGAAGCAGCTGCGCACCGTGATCGTGCACATCCCGATCGGGCTCTTCGCCTTCCTGCTGCGCACCTATGCGCTTTTCAGCAGCAAGCCGCCGTTCACCGCCGACCAGCTCAAGGCGCTCTCGGCGGGTGACGACTTCAAGGGCGTGGATACGGCGGCGATCTTCGGCGTGCGCCAGCACGCGTTCGAGGAAGCGGTGCGGGAGAGCTACACGGATCCGCGCTACGCGCACGTGGTGCTGGAACGCTGATCGATGGCGATCGCCGACCCTTGGGCCACGATCACCGCCGGTGCCGCTGCACCTTTGGCCGCTGTCGCGCTCTGCAGCGCATGGCTGGCATCGACGGCGATGCTTCTTCCGGGCCGCGGAGGGCCGCTGCCCCAGGTGATGCGCGCAATGGTCGTGCTGGGTCTCGCGGGCTACGCCTGCGCAGCGCTCCACCTGCTTGGACCCGAGGTGGGCGCCCCGGCGTCGGCGGCGATCCTCGCGCTACCGATCATGGCCGCCGTGGTCTGCCTTGCACTCGGACGCGGCGACGCGCGGCGGCGCGTTCGCGGCGTCGGCATCGTCCTGGGCCCAGTGGTTGCGGCCGCGCTCCTCGTACTCTGGGTTGGTCTTCACCCGTTCCAGTGGATCGGCGAGAACGGCGATGCGCCCGCCAAGCGATGGAGCGACATGCCCATCGACAACTGGATCCCCCTCCTGTTCGCGACGATGCTGCAGAGCGGTGAGCTGAGCCGTCCGCTCGTTGGCGACTGGCTCTCCAGCGATCGACCGCCGCTGCAGTCCGGCCTGTACTTGCTGTTCAATGGTGGCAACTGGGCGGAACCGGGGCTCGCCTACCAAGGCGTTTCGACGTGGGCCCAGCTCACCTGCCTCGTTCCGCTGCTGGCACTGCTCCGGCGCGGCGTCGGCACCGGTACGCGCGCGCTCGCGCTGGTGGCGCTCGTCCTGTCGCCGCTGGTCTTCTTCAACGCCTTGTATGTGTGGCCGAAGCTGTTGGCGGCGGGGTTCTGCGCGATCTACCACCTCACGCTCTTCGGCGGCATGCCGGGATCGCCGGGCGGACGCAGGGTGCTGGCCGGCGCCGCAGCCGGGCTGGCCCTGCTCGCGCACGGTGGGGCGTTCTTCGCCTTGTGCGGCTCGACGCTCGCCTTTCTCGCCTTCCGTCAGCGCCGGGCGCTGCTGGCGCTGGCCGTCGTGGCGCCGATCGCGTTGGCGACGTATGCGCCGTGGATGGGTTACCAGGCGTACGTGGATCCGCCGGGAAACCGCCTCGTCAAATGGCACTTCGCGGGCGATATCGGTCCATCGGACGCATCGACGGCCGAGGCGCTCCGCGACGCGTACGCCGGCGTCACGCTCGAACGGTGGCTGGACGACCGCCGCCGGAACATCGAGCAGACGTTCGCCCGCACGCCGCGTTTCTTCGGCGATGCAGCGGCGCTGGCTGCAGGCGGGTCGACGGACGCGCGCTCCACGTTCCTGACAGGCAGCTTTTTCTCGATGGGCTATGCGCTATGGCTGTTCCATCCCGTCGTGGTTTGCGCCCTGCTTGGTGTCGCGGCGTGGCGGGGCCGTCGCCCCAGCGTGCCCGTCAAGGCGCTTTTCGCCTCGGCAACGCTTGGATACGGCGTCTGGATCGTGCTGATGTTTGAGGGCGGATCGACGCTGGTGCACCAAGGCAGCTACTTCATCAGCGCAGCCGTGATGGTGCTCGCCATGCGCGCGGCGAACGCAGCGTCCCCGGCGGCGCTCGCAGCGCTTGCGATCGGCAACATCGGCCTGTGGGCGCTCGCCTACGCGCCGCGCGCGGCCTCGGCCCCAGCTGCGGATCCGGGCTACGCGGTGGGCGTCGTCGCGCTGCTCGCGCTCCTTGCCACGGCGGCGTATGCCGCATCGGCACGACTGGCGACCCCGGGCCGGCGCATCCCCGATGGAGGGGCGGCGGCGCCCAACGGTCTAGAATCGCGACCTTGACCAAGGGAACAGCGGGAGGGCCTGGATGAAGCGGCGAATGCGGGCGATCGTGATCGGCAGCGGACCGATGGGCCTGGTGGCCGCCCTCGACCTCTTGAAGGCGGGCCACGAGGTCGACGTGTACGAGCGCGACGATCGCATCGGCGGCATGTCGGCGAGCTTCGATTTCGACGGCCTGCGGATCGAGCGTTACTACCACTTCATCTGCAAGACCGACGCCCCGCTTTTTGCCCTGCTCGATGAGCTCGGCCTTGGGGCGCGACTCCGGTGGACCGACACCAAGATGGGCTACTTCGTCGACGGCACGCTGTACCCATGGGGGCATCCGATGGCGCTGCTGACGTTCCCGAAGATGGGCTGGATCTCGAAGTTCCGCTACGCGCTGCACGTGATGCGGGCCAAGGGCATCACCGATTGGAGCGCGCTCGACGGGCGCAACGCGAAGGCCTGGATCCGGAAGTGGGTCGGCGACGAGGCGTGGAACGTCATGTGGGAGCGCGCATTCCGGCTCAAGTTCTTCGAATACACCGAGAACCTTTCGGCCTCGTGGATCGGCACGCGAATCAAGCGCGTCGCGCTGTCGCGCCGGAACCTGTTCCACGAAAGCCTCGGCTATCTCGAGGGCGGTTCTGCGACGCTGCTCGAGGCCATGGTCGCGGAGATCGCGCGGCGCGGCGGGCGCATCCATCTCTCGACGGGGGTCGAGGAGGTCGTGGCCGCCGAGGGTCGCGTCACCGGAGTACGCACGGCCGCGGGCGTGGCGCCGGCAGACAGGGTGCTCTCGACGGCCCCGATCCCGTACGTGCCGCGCATGGTCCCCGCGCTGCCGGCGGAGTTCGCAGAGCGCATCCGCCGCATCCAGAACATCCCCGTCGCCTGCGTGATCCTCAAGCTTCGGCACGCGATCAGCGAGAACTTCTGGATGAACATCAGCGACCCTGCGATCGACATCCCCGGCGTCATCGAGTACTCGAACCTCAATCCCGGCGCGCGCGCGGGCGAGCACGTGCTGTATGCGCCGTTCTACATGCCGAAGACGCACCCGAAGTGGGCGCTGCCGGACGCCGCGCTGATCGACGAGGTGCTCACGTACCTGCCGAGGCTGAATCCGGCGTTCCGCGCCGACTGGGTGCTTGCACGGCACTGCCACCGCTACGAGTTCGCCCAGACGATCTGCCCGCCGGGGTTCCAGTCGATGCTGCCGCCGATGCGCACCCCCGTGGCCGGCTTCTTCATGGCCGACACCGCCTACTACTACCCCGAAGACCGCTCGATCTCGGAAAGCCTGCAGGTGGGCCACCGTCTGGCAACCGAGGCGATGGCGGAATGAGGCTGCCGCGCTTCGTGCTGTTCCTGGCCGCGGGCGGGACGGCCGCGCTGGCGAATTTCGGGTCGCGCTTCGTTTTCGACGGGTTCGTCAGCTACCCGACGGCGATCATGCTGGCCTACGGCGTGGGAATGACCACCGCCTTCGTCCTGAACCGCCTGTTCGTCTTCCGCGAGGCGACCAACAGCATGGGCAACCAGGCGACGTGGTTCGCGCTGGTCAACGCGGCGGCCGTGCTGCAGACGCTCGTGATCTCGCTTGTGCTGGCGCGCTGGGCGTTTCCCGCGGCGGGCATGACCTGGCACCCCGAGGCGGTGGCGCACGCCATCGGCGTCATCGTTCCGGTGTTCACGAGCTACGCCGGGCATCGCCTGCTGACATTCCGGACCCACGATGCGGCGATCCAGCCTCGCGGCCCGCGTGCTTGACCGTCTTCGCCAGCAGGCCGGCGGCCTCGCCGCGGCGCTGGCCGTGTTCGTCGTGGTCTTCGCGGCGCGTGCCGGCTACGTGCACGCCTTCGGCTCGGCCGCACCGTTCTTCGATCAATGGGACGCCGAGGGCGACCGCCTGCTTGCGCCGTGGATCAACGGCACGCTGCGGTTCGGCGATCTACTCGCGGCCCACAACGAGCACCGCATCCTGTGGACCCGGCTCCTCACGCTCGGGATGCATGAGCTCGGCGGCGGGTGGGACAACCGCGCGCTGGCGATGGGCTCCGCGGCGGTCGCCGCATCGCTGCACGCGCTGCTCGCGCTGCTGGCGTGGCGTGGTGCCGATGGGACGACGGCGCGCGCAGTGCTCGTCGGCCTCGCAGCCCTGCTTGGCGTGCTGCCGTTCGCGTGGGAAAACATCCTGGTGGGCTTCCAAAGCCAGTTCGCCTTCATGGCGCTGTTCTCCTGCGCGGCAATCGCGCTGGCGGCGCAGCGCATCGACGCGGTCCGCTACGTGGCCTGCACCGGACTGGCGGTGGCGGCTGCGCTGAGCATGGCCTCGGGCGTGGTGGGGATCGTGGCGGCCGCGGCCACGTGTGCGGCCGCCATGGTCGCGCGGCGTGAAGTGCGCTGGTCCGCGGTTTCGCTATGCGCCCTGCTGCTGGGCTTGGCTGCCGTGGCCTACCGCGCCATCCCCGATATCGCCCAGCACGGCGCGCTGCGGCCGCAGGGCATCGGGCAGCTGCTTGATGCGCTTGCAGCCGCCCTGTCGTGGCCCGCCGTCTCCTGGCCGTGGGCTGCCGTGCTGATCTGGTTGCCGTTCGTGGCGGCGACGCTCGCGCTGCTGCGCGGCGCGCTCGCGCGATCCGCCGACCTCGCGGCTTGGGGGCTCGGACTGATGGCGTTCGGCCAGGCGATGGCGATGGCCACGTCGCGCGGCGTCGACCTCGAGCAGGTGCCGTCGCGCTACACCGAGTTGCTGGCCATCGGCCTTTTCGCGAACGCCTACCTCGGCTTCCGACTGGCTGCGCTCGCCGCGCCTTCCGGCTGGCGTCGCACCGCCGCAGTCGCGGCAGCCACGCTGGGCACCGCGATGCTCATCGGCGCGCTCGGCAAGCGCAGCGACAACGATCTCGGCGCCATGCGGGACCGCTCGGCGCTGACCTGCAGCCACCAGGCGCTGCTGGCCCGCTTCCTGTCCGATGGCGATCCGGCTCACTTCGATGGGCCGTCCGGCCTGCTGCCCTATCCGAACCCCGCGCGCTTGGCGCTGCTGGCTGAACGGCCGGCGCTGCGGCCGCTGCTCCACGAAGGCGTGGCCGACGCGGCGCAGGCGCGCTGCTTCCGCCAACAGCAGCGCGAGATCGCCGCGACCTATGGTCTCGTCGGCGATACCCGGCTCGAAGCGATGGGGCTCGGTCGCGACGGACGGGCGCTGCCAATCACGGCGGGCGGACGCTTTGAAGTCGAGGTCACGGTGCCGCGACCGTCCCGCCTCGCCGGCGCTGGACTGCTCGTGGGCACCTACGGTGGGCGATCCGACGGCACCCTGCGCCTTCGCGCCTGCACGCCGCGCGCGTGCGCCGAGGGCGACGTTGCGCTGTCGACGGTGGCCGACAACACGATGGCGCGAGTGGCGCTGCGCCCGGCCCTGGCGCTGGCGCCGGGCGAACCGCTGCGGCTCGCGTGGACGACTCTGGAGAGCACGACGCCGGTGGCCGCCTGGACCTTCGAGCGGCGCAGCGCATCCGCAGCCATCGTGGTGCCCGACGGACATACGGGACGGCGACCAGCGATGGAACTGGTGCTCGACTCGCCGCGCTGATCGGCGAATTCAGCGGAAGCCGGACAGCCGCGGCGCGCGCGCGCGCGGCGGGAAGGCCAGCGAGAACGGCGCGCCCGACAGCGAGAGGTTGGGGCTGTACGCCGGATCGCGGTCGAGTGCGCTGCCCCAGCGCCGCAGCATGAAATCGACCTCCGACTTGAATCGCGCCTGGCGCTCGGGCGTGTCTTCCAGTCCCCGGGTCGCCGACTCGTGGTGGTACAGCTCCGCCTCGGGAACCCAGCGATTCTCGAAGCCCGCACGGGCGAGGCGCAGGCAGAAATCCACGTCGTTGAAGGCCACCACCAGGCCCTCGTCGAGCCCACCCACCGCGTCCCAGGCCGCGCGGCGCACGACAAGGCACGCGGCGGTGACCGCGAGGGGCGAGTGCGCGAGGTGCAGTCGCCCCATGTAGCCCGGCGTTCCGCGCGGCGCGCCACCCCACGCATGGCCGCCCACGCCCCCCGCGCCGACCAGCACGCCGGCGTGCTGGATCGTGTCGTCGGGGTAGTAGAGCATCGCGCCGACGGCACCGACCCGCGCATCGACCGCGTGGGCCACCATCGCATCGAGCCAACCCGGGGCGATCACCTCGATGTCGTTGTTGAGCAGGCAGACGATCTCGCCGCTGCTCGCGGCGACCGCGGCATTGTTGATCGCGGAGTAGTTGAAGGGATGCGGATAGGGAATGACCCGCACGCGCGGATCGCTCGCTGCGCGCGCCAAGTAGTCGAGCGTCTCCGCCTCCACGCTGCCGTTGTCCACCACGATCAGCTCGAAGTCCGGATACGTGGTTTTCGCGAGCACGCTTTCGACGCACATCCGCAGCAGCTCGACGCGATCACGGGTGGGCACCACGATGCTGACGCGCGGCGCTCGCGCCGGACGACGACGCGCCACCCGGACGTGGCCGCTCGGCAGCAGCGTCGCGTCTGCATCCAGCCCTCGCCGCGCGATCGCATCGCGCACCGCGCGCAGGCCGGCCTCCGCCGCGTATCCCTTGGCGTCGACCCCAAGCGCGGTGGAGCCCTGCAGCGTGCGCCAGTGGTAGAGCACGTGCGGCACGTGGACAACGGGGCGTCCAGCGGCACGCTCGATGACGCGCAGCGCCAGGTCCCAGTCCTGCGCGCCCTCGTAGCCGGCCCTGAAGCCGCCGACCTCGCGCACCAGCGCCGCCGGGTACACGCTCAGGTGGCAGGGGAAGTTCTGCCCCAGCAGGAGCTCGCCGTCGAACGCAGGCTTGAAATACGGATCGCGCCTGGCGCCATCGGCGTCGATCTTGTCCTCGTCCGTGTAGACGAGCGCGGCGTCCGGGTGGGCGTCCAGCGCTTCGGCCACGTGCAGCAGCGCGTCGGGATGCATCAGGTCGTCGTGGTCGAGCAGCGCCACGTGCGATCCGGTGGCCAGCGAGAGCGCGTCGTTCGAGCTGGCCGAGATGTGCCCGTTCGAGGGCCGCCGCAGCACGCGGACGCGCGGATCGCGCGCAGCGCGCTCGAGCAGCGGCGCGACGTGGCGAGCGGTCGAGGCGTCGTCGGCGATGCACAGCTGCCAGTGCGGATATCGCTGGGCCATGACGCTGTCGATGGCCGCGGCCAGCACGTCGGCCGGGGCGTTGTAGACCGGCATCAGGACCGAGATCACCCGGCGCTCCGCGAGCGCGGCCATGCGGCGTGCGGCCTCCTCCGGCTCCAGCGGCGCGGCGAAGCGCTCCAGCCAGTCCTCGTAGCGCGAGGCGCGCGCCGAGTCGAGCGCGAGGAACGCGTCGTAGAGCCGATGGCCGGCTCTCGACAGGCGCCCGCCCCCGAAGTCGCGAAGCGAATCGACGAGCACGCGGCGCGCCGCGGAGCGATCGACGCGGCCGATGGCGCGCAGCATCCGCAGGAACGCCTCCGCGCGCGAGAGGCGGCGGATCCTGCAGGTGCCGATGCGGATGTCGACCTTAGACGCGCTCGGGTCAAGCCGCATCATCCGCGGACCGTACTTCAGCCGCACGAGGGCGCGCAGCGGCGCGCCGTCGGGGTTTACCGGCAGGTCGATGCGCTCGCTTTCCGACAGGCCGCCGCCGTAATCCGGGTAAAGGCAGGGATTCACCAGCGGGCCGCCCAGGCCGCGCAGGTCGAAGTCGACGAGGAACCAGCCGCCGGACGCGGGCCCGCCGTCCACGCGGAACTGCGGATCGTCGCTGCTCGCGCGCCAGTCGCCCGGCGCGCCCGCGGCGCTGACGTTGGCCAGCGGAGAAATGCGGAGCCGGCGCCAGATCACGCCCCGCCTCCGGTCGAGCCGCGGAGCGACCGCGCCAGGCGGCGCAGCCAGTAACCCGGCGAACGGCGCTGCATCCACGCGAGCATCGTGCGGTTCGCGTCGGCCGACGCGCGCGCCTGCACCGAGAGCGCCTCGATGCTGGCTTGCATCGCCGCCATCCGCGCCTCGGCCGCAAGGGCACGCGCATCGTCGGCCGCGCGCTGGTCGGCAAGAGCACGCTCCAGCGCGAGCAGGTCGCCTGCCGACGCGTCGATACGATCCGCGGCGTCCGCGACGGTCGCCGCCAGCGATTCGATGCGGGTGCCGATGGGCGCCAGCGCGGCCAGCTGCGCGGCGCGAAGCAGGCCGTGCACGCTTTCACGCCGGAACAGCACCTCGATGTCGACCTCGGCGTCGTCGCCATGGGCCGTGACGGCATCGAGTCGAAACTCCACCCACGGGTCGTCATGCGCGCACGCGAAGGTCACGCCATCGGAGCCGCTCGTCGGCAGCACGTCGCCGCTGCAGGCCGCCAGCCGCGCCGCCAGCGGCGCGACGGCTGCACCGCCGACGCGTAGGGCATCGACGCAGAACGCGCCCGGCGAAGCGTCCGGGTCGAAGCGGAGCCGCGCGCCCGCCGCGACGCGCAGGGGTCCGAAGCGGGCGCACACGCGCTCGCCATCCGTCTCGATGCGCGCATCGTAGGCGTTCGATTCGCCGAAGGCCTCGACGCCGGAGGCGACGTACAGCCGCGGCGCCGGCGCAGCGGGAGGAACCGCGGCGGACCACAGCGCGCGCACGCGGGTCGCCTCGTGGGCCAGCGACAGCTTCCGCGACTCCAGACCCACGTAGGCGGCCAGCGCCGCCAGCCGCTGCTGCACCAGCGCATCGACGCGGGCGTCGAGCGCAGCGGCGAAGGCCTCGATCGTGGGCTCGGCGTCGCGCGCCAGCGCGTCGAGGCGCGCGCGCGCCGCGGGGCTGTCGCCGCCGGCGGAAGCCAACGATGCAAGGACGTGGTGCACCTGCACAGCGATTCCCGGTTCAGTCCCATCGTCGAGCGCGACGTGGTGGCGCATCGACGGGCGAAGCCAGCCGCTGAGCGCTTCGTCCGAGGGCGGGGCAATCGCAGAACCCCCGGGAAGGAGCGCAAGCACCCGCGCCACTTCGGCGGCCGGATCGTTAAGCAGCGCGCCATAGGGCACCACCACGCGCGCGAACTCGCGGCTGTCGGCCTCGGCCGAGAGCATGTACCGAAGCCACAGCGCATGGGCCGCGGCGCGCGTCGAGCCGCCGCGAGCCGCCAGCGATCCCGCCACTTCATCGGGATGGCGCACGACCAGCACCACGCGACCGTCGAGACCGCGCTCGGCGATCAGCGCGCGCCACAGCGGCACGAGGCGGCTCGCGCGCGGATCCTTCACCAGCACCGCATCGCCCGCCGAGAACAGCCGATCGAGGACTTGCCCGAGGGCCTGCATCGCCTCCTTCGCGGGTGCCGAAGCGAGCCAGTCGCGCGGCAGCGCGTCGGTCGACGCCCAGTCGAGTCCGAAGGCCGCGAGCAGTCGATCGTGGATGGCCACGATCTCCTCGTCCTCGAAGAAACCCAGCGGGTTGTCGCCGCGCGGCGGCAGCAGTCGATCGCCGGCGCGCACGCCAAGCCTGTCGAGCAGGCCGGCTACCGCCGAGGTGCCCGAACGGTGCATGCCGAGGACGAGGACCAGCAGCGGTCGCGGCCGGTGGCTGGCGTCAATGCTGGCCATCCGGCCCTCCTTGGATGCTGCAGGCCGGCGGCACCGAGAGGTCCACGTGCCCGTGGACGCGGCGACCCGGCGCGCCAGGCTCGATGCGGAACACCACCGCATCGACGAGGCGGTGCAGGAACGTCTCGACACCATCGTCCAGGCCGCCCATGCAGCCTGCGTTGAGGAAATAGGTTCCCGGCAGCAGTGCGGCGCGGAAACGGAACGTCACGTCGATGGCGCACCCGGCCATGGCGACATCGATACCGTCGCCGGGCGCGTGCGAGCCCATGCCGAACAGCTCCACGCCGGAAACGGTCTTGAGCATCATGCCGAAGTGCACGCGGGTCGCGGGCGCATCGAAGACGACCCGATACCGGTAAGCATAGTCGCGCCCGGGTTCGAGCACGTTCACGCGCTGCCCGGCACTGTTCTCGATCCGCGGGTCGAGGATGCGCGCGCCGCGGCTGGCGAACTCGATCCGGCTCTCGGCCCGCAGGCCCGGATCGAAGCGATCGCCGCCAGCCTGCGCTGCAGGGGCCGGATCATCGGTCGATGCGGTTGATGCGCCGACCGGCGAGGCGGCCGCCTCGGCCATCGGATCGCGCGCGAACGACGCCAGCAGCGCATCGCGCGTGGCCGGATCGGCGTAGAGCAGACGCTGGTAGCCGGCCACCACGCGGCGCGGCGCGCCGTCAAGGCGCTTGATCCCGGACTCGAGGAGGATGGCGCGGTCGCAGAGCTCAAGGATGGTCGATGCGGCGTGCGACACGAACAGCACCGCGCAGCCGTCGTCCTTCATGGCTTCGATGCGCGCATAGCATTTGCGCTGGAAGGCCTCGTCGCCGACCGCGAGCGCCTCGTCGACAACGAGGAGGTCGGGGCGGACGGCGACGGCCACGGAGAAGGCGAGCCGCACGAACATGCCGCTGGAATAGGTGCGCACCGGCCGGTGCACGAAATCGCCGATGTCGGCGAAGGCGAGGATGGCGTCAAGGTGGGCGTCCACCTCGCGGCGGTCCATCCCCATCAGCGAGGCATTGAGGTACACGTTCTCGAGGCCGGTGAACTCGGGATTGAACCCGGCGCCGAGCTCGAGCAGCGCGGCGATCCTGCCGCCCACGGCGAGCCGACCTTCGGTCGGCGACAGGGTGCCGCACAGCAGCTGCAGCAGCGTCGATTTCCCCGAGCCGTTGCGACCGACGATGCCAACGGCCTCGCCGCGGCGGACCGCGAGATCGAGATGCCGAAGCGCCCAGAATTCGCGCGCACGCGGCGCACCGCCCAGCAGCTCCTGCAGGCGCTGATGGGGACGGTCGTAGACCGCATAGCGCTTCCCCAACCCCTCGATGTCGACGAGGACCTCAGAGGACATCGGCGAAACCAGCCCGCAGTCGTCGGAACACGGCGAAACCCAGCGCGAAGACGGCGAAGGCGAACAGCGCGTGGATCGCCAGCGCACCGGCGTCGGGCAGTTCGCCCCGCAGGGCCACCGCGCGCGACTGGTCGATGATCAGCGTCAGCGGATTGAGCTCGAACACCCAGCGCAGCGATGTCGGGACGACCTGCGGCGGCACCACCGCGGACGACAGGAAGAACATCGCCGTCAGAACCGGACCGACGACCTGGCCCACGTCGCGCACGTAGACGGCGACGGCGGCCAGCATCCACATCACGCCCACCGCGAGCAGCGCCAGCGGCAGCATCACCGCGGGCAGCAGCAGGAAGGTCGGCGGCACCGGCTCGCCGAGCGCCAGCAGGAACACCGCCAACACCAGCGCGTTGGCCGCGAAGTGGAACAGCGCCGACAGCAGCGCAGGCCACGGCAGCACCTCCAGCGGGAACAGGATGCGCTTGACGTAGCTGGGGTTCCCCGCGACCAGCGCGGTGGATTTGCCGACGCACTCGGCGAAGAACCCGTGCACGATGATGCCCACGAACAGGATCAGCGCGAAATCGGCCGTGTCCTCGGCCCCGGGCCAGCGGGCGCGCAGCACGTGTCCGAACGCGACCGTGTACACGACCAGCATCAGGAACGGCTGCAGCAGCGACCACGCCACGCCCAAGGTCGCGCCGCGGTAGCGCCCGGCCACCTCGCGCTTGGCCAGCTCCCACACGAGCGCGCGCTCGCGGGGCCGGACGGGGATCGGCCCCGCCGACACGAGCGCGGCGTCCATCAGGTCCGCTCCACCGCCACGCCGGTCTTGGCCTTGATCTCGTCCATCGCGACACCCGGCGCCAATTCCGCCACCTTCAGACCCTGCGGCGTGACGTCGAACACGCCGAGCTCGGTGATGATGCGGT
>ERZ1066122.1751-NODE-1751-length-16199-cov-12.661608_pt1 | contig 16199 bp, 16 predicted proteins | sample MGYA00382769_ERZ1066122 | MGnify/ENA primary metagenome ERZ1066122 (study PRJEB33369, sample SAMEA5778352) | biofilm metagenome | biome: Industrial cooling water; feature: Water cooling tower basin; material: Biofilm | place: United Arab Emirates | collected...
TATCTGCCTCCTTTCGGGTAGTATGGCGTCACACACAAAATTCTGAACACCCTCGACATCACTTTACCAGATGCAGCTCACCTGCGCCGCATGCAGCACGCAAACCATCCGCCACTTCGTACTCTGTGGTCACCATACGCCAAGCCTGCTACGGCCAGGAAGGCACGCGCAGTTTGCGGTAGTCGTCACGCTTGACTAGCTCAACAACACTTCGCAGTCGGCCCCCAAAAAGGCACCGGCCCCCCGCGGCCCACACTACAACCTCCGGCAACTAGTTTTTGTGCCGAAACGTGATCCGCCCCCGCGTGAGATCATAAGGCGACACTTCCACCGTCACGCGATCGCCGGCCAGTACCCGAATACGATTGCGGCGCATGTTGCCCGCCAGCGTGGTGAGCACCTCGTGTCCGCTCGGCACGGTCACACGAAACGTGGCACTCGGCAGCACTTCCGTGACGGTTCCTTCGAGCTCGATCGCGTCCTGCTTCCCCATGGGTAGATTCAGTGGCGCTGTGTCAGCATGGTCTCGCCGGCACGGGGGTCGCGCCAGCCCGGTGCGCAAGAATTTACGACGTTTTGTGGACGTGGCCAGCGGCCCGTTCACTGGGGACAGGACGTGATGCAGCAGATCTTGGTGGCGGGGCCGGGTTGGCTGGGTGGCGCGGCCGCCGAGCGGTGGGCGCGGCAGGGACATCGCGTCTGGACCCTGCGGCGTAGCGCCGGACCGGCCCCGGCGGGATGTCTCGGTCTCGTGGGCGATCTCGCCCAGGCGCAGCCCTCGGCCGACTGGCCCGACCGCATCGACCACCTGGTGGTTGCGGTCCCGCCGTCTGCCGGCAGCGAAAGTGGTCAGCCCTACGCCGCGGCTGCCGCCGGCGCCCTGGCCCTGGCCAAGGTCCTCGGCGCCCGCAGCCTCACCTGGATCTCCAGCACGGGCATCTACGACCGGCATGACGGCCGCGTGGTGGACGAATCCACCCCCAACGACGCCTTGGCCAGTCCGCGTGTGCGCACCCTCTGGGAGGCGGAGCAGGCGCTCATGCTGCCCGAGAGCCCTGCACTGGCCGTCACCATTCTGCGGGCTTCGGGGCTCTATGGGCCGGGCCGCGATCCGGCGCGGCGCTACACCCCTACGCTGGCCGACCCCGATCGCTGGACCAACTTCGCATGGCGTGACGATGTCATTGCCGCTATTGAGCAGGTGGGCTTTGCCGCGCCGTCCGGCAGCCAGCGCTGCTTCAACTGCAGTGATGACCACCCGCTGCGCGCCGGTGACATCGTGCGCGCCTTGCACGGCGCATGGCCAGACGCCACACCGGCTCCTGCGTCAGGCCCGATGCGCACCAGCAATCAGCGGGTCTCCGCTGCCGCGCTGCGCGCCGAGGGCTGGCAGCCGCGCATGCCTACGGTGCTGCACGGGCTTGCTGCGCTTGGGCACGTGCTGCAACAGCCTGCTGATGCGAAGGAGAGCGGCCAATGAGCCAGATGCCCTACGGCCCCAATACGCCGGCCGTCCGTCGCTTCCTGGTAGACTTTGCGGGCCTCAGTCAATCCGATCGTGCCAACGTGGTGGCGCGCTATACGCAGTTGTCTGCGGACAATGCGTGGCAGCAGGCCGAACGCGAACTAGGCCGAGTCATTGTGGCCAGCGGCCGCGAGTCTGCGCAGCAGGCGCTGGCCGGTCCGCTCATGCAACTGGTGCGTCGCGCAGCACCCGCCGCTGCAGCAGACAGCACACAAGACGAAGCGCCGGAACTCGACGACGTGGCCGAGGCGGCCTTGGCCGCGCTGCTCGCGCTGCTCGCGCAGGACCTGTTGAGCGTTGAGCAGCGGCGCACACTGCTCGCGCCATTTGTAGACGTGCTGCCGGCTTGGAGTCCGCCCGAGTGAAGGCGAACTGACCAAGCTGGCGCGGCAGGAAAACTGCCGTAGTATTTCCTGACAGAAGGCCGGTTGCTGATGTCTTTCAGTGAGGAGCTCTTGATGACGTGTCCACTTCGGCGGGCGAGTCGCAGAACGGATCGATTGGGTGTCGCCTTTCACGCTCTCGCACTCGGCCTACTGCTGAACAGCGCAGCCCCCATGGTGGCAGTTGGCCAGACCGCTCCGGCGCAGCGCTCCACGCGAGTGGTGCGAAACATCTCGGACGCCCAAGGCGGTGGACGGTACGTGCTTTCGGACATCAGCGCCTTGAAGGTCTCATCGTCCAGCGAGCTCTTCATTTTGGACCGAAGCGAGGCCCATGTAATCGTGCTGGACACGCTCGGTCGCTACAAGCGTACGATCGGCCGGCGTGGCAGCGGGCCGGGTGAATTGTCCGGACAGGCACTCGCCATGCAACTGCAGGACTCCCTGCTGTTGATCTCCGATCTGTCAGCGCGGCGCCTGGTCGTGTTCGGATTGGATGGCCGTCACGTTCGCACAGTGTCAGCCATGCAGGCCAGCAATACGGGGAGTTCATCAGGTCCGGTCACCGCCATACCGATGCGCGGTGGGCAAATCGAGGTCACCACGCCCGGCTCCGTCAACTTTCAGGCGGACTTGTTTTCACGCGTGCTGTTTCGCCAAGCCGGCCGTTCCGACACAATCGCCGTGATTCCGGCGGGACTCTTCACCTTCACGGTACAACAGCGCAACTCCTCCCATCCGTCCTTTGCGGCAACCGGGTTCGGAGACGGAGGCGCCTGGGCCGTCCGTTCAGATACACTGCTCGCACACGCGGATGGATTTTCGGGACGCGTCAGGTGGATCACGCTGTCGGAGAACGGGCCGCGCGTCGCGCAAACGGCAATGTTGCCAGGCCCTGCAGCTCCGTTGGCCCGCGCCGATTTTGATTCCGTACGCGTCCGACTTGAAGCGAGCTACAAGAAGCGTGACCCGTCGACTCGACTGGTTCTCACGGACGCTCCCACGCAGCGTTCACTCGCGACGCACGCCCTATTCGATGCCACCGGCAACCTGTGGATTGGTGGTGCTCCTGCTGGTCGGACCGTACGATGGACGGTGTTTTCGCCAAGGGCGCAGTTGCTCTACACGGTATCCCTGCCCGCGTCGTTTCGATTGAACGACGTTCGCAATGGCCGTCTGTATGGCAAGACTGTCGACGAGGACGGTGTCCCCGTAATCCGCATTCTCGAACTGATAGGCCCGTAGCGCTGACAGCACGGCGTAATCGTTGACGTGCACACCTAACAGGGCGCGGCGGTCCGCGCCCCCTGTTGGCGCTAACTCACCGTATCCGCGCGCGGCTCGGCCGCCAGCACGAAGCGCGGAATGGCCGCCTGAAAACTCGAGCCGTCGTCGCGCACAAAACGGTAGCTGCCTTCCATCCAGCCCGTCGGCGACTTGAGCACGCAGAACGAGCGATACTCGTGCACCTGACCGGGCAGGAGATGCGGCTGCTCGCCCACCACACCCTCGCCTTCTACGACTGTATCACCCACGGCGTCGTCGTGAATGAGCCAGCGGCGTGAGCGCAGTTGCGCGGCCTGCTCACTCACGTTCTCAATGCGGATGTGATAGCCGAACACGAACTGACCGAGCAGCGGATTGGAGCGCTCGACGAGATACGTGGGCCGCACCGTGATGCGAATGCCGGACGTGAGGCGGTAGTAGAACGGAACGCGGGACGTGGACATCTGCAGTACGCGGGAATCGCCGAAAAACGTCGTCAGGGGATTTCTGGATGACCAGACCCGCCGCCGCCCGATGCGGCCCCTGCCCCACTGCGTGAGGCCGGACGTGCCGAGAGCGGCAGCGTGACCGATGGGCTTTCCACGCCCACCCGGTTGAGCGCCGAAACGGTGGCCGCCGTGGCCCCAAGCGCCCGGGACACCGGCAGCCGGCTCGTACCGCCCGGCACTATCATGGTAACCCATGCGCTGTCGGTGCGCAGCCGGACCACCCACTGCCAGGGCCTGGCCGCCGCCTGTGAGCCGGCCGCCTGCGTGGCCGTTGCCGGTGTGGCCGTTGCCGGTGTGGCGGCCGCCTTGAGGTCGAGCTGCCAGCCATCGGCCACCGGGGTGGCGGCCAGGGTTGGTACGGGCGGCTTGGCCACCGCCAGCCACGGCGACGCAGGTGGCAGGGCCGGATGCGCATAGGGCCCGATGCGCAGCGTGTCATTCATGCCCGCCTGATTGCTCAGGAAGGACTTCATGCTGAAGTGCACGTTGCCGGTGGCGCCCGGATTGACCCGCGTGATGCGGATCTGCTCCATGAGCTCACTCACCGGGAATGAGCCACTGCCCCGCCCTCCCGCCTGCGAGGTGAAGTTGCCCGGCCAGAGGTGCCGCCCATGCGCGTTCTCGCTGGCCCACCAGTCCAGCAGCACCGGATACGACTGCTGCGGACGTGTGGTGGGCCAGTAGAGCTGCGGCGTGAAGTAATCCAGCCAGCCCTCACGCAGCCACTTGCGCGCATCGGCATACAGCTGCTGATACGCATCAAAGCCACGCACCGACTCGGGATAGCCCGGCCGCCAGATGCCAAACGGGCTCACGCCAAAGCGCACCCAGGGCTTGGCCTTGTGCACACTGTCGTGCAGCGCCTTCACCAACTGATTCACGTTGTCTCGGCGCCAGTCGTCGCGCGCCAGCTTGCCGCCGGCGGCCCGGTACTTCTGCCAGCTGCGTGTATCCGGGAAATCCACGCGCTTGCCGCGCCGCGTCACCGGATACGGATAGAAGTAGTCGTCGATGTGCACACCATCGACGTCGTAGCGCTTGACCACGTCCATCACCACGCGCAGCGTGCGCGCGCGCACCAGCGGCTCACCCGGATCCATCCACAGGTAGCCGCCGTAGGTCTTCACCAACGACGGGCTGGTGCGCGCAATGTGATTGCGCGCGAGCGGCGACTTGCTGCCGGTAAACCGCGCACGATACGGATTGAACCAGGCGTGCAGCTCCAGGCCACGCTTGTGCGACTCCGCAATCACGAATGACAGCGGATCCCAGAACGGATCGGGCTTCTTGCCCTGTGTGCCGGTGAGATACTCCGACCACGGCTCGATGCTCGACGCATACAGGGCATCGGCCGCGGGACGCACCTGGAAGATCACGGCGTTGAGCTTGAGGGCCACCGCACGATCGAGCAGCGCAATCAACTCGGCCTGCGCCTCGGCCGTGCTCAGCCCACGCTTCGACGGCCAATCCATGTTGCCCACGGTGGCCACCCACACGCCGCGAAATTCACGCGGAACAGGTGGCGCCTCGGCGGGCACGGCGGGTGCGCTCGGCGCCGGCGCTGGCCCTGTAGCAGCGCGGCGCGGCGCACGCGTTGCATTGCCGCGCACGGTGTTGGGTCTGTTCTCTCCCTCTGTCTCCCGCTTCGCCTCACCGTCGACGTCGGGTGACGCGTTTGCCGATGGACGGGCCTGCAACTCCGGCGCCGGCGGATTGGGCACAGGACCGCCACCGCACGCGCCGAGTCCCATACCGAGACCGAGCGCGAGCACGATGGCTCGGTGGCCGGACCACAGGCGCGGCAACCTCACGATCCCCCTCGCTCCTGTACCAAATCCGCCGTCATCGCACGCAACACCACACCCGCACGACGCGCCGCTTCGGCAATGCGCTCCGGCGACTGGATGAACGACACACGGAAGAAACCTTCACCGCCGGCGCCAAAGCCCGAACCCGGCATCACGATGACGCCCTGCTCTTCACGCAGCCTGTCGGCAAACGCCGCACTGGCAATGCCCTCCGGCAGCGGAATCCACAGATACATGGTGGCTCTGGGCAGCTCGCAGGCAAACCCCTCCGACGCAAAGGCTGCCACGGCCGCATCACGACGCGCGGCAAACACCGCGAGGTTGGCCGGCACGAACTCCGCCCAACTCTCGATGGCCGCCACACCTGCCGCCTGAATGCCCATGTACTGCCCCGTGTCGGTGAACGACTTGACCTTGGTGAGCGCGCCCGCGATGGCCGGTGAGGCCACCGCCCAGCCGCAGCGCCAGCCGGTCATGTTGTAGGTCTTCGACAGCGAGTGAAACTCGATGGCCACGTCCCGCGCACCGTCGATCTCGAAGATGCTGGGCGGCACGTAGCCGTCGAAGCCCATCTCAGAATACGCATTGTCATACACCAGCAGGATGTCACGTTCCCGACAGGTGCGCACGACACGCTCGAGATAATCACGCGGCGCGATGGCCGCCGTGGGGTTGTTGGGATAGTTGAGATACAGCACCCGTGTACGCGCCATCACCTCGGCGGGAATTTCGTCCAAGTCCACCAGGAAGTTCGTGCGCGGACGCAGCGCGTACACGTAGGGCGTGGCGTCACTGAACAGCGTACCGCCCAGATAGGCCTGGTACGCCGGGTCAGGCACAATGGCCACGTCGCCGGCGCCCAGGTACGCAAAGGCCACATGCGCGAGCCCTTCCTTGCTGCCCAGCAGCGGCACGACTTCGGTCATAGGGTCGACCGACTGCCCGAACCGCCGCTGCATCCACGCCGCCACCGCCTCGCGATACGGCACATGCCCCAAGCCGAAGCCATAGCGCTGCATGGCCGGCACCTCGGCCGCCTCCTGCAGCGCCTTCACGGCAGCCGGTGGCGGCGCGAGGTCGGCGTCACCGGCCCCGAGGTCGATGACGTCCACGCCCGCTGCGATCAGCGCCTTCTTGCGCGCCGGAATGTGGGCCAGCGGATACGCAGGGAAACGCGAGAAACGGGCAGACAGGCGTGGCACGATGCTGGGCTGTGGTGTGATTACGACGTGGTTACGACGTGGGAGGATTGAATTGGGCGTGCTGCGACTCGATCCAGCTCTTGTGATAGGCCGGGTCCTCGATGTCCAGCGCGGCCCTGGCCACCTTGAGCGGCCGGAAGCTGTCCATCATCACCGCCAGCTCGTTGGTGTGCGTGGCACCAATGCTGGCCTCCGCGCGGCCCGGGTGCGGCCCATGCGGCAGGCCGTCGGGATGATGCGTGATGGAGCCGTACTCGATGCCCTTGCGCGACATGAATTCACTCGAGGCATAGAACAGCACCTCGTCGGAGTCCACGTTGCTGTGGTTGTACGGCGCCGGCACCGCCTGCGGATCGAAATCGTAGGGCCGCGGGCAGAACGAGCAGATCACGAAGCCGTCACCCTGGAAGGTCTGGTGCACCGGTGGCGGCTGATGAATGCGCCCCACGATGGGCTCGAAGTCGTGGATGTTGAAGGCCCAGGGATAGAAGTAGCCATCCCAGCCCACGACATCGAACGGATGGTGATCGAGCACCAGTTCGTTGATGGCATCGTACTGCTTCACGTACACCGGGAACTCGCCCTTCTCATCCACCGGCGCCAGCGCCTGCGGCCGGCGGATGTCGCGCTCGGAAAACGGCGCGCCTTCGAGCAGCTGACCGAACTCGTTGCGATAGCGCTTGGGGAAACGGATGTGCCCGCGGCTTTCCATCACCAGCAGCTTGGTCGGCCCCTTGCTGGTATCGAGCCGCCAACGATGCGTGATGTTGCGGTGGATGACCACATAGTCGCCGGGCTGGTACGGCAGCTCACCAAACACCGACTCCAGCACGCCGTGACCTTCCACCACATACACCACCTCGTCCGCCTGCGAGTTGCGGTAGAAGTGCGTATCGGTGACCGTAGGCTCCACGTACAGCATGCCGATGTCGCTGTTGAAGAGCAGCGGCAAGCGGTCCATGCTGGCCGAGCCGCCCTTGGGCGCGCGCGACGTGAGGAAGTGTCGGTGGCGCAACGACGTATCGCGGTCTTCCTCCCACACCACACTGCCCACGCGGCGCGCACTCAGCACGGTGGTGGGCGGATGGATGTGATAGAGCAGCGACGAGGTGCCGACAAAGCCCTCGTGTCCCATCAGTTCTTCGGCATACAGTCCGCCGTCGGGACGGCGGAACACGATGTGCCGCTTGCGGGGCACGCTGCCGAGCAGGTGATACATGGGCATGGGCGCCTCAGAGGTTGCCGCGGAGTTCCTGTTCGCGCTCGATGGCTTCGAACAGGGCCTTGAAGTTGCCCTTGCCGAAGCTCGTGGCACCCTTGCGCTGAATGATCTCGTAGAAGAGTGTCGGGCGGTCTTCCACCGGCTTGGTGAAGATCTGCAGCAGATAGCCGTCCGGGTCGCGGTCCACGAGAATGCCCAGCTTGGCCAGTTCGTCCACCGGCTCGTCGATCTGCCCCACCCGCTGCTGCAGGTCGTCGTAGTACGAGGTGGGCACGCTCAGGAACTCCACACCACGATCACGCAGCGCCTTGACGGTGCTCAGAATGTCGTCGGTGGCCAGCGCGAGATGCTGCGCGCCGGGGCCGCCGTAGAAATCGAGATACTCCTCGATCTGCGACTTCTTCTTGCCCGAGGCCGGCTCGTTGATGGGGAACTTGATGCGGTCGTTGCCGTTGGCCATGACCTTGGACATGAGCGACGAGTACTCGGTGCTGATGTCGCTGTCGTCGAAGGTGATGAGATTGCGGAAGCCGAGCACGTCGGCGTAGTAGCCCACCCAGCGATTCATCTGGCCCAGTTCCACATTGCCCACGCAGTGGTCGACGAACTTGAGCCCCACATCGGCGGGCTGATAGTGCGGCGTCACGGCCTTGAAGCCGGGCAGGAACACGCCGCGATAATTGCGGCGCTCGATGAGCGAGTGAATGGTGTCGCCGTAGGTGCCAATGGCCGCAATCACCACCTCGCCGTGCTCGTCCTGATGCACCACCGGCTCGTGAATGGGAATGGCGCCACGTGACACCGCGGTGTCATAGGCCAGGCGCGCATCGTCCACCCACAGCGCGTAGTCCTTCACGCCGTCGCCGTGCTTGTGCACATGCTCGGCAATGGGATGATCCGGCTGCAGCGCGGTGGTCAGCACGAGGCGGATCTTGCCCTGCTGCATGAGATAGCTGGCGCGGTCGCGCACGCCCGTCTCGGGGCCGCGATAGGCCACCAGCGAGTAGCCGAAGGCCGCGCGATAGTAGTGGCTGGCCTGCTTGGCATTGCCGACGTAGAACTCGACGTAGTCGGTGCCGTTGATGGGGAACGCGTCCTGCTCAATGCCCGTCTCGGGCGTCGTCATCGTGGCCATGAGGCACACCTCGGATATGAGTCGGTGAGAAAACCGACGCGCCGGAAAGGGGCACGCCGTGTAACCGCGGACGCCTGCTTGGCAGACGTCACATACGGACCGGACTCAGATGTGCGAGCGAGGGAGGGCGCCAATCCAGGCGCGCTCCCGCTGATCCTCGACGGGCGGAGTGAACCACATACCCGAAAGATACCCCAAAGACTACTGCTTGGCGACGATCCGGTCCTTGATGCGGTCGTATACGGCCTGCGTCACCAACCCGCGGCTGAGCAGCTGCTGTTTGTTGGCATAGGGGCGGCCCGCGATGATCTTGGCTGCCGTGGCCGGACCCACGCCGGGTAGCACTTCCAGCTGCTTGGCCGTGGCCCGATTGAGGTCGATCTGACTGGCGACCACGGGGGTTCCCGCCGGGGTGCCGGCCTTGGCCGCCGGCGCAGCCGGCTTGGCCGCTTGCGACGCGCCCTGGGCCATGGCGGATGCCCCGGTCAGCTTGGCCAGGACAAGCCCCAGAGCAAGACAGGCGAGCGGGGATCGGGAAACGCGCATGACTAGACTTCTGAGGGGGAGACCGAAAGGCACTCGGCGTGGCCAGTGCACACGGCTACTGTGACTACAGCCCACGTAGACGCACCCCGAACAAGAAGCTGATCAGGTCGCATTCTCGGCAGGTGTGGAAAAGATAAGAGCTTGCGCAGCTCATCCGTCGTATTTTTTGGACGCAGGCCCTACTGGCGTCACACGAGTCGTGACGCCAGCGCCTAGTGCATACCGACGTGCCGAATCAGTGTTGCGTCGGCCTCTTTCTGCGCAGTTGAGCCAACTGAGCCAACGCGGCTGCACCCAATAGAGTACCAAACACGACACTCAATTGGGGTCCGAAGAACAACGGATCAGGACGTGCAGCGAATACGAAGGCTGCACCGGAAAACGCAAAGGTTGCCAGTATCCGTCCGATCCGACTGCGCATCGAGAGCAACATGCCCACTCCGCCTGCCACCATGGCTGCCGTCGCTAAGTCGATTATGCTCCAACCCATTCTCGACCTCCGAAGACACCTGTCGCAACGAAGGGCGCTGCCATCGCCCCGCGCTGAGCAGTGCCCAACGCCGCAGGGTGGTGATTGTTGTTCGTGGGCCCCTGCTTGCACTCGTTGTAAGCGGAAATGGCCGCCATTGTTCCGACGACCGCTCCCACCGCCGTTGTGAGGAGGCCGGCGACGGCGAACTTGCTCATCGGCTCAGGAGCCGCCACGGCCCCAATCGCGGTGAGTCCAAAACCGATTGCCGTGAAGGCGGCTCCGATGGCTGCGTACTTCAGAACTTGACAGTTTGGCCCAGACGACGACGCAAAGTACGTCCTGGCCGCACCGCAAGCGCCAGTCATGCCAACAAGGCCGGAGGAGCCATCATCTGCCTCAAGCTGAGCAACGATTGTCTCGAGCTCGGCAACCATAGCCCCGAGCGTCATCGCAGCCGCCATTCGCTCCTCGTCAGTTGCGGGCGACCCCCAGTACGGATGATTGGGATCGGGGTCTGCTTCCGGATAGACGATCTCTGGGTCGACTTGACCAAGCGAGGCAGGACGCAGCCAGCGCGTGCCTGGCCTCGGATCGTCCAAAGTGGCGACACTAGGAGTGGCGAACCTGCGAGCTGCGGCGCCTCGCATCACGTCCTGCTCTTTGTACGTCATCACGTAGCTGGCGTAAGCGTGCGAATCAGCCCCTGTACTCTCGTCGAAACGCAGGGTTACTCCCAACTCCCGTGCGAGACGCGGAAGAGTATTCAGCCTTCTTTCCTTCAGCAGCAGAGAAATCGGATGATGCGAGGGAAGCGTGATGGTGCCGAGGTCGTTCATCAATCGCGCACGCGTGCTGTCCAGCTCGCGGATACTCATGCTGGCGCTCGGCCCCTTTGAAGATAGAGGGGCCCCCTCTGCCAATGCTGCGATCCGGGGCAACAAGAGCTTCGGTACGGTGGAAAGAACATGCGGTGCTGATTTTTCACTGAACGATTGAACCGGCGGCACCGAACTCTCGACACCGGAGATTCGCTCGCCGGCGGCAGCGCCGTCGCAACCCGCTACCGCGCCCAAAGCCAACAGGGGGGGGACCAACCGAATTACTGTGAACTTCATGGTGACCTCACTGGCCAAAGGGGATACATCAGATTCGCGCTCCATTGACGCGGCGCGCACTGCCAAATTGGGACGCGTTTTTCATGTGTCAAGAGACTCTGCGACGTGCCCCCCGAAGTTGGAGTGCATCACCACCGCCGTGAAGTAGGCCCTTGCAGCCCTATGGTACTTCTGGCGCCCACTACTCGCGTGAGAGAATACCTCTCACAGCGCAATACATGAGCAAAGATTGCTTAAAGGGAAAGCTCCTGCAGGTTCCGGAAAAGCTCCAGCGCCTCGGGATTGGCCAGCGCGTCCACGTTCTTCACTGGCCGGCCATGGATGACCTCGCGCACGGCCAGTTCGGTGATCTTGCCGCTGATGGTGCGTGGGATGTCCCGCACCGCCACAATGACCCGCGGTACGTGGTGCGGGCTGGTGAACTCGCGGATGCGGCGCCGGATCACGTCACGCAGTGCATCACTCAGCACCTGTCCCTCACGCATGCGCACAAACAACACGATGCGTGAGTCCGTGCCGCCCACGGCGCCCAAGGTCTGCTCCACCACCAGAGACTCCAGCACCTCGGCAATCTGCTCCACCTGCCGATAAATCTCGGCGGTGCCGATACGCACACCACCCGGGTTGAGCGTGGCATCGCTGCGGCCATGAATGATCAGGCCATCGTGTTCGGTCAGCTCAGCCCAGTCGCCATGACGCCACACCCCGGGCCAGTGCTCGAAGTAGGCCGCGCGATAGACGGCCCCCGTGGGGTCGTTCCAGAACGCCACCGGCATGCTGGGGAACGGCCTGGTGCAGACCAGTTCGCCCGGTTCGTTCACCACCGGCTGCCCGTCTTCGTTCCACACCTCCACCGCCATGCCGAGCCCGCGCATCTGCAGTTCGCCGCGGTAGACGGGGCCCGTGGGGTCACCCAGCGCGAAGCAGCTCACAATGTCGGTGCCGCCACTGATGCTCGACACACGGACGCGCGGCCCAATGGCCTCGCGCACAAAGTCATAACTGGACGGTGCCAGCGGGCTGCCGGTGGACAGCACGGCGCGCAACGCCGACACATCGGCCACCTCGCGTGGACGCAGCCCCTCCTTCTCGAGCATGGCCAGGTACTTGGCGCTCGTGCCAAACACCTGCACCCGCTCGGCTTCGGCCATGCGCCACAGAATGGCGGGATCGGGTGCGAGTGGCGCGCCGTCGTAGAGCACCAGCGTTGCCCCCAGCGCGAGGCCTGACACCAGCCAGTTCCACATCATCCAGCCGCAGGTGGTGAAGTAGAACAACACGTCACCTTCGCGGATGTCGGTGTGCAGCGCGAGCTCCTTCCAATGCTGCAGCAATGTGCCACCCGCACCATGCACCAGACACTTGGGCATGCCCGTCGTGCCGCTCGAGTACAGCACGTACAGCGGATGGTCAAACGGCAGACGCGTAAACTGCAGCTCGTGCGCCTCGGCACCGGCATCAGCACCAGCACCAGCACCAGTATTCGCGTGCGCCGCGAGCACGACATCGAAACGCTGCGCACCCGGCAGTCCATCGAGCGCCGGCGCGGCCTCCACGTAGGGCACCACCCAGGTGGCTGCGAGGCCCGGCAACGCGGCCACGATTTCGCGAAGCCGCGCCAGACAGTCGACGCGCTTGCCCGCATACCAGTAGGCGTCGGCTGCCACCAGCACCCTGGGCGCAATCTGCCCGAAGCGGTCGAGCACACCCTTGGTGCCAAAGTCCGGCGAACAGCTCGACCAGATGGCGCCAAGTGATGCCGTGGCCAGCATGACCACCACCGCCTCGGGAAGATTGGGCAGCCAGCCTGCCACGCGGTCCCCCACACCAACACCTGCTGCACGCAGTGCGGCGGCGCACTGCGCCACCTGCACACGCAGCTCGGCATACGATACGCGACGCTGCGCCCCGTGTTCGTTCCACGCCACCAGCGCCTTGCCGTCGTCGCGCCGGCGCAGCAAATGCTCGGCAAAGTTGAGCCGTGTGTCGGTGAACCAGCGCGGTCCTTGCCACGTACCGTCCACCACATGTGGCGGTCGCATGACCTCGCCGCCCTGCAGCACCGACGTCCACGGCGCGTCGGCCGGTCCCGGTCCGTCGGCCATGATGTGTGCATCCCGCCAGATCTCGGCCCAGAAGCGCTCGGGTTCCGTCACGCTCCAGCGCTGCAGCGCGTGACTGTCTTCGACATCGGCAGGCGTCACGCCGCGCGCGCGCAGGTCCATGAGGAACTGCCACAAGCGGGTCTGCTCACGCTCGCTGGCGCTTGGCTCCCATACCGGACCCCACACCGGACCTTCGGACACGTTCACTTCACTTCCTCGCGGGCGAGGGCCACGGCGCCGCATCCCGGACCATGGGCTTCGCAGTACCAGCCGTGCCGATCGTGAAAAACCAGATGCGGGGCATCGTTGGGTCTGAGCCGTACGCGCACGAGATGTTCGACGCCGGTGCGCGGTCCCACGATCGCGCGTGCATCCAGCACGTCCACCACCGGCTTGACCGGAAAGAGGTCGAGCTGTGTGGCGGGCAGGCCGAGGGCATCAGCAGCCGAGGACGAACGACGCGGGGGCATGCACAACTCTCGCCCACCCGCGCCATGCCACGCAAGCTGTAATTGGCCCCGTCGTCGGACACGTCATATGCTGGCGGGATGGTGTTCCCGGCTTGCATTCTCTGCTCATTTGAGCGACCTTGCTGTCTCATTTGGTCGACGAGGATGGGAATGACAGCTGCCAAGAAGGGCCGGAGTGCTGGCAAGGAAATTTCGCGCAGCACAGGACGCTCAAAAAAAGAGATCGGTGTAGTACTCAAGCCCCTCGCGAGGCGGTCGGCGGTAGGCGAGGCGAAAGTGCGCCCCGGCAAAGCCTTGGGACTGATCCAATACGCTGACGTAGTTGAACCCCACGCGACACACCGGGTGGTTCGGGTGACGGGCCAGGAGGCGAAAAGTGCGGGTTTTGTTCCGCTGCTCAAGTGGACAGACGCACCTGCGAGCCCATGGGCGCTTCAAGTGCATCCTGACCCTGGCGCAGTCGGGATTCCGCTCGCTGAAGCTGGCGAAATCGCCCTGCACGACGTCGTCGTGAACGGTGGGGTGCCTGCCGAGACCGTGCCCGCATTGGTAGAAGTCCTCGACCTTCCGTTGCAGCGCATCGCGGAAGGGCTCGGGTTGGCCACGTCAACGCTCAATCGACGCCGAAACAGCAACGAGGCCCTTTCAGCAGCGGAGAGCGATCCGGTCCTGCATCTCGCTCGCATTGTGGCGAAGGTTCGGGAGTGGCCCGTTGCTGATGAGGTGCGCGCGAGTGGTTTTGACGCGGGCGTGTGGCTCGGCCAATGGCTGACCACGCGTCATTCCACCTTGAAGGGACGCGAGCCGATAAGCCTGCTGGCGACCAGTGACGGGCGGCGTCTCGTTGAGCGGCTGCTGGAGAGCAGCCTGAGCGGAGCGTATTGGTGACTCCCCGTTGTACCAAACGTGCGCGTCCGTTGCCTCCGGCGTTCACGGTGTACCGGATTGGCACCGACACGCCGCATTACACCGCGGACGATGTGACGGGCACCGGAGCGAAGATTACCGGCGGCCGGTGGAACTCAGTGGGTCGCGCCGTCGTGTACGCTGCCGCGTCGCGGGCTCTGGCAGCCCTTGAGACTCTGGTGCACCTCGCTCCCGCCGGCGCATTCCCCGCGAATCGGTACCTGGTCGAACTGCACATCCCCGCCGCAATCTGGAAGGCACGCACGAGCTTTGACCCCACCGCAAACGTCGGCTGGGATGCGGAGCCGCCTGGGGCAGTATCCCTGACCTGGGGTGATCAGTGGCTGCAGGCGGTTTCGAGCCTCGTCGCGGTGGTTCCGTCCGTCATCGTGCCGGAGGAGGAGGTGGTGCTTCTCAACCCCCGGCATCTCGACCTCTCTCAAGTGAAGGTCAGGAAGGTGCGACGCTGGTCGTATGATTCGCGCCTGCTCTTCACATCTAGCGCGTCGTGACCTCGCATTACTGATGCAAGCTGGGGCGAGACTCACTGCAAATGGTGCTCCGCGTCACAGACGTCGCCAACCTTCATCGGTACAATGTTTCTGTGATCGTCCGTCGTTCGTGGTTGACGGTTCACGGCGTGATACGCAGACTTGAGGAATGCGCACGCGGCGCTGTGCGCGTGTGTCCGCTCGACCTGATTGATCCCCCCACTTCTTCACGTTCTCATGCGACGACTTCGATTGATTGGGCTGGCAGCTTTCACCAGCGCGCTCCCCGCTTTCGCTGTGCGCGCGCAAGCGCCGGCGTCTGACTCAACGGGATTTCGCGCAGGACAATGGGGCACGGAGTTCACGCTCGGGAGCAATCTCGGGAATCCGACAGGCGTCGGCGCCCTCCGTTTCCACAGCGTACGTCGCGCGCTCCTGTTGGACGTGCTGGGTCGAGTGTCTTGGCAGTCCGGCGAAGCCCTGCTGACGGAAAACCAAACCTTTGGGCGACTGCGTCTCGGCACCCGCTGGTATCGGCCCGTGACACGTCAGATCCTGCAATCGCTCACTCTGGGTGTCCTGATGTCGCGCGATCAGCGCACGCAGGAGCAACGGTACGTGGTGTCAGGTGACTCCGTGAAGACGCGGTCGACGATTGCAGGCGGCGGGCTCTTTGCCGAACTCGGTGCCAATTGGATGGTAACGTCGCACCTGAGTCTCGGGGCCGCGTGGCATACCGACGTCACGCACACGCGCATCACCCAACGCACGGAGGGCGGAGGGCCAATGCTGCTCCCGCCGAACGTGCGCTCCACGCAATGGAGTGCCTCCCTTGGCCAACTCGTGCTTCGTGCTGGCGTATACTTCTGAACGCGTGTTCGCATCGGTACTGTGCCCACTCTCACACCTTCAGCACACTAGGGAATCTCTGATTAAGTAGTGCGCCTCGGAGGGAAAATCGCAATATTGGCGCGCGCGATTTTCCCTTCTGTCGGAGCCCCCGGATGACCGAGCAGCGCACGTTTGCGGATGCGATCCTCTCGA
>ERZ1066122.1756-NODE-1756-length-16169-cov-7.710686_pt1 | contig 16169 bp, 8 predicted proteins | sample MGYA00382769_ERZ1066122 | MGnify/ENA primary metagenome ERZ1066122 (study PRJEB33369, sample SAMEA5778352) | biofilm metagenome | biome: Industrial cooling water; feature: Water cooling tower basin; material: Biofilm | place: United Arab Emirates | collected...
GTGGTTGCCGGTAACTCAAAAGCTCTCCTCCCCGGCTGGGGAGGGGAGTTCGAAACAAATGACAATTCCACCTCCCGTTGAACATCTCCGAGCTATCCCTCAAACGCCCCGTCCTGGCTACGGTGCTCAACCTGCTGCTGCTGCTGTTTGGCGGGGTGGGGTTCTACGCGCTTTCCCTGCGCGACTACCCGGCCGTGGACCCGCCCATCGTCACCGTGCAGACGACGTACACCGGCGCCAACGCCGACGTGGTGGAGTCGCAGATTACCGAGCCGCTGGAAAAGCAGATTAACGGCATTCCGGGCATTCGGGCCATCACGTCGTCGTCGGCGCAGGGGGCGAGTAATATTTCCGTCGAGTTCAACCTCGATGTTGATTTGGAAACCGCCGCCTCCGACGTGCGCGACAAAGTGGGCCAGGCCACCCGTAACCTCCCGCAGGACGTGGACGCGCCGCCCGTGGTGAGCAAGGCCGACGCCTCGTCGGATATGATTATCATCCTGGCCGTGCAGAGCCGTACCAGCAACCTGCTCGACCTGAGCGATTACGCCGAAAACACCCTGCAACAACAGTTGCAAACCATCGGAGGCGTGGCCGGCATCAACCTGCTCGGCGCCAAGCGCTACGCGATGCGCCTGCGCCTCGACCCCGCCCGCCTCGATGCCTACGGCCTCACGTTTCAGGATGTAGCCACCGCCTTGGCGCAGGAAAACGTGGAGCTGCCGGCGGGCAAAATCGCCGGCCACAGCACCGACCTCACCATCCGCACCATCGCGCGCTTCACCACCGAAGAGCAGTTCCGCGACCTGATTCTGCGGCAGGACGCGGCGGGTATCGTGCGGCTGGGCGATGTGGGTGCCGTCGCGCTCGGCCCCGAAACCTACGAGCAGCAATGGAAGCTCAACGGCGCGTGGGCCGTGGGGCTGGGCGTCATTCCGCAGCCGGGCGCCAACTACGTCGATATCGCCGATGAATTTTATAAGCGGCTGGAACAGATTGAAAAGGACAACAAGGGCGACATCCAGCTCCGCGTCCTCATCGACAACACGCGCCTCGTCAAGCAGTCGCTGGTGGAAGTGGTCGAGACGCTGCTGATTTCGTTCGCGCTGGTAGTGCTCGTGATTTTCGCGTTTTTCCGGTCGTGGTCCATTGCGCTGCGGCCGCTCATCGATATTCCGATTTCGCTGATCGCCACGTTCTTCGTGATGTACCTGGCGGGTTTCTCGCTCAACATTCTCACCTTGCTCGGTATCGTGCTCGCCACGGGGCTGGTGGTCGATGACGGCATCGTCGTCACCGAAAACATCTTCCGCAAGCTCGAAGAAGGTGTGCCCATCCGGCAGGCGGCGCGCGAGGGGTCGAAGGAGATTTTCTTCGCCGTCGTGGCTACGTCGCTCACGCTGGCGGTGGTGTTTCTGCCGGTGGTGTTCCTGGAAGGCTTCACGGGGCGCCTGTTCCGCGAGTTCGGGGTGGTGGTGGCGGGGGCGGTGCTGATTTCGGCGTTTGTGTCGCTCACCATCACGCCGGTGCTCAACGTGGTGCTGCACCGCGGAGGTGAAGCAGGGGGGAGCGATCACGGCTGGCTCTACCGCAAAACGGAGCCGTTTTTTGAGCGGATGGAAACCGGCTACGGCCGCTGGGTCGGCGGTTTTCTGCGGCTGCGGTGGCTGGCGTGGGTGGTGGTGGCGGTGTGTGGCGGCCTGATTTGGCTCATTGGCCGCTCGATTCCGTCGGAGCTGGCGCCGCTCGAAGACCGTTCCTCGCTGCGGTTTTCGCTCACGGCGCCGCAGGGCAGTTCCTACGCCTTCACGGCGCGGGTGGCCGAAGACCTCTCCGATTATCTGCTCGATTCGATTCCGGAGGTTGATTTCGCCTTCAACCTCGTGCCCGGCTTCGGCGGCGGACAGGGGCTGAACTCGGGCTTCGTGCGCCTCGGCCTGCCGCCGCCCGACGAGCGCACCCGCTCGCAGGCCGACATCGCCGCCGCCATCACCCGGCGCCTCCCCGGCATCATCCCCGACGCGCGCGCCTTCGTGGTGCAGGAACAAACCATCTCGGTGGGGTTGGGCAGCCGGGGCGGACTGCCGGTGCAGTTCGTGCTGCAAAACCTTGATTTAGAGAAAATCCGCCTCGCGCTGCCCAAATTTCTGGCGGCGGCCCGGCAGGATGCCACGTTCGCGTCGGTCGATGCGAACCTCAAATTCGACACCCCCGAGCTGCGCCTGACCTTCGACCGTCTCCGTATCCGCGACCTCGGCCTCACCACCGAACAAGTGGCGCAAACCGTGCAGGCCGCCTTCGGTGGCCGCCGGATGGCCTACTTCCTGCGCGGCGGGCGCCAATACCAGGTCATCGGGCAAGTGGGCCGCGACGCCCGCTCGACCCCCGCCGACCTCGCGCGCCTCTACGTCCGCAACGTGCGCGGCGAGTCGATTCCGCTCGCCGCCGTGGTGCGGGCCGAAGAGTCGGCCTCGCCGGCCACGCTCTACCATTTCAACCGCCTCAAATCGGCCACCGTGTCGGCCCAGCTCGCCGAAGGCCGCACCATCGGCGACGGCGTGCGGGCGATGGAAGCCATCGCCGAACAAACCCTCGACCCCACGTTCCAGACGGCGCTGGCCGGCCCCTCGCGCGATTTTGCCGAGTCATCCTCCAACACCGCCTACGCCTTCGCGCTGGCGCTGGTGCTGATTTACCTGTTGCTGGCGGCCCAGTTCGAGAGCTTCCGCGACCCGTTCATCATCCTGCTCACGGTGCCGCTGGCGCTGGCGGGGGCGCTGCTGAGCTTGTGGGTGTTCGGCCACACGCTCAACATCTTCTCCCAAATCGGGATGATTATGCTGATTGGGCTGGTGACGAAAAACGGGATTCTCATCGTCGATGTCGCCAACCACCTGCGCGCCCAGGGTTTAGGATTGGCCGAAGCCGTGCGCCAGGCTGCCCAGCAACGCCTGCGCCCCATCCTGATGACCTCGCTCGCCACGGCCCTCGGTGCCCTGCCCATCGCGCTGTCGTTGGGGGCAGCGGCCACGAGCCGCATTCCGTTGGGCATCGTCATCGTCGGAGGGATTCTGTTTGCCCTGATTCTGACCTTGTTCGTGATTCCGGCGATGTACACCTACCTGGCCGGGGAACATAAGAAAGAGGAAGTTGCCCACGAGGCCAAGCCGGCATAACGCACGTAACTCAATCTTCCAGACAACTAAGCAATTTGTCATTGCGAGCGCAGCGAAGCAATCCTCGTAGGATAGGCGCGGTGGTTAGGCAACGCGGCTGTCGGTAACTCAAAAGCTCCCCTCCCCGGATGGGGAGGGGCCGGGGTGGGGCGCCTACGGCGGTGGGGCTACGTTAGCTAAGCCGCCGTTGCTCAGCCACATTGCCCAACCGCCGTATCGCCCCACCCCGGCCCTGCGGGCCACCCCTCCCCATCCGGGGAGGGGAGTCTGTTCGATAAATGGCTCTTCATAAATGATAGTCCGAGAGATGACCCGAAAACAGCCAGTCAAGGCGCTCCGCTGGAAGTTGCTGCCGGCGCTACTGCTGGCTGCTACTACCACCCTCGCTCAGCAACCCACCGCCGAGCCGCAGCCCCCCGCGCCCCTCGCGCTGCCCCTTGCCGAAGCCCTGCGCCTCGGCCTGCAAAACAGCCTCGACGTGCAGGTGAGCCGCGCCGAAGCCGAAATCCGGGCGGCCCAGGCGGGGGCCGGTTTCGCGGGCGGCCTGCCCACCATCGGTTTCACGGCGGCCAACACCGAAAACTTCACTACCCTGCGCCAGGAGCTGACCAACGGCACCATCATCAACCGCACCGGTGTGCGCTCCAACCAAACGGCCGCCTCGCTCACCGGTACGCTCACGCTCTTCAACGGTGGCCGCGTACGCGCCACCCGCCAGCGCCTCGACGAGCTGACCGCCCAAGGCGAGTTGCAGCTCAACGCCGCCATTCAGCAGGTGCTCGCCGATGTGCAGCTCCGCTACTACACGGTGGTTCTGCGGCAGCGCTACATCCGTACGCTGGAAGCATCGGTGGCCGTCTCGCGCCAAAAACTGGCTCTTGTGAACCAGCGCCAGGCCGTCGGCCTCGCCAACAACGCCGACCGTTTTCAGGCCGAGCTGGACCTCAACACCCAGCTCCAGACCCAGCGCGACCAGCGCCTCGCCGTGCGCCAGGCCACTGCCGAGCTGCAACGCGCGCTCAACGCCCCGGACGTCACGGCCGCCTTCACCGTCGAAGACACCATCCCGCTCGACCGCACCCTGCGGTGGGCCGACATTCAGGCCGCCCTCACGCGCAACCCCGGCCTGCTGGCCGCCGAACGCGCCGAGCGCATCGCCGCCCTCGTCGAGCAGGAAACGCGCGCGCTTCGCATCCCGGCGCTCAACCTCAACGGCGGCGCCAACGTCAACCGCAACCAGAGCACGGCGGGCTTCACGCTCCTCAACCAGACCTACGGGCCGTTCGTGGGCCTGAGCCTGAACGTGCCCATCTACAACGGCGGCACCTCGCGCCGCCTCGAGCGGGTAGCCCGGCTCGGCACCCAAACCGCCCAGGCCCAACGCCAAGCCACCCAGCGCGATAACGAGCTGGCGGCCTACTCGGCGTGGCTCGCGTACGAGCAAAACCTCCAGCAGGTAGATTCCGCCGAAGTCGCCTTCGCCACGGCCCGTCAACTGTTGCAGCTCACCCAGCTACGGCTGGCCGCCGGGCTGGCCACGCTGGTGGATGTGCGTATAGCGCAGCAAACCTTCGAGGCGGCGGGGTATGGGTTGGCGAATTACCGGTTTGCGGCGAAGGCGGCAGAGATTGGCTTGAAGCAGGTGGCGGCGATTTTGGAGCCGTAGGGGGGTGAGGTGGTGAAGAATATCAAAATACCACAACTGTCATCCTGAGCGAAGCGAAGGACCTTCCCCGCCCAAAAGCACCGCCGCCCCGCTCTGGCCCGCCCCTCTGAAAAAACGCCCGACGCGGTAGCAAACGCGCGCAAGAGCGGCCAGTCTGCACAGAAGTTACTTCCCGTTCTAACTGCAAGGCGGGGGAGGGCGCTTCTCAAACAGTCGGGCCAGAGCGAGGCGGCGGGCCTGGCGGGCGGGAAGGGCCTTCGCTTCGCTCAGGATGACAAGATGTGGGAGATGACGACCTTTTACAGTAGGCTCCACCACCCCAACACCTCCCCCTTACTGCCGCTTCTTCCCCGCCGCCACCATCTCCACCGCCTCCCCGAGCCGCTTCCGCCGCGTCTCCTCCTTTTTCGCCCCTTCAATCCACCGCACGTACTCGCGCTGGTGCGAGTAGCTGAGCTTGTCGAACCGTTCGCGGGCGCCGGGCACCACGAGCAGCGCCTCGGCAAAATCGGCGGGTAGCTCCATCACGCGCGGGGCGGTGTCGTGGGCGAGCTGCACGCGCACGGTGTGGCCCCACGTCTTGTCGATGGCTTTGCGAATGGTTTTGATGACGATGAGGCCGTGCGTTCCGTCGCCGACCGGGAAGAGCGACCCTTGGTATGGGAACCCATCGATGGTGGCCCGCACCGGCAGTTGGCCTTTCACGCCGTAGCGTTCCGCCACCGAAAACGGCACCAGAAAATACACGCCGCCGCTCTCGGATTCGAGTTCGAGAACGGCGTCAAATTCGTGTTCGGGACTGAAGGAGAGGTTGGCCATCGGGGTGGGGGAGGAGGTTGGGCCAAAGGTACCAACCGGATATAACGCGGAGCTACAGCTCCGGTGCGCGCGCTGGAACTGGCCGACTGCGGAGCTGTAGCTCCGCGTTACGTCCGGTCGGCGCCACGGGCGCGGGCGGCTACCGGACGTAACGCGGAACAACAGAACCCCCCCGTCGCCGGTCGGCAACGGAGGGGCTCGAACAGAGCAATTCGGAAAGACACCCAATGAAGCGGGTGCGGTGAGGCCGTGCTTACTTCGGCATCACCACTTTGTCGAGGACGTGAATCACGCCGTTGCTCTGGATTACGTCGTAGGTGCTGATGCAGGCCACGTTGCCGGCTTCATCGACGAGCACCACGTTTTTCGGGCCGTTCATCATTGCTTTGAGGGTGCCGCCGCTCACGGTTTTGTAGGTGGCGGTGCCTTTGCCGGCTTTGATGTCGGCCATCAGTTTGTCGGCCGTGATTTTGCCGGGCAGCACGTGGTAGGTGAGGATTTTGGTGAGCGTGGCCTTGTTTTCGGGCTTCACGAGGGTCTCCACCGTCCCGGCGGGCAGGTTTTCGAAGGCGTCGTCGGTGGGGGCGAACACCGTGAACGGGCCTTTGCCTTGCAGCGTCTCGACGAGGCCCGCCGCCTTCACGGCCGCTACCAGCGTGGTGTGCTGCTTCGAGTTGACGGCATTTGTCACGATGTCTTTCGCCGGGTACATCGCCTCGCCGCCGACCATCACGGTCGAGGGCGTGAGGCTGGCAACCTGGGCGTGGGCGAGCGGCGCCACTGCTACGGCCGCCGCAAATGCGAGAGAGGTGATGATGAGTTTCATCAGTTGAAAAGAAGAATTACCGAGGCGGCAAAATGTCCGCTTGGTAATTCTCGATTTCAACGTTCTTGCCAGAAAAACCGCGATTTTGGCGCTACGAGTGAAGTTTTTTTACGTTTTGCTAGGGCGGATAAAATATCGGCGAAGGGAATTTTTTAGACTTTTTTAGGCGAATAAATCAAGCTAAAAGGTAGTGTGCAGCTAGTGAGCGGCTAAATCGACGTGCTAACGTAACGCGGAGCTACAGCTCCACAGTTATACCGCACTCAGTCTGACGACGGAGCTGTAGCTCCGCATTACGTTGGTAGGCTGTGGCTCCGCGCTACGGCTGGGCTACCGCAGCGTCTGCGGCCCGTCGTCAGACTCCTGTTGCTGCTGTTGCTGCTGGCGGCGCTTGGCCTCCTCCACCAGCTTCCGGCGCGGGCGCTTGCGCCGAAACAGCTCGCCGAAGTTGTCGAACTGTTGGGTATGCACCAGCGACCCGGCCGCGCGCGCGGTGTTGGCGCGTTGGATGTCGGTGGAAGTGGTTTCGTAAGCGAGGCGGACGCGCAGGTGGCCGTCCGGCGTGATGAAGTACTCGGCGCTGATGTCGCCGATGGCCTGGTTGCTGTTAGTGGTCGCGGCGGGGGTGCCGGGCACGGCGCCGGTTGTCCCCGTATTGTTGCTCACGCCGCCCTCGCGCGTGAGGCGCAGCCGGCCCTGAAAAAATGAGTACGACACCCGCACCTGCATTGCCTGAAACGCCGTCTGGTCGAACCCGGCAAGGCCCAAGTCAATCTCGAGGTTCGAGTCGATTTGCGAAATCCAGTACGAAAGCTGCGCGCTCAGCAGCTCGCCCACTGAGTTGGCGAAGGCGTTGTTGCCTACGTTGGCGCCGACGTTGAATTCGTTTTGCGCTGAGAGTCGTTTGAGCACCAGCAACGAAAACACCTGCCGGTTCAGCTCCTGCGGGTCGTTGCGGATATTGTTGGCGTAGGCTTCGAGGGCCGGTGTAAGAGAATCTCGGGCGCCAGCAGCGAGCCGCGCAGCTCCATCAGCGCCACCACCGGCACAATCACGTTGGAGCTGCCGGTCTGGTCGGTGAGCTGCTGTAGGATGGGCTGGAGCGAGGTTTTCTGGGTGTAGGTGGCCGTCAGGTTCAGGACGCCGCCGTACGGGTCGCCGTTCCACGACACGGTGCCGCCCGGCCGTACCGTAAACTCCTTGTTGACCACGCCCAACAGCGTGAAATTGTACAGCCCGCGCACGATTTCGACGTTGCCGTACATCGTGAAGTTGCCGCGCGTGTCGATGTTGAGCGCCACGCGCCCCTGTCCGGTGCCGCGAATCAGGTCGCCGGTGGTTTCGTTGAAAATCACCTCGAGCTGGGCGTCGGGCGTCACGTCGAGGTTCATCGTGAGGCGCAGGCCGCTTAGGTCGGGGCCGGCGGTGGCGAGCGAGTCGGGGCGGCCGGTGCGGACGGTGTCGCCGGTGGGGCCGTACGAGATGAACTTGATGAACGACGAGCGCGCCAGCTCCGTCTGGTTGTCGAGCGGCAGGAACAGGCGCGTACCGGGGTCGGTCTTGGCGTCGATGCGGATGGCGAGGTCTTCGGGGGTACCCGTGCAGGTCAGGCGCCCCGTGCTGAACGCGGTGCCGTAGTACAGATTATTGAGCTTGCGGTCGGTGTTGAGCACCATAAACCGCCGGAACTGCGCCCGAATGTCGAGCACCATATTCTGGAAGCCCTGCTCATAGACGGTGCCATCGACGGTGGCCTGGTTGGCGAACTGGTCGCGCAGCACAATGCCGCGCAGCTGAATGCCCGCCGCGTCGAAGCCCACCCGCGCGGGCGTGAGCGTGGTGTCGGCGGGCGCCAGCGGGCCGCTCATCCGATAGACCGTGTTGAGGTAGCCGAACCGGAAGCGCCCCTGATGCACGTCTACGCCGCCGCGCAGAATCGGCGCCTTGAGCGGCCCCAGAATGTCGAGCTGGCCGCGCATCGTGCCGCGCAGATCGTCCATCAGAAAGCCCAAAAACGGCTCCACAAGCTTGAGCGGCGCGTCGAGCAGGGCGGCTTGCAGGGCGAGCTGCTGGTCGGGCGGGGCGCCGGGCGCGAGGCCGCCGTCCACGACCAGCAGGCGCCGCCCGCCGCGCGCCAGCTCCAGATTCAGGCCCAGCCGCCCGGCGCCCGACGAGCGCAGCGAGCCGCTGACGTCGCCGAGCAACACGCCGTCCAGCCCAAGCGAATCGGCCCGCAGCTCGCCTGTGAAGGCGGGTTGCGCGCCGAACACCTGCCGCACCTCAAAGTGCGTATCGCGTACCAGCCCGGCCAGCCGGAAGGCGTCCGGCCCGGTGCCGAGCAACGGGTTGAGCGAGGCAAGCGCCAGCGAATCGACCGTCACCGAGAGCGGTGCCGTGGCGTCGGCGGCCGACACCCGGCCCGTGGCGCCCACGGTTTGCGCGCCGTTTCGCAGCACGAGGTTTTCGACGGTGATTTCCTGCCCCGCCCCACCGATCACGATGCGGTTGTTGGCCTGAAACCGCCACGGCGTGGCCAACAGAGTCAGGCCCGACTCGGGCGCGAGGCGCACTTCCACGGCGCCCGTCAGGAAGGCCAGCGAGCCGTTGAGGGTGGCGGCGTTGGTCGATTTCTGCTGCTTGATGGCACTTGTGAAATCAATCAGCCCATTGTTCCAGAGAGCTTCCACGCGCAGGTTTTCGGTTTCGGCCAGCCCCGGCAGGCGCTGCTGCCGACTCGTCACGAAGGCGTCGGCGAGCACGTCGGAAGCGTAGGGCAGCTTCGAGGTGTTGAACTCGACTACGTTGTTGGTCAGCTCTACGTCGGGGCCGTAGCGCAGCGATTTCACCTGCCCGCCAAGCTGAAAAATGCTGGTCTGGCCGTTGCGGAAAAAGCCGTCGAGCTTGGTGGAATCGGCGATTTCGAGGCCCGGCACGAACACCCGCAGCAGCGGATTGACCCGCAGCAGCTCCACGGCCAGCTCGACGCGGTAGTCGGGCAGCGGGCGCTGCTTTTTGCGGCGGTAGTAGGCGGCCGTGGCGGCGGGGTCGGCCTCGAACTCGAGGGTGTACTCGCGCACGAGCGTCGCCACGTCGGCGATGAGGTTCGAGTAGTTGAAATTGCCCGCCAGCCGCACGTCCGCCGCCTCCGAGTGGACGGCCAGCGTCCGCTGTCCGCCGGGCGTACGCGTGGAAACGATATCGAGCGAATCGATGCGCCCGCGCGTGGTATCGACCAGAAACCGCGTCTGCCGAAACCGCATCGTCCCGACGAGCGCATCCAGCGTCAGCCCCTGAAAATTGAGGTCGGCACGGGTCGAGAGCGTAAACGGCGTCTTCGAGAAGCCGAGCGCGCGCAAATCGGCGTGGCCGAGGGTGGCCGTGCCGGTGAACGCCGGGCGGCGCGGGTCGAACGTGACGGTGCCGTCGGCGAGGAGTTTCAGGGCCGGGTCGGCGGCGGTGAGGCGCCCGGCGAATGTCTGGCCGCGCAGTACGCCGCGCGCCGTCAGGTTGCTGAGGCGGCGGTTGAGCAGGCCGAGGCGGCGCACGGCCACGTCGGTTTCGAGCTGAATCGTCCGCAGGTCGAAGCTCTGGCCTTTGACGTGGCCGTCGAGGCTCACGATCTGCACCACGCCGGGCTGCCCGATGAGGCGCCCGAGCTGAAAGTTGTCGGTCTGCACCTTACCCGAATAGGTGGAGAGGCGCGGGTCCGCCTTGATTTTGAGGTTGATGTCGCTCGTAACCGTGCCCAGGCGCGTGGCGAAGGTGCCGTTGGCCACGAAATCGTTGTAGAACCCCGAAAACTGCCCGCGCAGCCGCGTGGTGCCCAGCCGCTCGATGTACTCGTAGGCCACTGCCGGAATGAACCGCCGCACGTCGCGCGGGTCCACCACGGAGGGCTGAAAATGGAGGTCGAAAAACGTCTCCTGCCAATCGGGCAGCCCGTCCATCGCGAAGGCGCCGCGCAGCCGCGTGGTGCGGTTGACGGCCAGCCGGATGTCGTGCGTCCGAAAATTCCGCACCTTCCCATCGAAGTGTCCGCTGATGGAGGCCGTGTCTTTCGCAAACAGCGCGTTGAGCACCGGCGCGAATACGGCCACGTCGCGCCCGAGCACCACGGAGGAGTCGAGCCTGAGCGTCATCCGCACCGAGTCGTTGAACTCGCTGAACGACCCCATCGACGGATAATCGAACCGAATCAGCGGCGCGCGCACCCGCGAGGCGTTGAAGCGCAAATCGGTCTGCCGGAAGCTCCACCGCGTGGGGCTCCACGTCACGTCGGCGGTGAGGCCGCGCAGGTGGGCGTTGCCGCGCCGGTCAATCGTTTGCAGCTCCGTGACTTGCGCCCGCACCGAATCGCCCGCCAGCCGGATGCCCGAGAGGCGGCCGTAAATCGAGTCGAGGTACAGTTGCGCGTAGTCGAGGCCCGGCTCCTGCATTCGGGGTGTGCCCGCGTCGGTCAACTCAAACCGGCCGTTTTCGAGCGCGATGGCTTCAATCTTGAAATCGAACGTCGAGCGCGAGGTGTCCTGCGAGGGCGGCCCGAGCAGCCGCTGCACGGCGGCGAGGAACGTGTCGAGGTTGGTCGAGTCTGACCCCGGATACGTCACCATCCGAAAGCGCGGCTCGGCCAGGGTCAGCGTGTTGATGTAGAGCTTGTCGGGACTGAACACCGAAAACACCGACACGTCGGCGTCGAGGCGCCCGATGTTGAACAACTCCTGCCGCCGCCGGTCGAGTACGCGCACCCGGTCGAGCACCACCCTCGAAAACGGCCGCACATCGACGCTGCCAATGGTAACTTCGTGGCCAAGCTTTTCGGTGAGAACGCCCGCCGCCCTGCGCGCCGCCCACGTCTGCACACGCGGCTGCCGCAGCGCCACCAGCGCCCCGCCCACCAGCAGCAGGGCCACGCCAAGCAGCGCCACGGGTACGCCCACGAGCCACCTGGCCCAGCGCGGCCACCCCCGCCGCCGCGCGGGCGGGCCGGGCACCGGCGCGGCCGGCGATGTTGCGCCTGGGTTTTTCTCGCTCACTGACACTGCCACTCACTGACTACCTCTCAACAACCGGCAAGCCGCACGGCTCGCCACTACAAAGTACGCTAGTACGCCCGAACCCGCTGATGCAGTCGCCTCCCGCGTCCGTTGCCCTGCCTACGAAAAATCCGGCCACGAAGTCGGCCGACGGCCCGACCATCCTCGCCCTCGAATCGTCGTGCGACGATACGGGTGCCGCCGTCATCCGCGCGGGGCGGGTGCTCGTCAACCGCACGGCCGGGCAGGAGATGCACGCCCGCTACGGCGGCGTGGTGCCCGAGCTGGCCTCGCGGGCGCACAACCAGCACATCGTGCCGCTGGTGCTCACGGCCCTCGCCGAGGCAGGCGTAGCGCCCGAAGAACTGGATGCGGTGGCCGTCACGCGCGGGCCGGGCCTGCTGGGGTCGTTGCTGGTGGGCACGTCGTTCGCGAAGGCCTATGCGGCGGGGCTGGGTGTGCCGGTCATCGGCGTCAATCATATGCGGGCGCACGTGTTGGCCCACTTCATTGAGGAGCCGCGCCCGCCGTTCCCGTTTCTGTGCCTGACCGTGAGTGGCGGCCACACGCAGCTGGTGGTTGTGCGCGCCCCCGCCGATTTCGAGCTGTTGGGCCAGACGATGGACGACGCCGTAGGCGAAGCCTTCGACAAAGCCGCCAAGCTCCTCGGCCTGCCGTACCCCGGCGGCCCCGCCCTCGACCGGCTCGCCCAGACCGCCCAGCCCGGCGCCTTCGCCGACGCCTTCCGCGTCAACGACCAACCCGGTTTCGAGTTTTCGTTCTCGGGCATCAAAACCCAAATCCTCTATTTCCTCCGTGACCAGACGAAGCTGAACCCGGCCTTCGTTGAGGAGAACCGCCCCGCCCTCGCGGCCGCCATTCAGCAGGCGCTCGTGGCGGCGCTGCTCCGCAAGCTCCGCCGCGCCGTGCGCGAGACGGGCATCCGCCACGTAGCCGTAGCGGGCGGGGTGGCGGCCAACTCCGGCCTGCGCGCCGCTTTAGCGGCCACCGCCGCGCAAGACGGTTGGCTCGGCCTCTACATCCCCGCCTTCGAGCATTGCACCGACAATGCGGCGATGGTGGCGATGAGCGCGCATTTTCAGTTTTTGGCGGGGGATGTGGGGGATGGGTTTTTAAGCCCGGAGCCGCGGTTGGGGGTGTGATGGCCGTGCCGCGGGGTGGCTGGGGTAGCAATCCCGGCCTGTGGAATACAATCCTTTCAGGGTTGCCGGGCGGCGATCAATCCCAGACGTAACGCTCGTCCCATTCCAACCCGTGGCGCGAGAGCAACAAGCGGTATTCATCTTGAAACGTGAGCGCCTGATGGTGGCGTTCTTGCTGGGCAATGTACCGTGTAGTGTCTTCCAAGAGACGATAGGCGATGCTGAACGCTCCGTAACCAGATTGCCACTGAAAATCCGTGAACAGTGGCTCGATTTGCTTGACCCAAATACTGGATTCGCGCTTGACCTCTTTCATCCAGTCGGCGATGGTCACAGTCCGATTCATTCTCGCCAGAATGTGTCCGTGATCGGCCACACCGCCCACCTGCAACGATTGACAACCTCGCTGGTTGGAAATGCCAGCCAGCACCGTGTGCAGCTGGTCGCGCAAGGCGCGCTCCTCAAAATAAGGATGCCGGTTCTTGGTCGAAAAGACTCCGTGGATGTACACTGCGCTCAAAGAGTGGCCCATCCTACAAAGCTATCTTCCAACCCTGAAAGGGTTGTATTCCACAGGCCGGGGTTGCTATCCCGAAGGGATTGCTACCCCGGCCACCCCGGCCACCGGGCGATCTTTTAGTGCTCAAACCGATTCTCCGGCCGCACCAACACCACCTGCTCCTCCCGCTCCACCTTCACCGACCCCGGCGCCGCCCCGCGCGGCTTCCGCACAAACTTGCGCGGCGTGACCACCACCGGGCACAACGAATCGCTCTTACGCTTCGAGTACCACGCCGCCAGCGCGGCGGCGGCCTCTATAACCGGGCGCGGCACCGGCTGTGCCGCGTTGGGGCGGCGAATCACGACGTGCGAGCCGGCCACGTCTTTGGCGTGGAGCCATAAGTCATCTTTGCGGGCGTGGCGCAGGGTCAGCTCGTCGTTGTTGGCGGCCGAGCGGCCGACCAGAATCGTCCATCCACTCAGCCGAAACTCTTTGAAGGGCGTGGCGGGGAGCGCGGCGTCGGCTTTTGATTGCGTGAGGTCGTCGAGCAAGTGCTCCTCGCGGAGCCAGTTGCGAAGGGCTTTGAAATCGGCGCCGGATTGCAGACTCTCCAGATGCGGAAGCTGGTCGAGGGTCCGCAGAGCGGTTTCTTCGTAGCGAGCCTGGCGCTCGGTCAGCCCCTGCACTTCGCGCTGCTGGTTCTTGGCTTTGCGGTAGAGGTTTTCGGCCACGCGCTGCGGCGACAGCTCCCGGCCGCGCAGCTTGACGCGGCGCGGCTGGTTGGTGTAAAAATCGAACAGTTCGACCTCGGTGGCGCCGGCCGGGATGTGACTCAGATTGGCCATAATCAGGTCGGCGGTCTGGCGGTACGAGGCGCCGGTGGCGAGGTGGTGGAGGCGGGCGGCGGTGTCGTCGGCCCCGCGCAGGGCGGCTTCCTGGCGGCGCGTCAGGTGGCGGTGGGCGCGGGCGTAGAGGTCGGCAAAGGCAGTGGTGGAGCGAAAACGGCGCACGAACTCCTCGGCCGCCGCGAGCGGGTCGGCGAAGCGGTGGCGCACCTCGCCGACGGGCAGCAGCGAGAGACGCAGGGCGCCGTCGATCTCGGTCAGCGGAAACTCGGCGGGGTGGAGGAGGGCGGCCGTCAGCTCGTGCCACAAAGTGGCCTGAGTGGCTGTGTCGGCCGTCTCATAGCCGCGCTCGCGGAGGTAGCGGGCGGGTACGTCGCCAAAGTAGCGCGGCAGGGTGCGGGTGTCGGGCGGCGGGGGCAGGGCCGCGAGCGTGGCCACCGCAGCGGGGGCAGTCAGCGCGGCGAGGTGGGCGGCCGTCAGGTCGGCATCGTCGCGCAGGCGCCGCCGAAACAGCACGGGCGCGCGCGCCGAATCGGCGGGCGGCACCCACACCACGTTGGCGCGCGGCCCGTGCAGCTTGAAGAGCAGCGCCGCGCCGCCGGAGAGCGTCAGATGAAACGACCGCTCGCCGAAGTGCGGCAGGGCGCCCGTCACGGTCTGGTCGATGAGCTCCGGCAACACATCCACCGAATTGACGCGCGCCCGCCGAAACTCCGCCGGAAACCCCAGCGCCGTGGGCTGGCCCGTGAGCACGGCGCGCAGCCATACCTCGCGCCGAGCGTCGTCGTCGGCGAAGCCCACTACCAATTCATCCTTCTCCTGACTGAATGCCGTGGCCACGCGGCAGCCCGCGAGGCGCCGCGCAAGGGCCGGAGCGAGGTGGTGGAGGAAGAAAGTGTTGAGGTGCATCGAGGATGGAGATGGTGCAGAGATGTTGGGAGATGTGCAATGATGAAGGTAGCGCAAACTCCCCTCCCCGGAGGGGAGGGGTGCCCCGAAGGGGCGGGGTGGGGCAACGCGGTTGGGCAATGTGGCTGGGCCCTGTAGCACCGAGTATCACTCGGTGACGGCGGTTGAGTTGTGGCCGCGTCTGTCCCAGACGCGCGCCAGATCAATCCTCTGTCCGGCGCGCGTCTGAGACAGACGCGGCCACAACCTAACAACATTACTCAACCGCCGTGGTCGCCCCACCCCCAACCCCTCCCCAGCCGGGGAGGGAAGCTTTTGGGTACATCCCCACATCTAACCCACACCCCCACATCTAACCCACATCACCCCCTTCCCCTCGGCACTCCCACCAAAAACGTCACGCTCCGCGCCCACCCAGCCGGTTGCGAGCCGATTTGCCACTCGTAGCGCCCGGCGGGGTCGGCGGTGGCGGCGAGGCGGCGCAGGTGCGCGGCGGGGTAGAGGCGCAGCAGCGACGCGGTGCCGTCCCAGAGCACCCCGAGGGGGATGAGCGGCAGCACGTACGTCAGCAGCAGCCGGTTCCAGCGGAAGGGGCGCAGCCACGGCGTGATCAGCAGCAGCAGCGGTAGCCAGAGCCAAACGGCCAGCAACTCCCACCAGTGCTTACCCGCCCCCTCGAAAATGCCGATGCCCTCGTTCGCCTCGACGGCGGCGCGCAGGATGCCTACCGCCACTGGCTCCGGAAAATGGTGAAACGCCGAAAACACTGTGCGAAAGCCCGGCAAATCTGGCGGCACGGCGGCGGCATCCACGGGCGCAGCACGGTAGCGCAGGCGCCCGCCCGACTCGTCGGCCAGCAGCCGGAAGGCGGGTAGGTTGGGGTAAAGGTCCGTGAGCGTGATAGGCACCTCGCGCCCCAGCGCCCGGCTCAGTTCGCGTTGCACGGCCCGCAGGCCGCCGCCGCCGCCCGACCCCAAATCGACGATGCCCGCCGCGCCCGTGCGGCGCACGGCGTCGGCCAGCGACGGCACGATGGCCTCGTACACCCGCGCCCGCTCCACGCCCCAGCGCAGTGCGTCGAGCATTCCGGCGCGCACGGCGTTGGGCAGCCACGGCTGGTCTTCCAACTCGGGCACATTGAGGCGAAAGGAGAGGGGCACGGGAAGGTACGGGGGAGTAGGTGGTAGGTGGTAGGTGGTAGGTGGTAGGTGGTAGGTGGTAGGTGGTAGG
>ERZ1066122.1758-NODE-1758-length-16130-cov-7.910855_pt1 | contig 16130 bp, 9 predicted proteins | sample MGYA00382769_ERZ1066122 | MGnify/ENA primary metagenome ERZ1066122 (study PRJEB33369, sample SAMEA5778352) | biofilm metagenome | biome: Industrial cooling water; feature: Water cooling tower basin; material: Biofilm | place: United Arab Emirates | collected...
CAGCGGCGGGGCCACGCGTAAAATGTCGGCCATTTGCGACGTCATTGCGGCGGCGGCCTGGGCGAACAGCGACAGGCGCGTGGCTTCGCTGACCGCCGCGCCGTCAAGCGCGCGCCACAGGTCCGGCATGGCGAACAGCCGTTCGGCCACCGCGAACGCCGCCGCCATATCGGCGGGGGCGCAGCCTTCTTCCTCCATCAGTTCAAACGGGTGGATGATGCCCAGCCGGTTGACGATGCGGTTGGCGAGTTTCGTCGCGATGATTTCGCGCCGCAGCTGGTGCGCGGCGATGGCGTCGCCGAAGCGCGCCTGCATCGCGGGCGGAAAGGCGGCGGCAAGATCGCTGGCCAACGCCGGGTCGTCGCCCAGCGCACTGTCTTCGATCGCGTCCTGCAGCGACAGCTTGGCGGTGGAGAGCAGCACGGCCAGTTCGGGACGATACAGCCCGCGCCCGTCCTGTGCCCGTCGTTGCAGCTCGTCATTGGCGGCCAGCCCCTCGACCCGCCGGTCGAGCCGGCCCGCCGCCTCGAACCCGTCGATCAGGCGCAGGGTGGACGGCACAGCGGCCACCCCGCTCTGTTCCGCGATCGACAGCGCCAGCGCCTGAAGCCGGTTATCCTCCAGCACCAACGCGCCGACATCGTCGGTCATGGCCAGAAGCAGGGCGTCGCGGTCATCCTGGGCCAGCCGCCCTTCGGCCATTTCGCGGTTCAGCGCGATCTTGATATTGACCTCATTATCCGAACAATCGACGCCAGCGCTGTTGTCGATGAAATCGGTGTTCACCCGCCCGCCGCGCGTGGCAAAGGCGATGCGCGCGGCCTGGGTCATGCCCAGGTTCGCGCCCTCGCCGATCGCCTTGCACCGCAGCTCCTCTGCATCGACGCGCAGCCGGTCGTTGGCGGGGTCGCCCACCTCAGCGTTGTTCTGCGCCGCCGCCTTCACATAAGTGCCGATGCCGCCGAACCAGATAAGGTCGACCTCGGCCCGCAGGATGGCGGAAATGATCGTCGCGGGGTCCGCCTCGGCTTGCGGCAGCCCCAACGCCGCCTGAACCTCCGGGGTCAGGGGGATGCTTTTCTGGCTGCGCGGAAACACCCCGCCGCCCCGTGAAATCAGCGCCGCGTCATAATCCGCCCAGCTCGAACGCGGGAGGTTGAACATGCGTTGTCGCTCCGCCCAGCTGGCCGCCGGATCGGGATCGGGGTCGAAAAAGATATGGCGGTGGTCGAACGCGGCGACCAGCTTGATCGCGCGGGACAGCAGCATGCCGTTGCCAAAGACATCGCCCGACATGTCGCCGCAGCCGGCGACGCGGATCGTGTCGCTTTGCACATCAATGCCGATTTCGGCGAAATGGCGCTGTACCGACACCCACGCGCCCTTGGCAGTGATGCCCATTGCCTTGTGGTCATAACCCTTGGACCCTCCGCTGGCGAACGCATCGCCCAGCCAGAAGCCGCGCTCCATGGCGAGGGCATTGGCGACGTCCGAAAAGGTCGCCGTGCCCTTGTCAGCGGCGACCACGAAATAGGGATCCTCGCCGTCGCGGATATGCACCCCGGCCGGATGCACCACCTTGCTCGCGACCAGATTGTCGGTGATCGACAGCAGCGAGCGGATGAAAATCCGGTAGCATTCGGTGCCTTCCGCGAACCAGGCATCGCGGTCGGCGGCGGGATCAGGCAGCGCCTTGGGATAAAAACCGCCCTTCGCCCCCGTCGGCACGATCACCGCGTTCTTGACCCGCTGCGCCTTCATCAGGCCCAGGATTTCGGTGCGGAAATCGTCGCGGCGGTCGGACCAGCGCAGCCCGCCGCGCGCGACCGGCCCGGCGCGCAGGTGAATGCCCTCGACGCGCGGCGAATAAACGAAAATCTCGCGCCAAGGCAACGGTTTGGGCAGACCCGGCACCGCCGCGCTGTCAAGTTTGAAGGCCAGCGCCTCGGCCGCCGCCGGGGCAAAGGCGTTGGTGCGCAGCGTCGCGTCGATCACGGCCCCGAACAGGCGCAGGATCCGGTCGTCGTCGATGGCGCTGACCTGCCCAAAGGCCGCGTCCATTGCCGCCTTTGCGGCGTCCGCCGCCGCATCGTCCTGTGCCGCCGGGTCGTGCAGCGCGGCGAAACGCGCCACCAGCGCCAGGGTGATCGCCGGGGCGTTGCGCAGTGCGGCAACCACCGTATCCATACCATAGGCCATTCCGGTCTGGCGCAGATAGCGGAACCACGCCCGTAGCCACACCACCGCGCGCGGCGCGATGGTCGTCGCGATCAGCAGCTGGTTGAAACTGTCATTTTCTGCCCGGCCATCGAGCACTGCCTGAACCGCGCGTTCGATGATGTCGGCGCGCGCGGCGATTTCGGCGACGCTGAGCGAGGCCGGAACCGCCAGCAGAAAATCATGCAGATGGATGGGCGCAGCCCCTTCGCCCTCGGGCGTGAGCGCGGTCGGCACTTCCTCCAGCACGGTGAAGCCGAAGTTTTCGAGCGCGGGCACGACGTCGGACAGCGCCAGCGGGCCGCTGCGGCTATACACTTTAAGCCGCAGGCGATTGTCGGCGTCAGCCGCCAACCGCACCGAGCGCAGCATATCCGGGCCCAGATCGCGCAAGCGCAGAATGTCCCGCGCCGCTTCCTCGGGCGCATAAAGATTGCGGTAATTGGCGGGCATCAGCGCGCCGAACCGCTGCGCCAGCACGGCGGCGCGGCCCTCTTCGCCATTGGCGGCGAGAGCAGCCTCGACCTCCGGCACCCAGCCGCGCACCATCTGCTTCAGCCGCTCGTCGAGCGCAGCCGTATCCGGCACCACGCCACCGCCACGCAGATCGAGCGTGTAGCGCAGCAGCGCCGCCCCGCCATCCTCCAGCGCAATCGTCCAGGTAAGGATTTTGGCCCGCGCCGCTTCCGCAAGCATGGCCTCAATCGCGATGCGCCGCCCGGTCGATACCTCGTCGCGCGGCAACCAGACAAAGGCGAACAGGTGGCGCGCCAGTGCATCGACCGCCGTCACCAGCTTGGGCCGAGGGCGGTCGGTGATCGACATGGCCGTCAGCACCAGCCGCTCCAGCGCCGCCGGGTCCAGCGCGATCAACAGGTCATGGGGCAGCGCAGTCAGCGCATGGACGAGCGCCTTGCCCGCATGGCCCGAAGGGTCGAACCCGAATTTGTCGTTGAGCTGGGCCAGCTGGCTGCGCAGCATCGGCACCTTGGCCGGGGGGGCCGACAGCGCGGCGCTGGTCCACAGTCCGGCGTGGATCGACAGTGTGTCAAGCCTGCCATCCGTCCGCTGGGGCAGGATGACCAGGTCCAGCAGCACGCGGCGATGGACGCTCGACAGCCGGTTCGATTTGACGAGAAGCGGCACCCGTCCGCCCCCATCGAACCAGGCAAAGGCGGCATCGAGCGCGACCTGCGACAGCAAGGGTTCGTCGCCGCTGGCACACAGGCCCAGCCCGCCGCTGACCTGGCCGTGCCGGTCGCAGCGGACATGACCCAGCTGTGTCATCGACCCGTCGACGAACCAGCGCAGCAGCGCCGCGCCCTCATTATCCTGGAGCGCATCGGCATCACTGCGCATCGCCGCCTGCATCGCGCTCCAGTCGCGCACGGCGGCGCGGACATCGGCCAGTCCCGTTTCCAGTGCCGCAATCAGGCGGCGGCGCGCGCGGGCGTCGCCACGCTCCAGTTCGATATAGATCATCGATTCGCGCCGCTCGCCGCTCTCGCGCTCGACCGTAACATGGGTCAGCACGCCGTCCGCATCGCGCCGCACGGTCACCACCGGGTGCAGGATGCGATCGACGGCCAGCCCCTCGCCCGCGACGATCATCGACGCCGAATCAACCAGAAAGGGCATGTCGTCGTTGATCAGCGCCAGCCGCATGCGCCGCGCCGTGCCCTCACCCGCCATCGGTTCCAGCACGATGCCGACGGCTCCGGGCGCGCGTGCGGCGGCGGCTCGCGCCATGAAATACGCAGCTTCCACCCGGTCGGCCTCGGTAAAGCCATCGGCTTCGCCCGGCAGCGCGCCGCGCGCCAGTGCATCGGCGAGCGCAGCGGAAAGACGGGGGTCGATCGTGGAGGCGGGATGTGGTCCCTGTTCAGCCTGATCATCCGAAAGCTTGGCCATATGTCCTGCATCCCCGGCTGTGGGTGTACGCGCCGACAAGAGGCGCGGCACCGGCTCTTTATGCTGCCTCCTATGCGCTGCGCAGCGGGCTTGCTCAACCCCTTAGCAACTCTGCTTACGTAAAAATATTACGTCCACACGAACAACTGTTGCGCAGAGAATTTGCCCGCCATGCACAGTGGCTCTGTTCAATGTCTTGAAATCTCTCAAAACCGCCTGCCCTGCGCCTGTCGAGGGCCGTTCTTTTCTTTGAGCATGGTCAAAGAAAGGGCAGCCCTTCGACGGGCTTCAACGCGGATGGGGTGGAAATCGATAGCGGCTGTGGTTGTGCCGCCTGCGGCAAAAACGCACTCCCATTAGCGCAAGCCGCGCTGGCGTCACACTCCGGCCAGCGGCACCGCTTTGGCCAGCAGTTTGGACCAGCCCGCATCATCCGCATCGACGGAGGCAACCAGCCCGACATGATCGGCGTCGACCCGCCGCGCGATCAACACGACGAATTCCTGATCCCCGGCAATCGGCAGCATCATCGCGGGGCTGAGCACGCGCAGGGCATCAAGCGGCGCAGTGTCAGCCGCCGCGGGTGCAGGCTCGTTGCCACGCTTGCGGCTGCGCTCGTCGCGCACCAGCGCCTTCAGCCCGCCGGGATAGCGGTCGAGATAGGCGGCCAGCGCGCCGCGCTCCACCCCCGCCTCGCGCGCATGTCCCAGCACGCAGGCATATTCCGCGAGGCGCGTCTTGTCATAGGTTGCGCCGAACACCAGTTTGACGATCGGCGTCATCGGTGCGCGATCCTGCGCCTTCAGCCCGGCATCGTCGAGCATTTCGACAAAGGCATCGGGCTGTGCTTCGGCGGCCAGAGCGAAATCCCACGCGCGGCTGACGGCGGCATAGAGCGCGCTGCGGCTGCGGCTGTCGGCGGTTTGCGCCGCCGCCACCGTATCGCGTGCAACGGCCAGCCAGTCGGCCAGATCGGCATCGCCGTCCAGCTCGGCCTCGGGCAAGGGATCGGCGTCATCGGCAACCCTAGCGAGCGGCGCAGGAGGCGCCACACGTTCGCCGTGGCTATCCAGCGGGCGGAACCCCAGTTCGACCGGCTCATCATCCAGATGCTCGCTGTCGGGGCCGTCGGCCCACACCGGCACCGCCGCGGGCAGCGCCGCCATCGGCGGTGCGCGCAGGGCATGTTCAACTTCGAGCAACAACTCGTCGGCTTCGGCCGTCGGCACCGCTTCCTTCCAGTTGATGACGCCCATGATGAAATCAATCGTGTCGTCATCGGAGGAGAAGGGCAGCAATATGCCGCGGTACATGATCGTCACGCCGCGTTCGTTGACGAACTCTGCCTCGAACCCGATGGGTGCGCGATTGGCGATGATTTGCAGATAATGGTCGGTCAGGCGGCTCAGCACCGACCGGCTCGGCACCTGGCTGATATATTGCGCTTCGTCGTCAAGCTGGCTTTCGCCACGCAGCCGGTCGCCCAGAAAGACGATGGCCGGATTCTCGATTCCGGACGTGAAATCCAACAGCACGGCATGCGGGCCGAAATCATCCAGATTGTTGATATCCAGGTCCTCGACCGACGGATAGGCGCGGTCGCCCAGCATCCCGGCCCACAAATTATAGGCCCGCACCTGCATTCGCCGTTCATCGACGCCAATGGCCGGCGGCGCTTCAATCGCTCCGTCCATTCTCTCGTCGGTGCCCGCGAGCAATCCGCGCATGCTGTCCATCATCAAGGTCCCCACAAAAAATGTGTCGCGACAGTGATGCATCAACATTGGTAAATGGCGCGTAAACGATGTTGCCCGCAGGGACGATAACAACGCTTGTTTTCGCCCGCCCCGCTTGCTAACGCGCCCGCCGAAGCCGCTTTAGCTCAGTTGGTAGAGCACATCATTCGTAATGATGGGGTCAGGTGTTCGAGTCACCTAAGCGGCACCATTGCCTTACGTCTCTGTCTCGTCCCGCGCTTGGATCGGATCGAGATGGCAAGTCCTACTTATAGTGTCACATCCCTAAACAAATTCGTTACCCTGACTTGATCTGGGGGTTTAGCTTTGGCCGGGAATGCTGCTGGAAATGCTGTTTACGGAACAGTCATTGTAAAGACCGAATCCAGGATCAAGTTCACAGGAACGGAAAGTCAGGGCTTCTATGAGTCCCTACGGCCCTGAACAAGCGCCATTATAGTTGCCAGTGGCGAACTGGCAGCAAAAAAATTGGTCACCGTGACTGATCTTTAATGAAATCTGTAGGCGTTTGGCGGTCCTTTATCCGCCAAGAAATCGACTCCATCTTCATTGAACCGGGCCAAAATGCTTTGGAGGATTTTCCGGTATATAAAGATAGAAATTGTAGCTATTCCTTTTACATGTCTTAGCTCTTTGCAAGATTTGCCAATCAAGTCTTCCATGAATATTTACTGCGGAAGGCCGCCGTCATGCACAGATATGCACATTCGGTTGAGGGAAAGGCCGAGGGGGATTGGGAACCCCTTTCCCACCACCTTGCAGCGGTTGGGGAGATAGCCGGTGCCTTTGCTGAGCCATTTGGTGGCTCTGACATGGCGCTGGCCATGGGTTTACTACATGATATCGGCAAGCAGTCGGCGGCCTATCAAGACTATATCCGCCGCCCTCGCGATGCAGGCGGGCGCAAGGGACCGGATCACAGCACGGCGGGCGCGAAGGAGGCCGTTGCGGCATATGGTAAGCAGCTCGGTACGTTGATGGCGTTCGGCATAGCGGGTCATCACGGCGGGCTTATGGACGGATCGGGGCATGAGGGCAGCACATTACCCGTGCGGCTGGACAAGGCGATCGAGGATTATGCGGGCTGGGCGGACCATGTTACCGGCCTGCCAGCAATGGAGGCCTTGAAGCCTGCCATCATGGGTCTGAAACTCAACGGCGTGGAGCCCGCCTTCACATGGGCGTTTCTGGCACGGATGTTATTCTCCTCCCTCGTTGATGCCGATTTTCTGGCGACGGAGGCCTTTTATGCCACGTCTCGGGAGGAATCTCAGCCGGAACGCGGCGGCATGTTGACCCCGGACCATCGCGCGCTTGTACAATCCTATATGGCGCGCCACCGCCGTGACGATAGCCAGGTCAACCGGTTGCGATCTGACATCCTCGATCACGCGAATGGCAAGGCGGTCCTTCCGCCCGGCCTGTTCACCCTCACAGTGCCGACCGGCGGCGGCAAAACCCTTACCTCGCTCAGCTTTGCGATGGAACATGCCGCTGCCCATGATCTGCGGCGGATTGTCTATGTCATTCCCTTCACCTCGATCATCGAACAAACGGCGCAGATATTCCGCGAACATGTTGGATTAGGCGACGCCGTGCTGGAGCATCATTCCAGCTTCGACTGGGACCAGCGCCGCCCCGCATCCGACGAAGATCAGGAAGAGGAAGGCGCGCAGGGACTGGCCAAGCTGCGCCGCGACGCCGAAAACTGGAATGCGCCCATCGTCGTGACCACGGCGGTGCAATTTTTCGAGAGCCTGTTCGCCGCGCGCACCAGCCAGGCTCGCAAGCTGCACAATCTGGCCAAAAGCATCATCATTCTGGACGAGGCGCAATCGATTCCGGTGCATCTGCTACGCCCCTGCATGGCCGCGATCGACGAGCTGGCACGCAATTATGGCGCGACCGTCGTCCTGTGCACCGCGACGCAGCCTGCACTGCGCATGCAGGACGAAGCGCTGCCGCAAACCGAGGCGATGAAGAAGGCCGGGCAGTGGGAGGGGCTCCACATCCCGAGTGACCGCGAACTCGCACCTGATCCGAAGAATCTTTACGAGCAACTGAAGCGCGTCGCGGTGGAGTGGCGGCGCGATCCGGTCAGCGACATGGACATCGCCGCCCGCTTTGCAGAGCAGCCGCAAATGCTGTGTATCGTCAACAGCCGCGCTCATGCCCGCGACCTGTTTGAAGCGATTCGGGGGCAGGCGGGCGCGGTCCACCTCACCACCGTGATGTGCGCCAAGCATCGACGGGCGGTGCTGGAGCGTTTGCGGGGCGAACTGCTTGCGGGCCGCCCCGTGCGCCTGATCGCGACCAGCCTGATCGAGGCGGGAGTGGATATCAGCTTTCCCGAAGTGTGGCGCGCGGCGGCGGGCCTGTCGAGCATCGCGCAGGCCGCGGGACGGTGCAACCGCAGCGGGGAGCTGGGCCCGCTGGGGCAGGCCTATGGCCGTGCCGTGGTGTTCGAGCCTGCGCCGGTCGAGGGACGCAAGCCAGTGCCCGGCATGATCCTGCCTTTCTATCAGGCGGCGAAAAATGTGATGCGCCGACCCGGCATCGACTTGCTGGGGCTGGACGCGGTGCAGGATTATTACAAATGGCTTTATTGGGAACAGGGCCATGCCGCGCTGGACCAGGCGGTGCTGCCCGGCGGTGGGGGTCCGTTCCCGATCATCCCGGCGATCCGCAACGCCGCCCGCGATTTTGGCTTTCCCTTTGCCCGCATCGCGCAGGCCTTTCGCATGATCGATGATGTGATGGACCCGGTGATCGTGCCGTGGGATGATATCGCACGCAAAGCGATCGACGCGCTGCGCCATGCCGATGTTCCGCCCAGAGGGGTGCAGCGCACCCTCCAGCAATATGTTGTCCCCGTCCCGGCTAACATTCGCGTAGGTCTGATCAATAAGGGATTAGAGCTGATCAAACCGCTTCAATATGGCGACCGCTTTGTCGTCATGGTGGAGGAAAAGCCCGGCGAATTGCCGCCGCTTTATGACAGCGCCCTTGGCTTGCGCCTGGACAATCCGACATCCCGTTCGCCCGAAGATAACATATTCAGTTAAAATCCAATCTGGATCAATTTTGCTGCTTGCGTTCATAAGAACAATGAATGAACATCGTGGCAGGGGGAGAATCGTTCTATGGGTATCCGACTGCATGTCTGGGGCGAGCGGGCTTGCTTTACCCGGCCGGAAATGAAGGTCGAGCGGGTCAGCTATGATGTCATTACCCCGTCGGCGGCGCGGGGGATATTGGAGGCGGTCCACTGGAAGCCCGCGATCCGCTGGCATATCGATCGCATCCATGTGCTAAAGCCTATTCGGTTCCAGTCGATCCGCCGCAACGAGGTGGGGGCGAAGGCCAGCGCCGCCAATGCAGCAAGCGCGATGAAGCGCGGTACGACCGACGGGCTGGGGATCGTGGTGGACGAAAACCGGCAGCAGCGCGCGGCGCTGGTGCTAGTCGATGTCGCCTATGTGATCGAGGCGCATTTTACGATGACCGACAAGGCCGGGCCGGGGGATAGTGCCGCCAAGCATGTCAGCATGTTCAACCGCCGCACCGCGCAGGGGCAATGTTTCCACCGCCCCTGCCTGGGCACACGCGAGTTCGATGCGGAGTTTGCCCTGATCCCGGAGGGTGCGCCGCTGCCGCCGTGCGAGCTGCTGCCTGACAGGCGCGACGCTGACTTTGGCTGGATGCTGCACGATATCGATTTTGCCAACGGCAATGAAAGCCGCTTCTTCCGCGCGGAAATGAAAAGTGGCGTTATCGACGTGCCACCCTTTGGCTCCGACGAGGTGGTCGGATGACTATCCTTCAGGCGCTCGACCGTTATTATCACCGGCTCGACGGCGTGGCGGGGCCGGGATGGAGCCCTGAAAAATTTGGATGGTGCATCGTTCTCGATCGCGATGGCAGCGTGGTCGATGTCGAGGACAAGCGCGATCTGTCGGGCAAAAAGCCGCAGGTCAAAACCTATATCGTCCCGGCCTCGGTCAAACGCACCGTCGGCATCGCCCCCAATTTCCTGTGGGACAAGAGCGCCTATGTGCTGGGGCGCACGGCTGGCGAAGGCAAGCGGGCGGCGCAGGAGCATGCCGCGTTCGTGGCGCTGCACCTGAAACGCCTTGCCGGACAGGAGGACGAGGGGCTTATTGCCCTGCGCCGTTTTCTGGAAAACTGGCGACCTGAACGGTTCGAAGAAATCAACCAGTTCACGCCCGATATGCTGGATGCAAATATCATGTTCCGGCTTGAGGGCGAGCGGGGCTATCTGCACGAACGACCTGACGCCCGCGCGCTGGTGGAGGCAAAGGCGGATGATGGGGATGCAGAGGGAAGTTTTTGTCTCATCTCCGGCGGTCATGGTCCGATTGCCCGCCTCCATCCCACCATAAAGGGTGTGGAAGGGGCGCAATCGTCCGGCGCGGCCCTGGTCTCCTTCAATCTTGATGCCTTCACGTCGCTGAGCAAGGAACAAGGGGGCAATGCGCCAACGTCACAGGCGGCGGCATTTCGTTATGGCGCGGCGCTCAACCACCTCCTTACCCGCGACGGACCCAATCGTATCCGCCGCCCGATCGGCGATGCGACAGTCGTGTTCTGGGCAGATGCCTCCGATGCAAAAGCGGCGGAAGCGGCAGATAACTGGTTTGCTGCAACGATGGGCGGCGGCGATGACATCAAGGATGAGGCAGAGGCCGCCAAGGTGCGCGAACAGATGGAGGCTGTCGCCAAGGGTCGGCCATTGTCCGATTTGCGCGCTGACATCCACGCAGGAACCCGCTTCCACGTTCTGGGCCTGTCGCCCAATGCCGCGCGGCTGTCGGTCCGTTACTGGCTGACGGACACGCTGGATAAGTTTGCGGAGCGGCTTGCGCTGCATCATGCCGATCTGGCGATCGATCCTCTGCCCTTGGGCTGGGGCGCGGCGCCTTCGGTCAACCGGCTGCTGGCCCGCACCACGGCGCTGCAGGAAAAGTTCGAGAATATTCCGCCGCTTCTCGCGGGCGAGGTGATGCGCGCGATCCTGTCGGGCGGACGCTATCCGCAAAGCCTGCTCGCCGCCGCAATCATCCGCATACGCGCGGGCGACGATCCCTTGAGTGGATGGCACGCAGCCATCATCCGTGCGGTGCTGCACCGCGACTTTCGTCTTGGTTTTCAACAAAAGGATGTGCCCATGGGCCTTGCACCCGATGAACCGAACAAGGCCTATCAGTTGGGCCGCCTCTTTGCTGTGCTGGAAACCGCGCAGCGCATGTCGCTGGGCCGGATCAACGCCAGCATCCGCGACCGCTATTTTGGCGCAGCTTCGGCCACCCCGGCCAGCGTCTTTCCCCTGCTATTGCGCGGCGCGCAGAACCATCTGGCCAAGCTGCGCAAGGCGGGGAAGGGAGGCTGGATCGAAAAGGAGATTGAGGAAATCCTCGACAAGTTGACGCTCGATCTGCCGCGCGCCTTTTCGCTGGCGGAACAGGGCCGCTTTGCCGTGGGCTATTATCATCAACGCAAGGACCAGTTCAAAGCACGGCCGGAAGCAGCCGCCGAGCTGGAAGCCACCGAAAACACCACCGAACAAGGGGACGAACAATGAGCCAGGCCGTTACCAATCGCTATGAATTTATTCTCTATTTTGACGTGGCGAACGGCAATCCCAACGGCGATCCTGATGCCGGCAACATGCCGCGTCTGGACCCGGAAACCAATTTGGGTCTGGTGTCGGACGTCGCCCTTAAGCGCAAGGTCCGCAACTATGTGGCGCTGGCGTCGAACAACCGCATCTACATGTCCGAAGGTTCTACGTTGAACCTGTTGCACAAGGAAGCATGGGCCGCGATCCTGCCCGACGTGACCAAGGCAGATGAATTCAAGAAATTGCCTAAGGAAGAGGCCAAGGCACGAGAGCTGACCGCGTGGATGTGCGCCAATTTCTGGGATATTCGCACCTTTGGCGCAGTGATGTCCACCGGTGTCAACGCAGGCCAGGTGCGCGGCCCGGTGCAGTTCAGCTTTGCCCGCTCGGTCGAACCCATCTTGCCGCTGGAAATCTCCATCACCCGCATGGCCGCCACGACGGAAAAGGACGCGGAGGAAAAGGGCGGGCGCACCATGGGGCGCAAGCATATCGTCCCTTATGGCCTGTATCGCGTGCATGGCTATGTCTCCGCGCCGCTCGCCTCGCATGCTGTCAAGGGCACCGGCTTTTCCGAAGACGACCTGGAACTGCTGTGGCAGGCGCTCGGCAACATGTTCGATCATGACCGTTCCGCCGCGCGCGGCGAGATGGCGAGCCGCAAGCTCATCCTGTTCCGCCACCAGAGCGCGCTTGGCAATGCGCAGGCGCAATCGCTGTTCGACCGGATCAAGACCCACCGCGTGCACCAGGGCGCGTCCTATGAGATCGGCAGCGAAGGCTATTACAAGAATACCGACAACTGGCCCCCGGCCCGCGCCTGGAGCGATTACAAGGTCACGATCGACCGCGATGGCATGTCGGAGGGCGTCGAGATCATCGAGCGTTAAAATGCGGGCCTCGATCAATCGAGGCCCGCCTATATCCCTATCTTATGCCAGGGAGTTTCAATCCACGTCTTCATTAGGAGACGACAAATTAAAGGCAAATTTATGGAGGCCACCATTCGACCTCTACGAAATTGATCCCGAGCAGTTTGATCCTAATCCGTTTGTATCCACGCATGATAAACTAGCCTCCCTTCAATGAGGACCTTGCAAAATAAAATATATGCTAGGGAGAAGTCAATGATGCATTTACCCCCGCTGGACCCCGTTGCAGAGGATGCGCTGGTGCCGGTGTCGGCGTTGCAGCATTATCTCTTCTGTCCCCGCCAGTGCGCCCTCATCCATGTCGAGCGCATCTGGACGGAGGATGGCGCGACGGCGGAAGGGCGCATCCTGCATGAGCGGGTGGACGGCGGAAAGGCGGATCGGCGCGGCGGTGTTCGCACGGTGCGCGGCATCGTCCTGCGGTCCTTCACCCATGGTCTGGCGGGCAAGGCGGATGCTGTCGAGTTTCACGGGGAAACGCCCTATCCCATCGAGTATAAGCGGGGCCGGCCAAAGGCACATCGCGCCGACGAGGTGCAATTGTGCGCACAGGCCCTGTGTCTGGAGGAAATGTTCGGACAGCCTGTGCCCGCAGGCGCGCTATTCTATGGCCAGACGAAGAAGCGGATGGTTGTCGGCTTTGATGACGGATTAAGGGCGCTGACGGCGCAGGTCGCGGCGGACACCCGTGCAATGCTGCAAAGCGGCACCACGCCTGCGCCCCGCGCGATGCCGGGCTGCAAACATTGTTCGCTGGCCGAACAATGTCGTCCCGCACGTCTGGAAAAGCCGCCCGCCATCCAGCGGTGGCTCACCACGCAACTGGCCGGCTGAGCAAGGAAGATTGATGCGCCGCCACCTTAACACCATCTATGTCACCAGCGAGGACGCCTGGCTCCGCAAGGACGGCGCCAATATCGTGGTTGAGGTAGATGGCGCTGAGCGGGGCCGCGCCCCGCTGCATATGATCGGCGGGGTCATATGCTTCGGTCGCCCCGGCGCGTCGCCAGCCCTTATGGCGGCCTGTGCCGAAGCGGGGATTGCGCTGTCCTTCCTGACGCCGCATGGAAAATTCCTGGCCAGGATAGAGGGGCCGCGCACCGGCAATGTGCTGCTGCGCCGCACCCAGCATCGTGCCGCCGATGATTCCGCCCGCGCAGTCCCCATCGTGCGGGGGATCGTCTGCGCCAAGGCCGCTAACCAGCGCACCGTCTTGCGCCGTGCGCTGCGCGATCATGGCACGAGGATGGGCGTTGAGGCCCGCGCCGCGCTGGAGGCCGCAGAACTGCGGCTCACCCACATTGCGCGCCGCGCCGCCGCTGCCGACGACATCGCGATATTGCGGGGGCATGAAGGCGACGCCGCGCAGGTTTATTTCAGCATCTTTGATGCGATGGTGCAGGGCGAACAGCCTGCGTTTGTTTTTAACGGCCGATCACGCCGCCCACCGCTGGACCGTGTCAACGCCCTGCTCTCCTTCCTTTATGCGATGTTGGGTCATGATTGCCGCTCTGCTCTGGAAAGTGTGGGTTTCGATCCACAGATCGGGTTTTTGCACGCGGATCGCCCCGGCCGCGCCAGTCTGGCGCTCGACCTGATGGAGGAATTGCGTCCCGTTCTGGCGGATCGGCTTGCCCTCACGCTCATTAATCGCGGGCAGATAAAGGCCCGTGATTTTGCAATCGATGCCGGCGGCGCGGTGACACTGACCGATGACGGGCGCAAGGCAGTCCTCATCGCCTGGCAGGAGCGCAAAAAGCGCGATCTCAAACATCCTTTCCTAGGCGAAACCATGCCGATGGGTCTGGTGCCGCATGTACAGGCGATGCTGCTTTCGCGGCATTTACGCGGCGATCTGGATGGTTATCCCGCTTTTATCTGGAAATAACATGCCGTGCTTATCCTCGTAACCTATGACGTGAATACACAGGATGCGGCTGGTCGCCGCCGCCTGCGCCGCGTTGCGAAGGCCTGTCTCGACCTTGGCCAGCGGGTGCAGAATTCGGTCTTTGAATGCGAGATCGATCCGGCCCAATGGGCCGGGTTGCGCGCGCGCCTAATAGAAGAAATCGACGAAACCAAGGACAGCTTGCGCTTCTATCGCCTTGGCGCTGACGGCAAGCGACGGGTAGAGCATATCGGCGCCAAGCCCATTCTTGACCTCTACGGACCCATGCTGTTCTGAAGTGCGCGAACAAGAGTCTGTCGGCAAAACCCCGGCCGATTCGCGCAAGCCATTTCTTTTGAAATAGCATAGGCTTATGATGCCCTGTCGACCGAACCTGAGTTGTCGCTTGCAAACCCTACGACAGGTTCGCGGACGATAGGGGATTTACCGTTCTATCTCATTGTCATAATAACCAAGCAGTCGCCTCCCACACGGAGGCGTGGATCGAAACGCGGACAATCACCGTCACGCGCCGATACGGACTTGTCGCCTCCCACACGGAGGCGTGGATCGAAACTTCGGCGTCGGCAATGCCGAACGTGCCGCACCGGGTCGCCTCCACACGGAGGCGTGGATCGAAACATCTGGACCAGGACAAGTTTCCACTGCCCTGCATGGTCGCCTCCCACACGGAGGCGTGGATCGAAACATGATGTCCGCGATCCGGCTATTGCGCCCCTGTGGTCGCCTCCCACACGGAGGCGTGGATCGAAACATGCTGGTGTTTGATTTCGCCGCGATCGAGGCGTGTCGCCTCCCACACGGAGGCGTGGATCGAAACTCGACATCACGGCTGAGTTGGGCGAGTGCCATCACGTCGCCTCCCACACGGAGGCGTGGATCGAAACCCAGGCACCTGCACCGTTGACGCTGTCCCAAAGGTCGCCTCCCACACGGAGGCGTGGATCGAAACCAGATCGACCATGGCCTGCGCCTGCTCGATCGCGTCGCCTCCCACACGGAGGCGTGGATCGAAACATGCACTTCTCTCCTAGTCAATCGGACGCAAGTGGTCGCCTCCCACACGGAGGCGTGGATCGAAACAGGACAAAGGCAGATGCGGTGCCGCCGAATAAAAGTCGCCTCCCACACGGAGGCGTGGATCGAAACACGGTCATATCCCCACCGCTGCCTGACGGCGTGAGGTCGCCTCCCACACGGAGGCGTGGATCGAAACAGGGACAGCAGATTGCGATCGATCCCCGCCAGCCGTCGCCTCCCACACGGAGGCGTGGATCGAAACGCGGTGTTCGAGGCCTGGGCCCGTGCCGCTGGCGGTCGCCTCCCACACGGAGGCGTGGATCGAAACAAAAGCAGCCCTCCCATATGGGCCACGCGGTCATGGTCGCCTCCCACACGGAGGCGTGGATCGAAACACGCTGACACCATCCAGCGCACCAAGCAGCTTGGGTCGCCTCCCACACGGAGGCGTGGATCGAAACACGGTTATTGCCCGGCTGTGCGCCGGTGATGGCGTCGTCGCCTCCCACACGGAGGCGTGGATCGAAACAAACCGAAACCGACGCGCTTGATACCAACCTGCTGTCGCCTCCCACACGGAGGCGTGGATCGAAACGCACGGTCACTGTCGAAGGGGTCAAGCTGCGCGTGTCGCCTCCCACACGGAGGCGTGGATCGAAACCACCAGACAGAAAGCGACCAGGCTGCGCTCGACTGTCGCCTCCCACACGGAGGCGTGGATCGAAACGCCGGACGTCATGGGG
>ERZ1066122.1759-NODE-1759-length-16128-cov-16.072420_pt1 | contig 16128 bp, 10 predicted proteins | sample MGYA00382769_ERZ1066122 | MGnify/ENA primary metagenome ERZ1066122 (study PRJEB33369, sample SAMEA5778352) | biofilm metagenome | biome: Industrial cooling water; feature: Water cooling tower basin; material: Biofilm | place: United Arab Emirates | collected...
GCTGCCCGACCGCGAGCTGCGCGCCGGCCTCGCCGAAGTGATCAAGTACGGCGCACTCGGCGACGCGGCCTTCTTCGAGTGGGTGCAGGCCAACGCGGCCGCCCTGCTCCGCCGCGATGCCGGCGCGCTCACCCACGCCATCGCCACCAGCTGCGCGCACAAAGCCGGCATCGTGGCGCGCGACGAGACCGAGACCGGCGAGCGCATGCTGCTGAACCTCGGCCACACCTTCGGCCACGCCATCGAGGCGGTGCAGGGCTTCGGCGGCCTCGTGCACGGCGAGGCGGTGGCCGTCGGCATGGTGCTCGCCGCGCGCCTCAGCGCCGGGCTCGGCCTTGCGCCGCGGGCGGACGCCGGGCGGATGGAGGCGGCGCTCCGCGCGCTCGGGCTGCCGACGGAGGTGCCGGCCGGCCTCGATCCCGATGCGCTGCTCGCGACGATGCGCCTCGACAAGAAGAACCTCAGCGGCACGCTTCGGCTGATCCTTTGGCGCGGCGTCGGGCAGGCTTTCGTCGCCACCGGCATCGACGAGGGCGCGGTGCGACGGGTGCTGGCACGCGAGTAGACGCCGCCCTCACAGGGCACGGTGGCGCTCACCCCTCGCATGGCGGCACCATCCGGATGGTTTTCCGCCTCGCCCCCGACATGACCGACCTGCTGGCCCGCGTGGCCGACTCCCTCGCAAGGTCGAACGGACTCGACGCCTTGACCCGCCCGCTGCTGGCGCTGCTGGAGCAGGTCAGTGGCCTCGAGTCGACGTACCTCACGACCCTCGACGAGGCGACCGGCGTCCAGCGGGTGCACATCGCGAGGAACAGCGGCGCGCTGACGATCACCGAAGGCATCGAGGTCTCCTGGGGCGACACGCTGTGCCGCCGGGCGATCGACCAGGACGTGAGCTACACCGACGACGTCCCGGGCCTGTGGGGCGACTCGGACGCGGCGCAGGCCCTCGGCATCGTCACGTACACGACGACGCCGGTGCGCGGCCAGGACGGACGGCTGCTCGGCACGCTTTGCGCGGCGAGCCGCGAAAGGCGCCCATTGGCGCCGGGCACGCGCGACTTGCTGACCCTGTTCAGTCGCGTCATCGGCCAGCAAATGGAGCTCGAGGCGATGCTGCGCCGTCTGCAGGCCGCGAACGAGGAGCTGGCCACGCACGCGAGCACGGACGCGCTGACCGGCCTGCCGAACCGCCGCGCCCTGCGCGAAGCGCTCACCGAACGCCTGCAGGAGGCCTACGCCGCGCGCCGGCAGATCCACGTCGGCTTCGTCGATCTCGACGGCTTCAAGGCCATCAACGACCGGCACGGGCACGACGCCGGCGACCGCTTCCTCCGCGCCATGGCGGCGAAGCTCACGGCCTCGATGCGGCCGGGCGACCTCGTTGGCCGCTACGGCGGCGACGAATTCGTGGTGCTGTTCGACGCCCCCGCCGATGACGGCAGCACGGCCCGGCAGCTGCGCGAACGCCTGGAAGCCGGCAGCCGCGGCCGCTTCGACCTGGGCGGCGCCACCGTCGACTACGCCGGCGCCAGCGTGGGCGTGGTCAGCAGCGCGGTGGGCGACACCGACGTCGACGCGCTGATCGCCCGCGCCGATGCGGCGATGTACGCCCAGAAGCAGGCGCGACGAGCCGCCGGCTGATGGACTGGCTCGACGCCCTGCCCGACAGCCGCGTGCTGCGCGACCCCGCGCACACGGCCGACTACACGCACGACGAGTCGCACGTTCGCGGGCCGGCGCCGCGCGCCGTGGTCAAGCCGCGCAGCCGTGACGCGCTTCGTCAACTGGTGCACCGCGCGGGCGACGAAGGGTTCACCCTGGTGCCGCGCGGCGCGGGCAGCGGCAAGGCCGGCGGCTGCGTGCCGAATGCCGGCAGCGTGGTCGTCGATCTCTCCGACTGGCCCGGCGACATCGACGTCAACACCGCGAACCTCACGCTGTCCGCACCGGCCAGCGCCAGCCTCGCGGCGGTGAAGGCCCACGCCGACGCCCACGGGCTGTGGTACCCGCCCGACCCGAACTCGTGGCCGCTGTGCAGCTTCGGCGGCTCGCTGGCGACCAACGCGGGCGGGCCGAACGCGTGCAAGTACGGCATGACGCGACGCTGGGTGCTGAGCGTCGAGGCGCTGATGAGCGACGGCGAGGTGCATCGCTTCGGCATCGACTCGGTGAAGCAGAACGCCGGCCCGAACCTGGCCCAGCTGCTGATCGGCAGCGAGGGCGTGTTCGGCATGATCCTGGGCGCGACGGTCGCGCTGGTCCCGCGGCCGCGCGAACACCTCACGCTGCTGCTGCCGCTGCCCGACATGGCCCTGCTGCCCGCGCTGCCGGCCCGGCTGTTCACGGCGGGATTCCTGCCTTCGGCGCTGGAGTTCTGGGATTCCGCCGTGCTCGCCGACCTGCGCGCGCACGGCCCCGACGAGGCACGCCGGCTGCCGGGCGAGGCCCTGGTGCTGCTGGAATTCGACGACCCCGGCTGCTCGCACGCCGGTTTCCTCGAACCCCTGCTGGACGCGCTCGGCCCCTTGGCCACCGACGCGCGGGTGGCGACGACGGGCCCCCAGCGGGAGGCCCTGTGGAGCGTGCGGCGCACCACGAGCGTGCACCTGAAGCAGCGCTTTCCGAAGAAGGTCAGCGAGGACGTCGTCGTGCCGCGCGACCGGCTGCCCGAGTTCTTCGCCAGGCTGGGGCGGCTCGACGCGAGGACGGTCAGCTACGGCCACCTCGGCGACGGCAACCTGCACGTGAACCTGCTGCACGCCGGCGAGCTCGACGGCGCGGCGCTTGATGCGGCGCTCGACCCGCTGTTCGCGCTCTGCATCGAACTCGGCGGCACGCTGTCCGGCGAGCACGGCATCGGGCTGGCCAAGCGCGACGCCTTCCTGAAACACGGCGATCCGTTCGGGATCGCGACGCTGCGCGGCATCAAGCGGGCCCTCGATCCGAAGCACGTGTTCAACGCCGGGAAAGTGGTCTAGCCGACCGGCCGCGAGGGCGACGGACGCGCGCGCCGCGCGATAATGCGCCACCCACGGAGACCTCCATGCCCTACACCCCGATCACCGGCACGCTCGGCTACGTGCTCTCCCCCGACGGTTCGCGCGTGCTGATGGTCCACCGCAACGCGCGGCCCGGCGACGAGCACCTCGGCAAGTACAACGGCCTCGGCGGGAAGCTCGAAGCCGACGAGGACGTCGCCGCCGGCATGGCGCGCGAGATCCACGAAGAGGCCGGATTGACGGTCACGGCGATGGAGCTGCGCGGGACGATCAGCTGGCCCGGATTCGGCAAGAACGGCGAGGACTGGCTGGGCTTCATCTTCCTCGTCACGGCGTTCGAGGGCGAGGCGCCGACGCGCAACGTCGAAGGCGACCTCGAATGGGTCCCGCTGGCCTCGCTGATGGACCTGCCGATGTGGGAGGGCGACCGCCACTTCCTGCCGCTGGTGTTCGACGGCGACCGCCGTCCGTTCCACGGCGTGATGCCCTACCGCGACGGGCGGATGGTGAGCTGGCGTTACTCGCGGTTCTGAGCCGTGCGGGTCGACCTCAGGGCACGCAGCCCTGGGTCGGCCCGAGCAGCGCGACCGCGTCGTTGGCCGCCCATTCGCCCTCCAGCGGCGCCGCGAAACGCGCCAGGACGTCGATGCCGTGGAGACCCGAGGCGGTGAAGGTCCGCCTCAGCATGCCGACGCCGATCCGCTGTGGCGGCGCACTGGGGGCTGGGTTCTCGACCAAGGACGGCGGTGTGCCCCGCAGCTGCTCCAGCGGAAGCTCGTCGACGGCGCCCCCCACACTCCCGCGCTCGGCGACGAGGAAACGCGGCTCGCCCCAGGCGTCGTAAGCGAAGAAGGCCAGGAACTCGTAGCCCGGCAAGAGTTGCACGCTGTAACCCGTGCCCGAACGCCGCGGATCGAACCAGAGCCCGCTCGCGTCGCGGGTGAGGCCATCGAATGTCGGGCAGCCGCGACCGAAGGACACGTACTCCTCGCGGCCAAGACGGCCTTCGAGCAGGAAAGACACCGCGAAGCGATCGGACGCGAGGGGCGTGACGACGAGTTCGCCAACGGCGGTCAAGCGGTTGCGACCCTGCGCCCACGTGCTGCGGAAGACCGTCGTGCGCCACACGCCGTGGCTCGGCGGCGCATCCGCCTGCACGTAGTACCAGGTCGGCTGGCCCAAAGCGTCATAGGCGTACCACAAACCGGCCCACTGGTTCCCGGCTGGATAGATGAAGAGACCGCTACCCGGACGTGATGGATTGAAGTAGCCCCCGGAGCGGACGACGGGGGCGTCGCCGTCGATGTCGGCGCGCATGACGAGTTCGATCGGCTGCGCCGCGATCGTGCGCACGTTGACGACATAGCGCCCGGGCAGCGGCCGGTCGATGTCCAGCACGTCGTCGAGGCTTTCGACGCGGACACGGCTGACGCGCGTCGGGCCATCGATCGTGACGCTGACGCCGTTGTGCCGACGCACGGCCAGGGAGACGCGTCGCGCACCGGCGGGCACTTCAAGGCGAAGCGCGTCGGACGTGTCGCCGAGGTGGAAACGGACGATCGAGCGGTACTCCCGGCCAAAGGGCAGGACATGAGGCCGCACTTTCTGGTTACCGGCGTGGAAGTCGACACGCTTCCAGCCCACCACCTCTCCGTCCGCCGCCGAAACGCGCACCCAGCCGGCGGATGCGGCGCGCCAGTCCTCGGCCGGACGGTTCCACGTCAAGCCGACGCGGACGTCGCGCCGCCGCGGCAGCGTCGCCGGGCCGGTGGCCACGAAGCGCGCCACGGCAGTGCCGGGCGTCGGCGTAACCGCAACCCCGCCGGTCTCGAACTCCACCATCGCAGCCTCGGTCCGCCGGTTGACCGCGAGCGCCCACCAGGCCAGATCGCGGTTCGCCGCCTGCGTCGCACCGATCGAACAGTCGCGCAGCAGCCCGTCCTCGACCACGACCGCGCAGCGCACCTCGTCCAGATCGGGGCGGCCGTTACCGTTGTCGTCGATGCCCACGTACAGGTCGATCGCGCGCTCCGGCAGCAGGAACCGCGCGTGCAGCCGCCACTCGCGCTCCGCCCCGTCCGCCGGCAGGATTCTGCGCAGCACGGGCGTGCCCGCCGCCACCGCCTGCCGGAAATCGGCGAAGCGGCCCATTGGCATTGCGGTGACTCGGGTCGTCTCCACGGCCACCGGTCCAAAAGCGTCGTAGCGCGCGTCCGTCCAACCGAGCCAGCTGCCGATGCCCAGCGATGCAAACCCGCGGTCCGCCGTTGCGAACACCGTGTCCGCCGCCTGCGCGAGCCCAACGTCGACGTGGACATCGGCTTCGCGACAGGCGCCCGCTGCGCACAGGCGGTAGCTGAAGCGGTCCGCGCCACTGAGGCCCGATCGCGGCGTGTACAGCGCGATGTCGTCGACCGGCGTCGGTGTGCCGCGAGTCTCCCAGGCGACGGCGCCGAGGCGCGGCGCACGCACGACCTCGAGGCGCGATGCCGCCACGGCGGCATCGTCGAACAGGTCGTTCGCCAGCACGTCGATCGACGTCGCCGCACCGCCGTATCGCACTACCGCCTGGTCCGGCCGCAGCTGCAACACGAAGGCATCGCGGAAGACGACGCTCAAGCCACCGCGGCCCATGGCGCCGTCGGCATCGACGACGCCGGCATCCACCAGCACGTCGGCCGTCTGCCCGGCCGGCGCCAGCAAACCCAGCGCTCCGCCGCGGAGCGCAGTCGATAGCGCGGCCAAGCGGCCGGACAGTGTGAGCTCGCTGAGCCCGGTTTCGCCGCGACGCGCGTCCGCCCGTACGCCGGGCGCACCGGCCCAGGCCAGCGTTCCAGCCGATGCGGAAAGGCGAAGTGTCAGAGGGGCATCGACGCCGTCGGCATCGCTGACGTCAAGCACCGTGATCCGCGCGGTGCCGGACGGCACCCCCGTCACGCTCCCGCCCACCACCACCCGCGGCGCGCTGTTGACGCTGTTGAAGCGGAGGCTCCGGACAGCAGTCGCGGGCGCGTGGCTCAGGCTGTCAATCGTCCAGCGCACGTTCCAGTCGAAGCGCAGGCCCGTGGTCGCGCTGCCGACGGTGACTCGGCGCAGCGCCGCTTGCCACTGCGCGGTATCGGGCGGCGAGTCGACCGCGGCGCGGATGCGGAGCGTGCGCGTCGCGGCGTCGTAGCTCCCTTCGAAGCCCGGCGTCGCCGGAAGGGTCAGCCGATCGAGGCGCAGCTCTTCCGGCGTTTCCGTTCCGCCGCCGACCAGCGTGACATCGACGCCCTGCGGAGGCGGCTCCCCGGTGCATAGCGTCGCCGAAGGATCGACCGGCACGTCCGGGCCGCCCTCGTCCAGGACCAGCGCGTCGACATCGACCCGCAGGCCCTGTCCCGCGCCTGGCGGCAAAGGCTGCCGCTCGAGGCGGGCGGGACCCAACCCGTGGAGCCGCGTCCCGCCGGTTCCGACCACGCCCTGCAGGGCGCCAGCGAGGCTCACCCAGCGACAGCTTCCCGACAACCCGACCGCGACGCCGTTGTCGTAGGCGACCACGCCGGACGCCGTGGCGACGACCCCGCCCAGCGTGCCGAAGCCCTTGTCGTAGACAACCCGGAGCGCGCCGTCGGACTGGCGCCGGACCACGCTGCCGGCAGTGAACACGAGCGCGCCGTTGCGCGGGTCGAAGGCGTGGGACGTCACCGGGGTGGTGCCGACGGCCGCGATGTCGCGCCAGCCGTCGCCGGCATGCTCGACGATCCACCACTCGCCGCCGCGCTCGACGGCGAGGGTTGGAGACACGCCGTCGCGCCCCCAGGCCGCGCTGCGCAGCGCGCCGCCGGGGGGGCCGCCCAAGCGCTGCCACGCGGCACCGTCGAAGAGCAGCAGTGCGGCGGTCGCACCGTCCGCACTGCGCACGAAAGCGCGCCCGGCGCGAACGATCAACGAGAACGGCGCGGTCGGGACGTCCATCGGCGGCAGCGGCAGCGCCCTCCACGCGCCGTCGAAACGCCAGAGGCGGAACGATGCGCGCGACGGATCGGCCTCCGCGTAGACCAGGCTGCCGTCCGCAGGATCGACGGTGCGGGCCAGACCGCGACCTGGGCTCGCGCCCGGCGGCAGGCCGATCGGCGACCAGCGGCCGCCGTCGAGGCGCAGGCCCGTCTCGTCCTCGATGGCTTCGACGCGCGCACGCCCCAGCACGTACAGGCGATCGCGCGCGTCGTCCGGATGCACCTCCGCAAAGCGCGCCCGCAGCCCCTGCGCGCGCAGCGTGCCGTCGGTTCCCAACCGCGAAACGCCGCCGTCCGGAAGCAGCAGGTAGAGCTCGCCGGTCGACGCGTCGAGGGCCACGCCGCGGGGCGACACCGGTCGCAGCTCACGGACGGCGGTCGCCTCGACGCGACCGAGGGTCGAGCCTGATTTCAGGTTCCACAGGTACACGGCGCCGTCGGCCGCCGTCTCCATCCGGAAGGTCGGCGTGCCCACGCCGTAAGCGGCGGAGGCGGCCAGAGGGCGCCACTGTTCGCCGTCCCATGCGGCCAGCGCCGTGCGTTCACCCGTCGCGGTCACGGTGAGGTCGCCGGCCACCAGCAGCCGCCCGGCGACGCCGTCCCAGGCGATACGAGCTCCGGTGATCCCGTCGAGGCCGCCGATCGCCATCCACTGTCCATCGGCCCAGCGGCGAAGGGTCATCGCCTGGCCCTGGCCGTTCGCGTCGCGCACGCTGCCGAGCGCGTAGACGCGCCCGGCGTCGTCGATGGCAGCGCTGGGCGGCGCTGCGAAAAGGTCCGGCAGCGCTTGCAGTGCGCTGCCGTCGAACCGCTGCAAAACGGTGTCGGAGGAGGTGCGCGACTCGCGCGTTTCCGCGAGCAGCAGCAGGTCGGTACCCGGCACACGCGCCGAGCCAACGACCCTCACCGCGCCACCGAATCGGGCGACCACCGGGAAGCCGTCACCCTCGAGACGCCACAGGACCCGATCGCCGGTCGCGTAAAGGCGGTCGGTGCCCCGGCTGGTGTGGAACTCGGGCGTCCGGTTCTGCGTGTCCACCAGCTCGCGCCAACCCTGGGATTCCCAGCGATGGACGCGGTTCTGTTTCGCTCCATAGAGACGACCCTGGGAGACGCCGATGCTCTCGACGTCGAGCTGGTCGACGGCCGCGACGAACTCGATCGGGGCGGTGTGGGCGGTCGCCTTTCCGACAAGGCACAGCGTCAGGAGAAGTCCGCGGGCGACGGGGATGAGACGAAACACGCCAACTCCTTCCTTGGGCCCAGGGGGATGGGCGACGCCGTCGCCGCGAATCTACCGGAATCCGATGGCGATCGACATTCCGTGCAAACCGCATCCCTTCCTGCCCGCCATCACCCCCAGCGCGCGAGCACCGCGGGCACGTCCCCGGCGTTCGCCACGCTGGCGAAGCGGGGGTGCGCGGGATCGATGTCCGCGCGATCCAGCGCCCAGACCAGCGGGTACGGCACGTGGATGCCCCAGCCGCCCAGCGCCAGCACCGGCGCGATGTCGCTCTTCTGCGAATTGCCGACCATCGCGAACTGCGCGGGGGCGACGTCGAACTCCCTGAAGAGCCGCGCGTAGCTCTTCTCGTCCTTCTCGCTGACGATCTCGATGCGCTGGAACAGATCCGCCATGCCGGAGGCCGCCACCTTGCGCTCCTGGTGGAACAGGTCGCCCTTGGTGATCAGCGCCACGCGATGCGTCGCTGCCACCGCGGCCACCGCCTCGCGCACGCCGGGCAGCAGTTCGACCGGATGCTGCAGGATCGACTTGCCCAAGCCGACGATGCGGTGCAGGTCGGCGGCGCTGACGCGCTCGGCCGTCAGGGCGATGGCGGTTTCGATCATCGACAGCACCATGCCCTTGGCGCCATAGCCGAACAGCTTGATGTTCTCGCGCTCGGTGGCGAGCAGGCGCTCGTGGACGCCCGCGTCGGCCAGGTCGACGTAGCGCCCGACGATGCGTTCGAACTCGGCGTGCGCGTCCTGGAAGTAGCGCTCGCTGTGCCACAGCGTGTCGTCGGCGTCGAAGCCGACGAGCTCGATCGTTCGCGTCATGCGGCTCAGCCCTGTCCCACCGGCCCGAGGTAGTCGGCCTTGCCGAGCGGCACGCCGGCGTGGCGCAGCAGGCCGTACGCGGTCGTGGCGTGGAAGTGCACGTTGGGCAGGATGAAGCCGAACAGGTAGTCGTGGCCCTTGAAATGCAGGTCGCCGCGGGCGCGGGTCGGCACGGTGATCTCGCGCGTTTCCGCGCCGTCGAAGGCCGAGGCGGGCACCGACGTGATGTACGCCACGGTGCGCTCGATGCGCTCGGCGAGCTGCTCGAACGTGGTCTCGGTGTCGTCGAACTTCGGCGCCTCGCCGCCGGTCATGCGGCCGACGCTGTTCTTGGCGATGTCGGTGGCGATCTGCACCTGCCGCGTCAGCGGGAACATGTCCGGTGCCAGGCGCATGCCCAGCAGCACGGCGGGGTCCCAGCCCTGCGCGCGGGCGTGGGCTTCGCTTTTCGTCAGGACGTGCTTGAGCTGCGTGAGCGTGCGGACGAGGGCGGGGACGGTCAGGGCGTGCATGGGCATCACTGGCGATGGACGGGCGCTGAGTGTAAATCGAGGCGATGACCGACGATCACCCCGAGCCCCGCCTCGCCGCCCATCCTCCGCGTGGCGCGCGCGACGCGCTCCTGGCCGCCGCGCTGCGCGCGGTGCTGCGCCTGGCGGTGAGGCCACGCCTCTCGCGCACGGTGCCGATCGAGGCCCAGCGCGCCCGGCTGCAGCGCTTCGTTCCGCTGAACCGCCTGCCCAAGGGCGTGCGCGTGGACCCGGCGACCTTGGGCGGCGTACCCGGCGAGTGGCTGCACCCGCCGCAGCCGCCGGTGAAGGCCGGCCGCGCGCTGTACCTGCACGGCGGGGCGTTCTGCGTGGGCTCGCCGGCGACGCATCGCGCACTCACCGCCAAGCTCGCGCGTGACCTCGGCCTGCCGGTGTTCGCCCTCGACTACCGCCTGGCGCCGGAGCAGCCGTTTCCTGCCGCCCTCGACGACGCGCTCGCGGCCTACCGCGCGCTGGCCGTCGACGGACCGGTGATCGTCGCCGGCGATTCCGCCGGCGGGACGCTGGCGCTGCTGCTGGCGCAAGCGCTGCGCGATCGCGGCGAACCCGCCCCGGCCTGCCTGCTGCTGCTCTCGCCGCTGGCGGATCTCACGCTCGCGGACCTGCCGGACCACGTGCCCGGCGAGGCCCTGCTCTCGATGCCGTGGGTCGCCGCCGGCATCGACCACTTCCGCGGCGAGCTCGGCGCGGACGACCCGCGCCTCTCGCCGCTGCACGCGTCGCTTGCGGGCCTGCCGCCGACGCTGGTGCAGTGGGGCGGCGACGAGCTCTTCGCGCCGGGCTGCCTGCGCCTGGTCGAGGCCCTTCGGCGCGCGCGCGTCAGCGTCGAGGCCGATGTCACCCCCGGCCGCTGGCACGTGTTCCCGCTGCACGCCGGCACGCTGCCCAGCGCCGACGCGGCCGTCGGCAGGATCGCCCGATTCGCAGTGCCGCACCTCGAGGCCGCGACGCCGCCGCGCGTCGCCGCACACGACGTCGTGGTGCTGGGCGCCGGGATGTCCGGGCTGTGCATGCTGCGCACGTTGAAGCACGCCGGCCGGCACGACGTCATCGCGCTGGAGAAAGCCGTCGGCCTCGGCGGCACGTGGTGGGACAACCGCTATCCGGGCGCGCAGGTGGACGTCCCCGCGCCGGCCTACGCGTTTTCGTTCGCGCCGAACGCCGAATGGACGCAGCGCTTCGCCGATGCGCCCGAGATCCACGCCTACCAGGAAGCGTTGGCCGCACGCGAGGGGCTGCTCGGGCATCTGCGCCTTGGCACCGCGATCGAATCGGCGACGTGGGACGAGGACGCCGCGCGCTGGCGTTTCCGCACCGCGAAGGGCGACACGATCGAGTCGCGGTTCTTCGTCTGCAGCACGGGGCCGCTGAGCCAACCTCGCTGGCCCGAGATCCCGGGCCTCGACGACTTCACCGGCCTGAGGCTGCACACCGCGCGATGGCCCGCCGACGACCGCGCCCTCGACGGCCTGCGCATCGGCGTGGTGGGCACGGGATCGACCGCGGTGCAGCTGATTCCGAAGCTCGCCGCGCGCGCCCGGCACCTGAGCGTGTTCCAGCGCACGCCGAACTGGATCCTCCCGCGGCTCGAGCGCCGCTACCGGTTCTTCGATCGCGCGCTGATGCGCGTGCCGGGCTACGCGCCGGCCGTTCGCCTTGCTTGGGCGGCCTTCCTCGAATGGGGCCGGCGCGGTTTCGACGAGGGCACGGCCGCCCGTCGGCTCATGCTGTTCCTCGCGCGCTGGCAGCGCCGGCGCCAGCTGGGCGCCGCGCCGGACCGCGACGCGCTCGACGCCGCGCTGACGCCGCCCTATCCGCTCGGCTGCAAACGCATCATCTACGCCAACGACTACTACCCGACGCTGGTCCAGCCGCACGTCGCGCTGGTCACCGAGGGCATCGCCCGCGTCACCGCCGGTGGCATCGTCACCGCCGACGGCCGCGAGCATCCGCTCGACGCACTGGTCTGCGCCACCGGCTTCGAGACGGTGAACCTGCTGAGCTCGATCACCATCACCGGCCGCGGCGGCCTCACGCTCCGCGAGGCCTGGCGCGACGGCCCGATGGCCCTGCACGGCATCGGCGTCGCGGGGTTCCCGAACCTGTTCCTGATGCTCGGGCCGAACACGGCCACGGGCCACACCAGCACGCTGTTCTACATCGAGGCCGCGGCGCGCCATGCCGAAGCCGCGATGCGAGGCGTCGACGCGCGCGGCGGCCGCTGGGCCGCGGTCAGACCCGGCGCGATGGCCGAACACGACGCGTCCCTTCAGGCCCGCCTGCACGGCTCGGTGTGGACGCAGTGCCGCAGCTGGTATCGCATGGACGATGGACGCGTGGTCGCGATCTTCCCCGGGTTCACGCCGGAGTACGTGCGGCAGGCGGGCACGCTCGACCCCGCGAACTACGACTGGGGCTGAACGGTTCGCGTGGGCGCGACTTCCGGCCCATCCCGGCATCACGCCGCCTGCGGGAGCATGGCGCCGTGATCCACGCCCCTCTGCCAGGACGTCCCATGCCCCTTCGTTCCCTTGCCGCGGCCCTCGCGCTGGCCGCCACCGTCGCCGCGGAGGCGGCACCGCCGGCGTCGCCCGCGGTCGCGGCCCCCGCCACCGACACCGCCCCCACGGTGCAGCCCCCGATGGCCACGCTCGAGACGATCGTCGTGACCGGCATCCAGCCGGGGCCGGGCCTGTGGCAGATCCGCAAGGGCGACCACACGCTGTGGATCATGGCCACGCTGAGCCCGCTGCCGAAGCGCATCCAGTGGGAGCCGCGCGAGCTCGACGCGCTCGTGGCGCGCGCCGACCGCGTGCTGAGCCGGCCCGGCGTGGACGTCGACGCCGACGTGGGCTTCTTCGGCGGCCTCAGGCTGCTGCCCACGGCGCTTCGCGCGCGCAACAACCCGCACGACCGGACGCTGGCGGAGGTGCTCCCGCCCGACACCTACGCGCGCTGGCAGGTGCAGAAGGCCAAGTACATGGGGCGGGATCGCGGCGTCGAGGACCGGCGGCCGGTGTTCGCCGCCTACGCGCTGATGGACGAGGCCCTCAGCGACCTCGACCTGCGCCGCGAGGACATCGTCTGGAAGCGCGTGGAGCGCATCGCCAAGCGCAACGACCGCGAGATCATCGACGTCGACGTGTCGATCCGCATCGACGATCCGCGCGATGCGCTGCGGGAGTTCGAGGCGTCCTCGATCGACGACCTCGGCTGCATGGAAGCCACCCTGAACCGCCTCGAGACGGACACCGCGAACATGGTCGAACGCGCCAACGCCTGGGCCGTGGGCGACCTCCAGACCCTCGAGGAGCTGCGCGTCGAGAGCGAGATCCGCGCCTGCGCGCTGGCCCTGCTCGGCACCGAGGCCTTGAAGAAGCGCGGCTTCGACGACCTGCCTCGTCGCGTGGTCGCGGAGTGGGTTCGCGTGGCCGAGGAAAGCCTGGCCAAGCACGCGACCACGGTCGCCGTCGCCGATTTCCAGGTGCTGACCAACCCCGACGGCCTGCTGCCGGCGATGCGCGCGAAGGGCTACACCATCATCGCGCCGGGCGAAGCCACCGACGCTCCCGCGGACGACGCGTCACCCGACCGCCGTCCGGCGCCGGAGGCCACCGCCCCGGGCGACGCGGTCGCGCCGCCGTCCGCCGGATCGGCTCACTCGTCGGCGGCCACCACGCGATTGCGTCCCGCGCGCTTCGCCGCGTAGGCCGCCGCATCTGCGCGCGCCAGCAGGCCCGGGCCGGTTTCTCCCGGGCGGCAGGCGGCGACGCCGATCGAGACCGTCACCGCGACGCGGGGCGCCTCGACGAGCGGCGCGTCTTCCACGGCGTGGCGCAAGCGCTCCGCGATTTCGAGCGCCTTGGGCAGGGGCGCGCCGGGCAGCAGCACGATGAACTCCTCCCCACCAAGCCGCGCGAGGTGGTCGCTCTGGCGCAGCTGCCCGCGCAGGCGTTCCGCGAACGCGCGGAGCGCGGCATCCCCCATCGCATGCCCGTGGGTGTCGTTGACGCCCTTGAAGTGGTCGACGTCGAGCGCCAGCACCGCGGTCGCGGCGCCCTGCGCGCCGCAGCGCTCGGTCTCCCGCGCCAGCAGGCGATCGAGCGCACGGCGGTTCAATACGCCGGTCAGGGGGTCCGTGGCGGCCTCCTCTTCGACGGCCATCAGGTGCACGCGCAGCTGCTCGGCCAGATGCGCGTTGGCCTGCTGGAGACGGATGCCGTCGACGACGCGCGCGGTGATCCCGGGCAGGAAGAACAGGGTGAGCACGTGCATCACCGCGAGGCCGAGGACGATCGACCCGTCGGGGCCGTCCCCGACCAGCAGCGAGAGGGCCAGCCCCACCCACGTGCCCACCACCTGCAGGCGCAACGCCACCGGCGCGGTGATGTAGATACCGAGCGTGACGGCGATGACGCCGCACAGCACCGCCGCGAGGCGCGCGTCGAGGGTCGGGTCATGGCCCATCAGGAACAGCGGCACCATGCCCCAGCCGATGCCGTCGGCAAACGCCGACGCCCAGGCGCCGCGGCGATGGCGATCGACGTCGAATCCCTGTCGCCGGGAGGCGCGGCTCTGCGCAAGGCACAGCAGCCAGCATGCGGCCGCGCCGCCGATCCAGCCCCACAGCGAAGCCGGCGGTGCGTACGACCACGCCATCGCCGCCACCACGAGCCAGCCCGCGGGGGTCATCCACAGGGCCCGCGCGAAGTTCCGCGCGAACTGCTCGAAAGCGATCTGGCGGGTGGTGACCTCGAGGGCGTCGTTCACGGGCCGAGTATGCCTTGGGACCTCTGGCCTCGCTCCCTGTGCATCCGCCTCCTCCCGCTTATGCGGAGATCAAGCCGGCAAGGAGGCGAGGAATCTGTTGCTTGACCTTGAAGAAGCCGGCCGTGGCGTACGGCCAGATTTCGGCATCCCAAGCGCGCTGCCATTCGGCGACGATGAGTCCCTTCGCCACCAGAGCAGGCGTCGCCTCGTCCAGCCAATCGCGGGTCGGGCCCTGAGTGACGTAGGGAGTGACGATTTGCGCCACGCCCGCGGCCTCGGCCCACGCCGCGAGATCCGCCGGACGACCGGCCTGGAGGGCGACGGGGGTCATGCCCAAACGCGCCGCGGCGTCAGCCAGCGCACCCGCCTCGAAGCGCAGCACCCCGTCGCCCACAGGCAACGGCGAGCGCAATGCGCCCGTCGCCAGGGTCGCCGCAATGCGAATGTCCAGGCCTCCAAGGGCGAAATCCTCGATCCGCAAGTCCTCATCGGTGATGAGCAAGGCGCTCGGTACGTCGCGCTTGGGCGGGACGACCGGACGCAGGGGCAGCACCGGCGGCAGGCCGTCCGGCTCCGTCCCCTCCAGCCCCTCGGACACCTCGGCGAGATCATTGGCGCGCGGCGCGAAACGGCCGTGGGTAAAGGTCCTGATGTTGTCGGCGCGAGCGGCGTAGGGCTTGCCGCGGGTGTGCAAGCCCGCCACCCAGCGCCATCCGAGCGTGTTCGACGCCGCGTCGCCATCGAGAAGGTGGCGATAGAAGAAGTCCGCACCGAGGCGCCACGGCAGGCGAAGAGTGAAGATCCAGATCGACGCGAACCACATCCTTGCGTGGTTGTGCAGGTACCCCGTGTCGACCAATTCCGTCGCCCAGGCGTCGAAGCAGGCCAGCCCGGTCTGTCCGTCGATCGCACGCTCCACGCGGCGGCGCAGCGAGCGGTCACCCTCGAGCTCGGCGAGATCGGCGTTCAGACCGCGGGTGTAGCTGCGCCAGACCTGCGGGCGCCGCTCGAGCCAGCCTTTGAAGTACGTCCGCCACACCACTTCTTCGATGAATTTTTCGGCCAGCTCGGGGCCGTGCGCGGCGACCGCGGCGGACACCACCTCCTGCTCGGTGACCAGACGACGGCGAAGGTAGGGCGACAAGCGCGATACCGCCCTGTGGGCACCGGGGCCGTGATCGTAGTTCCGGCCGTTGCTGTAGCGCCGCCCCATGGCCGGCACGAAGGCGGTCATCGCGTCGAGTCCAGCCGCGCGGCTGGCGGGGAAGTCGGTCATGCGCCGGAAGTCCGATGGGAACCGCGCGAAGGATGACGCGCCGCGTGGATCAGCCCGTGAACCCGGACAGGCCCCGTGAGCCGGGGATCGATCGCCGGAAAAAACAAGCCCCCGGCAGGGGGCTGTGTTCGGCGGCGTGGCGCCAGGTCGGAGTGCGCTAGCGCCGGTTCACCCGCACTTCGAGTAGCCGCAGTTCAGGCAGGTCTGGCAGCCGTCCATCAGCACGAGGGCCTTGGTGTTGCACTTGCTGCACATCGTCGCCGAGGGCGGGAAGCTCGTGCCGTCGCCGGTGATGGCGATGTCCCCGCCGGGGGCCGGCGCCGCGCTCACTTCAGCGTTTTTTTTTAGGCCCTGCTCGTAGGCGGCGCGCTTCTCGGCGATGAGGGCGCGCTGCGCGTCGCTGATCTCGGGGTCGACGATCATGCCGATCGACTTCAGGTGCTGCTCGATGACGCTGCCGATCTCGG